>Ga0070741_10008693_pt1 | contig 20189 bp, 18 predicted proteins | sample Coa_R1_4_FD_66440 | JGI IMG/M metagenome (GOLD analysis project Ga0070741, IMG submission 66440) | Surface soil microbial communities from Centralia Pennsylvania, which are recovering from an underground coalmine fire - Coalmine... | ecosystem: Environmental > Terrestrial > Soil > Unclassified ...
GGCGCGCGCGACATCACCGCGCGGCTCGGCTACCTCGCCACAGCCGGCGCGTTCCTGCTGATCGCGGCGGTGCTGTTGCTGCTCGCAGGCGCGCACTACCTGACCGCCGCGAACGCGACCGTGCTGTTCTGGCCCGCGTTCGCGCTGACCCGTCCGCTCGGCGCGGCCGGCGGCGACGCGCTCACCAAACCGGTCGGCGCGGGCGGGCTCGGTTGGGGCGCCGCCTGGGGATCAGCGGCGCTCGCGCTCGTGCTGGTCGCCTCGGTCGCGTTCCAGACCCGCCGGTTTTGCGCCGCCGCGCTCCCGCGCTGCTGCCCGCTCCGGTGGACCGGCGCACGGCCGGCCCCAGCGGCCCAACGGCGCACTTGCGGCCGCGGCGACCGCCGAGGCATGACTCAAGAACCGGACAAACCGGCGTGGCGTGGATCGCGGTCGCAGTGCTCTGAGTTCGGCTGAGGACGCCGGTTCCTGCCCAGCCGCAGCACTTTTACAGTAATGTAGATGCGGCATCGTCGGAGGGGAGCCTGATCGCGCGCAGCACTGGAACAGGGTGCTGATATTCGAGGCGCGCGCGCCGCCGCGGTCCGCGCTGCCGACTTGCAAACCTTCAGGAACTGGTCGACGTCATCACGCGTCGCTGAAATTGCCGACCATCGCAGCCGACCGGCTCACGAGGAGAGACCGTGCGAGACGAGAGAACGACATCCAGCGCGTGGCTGACCACTCCGGGCGCGCTGCGGGTGCCCGAGATCACCGCCGCCTTCTGGATCATCAAGGGCCTGTCGACGGCGATGGGCGAGTCGACCTCCGACTACCTCGTCAACGCGATGGCGCCTGAGCTGGCGGTCGTGCTCGGCTTCGCCGGCTTCGTCCTAGCCCTGATCCTGCAGTTCCGCACGGCCAGGTACCGCGCGTGGACGTACTGGTTCGCGGTGGTCATGGTAGGCGTGTTCGGCACCATGGCCGCGGACGTGCTGCACGTCGCGCTCGGCGTGCCCTACCCGGTCTCCTCGACGCTGTACGCGGTCATGCTCGCCGCGGTGTTCGCCAGCTGGCGCAGGACGGAGCGGACCCTTTCGATCCACAGCGTGGACACTCCGCGGCGCGAGGCGTTCTACTGGGCCGCGGTCGTGGCGACCTTCGCCATGGGCACCGCGCTCGGCGACTTCACGGCGTACAACCTGCACCTGGGTTACTTCCCGTCCGCCGCGCTCTTCGCCGGGCTGATCCTGATCCCCGCGCTCGGCTATCGCTTCCTGCGCTGGAACGCGATCTTCTCGTTCTGGGCCGCCTACGTGGTCACCCGCCCGCTCGGCGCCTCGCTGGCCGACGGCCTTGGCAAGTCCAAGAGCACGAGCGGCATGGGCTTCGGCGACGGCCCGGTGGTGCTGGTTCTCGGCGCGCTGATCCTCGGCATGGTCGCCTACCTCGCGGTCACCGGCGCGGACGTGCAGCAGCCGGAGACGGTTCTGGAGCCCGAGGGCGCTGGCGTGCGGTAAGGAACCGCGCACACCGATAAGGGTCAGTCACCGTGCCAGGATCGCCATAGGCTGGCGTAGATTCCGCCTAGCGCCACCAGTTCCTCGTGCGTTCCGAGCTCGGTGACCGACCCGGCGTCCATCACCGCGACCCGGTCGGCGTCGTGCGCGGTCTGCAAACGGTGCGCGATCGCGATGACGGTGCGGCCTTCCAACACCGCCGCGAGCGCCTGTTCGGCCTTGCGCGCGGTGGCCGGGTCGAGCAAGGCGGTCGCCTCGTCGAGGATCACCGTGTGCGGGTCGGCCAGCACGACGCGCGCGAGCGCGACCTGCTGGGCCTGGGCGCCGTCGAGACGGTGGCCGTTGCCCGCGACGGTCGTGTCCAGGCCCTCCGGCAACGCATCGATCCATCCCGCGTCGACGGCGGCCAGTGCGGCCAGCACTTCGTCATCCGTGGCTGTCGGCTTGGCTAGCGTCAGGTTTCCGCGCAGGGTGTCGTTGAAGACGTGGTGTTCCTGGGTCACCAGCACCACCTGACGGCGCAGGCGCTCGGGCGGCAGGTCCGCGATCGGCACGCCGCCGACGGTGACAGAGCCTTGACTGGGACGGTCGATACCGGCCAGCAGGCGGCCGAGCGTCGACTTGCCCGCGCCGGACGCGCCGACGATCGCCAACCGCTCTCCCGGCTGGACCACCAGATTCACTCCGCGCAGCACGTCGCCGTGCTCGGCGGTGTAGGCGAAGCGAACGTCGGCGGCCTCGACGCGGTCGCCCTGCGGGACCTCGCGGGTGGGGGCCGGCGCCTGCGGCGCGGCGGCCAGACCCTCGACCCGAGCGTACGAAACGGCCGCGTTCTGCAGTGTCTGCACCCACAGCAGGATGGTGTCCAACGGCCCGATCAGCTGCCGCATATAGACGGCGGACGCGACCACCGAACCGAGCGGAATCCCGCCCTGCCGGTACAGGGCGCCGCCGATCAGCAGGATCCCGGCCAGCGGCAGCACATAGGAGGCATCGACCGTCGGGAACAGGACCAGGCGCAGCCGCAGCGAGCGCATCTGGGCCTTGATGGAAGCGGCGAACGCGGTCTCGGCCGCCTCGATCCGGCGCCGCTGCAGCCCGAGCGCCTCTACGGTGCGCGCGCCGCTCGCCGTGCTTTCTAAGACATCGGTGATCGCCGCGCCTGCGACACTCTGCTCCAGGAACGCGGGCCGGGAGCGGCGCAGATACCAGCGCAGCACGAATACGTCACCGGCCAGGCACGCCAGGGCGCAGATCCCCAGCAACGGATTGAGGACCAGCACCGCCCCGGCGATGAGCAGCACCTGCACCGCCGAGACGAAGACGATCGGCGCGGCGTCGCGCAGGGTCGCCGCGACCATCCCGGCATCGCTCGTCCCGCGCGAGACCAGGTCGCCGGTCGTCGCGTGTTCGACCACGAAGGCCGGCAAGGCGAGTGCGCGCTCAACCATGCGTTCCCTGATACGGGCGGAAGTGCGTTCCCCGAACCGCGCGCCGACAAGCAGCGCCCAGCGGGACAGAATGATCTGCGCGAGTGCGAACACGACGATGACGAGCGCGTCCCGGTCCACCGCGGAAACCGACGGATGTGGGCCCGTGACCGCATCGACGATCCGGCCGAGGTAGGCCGGGCCGACCAGGGCGACGAGGGCGGCGAGCGCGTTCAGGACGAGCATTCCGGCGAAGGCGCGGCGATCAGCCCGCACGTCTCGGCGCAGCGCAGCTCTGACTTGCGCGATGTCGGCGACAGGCATGCGGCGGTTCACTGCGCAGCCTCCTCGTCCCGCGTCGCGGTAGCGCGCGAAACCGTCGCGCGATAGGCGGGATCCGACAGCCAGAGCTCGTGATGCGGGCCGGTGGAGGCCACGTGCCCGCCGATCAGATGCACCACGAGATCGGCCTTGTCGAGCACGAGCGGGGAGGACGTGGTGACCACGGTCGTCAGCCCCCGCCTCGCTTCGCGCAGCCGCGCCGCAATGAGCGCCTCGGTGTGCGCGTCGACGGCCGAGGTCGGCTCGGTCATCAGCAGCACCTCGGGCTGTGCGTACAGCGCGCGGGCGAGACGCAGCCGTTGCCGCTGGCCTCCGGAGAGATTGCGGGCCTGCGGGTCGAGCGCCGAGTCGAGTCCGCCGGGCAACGCGTCGACGATGTCGCTCGCCACCGCCGCACTGACCGCGTCGCCGAGGGCTGGCTCCTGCGCTTCGTCCCGCCCGGCCACCGCATCGCGCACGGTCCCGGCGAACAGGGCGGCGTCGTTCTCGGCGAGCAGGATGCGTGAGCGGATCTGCGCGATCGCCACTTCGTCCAAGCGCACTCCGCCCCAGGTGGCATCGGACGCGGTGAAGCGGGCGAGGCGTTCGAGGACTTCGACGCATTCTGCGGGCTTGGCGCTGACCAGCGCGACGAACACGCCTGGCGGTACCTCGACCCCGGAGGCCGGATCGCACAGCACCCCGGGTCGCGAGTCAGGCTCCCGCGCGCCTGCGCCGTGGTCAGGTTCCAGCGCCAGGAATCGGATCACCCGGCGTGCGGCGACCGTCGCCGCGGTCAGCTGCTGTGCGCCCTCGATGAAGAAGGAGACCGGCACTACCAGCATCGCGACGTAGCCGTAGACGGCGATCAGCTGCCCGACCGTGATCGATCCCTCAGCGGTCATCCGCGCGGCAAGCCACGTGACCGCCGCGAGGAAGAGCGTGGGCAGACCGGAGCCCAGCGCTCCGGTCCAGCTTGATGCCGCGCCGACGCGGTAGCCCAGGTGGACCAGCGTTTCAGAATCCTCCCGGTAACGGCTGAGGAAGCTCTGCTTGCCGCCGAGGCCGCCGAGCACGCGCAGACCGGTGACGATGTCGATCAGCTGGTTGATGAGGACTCTGTTTTGCTCCCGATATGGAGCCATCGCGCCGTGCGTGCGGTGCAGCACCGGTCCGATCGTCACGGCGAGCACGGGCACGCCCGCCAACACGACGGCGGCGAGCAGCGGGGAGATGACGAACAGCAGCACCGCGACCACCACGTAAGCCACCGCCGACCCGACCCCGGGGCCGGTGACGGTCAGCGCCGTGGAGATGTTCTGGACATCGCGCAGCCCGATCGCGACCAGCTCACCGGAGGAGGACTTCGGACCGAGCGCGGCCCCCAGCCGCGTCGAGTGGCGCACGGTCGAGAGGCCGATCTGATAGGCGGAATATGTGCGGATCTTCGTCATGGTGGCGTGCCGCAATCCGCCCAACGCCGCGTTCGCCACGCAGACAGCCACCAACGCCAGGACCCACGCCACCAACGCCCCGGTGTCCCCCGATCGCAGACCCTTGTCGATCGCCCGCGAGAGCAGGTACGGCGGCGCGGCCAAACCGACCATCCACGCGCTTCCGATCAACGACGCGCGTACCACCCGCCACTTCTGCCCGGCGATCAGCCAGACCAGGAAACGCAGCGGACCGCGCAGATCCCGGGGGCGCGCGTCGGCGAATCGGTCAGCGATGCGCTCAGCGTCGTGGTCGACCATGCCGCGACCTTATCGACCAGCGGCGTGCGCACTGCGCCCGGCGTGCCCTACACGGTCGCGGGTCGCTCAGGGCGGTGGATTCCCGGCCCTGGGAGGCCGATAAACAGTTGGCTGGGATGTACCGCCCGGGTCTAATGGCGCCGTGGCTACTGCAGAGGGCGCGTCCGACCATGTCGTGTTGAACCGGCGGCATTGGGATGAGCGGGCATCGGGTTGGCACGGGCCGCTGGCTCGCGACCAGTGGCGCCAGACCGAACCGGCCTGGGGCCTGTGGAGCGTCCCGGAGTCGCAGGCGAGATTGCTCCCCGATGACATCGCCGGAATGGACGCGGTCGAGCTCGGCTGCGGTACCGCGTACGTGAGCGCGCGCCTGGCCCGCGCCGGTGCGCGACCTGTCGGGGTCGACATCTCGCGGGAGCAGTTGGCCACTGCGCGCAAGATGCAGCGGGAGTTCGGCATCGACTTCCCGCTCGTGCTCGCCGACGCGGAGCGCCTGCCGCTGCGCGATGCGAGCTTCGGCTTCGCGGTCAGCGAGTTCGGCGCCTCGCTGTGGTGTGATCCGCACCGGTGGATCCCGCAGGCCGCGCGGGTGCTCAGGCCGGGCGGGCGGCTGGCCTTCGTCAGGCGCTCGCCGCTGTTCGCGCTGTGCAGCCCGGTGGACGGGCCGGTCGGCCCGACCCTGTTGCGTGCACAGTTCGGGATGCGCGGGCACGGGGACGACACGAACGTGGAGTTCACCATCGCGCATGGCGAGATGCTGCGGCTGCTGCGTTCGTGCGGGTTCATCGTCGACGATCTGATCGAGGTCCAGGCCCCTGAGCCCGCGCGTCGCGACTATCCGGAGGTCCCCGCAGCCTGGGCGCACCAGTGGCCCAGCGATGAGATCTGGAAGGCCCGGCTGAGTCGCTGAGCGCAAGCGTGGGGTAGGCCGAGGGCCGGGGGCGCCTCGGTAATTCGGTTGTCCGCGCGCGGCGAGCGCTGGAGACTGCCGCACGTGGGAGCTGGCCGAGCCGCCGCAAAACGAGGCGGACCTGCGTCGCGCCCTGAGCAAAGCCGGCGTCACACTGCACGCGCCGGACAACCTGTTCTACTTCGCGCGCGCCGATCTGGACGCGCTGCTGGCCGATGAGCCGCGCCCCGATGTCCGGCAGCTCTCGGAAACCGACGCGGAGCTGTTCGCCCAGTTCCAGTCCGAGGCCCCGTAGCAGGAACTCGACGAGGCTTACGTCGAGCTTGACCACTGGGCGGTGTTCGGCGCCTTCGCGCAGGACCGCCTGGTTACCGCAGCGAGCATGTACCCGTGGGGCGACGCGCACATCGCGGACGTCGGCGTCCTTACGCTGCCCGAATACCGTCGACGCGGTCGGAGCGGTCGCCTTCGAGGTGAGCCCGGGAAAACCCGTTGCCGTCGGCGTCGAGGCTGCGTAAATTGCCCGGCCGTGAGCGAACGAGCACTGGTCCTCGGTGGTGGCGGAGCAGCCGGCAACGCGTGGGAGATCGGCGTCGTCGCCGGCCTGTTCGATGCGGGGCTGGACGTAACCGACGCTGATCTGATCATCGGGACGTCCGCCGGAGCAACCGCCGCGGCTCAAATAGGCAGCGGGACCTCACCGGCTGAACTGCTCGCCGCCGTTCTCGCCCCGCCCCAGCCACGGACCGCGCCGGTCACATCAGCCGGTGGACGTGCTCCTCATGCGCCGATGACAGGCCTCCTGGAGGAAACGAGCGCCATCATCGCCGCCGCGCAGGATCCGGCTGACATGCGACGCAGATTGGGTGCGGCTGCGCTCGAAATGCACGCCGAGTCGGATATCTCAGCGCTAACGCAACGCCGTGCCATTGTCGCCGCTCGGCTGCCCGGCCGGGAATGGCCGCAACGCGCGATGCTCATCGTGGCTGTCGATGCCCACACCGGTGAACCGGCCGTGTTCGACCGTGGCAGCGGAGTCGACCTGGTGGACGCCGTCACCGCCAGCTGTGCCGGTCCCGGCGCCCCTCCTCACGCCATCGGCGAGAGCCGGTACATCGACGGCGGCTACCGATCCAATGAGAACGCCGATCTGGCAGCCGGATGCGCACGGGTGCTGGTGCTCTCCCCGTTCAGCGGCAGAACACGGGCCCCGCTGGAGTGGGGCATGCATCTCGCGGCACACGTCGACGAACTACGCGCACGCGGCAGCAAAGTGGAAACCGTCTTCCCGGACAACGACGCCCGCGAAATATTCGCTTTCGGCGCCAATCAGATGGATCCCGCGACGCGCCCGCCTGCCGCCCGAGCCGGCTACAACCAGGGCAAAGCCCTTGCCGCGCAGCTCGCCGAATTCTGGCGCTGACACCCGCGACGGTACGCTCGCGCGCCGTTCTACGCCCCGGTTGTAAGGACGATGCGAAAGCGCGCCTCGTTGGCCATCATCCGCTGGAAAGCCTGCTCGGCCTCTTCCAGGGGCATCTCCTGGACCATGGCGCTTACGCCGGTGAGCGCGGCGAAGGCCATGGTGTCCTCGACGTCGATGGGTGCGCCGGCGGGGTGGCCGTAGACGGTGCGGGCCGGGGTGATCAGTTGCAGGGGGCTGATCTGCATCGGCTCGAAGGAGATGCCGACGACCGCGAGCCGGCCGTTGGGGGCGAGGCCGTCGACGGCGCGGGCCATGGCGGCCGAGTCGGCGGCGGTGGCCAGCACCAGCTTCGCGCCGCCGATCCGGCGCAGTTCGGCGGCGACGTCCTGGTGCGTCGAGTCGAGGTAGCGTCGCGCGCCGAGCCGCGTCGCGAACTCGGCCTTGCCGGGACCGCGGGCGATCGCCACCGTGTCGAAGCCTGATTTGGCCGCGAACTGCACGGCCAGGTGGCCGAGCCCGCCGAGGCCGACGACCGCGACCACGTCGCCGGGCCGGGCCCCGCCGGCGCGCAGCGCGCCGAAGACCGTGACGCCCGCGCAGGCCATCGGCGCCGCCTGGACCGCGCTCATGCCGTCCGGGATGCGGGCCAGGCCGGTCGCGGGCACCACCACGGCGTGCGCGTATCCGCCGGGATAGGACCAGCCCGGGATCTGCGCGTATTCGCAGTGCACGAAGTCGCCGCGGCGGCAGGATGTGCAATGGGTGCAGTACCCGCCGAACCATCCGACCGCGACCCGGTCCCCGACCTGCCACCCGCGCACGCCGGCACCGAGCGCGCTGATACGCCCGGCGATCTCGTGGCCTGGGGTGACCGGGAAGGTCAAATCCGGCATGAGCCCCGCGACGAACGCGTTGTCGCTGTGGCAGATCCCACAAGCCTCGACCGTGACGCACACCTCGCCAGGTCCCGGATCGGGCAGCTCGCGTTCGCCGAGCCGAAGGCTGCTTGACGGTGCGTCCACGAGCACGCTGCGAACTGGCGGCATCAGGGCTCTCCTATCCGGTCGGGATGGTGTGGGCATACCCGTGCGCGCCGCGTCGTACCGTACTCGTTGAAAGCCCTGACTGGTTTGTGCTTCCCGGAGGCGGAGTGAACCCGGCGATCAAGCGACTAGCCGTTTCGATCTGGGCATCCCCGGACTGAGCGCCTTCTCGTCGCAGGCTCAGACGTGGGTTGTGCGTGCGGGCGGGAGCGATCTCCGAGGTGACCGTCGCGGCCACTTCGAACTCACCGGCGCCGACAGCGACCTGGCGCAGGAGGAGATCGCACTCGGGGCCGTCGCCTCCGGTCTGCGTCAGCTGCGGCAGATTTGTGCGACACCGCAGGACTTGTACGCGATGGTCGAGGCCCAACGCCGTGGCATTCCTCGAACGGGGCATGCAGGCAGACACCGAGTTCAAGCGGCTTCGGCTCCAACCCTGGAATCTGGAATGTCGTGCCCCGCTTGGAATTGGCGGCCGTGTTCGGGTCCTTCCTCGGGGACGATGCCGGCGCCGATCGTCTCATCAGGCTCGCAGTCGAGCATCCCGCGCTCAAACGGATCGACTACACCGTCGAGCAGGCGCGCGAACGGATCCGGTTCGCTCAGACGCAGCGCCGCCGGCACGCCGCGTCGAACGCTGAGGGGCGTCCGTGAGCGAGAAGAGAGGGCAAGCTCAGGCGGCCGGCGTCATCTGCGCGACGCGGGCGCGGATCGCCTGCAATTCGCGCTCGTCGGACAGGCCCTGGAGGTCGTAGCGCGGCGTGTAGTGCGCTTCGAGCGCGGAGACGTCCGCGTCGGTCAGCTCGATCTCGAGCGAGGCGACCGCGTCGTCAATCTGCTGAGTCGTGTTGGCTCCGATCAAAGGCGCGACGACGACCGGCTTGGAGCGCAGCCACGCCAGGGCGATCTGCGCGCGCTTGACGCCGTGTTCGTCCGCGATGCGGCCCACGGCGTCGATCGTTGCGCGGTCGGCCGTCTCGGTCAGCGGGCTGTAGAGCAGGTCGGCGTACCAGCCGTCGGTCTCGGACCGGGATGTCGCCTTTGCCTGGTCCCACGCGCGCGCGAGCCGGCCGCGCGCCAGCGGGCTCCACACGATCGTGCCGACTCCCTCATCGAGGCACAGCGGGATCATTTCGCGCTCTTCTTCCCGCGCGAGCAGGTTGTAGTGGTTCTGCATCGAGACGAACCGCGCCCAGCCGTTGCGCCGCTGCAGGTGCAGCGCCTTGGCGAACTCCCACGCCTTCATCGACGAGGCGCCCAGGTAGCGCACCTTTCCTGCCTTTACCAGGTCGTTAAGGGCCTCGAGCGTCTCCTCGAGCGGCGTGGCCGGGTCGTTGCGGTGGATCTGGTAGAGGTCGATGTAGTCGGTGCCGAGGCGGCGCAGGCTGTGCTCGACCTCGGTCATGATCGCCTTGCGCGAGAGTCCCGCGCTGTTGGGGCCGCTGCGCATCGGGTGGCGCAGCTTGGTCGCGATCACGACGTCGTCGCGGTTGGCGAAGTCTTTCAGGGCCCGGCCCAAGATCTCCTCGCTCGAGCCGAACGAGTACAGGTTCGCGGTGTCGAAGAAGTTGATCCCGGCCGCCACGGCGTGCTTGATCAGCGCCCGGGACTCCTCCTCGCCGAGCGACCAGGCCGGGTGGCCGCGCTGCGGATCGCCGTAGGTCATCGCGCCGATCGCGATCGGAGAGACGTCGAGGCCGGTGTGGCCCAGCTTGATGTACTGCATGGGAGCTCCTAGAGTCGAAGGTAATCGGAGAGTTCTCCGCTTCCCTTCGGACCTTAGCGGAGAGTTCTCCGGTTAGCAATCCGGCTACGCTCCAGCTTGCTACCGACGGAAGAGGGGAACGCCATGGCCGAGACGGACCGGGTTCGGCCGCAGGGCGAGTCGACCCGCGCCGACGCGCTCAAGAACCGCGAGCACATCCTGCGGGTGGCGCGCGACGCATTCGCCGCGGACGGGGCCGTCTCGCTCAACACGATCGCGAAGCAGGCGGGGGTGGGGCCGGGCACGCTCTACCGGCATTTCCCCACCCGCGAGGCGCTGATCCTCGCGGTCTACCAGCAGGAAGTGTTCCGCGTGGCCGACGAGGTGCCGAAGCTGCTCGCCGAGCACCCGCCGCTGGAGGCCTTCCGCCGCTGGTTTCACACGCTCGCCGCGTACGTGCGGATCAAGCACGGCCTTGGCGACGCACTGCACACCGCGGCGGCACAGGCCGTGGTCAACCAGGTCTATGCGCCGATCGTGGGGGCGGTCGGTCAACTGCTGCGTGCTTGTGCCGAAGACGGCAGCCTGCGCCCTGACCTGGACCCGGACGATGTACTGATGCTGATGAGCTTCTTGTGGCGCGTCGGCACCGACGCGTCCGGGACAGCGCAAGCCGACCGGCTGATGGAGCTGGCGATCACCGGCCTGCGTCCCTGACGCATCGCCAACTTGCGGATCTATGACCCATGGTTCTAGAGCCGCAGGTCTGTAACCCGACGTCGTATTCACCGTTGAGGCATCGTGAACGGCGCGAACCTCGCGGCAGAGCGATCCGTTGTGGAGGTATACGTTCCGATCGGAAGGCTGAGATGACGTACAGCTTCACGTCCTACGACGGAACTCGGCTCGGCTATCGCGTGCTGGGCAGCGGACAACCACTGGTGTGTCTTCCGGGTGGTCCAGGCCGGGCGGGGGAGTACCTCGGTGACCTCGGCGGCTTGGATGCGCAGCGGCGTCTGGTCCTGCTCGATCCGCGGGGCGTCGGGCTGTCGGCCGATCCCGTGGATCCGGCGACGTTGCGCGCCGACCGGCTGGTGGAGGACGTCGAGGCGCTCCGGCGCCATCTCGGCGTGGAGCAGATGGACCTGCTCGCGCACTCCGCCGGCGGCATCCTCGCCACGCTGTACGCGGCCACCTACCCGGAGCGCCTCTCCAGGCTGATCCTGGTCACCCCCGGCCTCGCGGCGCTCGGCGTTTATCCCCGCGAGGACCAGTTCGACCTCGTGCTCGCACGGTTGTCCGGCGAGCCTTGGTACCCGGATGCGCGGGCCGCACTGGACCGGATTCTGGGTGGGGAGCTGTCGAGGGAGACCTTCGATGCGTCCCGGCCGCTGTTCTACCGACGCTGGGACGCCGCGGCCCGCGCGCACGCGAGCGTCGGGGTCGCCGAGCGCTACCAGGCGGCCCGGGAGGGATACGGCGCGGGCATCCTCCTCGATCCGACGGCCACCCAGGCGGCGCTGAAGAATCTGACCGCACCGGTTCTGCTGCTCGCGGGAAGACTGGACTCGATGGTCACCCCCACGATGGTGCGCCAGGCGGCCGCGCTGCTTCCCCATGCGAGCGTCGCGGTGCAAGAGACAGCCGCGCATTTCCCCTGGGTCGACGACGCTGCCGGCTTCGCCGCCGCCGTCCGCCCATTCCTCGACTGATCACTTTGTCGATCTTGTGGTTCGCGTGCGGGCAGTGACCGCAGGACGGCCGAGCGGCCGCGCCGCGGCGCGTTTCGCCTTGAGCTTGCCGCGGGGCAAGGTCGTAGCGTGGCCGGCATGAGGCAAGATCCGCCGGACGAACTGCTGACGATCGGGCGCATGGCCCGGCGCAGCGGCCTGAGCGCGAAGGCACTGCGGCACTACGACCGCATCGGGCTGCTGCGCCCGGCGGCCGTGGACGCGGCCAGCGGATACCGGCGTTACCACCCTGACCAGGTCGCCGAGGCGGCGCTCGTCGGACTCTTGCGATCCCTGGAACTGCCGCTGGAGCGGGTGCGCGCCGGCGTCGCCGCGTGGAAGCAGGGCGACAACGCAGCCCTCGACCATCTGCTCACCGAGCACCGGCGCCACCTGGACGCCCGCGTCACGCGCCTGCGCGGCGCCCTGCACCGCATCGATCACCTGCTCAAGGAAGGAATCGAACCCGCCATGACCGAGCAGACAGCACCCTCCGCCCCGGCCACCGCGCAGAGCTCGCCGGGCACCGGAACCGTCACCGACGAGCGGATGCTGGCCGCCCAGCTGTTCAACGAGACCTGGCGGCTGCTCGAGATGGAGCAGCGCACCCGCGAGGACGACGACCGCATGATCCACACTGCCCACGCCTCCCGGTACCACTGGGGTCAGGCGCCCACCGCGACACCCGCCAACCTGGCTCGCGGCGAGTGGCAGGTCTCCCGCGTGTACGCCGTGCTCGGCCGCCCGGAGCCGGCGCTGCACCACGCGCGCCGGGTCCTGGATCTGTGCACCGAGAACAAGATCGGCGACTGGGACCTCGCCTTCGCCTACGAGGCTCTCGCCCGTGCGCACGCGGTCGCCGGCGACGCCGACCAGGCCCGCGCCGCCACCGACCAGGCCCTCGCGGCGGCCGAGGACATCGCCGAGGACGAAGACCGCGATCTGGTCTACGCGGACCTGGAGACCATTCCCGGCCAGCCCCGCTACTGGTGACACCCATCGCTGAGTGATAGTCGGAACTCGCCCGGCTGCGGGAGGCCACACTCGCTGGCTGCCTTCGCTACCGGGACGGGCCGAAGCTCGCCGAAGCGATCAGCGTGTCCTGCGCTTCGCGCGACGCCTGGGGCAGCGCCGCGGCCCGGACGGCCAGACCCGCGGTGCGGGTCAGCAGCATGGCGACCGCCATGAAGATCAGACCATTGGTGATGGCCGCGGCGGTGACCTGATGGCTCTGACACCACTGTGCCAGCTGGATCGGGAACCAGTGCGCTGACCCGTAGGAGAAGGCGGCGCGGGCACCGACGACGACGGTCCATAGCAGCGCATAGCCCCAAGTGGCGTGCGTGACCGCCTTTCCGGTCCGCGGACTGCGATACACGCGGGTCAGAGCGAGCGCGAGCAGCCCGCCGAGCAGACCGGCCGCTGCCCCGGCGAGCTCCACCGCGAGACCGGTTCCGTGGGTGACCAGCGGGCCGATGAACAGCGGGACGACCGACGCGGCGACGAGGGCCGGACGCAGCAGGCGCATCGCGCCGATCTTGCGGTGCGTGCCGAGGTCACTGTGCAGCGTGGCGACCAGGACGGCGCCGTTGATGATCTCGGCTTGGGTGAGTTCGGAGAACATGGCTTGCTCCTCGGGATGCGGTTCGGTGTTGACGCATCCCACGCTCGCCGGTGAGGACGATCGGCGGATCGGCCCGCGGTTTGGCCTTCGGCATGACCCGGCCGCGCCGGTAGGTACCACGCGGTACTACGTCCAGCACGCGAATCTCATACCGCGTCATACCGGGACTCCACCTTCGGGCCGACGTGCCCATACCGCCCGGAAACCTAGCGTCGCTGTAGTCGGCCAACCGGCCGTCCCGCCGCTGGGCGGAAGCGAAGACGAAGGGAGCGCGCCGTGTCCGCGCTGGAGATCCTCGCCGTGATCGGCATCATCGGGTTCGTCATCTTCCGGCAGATCCAGGGCGAGCCGTTGCGCGGCAAGCGCACGGTCGTGCTGCCGGCGATCCTCACCGCGATCGGCTTCAGTGACTTGCGCGGCAGCGGCGGCCATCTGCAACCGGCCGACGTGACCTGTCTCGTGATCGGCGCGATCGGGGCGTCGGTCATCGGTGTGGGCTTCGGGGTGGTGATGCGGCTCGAATCGCGCGACGGTTACCTGTGGGCGCAGCTGCCGGTGCGCGGACTGTGGCTGTGGGGCGCGCTGGTCGCCTGGCGCGTCGCGGCCATGGCACTGGCAGGCGCCATGCACGCGCACGTGGCCGCCTCCTCGTCCACGCTGCTGTTCAGCCTCGGCGTCAACCGGTTGTCGCAGGCTGCTGTGATCGCGCTGCGGGCGCTCGCGATAGGCGTGCCGTTCGCGCCCGAGAAGGATGGCAGTTCGTTCATGGCCTCCACGTTCGACCGCGACCGCAATCGCAGCGTGCCGCAGTCCGCACCCGAGGACGCCCGTTACCAGCCGTGGCGGCGGTCTTGACCCGGGTGAATCGGCTGAGCGGGGATACTGAGCTCATGTTGAGAGCGGCCGCGTGGCTGGTCCGCACGATCGGACTGGCGATCGTGGGTGTGCTGACGTTCCACAGCCCGCCCTCCCGGCCCGGCGCGCTGCCAACCCAGACTGTCGCCTACGCACTGGTGTGCGTTGCCGCAGCGGTCTGGGCGCTCGTCGAGCTTTACCCCGCGGGGGCGGCCCGGCTCGGCGGCAGGGCCCTGATCGCGGCCGTCGGACTGATGGCCGCGGCCGCGACGCTGGGCGCGTCCGCCGGGGGAGCCGGCGACAGCGTGATCGCTTTCGCCGCCGTGGCCCTGCTCACCGCGGGCAGCGAACTCAGCCTCACCGCAGCGCTGGCGATCGGCGCACTCGCGCTGCTGACTCTGGAGATCGGCGGGATCCTGTTCAACGACGGCATCGGCTCGCTGCTCGGCTACCCGCTGCTGATCGTGGTCGGGCTGCTGTTCGGACGCAACCGCGCCGCCTACCGCATCCAGGCAGAACAGTCCGCGATGCTGCTGGCCCAGCACGAGCAGCTGCGCGCCGAGCAGCGGCGTGCGGACGTGCTGGACGAGCGTGCCCGCATCGCGCGTGAGATCCACGACGTGCTCGCACACTCGCTGGGTGCGTTGAGCATTCAGATCCAAGCCGCACGCGCCCTGCTCACCGACCAGCATGACGTCGATCACGCGCTTGAAACTCTGGCCACCGCGCAACGCATGGCCTCGGACGGCCTAGTGGAGACCCGCCGCGCGGTACACGCGCTGCGCACCGACACGCGGCCGCTGCATGAGGAGCTGGCCCGCGCCGCTGAAGCGCACGCCGCGCAATACCGGATCCCTACTCACTTCACCGCGGCGGGCACGCCGAGCACGCTGCCGCCCGACACGACCGTCGCCCTCCTGCGTACCGCGCAGGAGGCGCTGATCAACGCCGCCAAACACGCCCCCGGCGAGGCCATCGAAATGCACCTGGACTACGCGGATCAGCACGTACGACTGACCGTTGGGAACGACTTGGCCCACGGCGCGCCCGTGGCTGGCGATTCGCGCGCGCCGCAGACCATTGACGGCGGCTATGGTCTCACCGGCATGCGGGAACGGCTCCGGCTCCTGCGCGGCTCCCTGGAAGCGGGGCCGCAGGAGAAGCGGTGGGTCGTGACCGCAGACCTGCCGCTCGACACCGCCCAACCCCAGAAAGCAGCCCGATGACCGGCCCAGGACCGCGCGGCCCGCGCTCATGACCGCAACTCCCGGCGCACCGCTGCGCATCGTCATCGCCGACGACCAGGCCAGTGTCCGGGAGGGTCTTGTCCTCCTGCTCGGCGCGTTACCGGACATCGAGGTCGTCGCATCCGCCGCGGACGGGCAGCAGGCGCTCGACCGGGTCGCCGAGCACAAGCCGGACGCGATCCTGCTCGACCTGCACATGCCGGTGCTCGACGGCATCGAGACCACCCGCCGGCTCACCTGCGAGCACCCTGATGTCGCCATCGTTGTGTTAACGACCTATCTCGACGACACCTCGGTTCTCGACGCCCTACGTGCGGGAGCGCGCAGCTATCTGACCAAGGACGCCGACCGCACCGAGATCGCGCACGCACTGCGCGCCGCCGCCGGTGGCCTGGCCGTTTTCGACCCTCGCGCCCACGCTGCGCTGATGGCCGCCGCGTCGCCGCCCGCCACGTCGTCCGATGCGGGAGATCGGCCGGGCCCCGGCCAACCGCCGACCGAGGGCAGAGCGCTCCCCGACGGACTGACCCAGCGCGAGGCGGAAATCCTGGCGCTGATCGCGCAAGGCCTGACCAATCCCGAGATCGCCGCCCGGCTGTTCTTGAGCAACCACACGGTCAAGACGCACATCAACCGGATCTTCGCCAAGACCGGCGCGCGTGACCGCGCCGCCGCCATCGGCTACGCCCACCGGCACCGCATCAGTTAGCGCGCCCGCGTTGCCGCGCCGCTGCGTCACAACTCCGTGAGGGGGCACTCGCAGTTCGGACCCAGGTCACCACAGACCGGAGGTATGAACTGATGCCACCGCCGACGCCGCCCACATCCGAGTCGCCCATATCCGAACCGCCCACATCCGAGCCGCAGCCCGCGCCCGGCCGGGAGGAGGGCGGTGGCGATGCGGACGGGCCGCCCGTTCTGCTGATCACCGGGGTGTCCGGCAGCGGCAAGACGACCATCGGCTCCCTGCTGGCGGGGCGTCTTGGCTGGACATACGCGGAGGCGGACGCTTTCCACCCAGAGCACAACATCGCCAAGATGGCGGCCGGTCACCCGCTGGACGACGCCGACCGCGAGCCGTGGCTCGAGGCGATCGGAGCCTGGATCGACGAGACGACCCGCGCGGGCCGGCCCGCAGTCGTCACCTGCTCGGCGCTCAAGCGGGCCTACCGCGACAAGCTGCGCAAAGGGCGCCCGAACGTGCGTCTGATCTACCTCGACGCCGACCGGCGGATCGTCGGCGGCCGCCTGGCCACGCGTTCGGGCCACTTCTTCCCCGCGCAGCTGCTCGCTTCCCAGTTCCGCGACCTGCAACGCCCCGATCCCGAGGAGCACGCGGTCTTGGTCGACGTGACCGCGACGCCCGAGGACATCGTTGAACGCCTTATCGAAGGGCTGACCGCATGAATCCCCTGCTTTCTGCGGCCCCGGCCGCAACCAGCGCGTGGACGAGTTCCGATACCCGGCTGGTGCTGTGCGCCTTGGGCGGGATAGCGCTGGTCGTGCTGCTGACCGCGGTGGCCAAGGTGCACCCGTTCCTGGCCCTGATCGCCGGCACGCTGCTGGTGGCCTTCAGCGCCGGGGTGCCGGTCTCCAAGATCCTGCCGACGTTCGAGACCGGCGTCGGCGGCGTGCTCGGCGGGGTCGGCGTCATCGTGGCGCTCGGCGCGATGCTCGGGCGGCTGCTGGTGGACTCGAACGGAGCGCAGCGGCTCGTCAACGCCCTGGTCGGCCACACCGGGCCGCGCTGGATGCCGTGGTCGATGGCGCTCGCCGCGATGATCATCGGCATTCCGATGTTCTTCGAGGTCGGCCTGGTGCTGCTGGTCCCGATCGTGTACCTGGTGTGGCGGCGCACCGGCGGCTCGATCCTGCGCGTCGGCATCCCGGCGCTCGCGGGCCTGTCCATCCTGCACGGCCTGATCCCGCCGCACCCCGGGCCGCTGATCGCGATCTCCGCGCTGCACGCCGACCTCGGCACGACGCTGCTGCTCGGCGTCATCGTCGCGATCCCGACCGCGATCCTGGCCGGACCGGTGTTCGGCGGCTTCATCTCCCGCCGGATCGTCCCCGATCCGCCGGCCCGGCTCGCCGAGCAGTATGCGGCGGGCGCGCCGAAGCCGACGGCGCGGCCTGCCGGGCTGACCTCGACGGGTCCCGGCACCACAGGCCAGACGTCCGCGGCCGCGGGCGCGACCGCCACGACGCGCACGGCGGCGGCGACCGCCACAACGGATGAACCTGTCGAGGCGGCCGCGGTCGAGCGGCGCAATGCCAACACTGACACGGACATCACCGACGCCGTCTCTGTCGCCGGTCCGTCCGTCGCGACGACTCTCGCGGTCATCCTGCTGCCGGTCGTCATCATGCTCGCGCGCACGGTCGTGGACCTGACGGCCGCCGCGAAGAGCGAGGCGATCAAGGTCGCGGACTTCATCGGCGACCCGATCATCGCCATGGCCATCGCGGTGGCGGTCGCCCTGCTGGTCTTCCGGCTCGGCCGCGCTCGCTCGGGTGTCTCGCTGAGCGAGTCGCTCGCGCCGATCGCCGGGATCCTGCTGATCATCGGCGCGGGCGGCGGGTTCAAGCAGATGCTCGTGCAGACCGGGATCGCCGACTCGATCGGCAAGGCGGCACACGGCTCGCACCTCTCGCTGCTGCTGCTCGCCTGGCTGGTCGCCGTGGCGATCCGGCTGGCCACCGGTTCGGCGACGGTGGCCACCGTCACCGCGGCCGGCATCATCGCGCCGATCGCCGCCAGCTCCCCGCACGTGAGCGCGCCGCTGCTCGCCCTGGCCATCGGCTCCGGCTCGCTGTTCTTCTCGCACGTGAACGACGCCGGATTCTGGCTGGTCAAGGAGTTCTTCGGGATGGACGTCAAGCAGACCCTGGCGTCCTGGTCGGTGATGGAGACGATCCTGTCGAGCGTGTCCATCGTCGTGATCCTGGCGCTGGGCACCGCCGTGCATTGACGCCGCGTCGCGCCGAGCGGCGGATGGCCGCTGTGGCATACGGTCGCCTTGACCCAGTGCTGTAGGAGGCGCAGATGACGGTCAATCGGCTCGGCCTGGTGGTGCACGGCGGGCGGCCAGAGGCGGCCGACGCTGCTCGCCTTGTGCACGCGTGGTGCGCACAACACGAGGTGACGTGCACGGACATCGACGTGTGGCACGAGCGCGCCCGGCGCAACGCCCGCGAGGAGGTCGAGGCCGCGGGCGATCCGGACCTGATCGTGACCCTCGGCGGCGACGGCACCTTCCTGCGTGGCGCGCGGCTCGCGGCGGCCAACGACGCGCTGGTCCTCGGTATCGACGTAGGCCGGGTCGGCTTCCTCACTGAGGTGCCCGTCTCTGCGGTACGCAGCGCACTGGACGCGGTACGCGAGAACCGGCTGCGCATCGATAGCCGCATGCTGCTGACGGTGCGTGCCTCGCGCCGGCTTGAGGTGCCGCAGGACATGGAAGTGTGGGCGAAGTACGGCCGCGGACCGCTGCTGCCGCCACCAAAAGTCCGTTCTGACTGCGAGATCGACGTGGACGACGGCTGGGGCATCCCGCTGGACGTCACCGCGCTCAACGATGTGGTCCTGGAGAAGCTGGCCAGGGACCGCCAGGTCTCGGTCGGGGTCTACGTCTCCGGCCGCCTGCTCGCCTCCTACTCGGCCGACGCGCTGCTGGTCGCCACGCCCACGGGCTCGACGGCCTACAGCTTCGCCGCCGGCGGCCCCGTCGTCTCGCCCCGCGCGGAGGCACTCGTCTTCACACCGGTCGCCCCGCACATGGCGTTCAACCGCTCCGTGGTCACCGCGCCCGACGAACCGATCGGACTGCGCGTGCTCGAACGCTCCGGAAGCGCTGCCGTCAGCATCGACGGCCAGCTGCGCGGCGTGCTCAGCCCCGGCGACTGGATCGGGGTGTACGCCGCGCCGCGCCGGCTGCGCGCGGTACGGCTTTCACCGATGGACTTCTACGGCCGGCTGCGCGAGCGGATGAACCTGACCGACGCCCCGGCTGCGGTCGCCGACGGATCGCCCGCGCCGCTGTGGTCCGTGACCAAGCCGCCGCCCGGTGACCTCGCCCACCTCTCGGTGCTCACCGCCCCAGACACTGCAGCCCCGTTCTCGCCGCTGCTGTGATCCGGCGCGCGCCACACCGGACAGCACGGCGGCCGCCGACGCTCTCCGGTGCACATGACTCACGCCTTGGGCGCGACGAGTGGCGCACACTGGAGGCGGCGGCAGGGGGCTGTGATGGTCGAGGGATCAGGCGGCGCGATAGCGGGCGGCACTGGCGACAGCGCAGGGCACGGCAAGACGGGGCTGCTGACGCCGTGGGCGCTGTACGCGGTGGTATGGCTGCTTCCCGCGGTGCTCGGTGCGGTGCTCGGGACAGTGGGCTGGCTGATATCCGGCTTTCCCTGGTGGCCGCTGATCGGGGCGGTGGCGCTGTGGTTGGTGGCGTTCCTGATCCCGCGGTACTGGCGGGGATTGCGGGCGCAGCGCTGGTCGCTGCGCACCGAGCTGCTGCTGATGTTCTATCCGCGCAAGGGCGTGAAACGGATGCGCGTGGAGGAGGAGCGGCACTTTCGCCGCGCCGACTTCCCGCTCTACGGGCTGCCCGCCTCGTTCCCGGGCGAGCGGTATCTC
>Ga0070741_10008694_pt1 | contig 20189 bp, 14 predicted proteins | sample Coa_R1_4_FD_66440 | JGI IMG/M metagenome (GOLD analysis project Ga0070741, IMG submission 66440) | Surface soil microbial communities from Centralia Pennsylvania, which are recovering from an underground coalmine fire - Coalmine... | ecosystem: Environmental > Terrestrial > Soil > Unclassified ...
TTCCTTGAGTCGTGGGACAGTCACTACCAGCCCTTGCTCGAAACCCACGATGCGGGACAAGAGCCGCAGAAGGGCGGCCTGGTCTACGCCCGTTATGGGAAAGGGGTCTACATCTATAACGCGTACGCTTTCTACCGCCAATTACCCGAAGGGGTGCCCGGTGCTTATCGCCTGTTTGCGAACATGATCAGCCTGGGCAAGAATCCGCAAGTCGCAGGCGGACAGGGAGGCAGCCAACGTTCCGCGGCCAAGAAGCCGTAACTTTGCATCGCGCGACTTATCTGTGATCGCGAGGATCGTTCTGAATTGAGTAGAGGAAGGTCTTAATCGTTTCGTCGCGGCGGGCGTTTTCATCCGCAAGCCGCGACGAGGCAGTTTCGTACAACTTCATCTGCTCTTGCGCCCGCTGCTCTTGCCCGAAGTGTTGATAGATCTGCGCGAGCCTGTAATGTGCATCGGCAGAGTTGGGGTCCATGCGTGCGCAAATCTCAGATTCGCGCAGCGAATCCTGCCAGTGCTTGATCCAGCGATAAGCCTTTCCCAGTTGGCAATGCGGAGCTGCATCGTGCGGGAGAGCGTTCACCGAGGCGTTCAGATCGCGCACGATCTCTGCGGCATGGCTAATGTCATGGCTCGCATAGTCACGATGGAAGCGAAGGCCGGCGCAATAGAATTGAATCTTTGTCGCGCTAGGATGCGCCCCGCTGTAGTCGCAAATACCTTTCAGTGCCGCCGCATCCGGTGCTCCGGTCTCGTCCATTACAATCTGGCCAACATAATCTAGAGGCGCGTCTGGGTTGGGGGAAAGAGCTGCGGAGTCCAGAAGGGTTTTGATCGCCTCCTGTAAGCTGCCGGCGAAATATTCGACCATGGCCAACGCAAACTGAATGCGCCACGAGTCGGGATGCAACTCCTGTGCTTGCTTCAAAACTACTCGTGCCGGTTCAAAGCTCTTGTGCCGCATGAGTTCCAGCGCCAGAGAGATTCGATATCTTTCTTCGCTCGGAGCAAGAGCCACTGCAGCTTCGTAGCTGTGGACTGAGGCAAGATTGTCACCGCGCGCCTCCTGAATGTCTCCGATCAGGTCTTCGAGTTCGGCGCTGTCAGAATTCTTTTGCAGGGCCTCAGCGGTGGCCGACGCATCATCGAGTTTGCCGGCTCTGAATTGTGCAAGCGCAAGATTGAACTTGAGATCGGCGCGGGAAGGGTCAAGCTCGATGGCGCTTGCGAGTTCATCGGCGGCTTCCGCGAAGTCTTCATGCTCTATGAGAAGCTCTGCCGTTCGTTCGCGCAAAGTTGCTTTCTGCTCGGCGGGCAATTCGGTCGTCCACAAAGCTTGGAGTGTGGAGCGAACGTCCTCCTTGCTGCCAAGCTGAGCTTCGAGCAGCATGAGCCCAACGCTTGCGTCATGCGTACGAGCAAAGAGCGAGTTCGTCAAAGTCTCAGTGCGCCTCCAGTGCTTGGCCTGAAGTTCCGCGGCTGCAGTGGCCATCTGAAGTCCAAGTTGAGTGGGCGCGAGCGCCAGAGCCTTTTCCATGTCTGAAGCCGCGGCATCAGGTTCTCCCAATCCCAATGCAACGGCTGCTTTGAGGCGGTGAAAAGCGATCGCTTCATCGACTGAACTCGGAGCAGGGATGCCGGCTAACGCGCGAGTTGCTTCCGGATATCGATGCAGTCGCGCAAGAACAGCGGCCCATGCGGTTCGAATGTGTGCATCACCGTGACTCAGCTCAGCCGCGCGAGCGAGAAACGATTCAGCCTTTGTCGGATCGCCTGCACGTTCGTATATCTCACCGACCCCCGCCAAAGCCCAATAATTTTCTGGAGCAGCTTGCAAGATGTTTTCGTACTGCTCCTGCGCCTGGGCACTCTGGCCTATCGCCACATAAGCCTGAGCCAGAGCTAAACGCGCGGAAAGATCTTGAGGATGATTTTGGACGTAGGGCGACAAAAGTCGGATGGCTTCCCCGGGATTAGCGGAAGCCAGCGCAGCCTTCGCTTGTCCGACGGTGGAGGTCGGTTGATTTCGGACGCCGGAAGACTGTGGAAGAGGCGACCCAAAGACTCCGCGTGCTGCATACAGCAGTGCACAAGAAAGGAAAATGAATTTGTGTACTCGGCCCAAGACGAACCCTATGTTCCTCCGTCCATGCTGATTTGCTCCACGTGCTATAGTGCGCTCACTGCGCGTCTTTCAAAATCCAGGATCTTGCATTGGCCGACAACTCTACACCCCATCTTCCCGAGGAGATAGCTCTAGCCTCACAGAAATTAGTCCGCGGCATGGGTCTCACGCAATCCACGGCCGTGAACATGCTGGAGATGATCGGCATCGGTCCGTTCATCACCATCGGCGTAATTCTCTCCGCCATGGGTGGACCGCAAGCGACTCTGGGCTGGATTTTAGGCGCCATATTCTCCATCTGTGATGGAATGGTGTACGCGGAGTTAGGTGCGGCGATGCCTGGCGCTGGGGGCGCTTACATTTACTTCCGCGAAGCCTTCGGTCCGCACACTTGGGGACGCTTGATTTCTTTCCTGTTCCTGTGGGAGACAATCTTCGCCGCCCCGCTCTCGATTTCGGCTGCCTGCGTCGGATTTGCCGAATATTCCCATTTCTTTTTTCCCAATCTGACACACTTGGGTGTCGGGGCATTAGCCGGATTCATCAGCTTGCTGATCGCTTTCCTGCTATATCGGCCGATTAAGACCGTGGGGCGTCTATCTGTCATTATGCTGGCGATTGTCTTCGGAGCGATGTTCTGGGTGATCGGCGCCGGCCTCATTCACTTCAATCGTGGCATGGCATTTGATTTTCCTCTCGGTGCATTTCATCTTTCCAAACCATTCTTCTATGGACTCGCGAGCGCAACCCTCATCGCCATGTATAACTATGGCGGCTATAACAACATCACCTATCTCGGGGCTGAGGTTAAGAATCCTGCACGAAACATCCCCCGCGCGATTGTTTTCTCGGTGCTGCTCGTCGCCGTGCTTTATCTGTTCATGAGTGTAGTCATTATTGGCACAATTCCGTGGCGAGATGCCGCAGTCTCGCACGCCGTGGTTTCAGAGTTCATCGGCAGATTGTACGGATCCAGAGCAGCTGCAGTGATGACGATCCTCATTCTCGCCGCGACACTCGGCGGAATTTTCACGATGACTCTCGGTTATTCAAGAATTCTGTATGCTGCCGGAGCGGAAGGAAATTTCTTTCACGTATTCGGTCGAGTTCATCCGAGCGGCCACTTCCCTACGGTGGCTCTAGTCGCCATCAGCGTCATGGCAATCCCGCTGTGCTGGTTATCGCTCGCGAGGCTGCTGTCTGCTTTGATGATCACTCAGATCATTTTCCAGTTCATTCCGCAGATTATTGCGCTCTTCGCCATTCGCCGCTATCGAAAAGACATTCCGCGTCCCTACACGATGTGGCTCTTTCCCGTTCCGGCACTCATCGCTCTGATCGGCTGGATCTACGTAGCGTCGACTCCTGACCAGCGCCAGTATGTTGGGAGCGCGCTCGTTCTGCTAGTGCTCGGATTGGGAGCGTTTCTCTTGCGAGCCCGGGCACTCAGGTCTTGGCCGCTGAAAGAGCACGTCCACAACCGGACAACGTCAGCTGTTTAATTCTGGTTCCAGATACCTGACTTATGACCATAGTCATTGAACGTTTATCTCTTCGCCGTCGTCCACTGCTGAAGGTCCTGATGCTTGTTGTCTGGCTTGGTGCTTCGGCGCAAGTCCTGTGGGCTGAAGGGAACGAGCACCCGACCGCCGACCTGCTCTCCGAGCTGATTCGCATCGACACCAGCAATCCGCCAGGAAACGAAGACAAAATCGCAGAATTCCTCAGTTCCCGTTTGCGTCCACTCGGATTTGAAATCCAAATCGTGCCGACGCCCGCGCCCGGACAATCGCATTTGATCGCGCGGCTCAAAGGAGACGGCACGAAGAAGCCGGTGCTCATTGCGGCTCACGCCGATGTAGTGGGAGTAGAGCGGGAGAAATGGACGGTTGATCCGTTTTCAGGAATCGTTCGCGACGGCTACGTCTATGGACGTGGCGCCATCGACTTCAAAGGCGGCCTTGCGGTGTTCACGGAAGCAGTGATGCAACTTGCCAGGAATCACGTGCCTCTGCACCGAGACGTAATCCTTCTCTCCGAGGCCGATGAAGAAGGAGGGCCGTATAACACAACATGGCTGGCGAATTCGCATTGGGATCTGATCAGTTGCGAGTTTGCCCTCAACGAGGGCGGCTGGATCATGAAGAATACAGCGGGCCAGGTGCAGTATGTGAGCGTCTCAACCGCCGACAAGTTTTCAATTCCCGTTGTGGTAACTGCAACCGGAACTTCGACGCACTCGTCGATGCCCACGCCCGACAATGCAATCTACGCCCTGGCCCGCGCTCTCGACCGCCTTTCCGAATATGAAACTCCACTGGAACTGATTCCCAGCACTCGCGAATTTTTCCAGACTCTGTCGAAAGTCAGCCAGCCGCCGCTTTCGAAGAATCTAGACATCCTTCTCAACAGCAAGGATCCGGCGCAGGTTCGCGAAGCCGATCGGCAGGTGAGCGAGAATCCTCTGCTCCATGCACTCATGCGTAATACCCTTGCCCCGGTGCTTCTCAAAGCCGGATTCCGCGGCAACGTGATTCCGGGCTCGGCTCAAGCGACGATCAATGTACGTCTGATTCCTAATACGGATTTCGATGGGTTACTCTCCCACATGCGGCAGGTCATCAACGATCCTCATGTTGAGGTCTCGCTGGCCTCACCTGACACGCCGGACGGCCAGCGTGCTGTTGCGCTCTTGAAACTCAGGTCAAGCCTAAGTCCTTCGACGAAAGACACCGTACTTTACCGCGCGCTGCAACCGAGCGCGCACTCGATCTGGCCGGACGCTCCGGTCACGCCTTACCTCTTCCAAGCGGGAACGGACGCCGGCGCCTGGCGCAGCCGTGGTGTTCCCGTTTACGGGATCTATCCGTACCCGATCACCGCCGGGGATCTGCGGCGTATGCACGGGAACGATGAGCGCGTCTCGATTCATTCGCTTGAGCAAGGAACAAAACTGATCTACAAGATGCTCGTGCAGGTTGAGTCGGAGTAGGCGGAGAGAGCAGTGGGTTGTCAAGAACGATTTCAGCGGCTGCTATGATTTTGAGCTGAATGGTGTCTTCCCCAAACACTCGCGGCCTTGCTTTGGTCGTCGTCGGCGAATTCTTTCTTGACATGATTTTTTATGCTCTTCCCGATCTTCCCAGATTAGGACAAGAGGTGAAAACCCGCCATTTTGCTCAACTTCCCGGAGGTGGGCTGGCAACTACATCGCTGGTCGCATCAAGGCTGGGAACCCCGACCGCAGCTATCGCCAGAGTTGGAGAAGATGCGCGCTCAAGTCGGGCCTGGCGAACTCTGCAGGACAACAACGTGTGTGTGGGTGCCTGCGAATTCTCAGCATCCCTTCCCACCGCACGCACGGTGTGCGCTGCCTTCAATGGTGATCGAATGATGATTACGCACGACGTCATCAATCAACATCTGGAAAAACTATTGAGGCGTCCCGCAGCGCAGCAAGCGTTGCGAAAGGCAAAGCACGTCCATCTCGCCTGTGCGCTCTGGCCTATGCCTCAATGGCTCTCGCGGATAAAGCGTCTTAGGGCCCAAGGTTTAAGCGTCTCGGCTGACATAGGTTGGAATCCCGAGATGTTCAAATCACGCGATCTGCCGCACTTGCTCCAGGAACTCGATTTTTTATTCCCTAATGAAGCGGAGGCTCGCGCGATCACGGCCGAGAAAACCACCGAACGAGCACTGAAAAAACTCGCCGAGTGGATGCCAGTGCCCGTCATCAAGTTAGGGCCTGCAGGTTCGGTTGCGATCCAAAATGGGAAGGTGCTGCGGGCTGTGCCGCTGCCGGTCCGCTCGATCGATGCGACGGGAGCAGGTGACGCCTTTAATGGCGGCTTTCTGCATGGCTATCTTGCGGGATGGGACCTCGAAGACTGTCTCCGGGCAGGAAACGTTTGCGGAGCTCTGGCAACGACAGGAGCCGGCGGCTCCTCGGTTCTTCCATCGGCGATGAAGCTCAAAAAACTGATCAGCCGACTGAAGAACGGCTCCTCTCAAGTCGCACGCAATAGGAAAAACAGAGGAACAACAGGCTCATGAAGATTGCGATTATCGGTGCCGCGGGCGTGAGAACGCCGCTTCTGATCTATGGGCTCTCGGAAGTTTCACGGACCGTGCCGATTTCAGAAGTTGCATTTTGGGATATCGATTCCGCTCGCTTGGCGGCTATGGGCAAGATCTCGCGTGCGATGGCGAGGCGCAGCCACCTTCAGGCAAGCCTCGACGTTTGCTCCAGCCCGGAGAAGGCTCTGGAAGGAGCGAGTTATGTGATTACCAGCGTACGCGCCGGCGGAATCGAGGCCCGCGTCAAGGACGAAACCATTGCTCTCGCCCACGGCTTGGTCGGACAAGAAACGGTCGGCGCCGGCGGATTCGCATGCGCGATGCGCAATCTGACCGTCATGCTGGAATATGCGCGCCTCGTCGAGCGAATTGCACCAAGGGCCATTGTGGTCAATTTCACGAACCCCGTAGGCATCATTTCTCAAGGCCTTCTGAACCACGCAGATGTAAACGTAATCGGAGTATGCGACACTCCGCTGGAGACCTTCGAGTCAATCGCGACCGCCCTCGGACAAAATCCTTTCGAGCTCGATTTCGATTATCTCGGATTAAACCACCTTGGTTGGGTGAGATCGGTTAGGACCGAAACGGGCGCAGACCTCCTCCCGACAATTCTTGCCTCGCCTGAGCTGATACAGAAGTGCTATCGACATGCCCTGTTTCCGCCCGAGTTTATTCAGAAGCTTGGCCTGCTTCCGACTGAATATCTCTATTTTTATTACTTCCCCGAAACTGCATATCGGAACACCAAAAGCACAGGACAGTCGCGCGGCGAAGCAATTTCTAAGATGAACCGGGAGCTGTTCCAGCGTCTCTCAGACGCTCCCGAATCGAAACTGATCGAGATCTATGAAAGTTACTTACGCGAGCGAAACGCCTCGTACTTCAGCATCGAGGCCACCGCCGGAAGGATCCGCAAAGAAGGACAGGAACTCTATTCGGAGTTCTCCGGATACGAGCGCATTGCAACGATGGTGCTACAAGCCCTCAACGCACAAGCACCGACTTCTATACCCCTTACGATTCGCAACAACGGTGCTTTTGAGGACCTCCAACCCAACGACGCTGTGGAGTTACCTTGTGCAGTCTCGGCTGCAGGAGTAACTCCCCGTCAAGTTGGGCATGCGCCCCAGTCAGTAAGAGAGTTACTGCTGCAAGTTAAAGAATACGAGCGTTTGACTGTCGAAGCGGCGGTGAAACATTCCGAAGCAGCCGCAGTGACTGCCTTGGTCAAGAATCCTTTAGTCGCTCGGGAGAAAGCTGCGACCCAGGTGCTCTCTGAGTATGTACAGGCTTTCGGCAACCAGATGGGCTTGCGCTGATGTAACCACCAAAAAGCTCATGGGGCGGCGTTGTACGCGAAAATATGAATCGTTTCATTCTTTATCGGTCCCCTGCTCAATAGCTGTCGCCATTACCGATTGCCGAGTGTGGCTTTTCTGCGTGGCCCGACTCCTGGCGTGAAGTGGTATCGGCTGTGGAATACTGTTGCACTCCTAACCCGAGGTGACGATGCTCCACCGAATGTTCACGCAGATAGTTTTGTCTGTTTCGCTTCTCGGCATGAGCGCGCACGCGCAATCCCCTGCGGCGAAAGCGTCGGAAAAAGTTGTCATCGACACCGACATTGGCGACGACATCGACGATGCCTTTGCCGTGGCACTGGCACTCCGCAGCCCGGAGCTGCAGATTCTCGGCATCTCCACCACCTTCGGCGACACCACTTTGCGCGCTCGACTGCTCGACCGCCTGTTGGGAGAAGCAGGACGCGAAGACATTCCTGTAGTCATCGGCTCGCCCACCAAGACCGAAAGCTCACTTACGCAGCGTCGATTCGCCGAGCGCGGACTCTTCGCCAGAGCATCGCACCCCAACGCTGCGGATTTCATTCTCGACCAGATCCGCCGCTATCCGAACGAAATCACGCTCATCGCTCTCGGACCACTGGTCAACGTGGGAGCACTGATCGACAAAGATCCGCAAAGCTTCAGCAAGCTGCGAGGAGTGGTGCTGATGGGCGGCTCGATCGAACGCAGCTACGGCGACTTAGGCTACGCCAAGCCTCACGGCCCAGAAGCGGAATGGAACATCAAGAACGACATACCGTCAGCGCGAAAGCTGTTCGCCTCCGGCGTGTCCATCTTCATGATGCCTCTCGATTCCACGCAGCTGAAGCTCGACGAAGTAAAACGCGAACTCGTTTTTCGGGCGGGAACTCCGCTCACCGATGCCCTGACGATCCTCTATCACCAATGGGGAGGAGAGACTCCAACCATGTTCGACCCGCTGACAGTCGCATATGCCATCGACGCCGAACTGTGCCCAACCAAGCCGATGCGCATTCGCATCGACGATCAAGGCTTCACCCGCGTAGAGCCCGGCGCTCCCAACGCGAACGTCTGCCTCGACTCCGAATCCGACGCGTTCTTCCACTTCTACATCCCGCGAGTGATTGGCCAGTGATGTATTTCCGGTGCCTGCGTCGCACGCATGCGTTTCCCGAACTTTGGCTGGATGCGTTGCGGCTCCATGGTTTTCAAAGTTGTAATCGTGCCTGTGCTGCAGGCTTAACGTTCTTTCCCAAATGGCCGGATGCGCAGGAAGGCCACTGCGCTCACGGGATGATTTCCATACTGTGCCTTCAGAGGGTTGGGCGTTGAGTAAACGGCGAGCTGCGCTCCCGGTGCGATTGCCACATGTGGAAGTATGAAATCGCGGTCGTATCCCGCGGTGTAGGCTGGTACGCGCCCGATGATGCTTTCCTGAAAATTCGGTGGCTCCGGAGTATTGCGGAGCAGTAATTCGTTCGTGCGATCCACGTTCTCGATGCGCCCCCACAGGTAATTGCGCTTGACGAAGCGCAACGTAGACTCGGCCAGATAGCCGTTCCATATCCGGCCGTCCGAAGTGCGATTGCGGCCCCATAACAGAGTGCTTGCCCAATTGCCCTGGGCTAACGGCCGGTTATACATAACGGAAGCCGTCATGCGGTCGATGTCTTCGTCAGGATGCAGCGCCTCGGGACCCGTGAGGTGTGCTAATGAATACTGGGTGCTCCAGTTCTGAGCGGGATTCACTGTCGCACGAATCGCCCACGAATCGACGTTTCCCGAATCGATATCCCATCGGAACTCGTCCGGTTCACGACCGTGAAAACCAGAAGCTTCAAAACGCGCAATCTTGTATGTGAAACCGGTGGTGATGACATCGTCTGCGATGTGCGTCGAGTCCTCGAGGTGGTGACCGAGTGATGCAATCGGGTCCTCTGACGCTGATGCCCGATGGGGATACGCAGTCGGCCCCATCGCGGGATCGCCCATGGGCGCGAAATAGAACGAAAGCAAACCGTTGTTGCCGAGCTTTAGATCGTAGAGGGCAGCCAGTTCCATTATGAAATCGTGCGGGTGCTGCCCATCTATGATGGGCTTGCCGAAAGCAGTCTCGCCCTGCTGGAAAAGCTCCGGGTAGAACCGCTTTGTAACCGTGCCCGGCTCAAAACTGAGCATGGTGCGCAGAGTAAACACTCCTGGCCCAAGCTCCCGTTGTGCCATCGGCATCCACCAGTTGGTCGAGAAGAGCTTGTCCGAACCGCGCGGCCCGCTCTGTTGCATCGCATTCAGGAATCCGACTCCGTGAAACATCAACATCCACTCGCCGTTCATGGTCATGAGCATGTGCATGGGTGTGGAGTTCGGTTCGGCGCTGGTTCCCGAGCTCCCATGACGGGTGATCGCCTCGATGAACCTTTTCGGCTGCTCGTTCATGTTCATCTGCATTCCGGTCATTTGCTTGTGCTCTATTCCCGGAATCTGGCCGTGTTCCATTCCCGGTTTCTGGTTGTGCTGATCAGGCTGTTGCTGCTGAGGGCAGGGCATTTGCATTTCCGGCATCTGCTCACACCGCTGCTTTTCTTGTGTTGAGGAATTCTGCTGCGGATCATCGGTTTTGATCTGCTGCGCCCAACTGCCAGGCAGCAGTCCAAGGACGATGAGAGTCCAAACGTAAATTGGCTTTCGTGCTGACATTCCACTTTCGAAAACATGGCTAACAGCTCAGGCCACAGGCGCCTTGATTCGCAGGACACGCACACTGCGAACCTGATGAGGAGCGGATTTCACGACAATACCGGAGCTTCCGTTCCCTCAAACGCTTTCTTCCTCGTAATCAGGAACCAAAGAGGCAGAGCGACTCCGACGAGAGTGGGGATCAGCATGAATACGGGAAAATGCGTCGGCGGTGCCAGGTGAGTGAAGAGGAATTTCGACATGAACGTCGCCAGCCGCGCATCTCTGCCGGGAAGTGCGTAGAACACGAGACCATTCACCACACCAAAGCTGAGCAGGCTAATCGCAAGTAAACGGGCCATGGCATTCAGTCGAAGCAGTCCGTACCCAATGTAGGTGTAAAACGCTCCCAGGACGAAATACCACGCGGCCGCCGTCCATCCACTCACAATCCAGAGGAAGACGGTTACCGGCATTCTGAGCGGCGACAGCAATACGCAGATCACGCCGCTTATCAACAGCCACCAGCCAATGATCGAAATGCTCAGCGGACGTCCTCCACTCTCCCTGTTCACCACTCCGGCGAACGCCTCACGTGTCCCGCGCCGGCTGAAGTAGTAAAGCCAAACGCCACCAAGCGCACCCAGCACGCCATAGAAGATGGCGATGCCGGCGCGCACCGAATCGAAATTCGCCGGGGCCGTTGGCGGAGCCGGGATCAGCAAGATCGCCGGAGCCGCAACCACTCCGGTAAGAGCCAGCAAAGCGGCGAAAACCAGAATGGAAATGCGTCCCCAGTTTTGCATTCGGAGCAATCCAATTGCAGTGGTGGTTCCCCATGCACCAAGAAAACCAAAGGTTCCCAGTCCCAGACCCATTCCCAATTTGGCCTCGGGAGGCATCGGGGTGCGTGCTGGCGAGAGGACCATTACCAGACAAACCACAACACAGAGGCCCAGCATTAACAGCGATCCAAGCAGCGCAAAGATCGCGCTCGCAGTCACACCGGCAGGCTTCTTCATGAGCAGCTTCTCCACACCATAGGCTTTGGTGGCGCTATTCTAGCGTCACTCCACAAAGTCTCGAAGCGGCCAGTGCGGTTTCGGAAAACCGGAGTAATGGCCCCCGAGAGCCAACAGCTAAATTGCAAAAGCCCACATGGCGGATTGATTTAGCGTCATGCATATTGACCCCAATATCGACAGTCGATAGCCGGCAGCCCGTATCGTCTAGAGTGATTACATATGCAGCTGAAAGAACATGAGAAAGAAATCGCAGCACCGGACGACACCGCTGTGCGTGTCGCGTTATGGCGGGCTCTACACCTTCAGGTCGATCCACCGCCGCACGTGTTCGAAGACGAAGTTGGGCTAAAGCTGCTCGCTCCGGAGGAAGGATGGCGCAACCGTCCGGACATGAGTCCCTTCACTCGTCCGTTTCGCGCTTCCATTTTGGCACGCGCTCGCTTCCTCGAAGATCTCGTCGAGCAAGAAGCAGCGCGCGGCGTCGGGCAGTACGTCATCCTCGGCGCGGGACTTGATACATTCGCGCAGCGCCGTCCGGAGCTGGCCTCGCGTTTGCTTGTCTTCGAGGTCGATCGACCCGGCGCGCAGGCCTGGAAACGACAGCGCCTCATCGATCTTGGCTTCGGCATACCGTCGTTCTTGCGATTTGTGCCGGTTGACTTCGAGGCCGGCGATGCGTGGTGGGAGCGCCTGGTAAAGTCGGGCTTCGACGCCGGACGCCCGGCCGTCGTCGCATCCACCGGTGTGAGCATGTACCTGACCCAGGACGCGATTGCGGCCACGCTGCACCAGCTCGCCACACTGCCGCCAGGCTCGAAATTTGTAATGTCGTTCTTATTGCCGATCGAAATGATGGATCCCGATGTGCGTCCCGGAATGGAACGAGCAGCAGAAGGCGCTCGAGCAAGCGGCACGCCCTTCGTTAGCTTCTTCACGCCTACCGAGATAATGGCACTGGCCCGCGAAGCCGGGTTTCAGTATGTCCAGCACGTGTCGGCGGCAGAACTCGCCGAGCGATACTTCGGCGGCAGGACCGATGGCCTCCATCCGCCAAACAACTCGGAAGAGCTGCTGGTTGCTCGTAACTGAGCAGTTCGAAGGGTCAACGGGCACTAAGGCCTCGGATATACGCTGCTTTCCTTGTGCTGAGAGGATTACTGCAGGCAGTCTCCCACGTGTTCGACTTCGAACAAGCACTTTCAGCTCTGAACAGCCGACTGGCGCGACAGGAGAAAGTGTTTGGCGGGTAATCTCAATAATGTGAAGGACATCCGGAACTGTTCGGGTCGGAAGATGAATTGCGTTCTCAGTTAGAACGTTCATACAACATCCTGCGTATCAGATGTCATGGCTATGTGGTTAGTCTGGCCTCAAGGAAAATGAATGCAGAACTTTGTTCGCGATTTGAAGTTTGTTGTCCGGCAGTTTCGGAAATCGCCGGGATTCTCCGCCACTGCAGTGCTGATGCTGAGTTTAGGCATCGGCGCGACGACAGCGATTTTCTCCGTCGTTGAAGGGGTATTGCTGCGTCCGCTTCCTTTTCCGGAGCCAAGCCGTCTGGTTTCGCTCGCCGACGTTCTTCAGGGCGTCGATTTGGGAGGAGGCGACGAAGACGGAGTCACCGCTCCCGATATCCGAAACTACACGCGCGACACGCACAGCTTCGAGAGTCTTGGAGGATACGGCCAAACTTCTTTTGAACTCTCCGGAGCGGGCGAACCGGCGCAAGTGAATGCTGCACGCATGTCTGCCGGCGTCTTTCCCGCGCTGCAGGTCTCGCCGCTTATGGGCCGTTTCTTCACACAGCAGGAAGACGAGCAAAAGGAACAAGTCACAGTCATCAGTTACTCGCTATGGCAGAACAGGCTGCATGGCGATCCTCACGCGCTGGGCAAGAAGATTCTGCTCGACCGAAAACCCTACATCGTGATTGGCGTAATGCCGAGGAGCTTCGAGTTTCCTCTGGTACCTGGACATTTGAACAACAGTGAACTGTGGGTTCCGATGAGTCTCACCGATCAGGAGCTCACAACCGGCTCCGCTTCATGGAACTTCAACATGGTGGGACGACTAAAGCCCGGCATTACGCCGGCTCAGGCGCAAAGCGATGCCGAACGAGTTGCTCGAGAAACCATGCGGAACTATCCCGCGTGGATGGCAAGCCTGCATATCAATGCCGTAGTTCACTCCCTGCGCGAGGAGACCATTCGCCAAGCTCGCGCGCTGGTGCGCACGTTGTTTCTGGCTGTTGCGGTTGTGCTGCTGATTGCCTGCGCGAATCTGGCTGGCTTGCTCCTGGTTCGCGCCATTCGCAGTCGCCGCGAAATCGCAGTGCGGCTGGCGATCGGAGCGCGATCCTCGGCGCTGCTCCGGCAAACTCTCCTGGAGAGCCTGGCACTCAGCATTGCCGGAGGAATTGTGGGACTCGCATTGGCAGCGGTGGCGCTCCGAATTGGAGTGAAGCTGTTGCCGGAGACGCTGCCACGAATCAGCGAAATCGGTCTTGATTGGAAAGTAGTGGGCTTCGCGTTTGTATTGGCAATCGTTACGGGAATCATCTGCGGATTGGCTCCCGCATTTGCCGCGATGCACACGAATGTGAACGACGCCCTCAAAGAAGGCGGTCGCACCGGAACGACGGGCAGCGGCCATGCGCGGCTGCGCTCCGCGTTGGTGGTAGCGGAGATCGCGGTTGCGATGGTTCTGGTCGCCGCATGTGGCCTGCTGTTGCGCAGTTTTGAAAAAATGCGCGAGGTAGATCTCGGGTTTCGTCCTGACCACACCTTGGTGGCCAGCTATGCGCTGCCGCAGAAACAATATGCAAAGCAAGCAGCAGTGGATGAATTCAATCGCGAGCTGATTCGCCGTCTCCAGCAGTTGCCTGGAGTTCGCGCAGTCGGCCTGACCTCCATCCTTCCTGCCTCGGGCGGTAATAGCAACGAAGCTTTCATCGCCGATGGCTACGTCCCTCCGCCAGGTAGTGGCCTTAATACAGCGACGCCAATGGTGGTCGAGGGCGACTACTTTCCCGCGATGGGAATTCCACTGCTTCGCGGGCGCGTCTTCAACGACGCTGACAATGCCAAAGGGCAGCTCGTGGTAATCGTCAATCACAAGCTCGCGCAGGATATCTGGGCAAACCAGGACCCGATTGGCAAGCGTCTCCGCATCGGCGTCAAAGACATGCAGACGCCATGGCTCACTGTGGTTGGAGAGGTGGCCAACCTTAAACAAGGATCCCCTGACGCGCCGGACAAGGAGCAGTTCTATCAACCACTCCAACAGGTCGAGGCGTCTATCGGTTCGCTAGGCAGGCCGGACGACCTCAACGGAAATGGCGGCTACATTGCCCTGCGAACCGCATCCGCGCCTGAGCAAATGGAGAACGCTTTACGCGCTACTGTGCGGTCCATCGATCCCCAGCTCCCCCTTACCCAGGTGCAAACGATGGAGCACGGGCTCGCAGAAAGTGAAGCTCCCCGCCGCTTCAACACAAGCGTGATCGGCGCATTTGCTGTTGCGGCCATCCTGCTGGCCGTACTCGGGATTTACAGCGTCATCGCATTTTCGGTCGCGTTGCGAGCGCAGGAAATGGCAATTCGCATGGCGCTTGGTTCGCAGCGTTCGGGAATTCTTGGCCTCGTTCTTGTATCAGGTGGAAAACTGGTGGTCGCAGGCTGCGTCATCGGCCTGATAGGAACGCTTGCGGCTTCGCGGCTATTGCGGTCTTTCCTCTTCGGCGTCGGACCTTCTGATCCCCTGGTACTTACGTTCGCTGCGCTTTCAGTTTTGCTGTTAGGGCTCGCCGCAACCGCTCTTCCCGCTCAACGCGCAGCCTCAACCGATCCGATGCGATCGCTGCGCGCAGAATAGCGGATGGTTTCAGCCTCTCTGGATAGGCAGAAACACCACGTGAAACTTGCGGGGTGCAGATCAATCCATCTGCTGAGCCTTTGAGTCTTGTCACCATATAAGTGGCCTTTTCGCGTTTCATCGTCGCATGGAACGCACTGCGATAACATAACCCGTCGTTCGTGGGCTAAGCCCGCGAGCTGTGACCGTCATCGGCAAAGAGCCGAGACCGGGCCTCCAGCGACACGTTGTTGTCGCTGGGGTGGGAGAGCGGGTGTACGTCTGCATATGCCTCGATCTGTCCTCTTGCCGGTTTTCATTGCGCTTACGACGCTGCTTACAGCGGCTCCTCCACCCCATCACGCGCAAAACCAAAATCTGCGCGTGCCGGGGACCCCGGCTTCGCAGCCGCTCGCACCCGAGGAGCGTTCTCGCGCGCTGCATGATCCGCAGGACTCGCTGTGGTCGCAACCTGCGCCGAGTACGTACCGCGTGCGCCTTGAAACCACAAAGGGCATCGTCGTGCTCGAGGTTACTCGGCCACTCGCGCCACGCGGCGCCGATCGTTTCTACCACCTCGTCCAAGTGGGCTTCTATGATAATTCGCGGTTCTTCCGCGTGATCTCCGGCCGATTCGTGCAATTCGGCATTGCCGGCGATCCCGTGATTGCGAAGATCTGGCAGAACGCACGCTTCCCCGACGATCCCGTGAAGGACAGCAACGTGCGGGGGACGTTCGCGTTTGCTATGACCGGCCCCGACGCTCGTACGACCCAGATTTACATCAACACGGGCGATCAATCACGCCTCGACCAGATGGGCTTCGCGCCATTCGGCAAAGTCGTGGAAGGCATGAGCATCATCGACAAGCTGTACGCAGGCTACGGCGAAACTTCGGGCGGCGGCATGCGTGCGGGACATCAAGGAAAGCTGTTCGAGGAAGGCAACGCATATCTCGACCGCGAATTCCATCTTCTGGATAGACTCGTCCGCGCTGAAATCATTGAAGAGCAGAAGTAAGCCTCTGCCCACAACCGTGCGTGTTTAGCGCACATAAGGAGCGCGTGGGAGGGACTCAACTCAAGAGGTGAGTGCTTCGGACATTTTCCTGAAATTTTCTTTCTCACGGCCGACACCCTTGGAGAGTCCTCCGGAGGGGCCGAATTTCGTCTCTCCAATCAGGCTCAGCCCGAAGCGCACAGTGCAGTGTTGAGAGCTGTCTCGCCGAATTACTTCAGCGGCCTCGGCATTCCGTTCCTGCGGGGCAACGGATTCCCATTTTAGGAAACAGACAACAACGCAGTGATCGTCTCGCAATCGTTTGCCGCCGCGTTTTGGCCACGGCTCGATCCTATCGGGCAGACTCTGATCTCTTCTGGCCGCGAATTTGCGGTCAGGGCCTCCCGGCAGATGCCACTCGTTACTGCTCTCAAGCGTATTTTGCGCTTCCGCCACGACGGTTGTATTCGCAACATTGCCAATCATTGCAGCTGAATGGCTGATGGGACTATGTTTTGCCTATGGGTTACCTTTTCTTTGCCATTTGGATAGCGATTGTTTACATCTGCTGGCACTTCGTCGTGAAAGTCGCAGGCACGCGTGGCCATGATGAGCACAAGTGGGGGTTGCTCTGCATCTTCTTTGGGCCTGTTGTGCTATTGCCATTATTCCTACTTCCTCGCCGGACAGAGCGCTTGAACCCTGTCGATGTTCCAAGTGTCCACTCATAATTTCGTTTTGTGCGCGCTCTGCAGCGGGTTGTGCTGCGTCGCCACTTTTTATTTTGCGGACCGGGCATTGCGCACGTGGCGGACATTTTCGAAGGATGAATCTGTCCCGTCCGCCCGATCAGCAATTTCGGTATTTTAATTTGCAGCCACGGCAACGGTTTCAGCTTGTTAGGGCATATCACCATGCCTTCGGCAGCTATCAATTGTGGCGAGAATGGCAGAGCAACCGGAACTGGGCTTTCGCCTTCCTCATCCTGGGTTCTTGCTTCATAACTTTGCCGGTGACATCTGACCTTGGTGTCGGCAAGTGCCTTCAGGGCTCCCGAACTCTATAATCATGGCCGGTGTTTAATCGGCATTCTTGATTCGGGAGAGGACTTCTATGCGAACTGTTGTGCGTCTGTGTACTGTTGCCGCGGTAGCGCTGTTTGCAGCCAATCTTCTATATGCGCAGGAATCGGCGGATGCGAATCGCAAGATCGCTGGTGGGGGAATCTCGGTTCCGGGTTGGCAGGGGAAAGTTGATCCGGGTGCGGAGAAAGCCGGGCAGACGGTGAACGATGCGAAGCTCTCGCAAGAAGGCAACGCGCTGCATGTGACGACCGGGCCGGCGATCACGTACTGGAATCCGAAGAATGTGGCGAAGGGCGACTATACGGTGTCGGCTACGTTTACTGAGCCGAAGTTCATGAACCTGAACACGCATCCGCATCCCTATGGAATCGTAATTGCCGGGAACGATATGGGAACCCCGCAGCAGAGCTACATCTACTGCGCCGCTTATGGCAACGGGAACTTCATCGTGCGCGGCTTTGGGCCGGATGCCTTTCAGTTGAACGGACGGCGCGAGGCGAACGACGCCGTCCACAAGTCCGCGGGACCAGGGCAGCCGGTGACGCAGGAGATCGCCATGCAGGTGAAGGGCGATAAGGTCTCTTGCATCATCAACGGCACGGTAGTGAAGACGTTCGATAAATCGGAGCTGGTGGTGCCGGGAAAACTGAAGTCGACCGACGGCGTGTATGGCATTCGCTTTGCGCACAATACTGACGGAACTGTGACTGATTTGAAGATGACGAAGCCGTAGAACTGGCTGCCGGCTTCGGCGCTCGGCTGGACCAACAGTAACACTAGACGCCGGCAATTCGGCAATCCGGCGTCGGTGTTTCGGCAGGCAGAGATTCCCAGAGGAGATCGTTAGCCACGCGGGATTATTCGAGCTTAAAAAATCGAAAGAAATTCATAGCAGTCACCTGACCGATCTCCTCTGCGTTCTTCCCTCGGAGTTCTGCGATCTTCGTCGCTGTCTGCGCGACAAACGCCGGCTCGTTGCGTTTTCCGCGATAGGGAATGGGAGCGAGGAAAGGCGAGTCTGTTTCAACCAACATCCGCTCAAGCGGAGTGGAAGTGGCGGCTTCTCGGATGTTGTCCGCTTTCGGGAACGTCACGTTTCCGGCAAACGAGATCATGAAGCCCATGTCCAGGGCTGCGGCTGCATGCTTCTGCTCCCCAGTGAAGCAATGGAGCACTCCTCCGAGCCCGCTGGAACTCCAGTTCTCACGAATAAGCTGCAGGGTATCATCCCAGGCATTTTCGGAATTTGCTGATGGGCGGCAATGGATAATGATCGGCAGCTTGGCGGCGCGAGCGATCTCCATCTGACGAATGAATACCTGCTGCTGCACGTCGCGCGGCGAGTGGTCGTAGTAGTAATCGAGCCCAATCTCGCCAAAGCCGATTACCCGTCGATGGCGAGCTAAGGATTCCAGCTCCTGGTAGTCCGACTCGCTGGCCAGCTTGGCCTCATGCGGATGAATGCCGATGGAAGCGTAGATCCAGTCGTGCTGCTCAGCGATGCGGATGGCGCAATCGAGTGTGCCTGGTCCAGTGCCGCTGCCGATCGCCAGAATGGCAGTCACGCCTGCGCCGCGAGCGCGTTCGAGCATTTCCGCGCGATCTGCGTCGAATCGAGGACCTTCGAGATGCGCGTGCGAATCGACCAGCATTACTTCAGCCGTGCGCCGATGGGAACATCTTCGAGAAAGCTGGCGAGAACAGGCTGGCCTTTGTCGCCAACAGAGGCGGCGACGATCATGCCATTCGACTCGATGCCGCGCAGCTTGCGTGGCTGGAGATTGGCGACAATAACGACTTTCATGCCGATGACTTTTTCAGGCGCGTATTTCTCGGCGATGCCCGCCACGATCGTGCGCACTTCGCTGCCGATATCGACTTCGAGCTTCAGCAGCTTGTCCGCGCCTCTGACCTTCTCTGCGCTCTTGACCTGGCCAACACGCAGTTCCACTTTGGCAAAGTCGTCGATGGTGATGCGGCCGTCCGCGGTGCTGCTCGGAGCGCCTCCCGGTCCGCCAGCTTCGGTTGCCCGCTGTGCGGCTGTCGAAGTCGTGCCGGCAGGCGTCCCGATCGCGGCGACCGGTACGGCCGCTGCCTGGGTTGCAGGCTGACGTGCCTTTGCTCCCGCTCCTGCAGGTTGCGATGAAGCCGCACTCGATGAGCCCGCCTGCTCAGCTTCCTGCATACGTTGAATCGCGTTCTTCTCTGCGCGCGGGAATACCGGCTCGATTTTTCCCAATTTGGTACCCAACTTCAGTTGTCCCCACTTCAAGTCATCCAGCCGGCAGCTGGCAATGTCGCCGAGGCCGAGCTGCGCCCAAATTCGCGCGGTTGCAGTCGGCAGAACAGGATGCAGCAGAGCAGTGATGATTCGCAGCGCTTCCGCGCTGGTGTACAGCACGGTAGCCAGACGGGCCAGGCTGGTTTCATCTTTTTGTTCGCCAAGCTGCCACGGCTCGTTCTCTACGATGTATTTGTTCACCGCACTCACGAGCGACCATACATTCTCCAGCGCGCGCGAAAACTGAAAACCCGCATACAGCTCATTCGTACTCTTGATAACTTCTTCCGCCACCTGAGCAATCGAATCATCGCTCGCGATGCGAGATGCCTTCGACGAAGGATAAGGAATCTGCTCGCGAAAGTAGCGCGCGATCATCGAGAGTGTTCGGCTCGAGAGATTGCCGAGATCATTCGCCAAATCGGAGTTGTACCGCTGCACCAGAGCGTCAAACGAGAAACTGCCGTCCTGGCCAAAGACTACTTCCCGAAGCAGGAAATAACGGAGAGCATCGTTGCCGAGAACATCAACGACAGTTTCGGCGCGAACGATATTGCCGCGCGACTTCGACATCTTGTCCTGCTCGAACAACAGCCAGCCATGGACGACGATCTTCTTCGGCAATGGCAAGCCTGCAGCCATGAGAAACGCGGGCCAATACACAGCGTGGAAGCGAACTATCTCCTTGCCCACCATGTGAACGTCGGCTGGCCAGTAGCGCTCGAACTTCTTCTTTGCTTT
>Ga0070741_10008696_pt1 | contig 20180 bp, 21 predicted proteins | sample Coa_R1_4_FD_66440 | JGI IMG/M metagenome (GOLD analysis project Ga0070741, IMG submission 66440) | Surface soil microbial communities from Centralia Pennsylvania, which are recovering from an underground coalmine fire - Coalmine... | ecosystem: Environmental > Terrestrial > Soil > Unclassified ...
GAAACCGATGAAATTGAGAATTTCGCCGCGCGCCGCAAGCGGCTTCAGGCGCGACGCAAGAAGGAGCGTCGGTCATCGCGATGGATCGCGCTCATCCTTGTTCTTTTCGCTTTCAATGTCGCCCTGATCGGTGCCCGCACCGAAGTGGTACGCTTTTTTCCGCAGACGGCGTCGTTGTTCGCCGCAGTCGGCCTGCCGGTTAATCTGCGTCATCTGAAATTCGAAAACATGCGGATTTCGAGAGAAACTCAGGAAGGCCTGTCGGCGCTGGTGATTGAAGGCACGATTGTCAACATCGCAAACAACGCCATCGAGGTACCGCGCTTGCGCTTTGCCGCGCGCGATGCGTCCGGCCAGGAAATCTATACATGGAGTGCACTGCCGGGTCGGAGCATTCTTGGACCCGGAGAAAAACTGGATTTCCGCAGCCGCTTTGTTTCTCCACCGCCGAACGCTACCGATGTGATGGTCCGATTCTTCACCCCTCAGGATCTGTCCACCGCGGCGAAGTAATTCGTCACCTTATCGATCCAGCGGATATATCCTGTCGAACTTTATGACGGACGTACGGCCATTGGCCTCCCTGTATTCCTTGGCAATCACCAGTTTGAGCTCGGGCGCGTAATAATCGATGTTGATGAAGCTGGGCGGTCCGCCCGCCCGCGACTGACGGCGCTCGATTTTCAATATCCTGTATTTGCAACCACCGATGTAAAGCTCGTCCTGATCCAGGATCTGCAGCTCGATGGTGCGCATTTTTTCCGTTCCGCCTTCCATATCGACCTCGAAAACAGCGGTTGCGTGCTGCTTCGTCTTCAATGGAAAAAGCCCGGGAAGATTGGTTTTTGGCTTGAACGTGCTTCGCCGGCCACGATCAAGGCGCTCAAGATCGAAAAGCCCTTCATACTGGGTCGTCTCGAGGAGCGGGCTTCCTGCCGAACGCATTGTCGTCCGAACGACAGGCCCATCGTGAAAGACTTCCGTGCGCGAGCTGTTACCGCGTTCGACGACAAATCCCGTCTTTCCTGTTTTCGAGTCGGGGCACGCCTGCGCAAAACATGCCATCGCGCCCACGATCTGCGCCGCAAGAGCAATTGCCGGAATCGCAAGACGCCTGTCCGCCATCCGCCCAACGGCACAGGCCGGTGGCTCAGAAATCCTTGAGCAGGCGCTCAATATAATCCAGCTCTAGTTGCGGCCTGAAACTCTCGCCAAAACGCTTGCGAAGTTCTTCCAAAACGCGACGCGCACGCTGTGCATCGATCTCACCGGGGACTTTGACCGTGAAATCGTCATTGTACCCGCGCGTCGGTCGGCCAAGCGGATCCGTTTCCGGCTGAGCGCGCGCCTGGCCTCGTCCGGGTCTTCCGTTGGGCCCCGGACCCATGCCCTGCTGCTGCATCGATTGCGCGAGACCTTGAGCGCCTTTGCGCATGGCCTCGAGGGCCCGCCCTTGACTGTCGACAGCCCCGTCGGCGTCACCCTCACCGAGCTGGCCTTCTGCCTGACCCATCGCTTCGCCGGCGTCGCCCAGTTGGCCCATTTCGTTGCCCTGCTGCCCCTGCTGCCCCTGCTGCCCGGGTTGTCCCAACCCGCGCTGGCGCAGCTGCTCGAGCAGCTTGTTGAGGCGATCGCGCAGCCCCTGCTGATCCTGCCGCAGGTCACCTAACTGGTTCTGGCCCTGCTGGCCGCGCTGGCGGTCACGGCGCATGTCCTGACCCTGCTTGAACGTGCGGTCGCGCAACTGCTGTTGCTTGCGGATCATGTCGCCCAGCTCATCGAGCGCGGACATCATGTCGTCATCATCGCCATCGTCGCCCTGGGCGCCGGGACGCGCCATCTGCAGGTTCTCCAGCATCGACTGCAGCTGTTCGAGCAGCTGGCGCGCGGCGTCCTTGTTGCCCGACCGCGCCAGGTTCTCCAGCCTGTCCAGCATGCTCTTCAGGTCCTGCTGGCTGAGCATGCGCGTATTGCGATCGAGCGGACGTGAAAGCTGCTGCGGATTCTTGCGCATCTCCTCGGCAAGCGCCTGCAGGAACTTGTCCATGGCGGCGCGCAGTTGATCCATCAGCTTCTTGATTTCCTCGTCGCTTGCGCCGCGCTCAAGGGCCTGCCTCAGGGCTTCCTGTGCCTGACGCAGGGCCTGCTCCGCCTGCGACACGTTTCCGTCTTCCAGCTGGACCGCCATATCCCACAGCCGCGCAACGACCTCGCGCAATGCGTCATCGCTCTTTGCGTGCTCGAGGTCGTGATAGATCGAGCGCAGGCCCAGATAGATACCGGCCTCCGGCGTGAACCGCTCCGGAGCCATGCTGAGTGCGTCGAGTGCAGCAAGGACGGTCGGCTTGGCTCCGGCATCGAGCGCCAGATTGCGCCGCTGTTCGATCAGCGCCCGTGCCAGCGGCTTGACGAAAATTCGCTGCGGCAATTGCAGCTCACGCGGTTCGCTGCGCCCGACGTTGCCGGCCTCGTCACGCGCCGTCAAAGTCATCATGACGTCGGTGCCGGCCCATGGGTGTTCAGTCAGGTCATGCGTCGTCTGCGAAGTACCGGCGCGCGTGCGTTGTTGCGGCAAGACGAGGGCGTAGTCAGGTGCGCTGAAAAGCGGATGCGCAGGCTTGTCCGACGAGTCTTCTTCCTTGCGCGCGAATGTGGCCTTCGCCTCCACCACACCGTAGTCGTCCTCGACGCGATAATCGAGCCGCAGGGCGCCGCGGGCCTGCCGTTCCGGATCTTTGACCAGTTCGATGGTCGGCGCACGATCGGGAACCGCCGTGAAATTCCACACCAGATCGGCGCCGAAAGCACCGTGAACGACAACCGAACCGTCACCCCTGATCACAAGACGACGTTCCTCGGTTCCGGCCGGCAAAGGCGCGCGCGCTTCCACGGGCACATCCTCAAACCCGCCTTTGCGGACAATCTCGAACTTCACCTTGCCGGTTGCGCGGATCACGAGCTGACTGCCCGCCGGCACTGCCACCGGCGCTGGCGCAGCGTGCGCCGTTTCGCCCGGGCGCATACCGGGCAGCATCACCGGCGGCCGTCCGGTATAGACAGGCGGCGTTACCCACGCGTCTATCCGGAAATTTGCCGGGGCAACGACGCCGTGCCAGTCGAACGCAGCAACGATGCGCTTAAACCGTTCGTCACCCGCCGCGAAAAAGGTGGCCACGACCAGAATCGAGACGAGAGCACGGAGTGCGATCGGATCGCGCAACGACAGGCGCGGCGTCGGCCAGCCAGCCTTGGCCTTACGTGCGGAAAGCAGCGCCTGTTCCAGGTGCGCCTGCCACAAGGCTTGCGCCACGGGGTCCTGGCTGTTCGCCGCGATGTGGTCCGCGGCTGCCGTTGCAGGGCGGTGCCTTTCGCCACTGCTCCGGTCGAGCCGTCGCAATCCGTCATGCGTGGTCGGCAAGCGGACAATCAGCAGCGGCACGGACGCCAGCGCCAGCAGGACCGCAAATATGAAAAGGCCGATCGCACGCGCGAGCGGCGGCAGCACCAACCAGAGACCGGCCCAGGAGAATGCAAGGAAAAGTCCGACGACGGTCGCAACCGTCGCGAGTCCGGGCCACACACGCTCCCACATCAGGCTGCTGCGCGCGCGGCGCAACGCGCGCGCAAGCAGAAGCCGCGTCGGCTCCTGCCCTTGGACCTGTTCTTTCAACTCGTCCACAAGCCGCTCCGTCGCTGTGGCCTTAAAAGAATCTGATCCTAACACGCGCCAAACCGCGGGACCACGTGGGTATTTATGCGCTCACAGCCAGTCCGGCATGCGATCGAGGGCAATTAATTGGTCAACTTCAAGGCGCGGCCGCACGATCGCCCATTTCTCCCCGTTGACCATGACTTCCGGCACCAAAGCACGCGTATTGTAGGTACCGGCCTGCACGGCCCCGTAGGCGCCGGCCGACATTACGGCAAGCAGAGCACCGCTCGACGGTTCCGCCATGTCCCGGTCAACAGCCAGAAAATCGCCGCTTTCGCACACCGGCCCGACGACATCGGCACGCAACCGTGCGGCCGAGGCCGATGCCTGTGCCACCGGCCAGATTTCGTGATGCGCGTCATACAACGTAGGGCGGATCAGATCGTTCATCGCCGCATCGACCACGACGAAATTCCTGGCTTCACCGCGCTTCACGAACAGAACGCGCGTAACCAGAACTCCGGCATTGCCGACGAGAAGACGACCCGGCTCGAAAATGAGACGGCAATCGAGATCGTGCGTGGCGCGCTTGACCACGTCGGCATAGGCCTTCGGATCCGGCGGCGGCTCGTTGTCGTCACGGTAAGGAATTCCCAACCCTCCCCCAAGGTCAATGTGGGAAATCGTGTGACCGTCGGCGCGCAACGCGCGCACAAACTCGGCAAGCAGCGCAAATGCATTGTCGAACGGATCGAGCTCCGTGATCTGGCTGCCGATATGCATGTCGACACCGGTCACCCTGAGACCTTTGAGCTTTGCGGCCCGCGCATAAATCTCACGGGCGCGACTGATCGGGATACCGAACTTGTTCTCGGCTTTTCCTGTCGCGATCTTGTGATGCGTCTTCGCATCGACATCGGGATTGACGCGCACGGAAATATTCGCGACCCGGCCCTTCGAGGCCGCAATCGAAGAGAGCAGATCGAGTTCCGCCTCCGATTCGATATTCGTGCAAAGAATGCCTTCGTCGACCGCGAGCGCGAGTTCCGCTGCGGTCTTTCCGATACCGGAAAACATGATTTTGTCGGCCGGAATGCCTGCGAGACGCGCGCGCTTGAGCTCACCGCCCGAGACGACGTCGGCGCCCGCGCCGAGCTTGGCAAGCGTGCGCACTACGGCCTGGTTGGAGTTGGCCTTCATCGCATAGCAGACAAGCGCAGACACGTCGGCAAACGCGCCGGCAAAGACGTGGTAGTGCCGCGTCAGCGTTGCAGTCGAATAGCAATAGAACGGTGTCCCGACCGCGCCGGCGAGCGCGTCCAGATTCACCGACTCGGCATGGAGGATGCCGCCGCGATAGGCGAAGTGGTGCATCGCACGCTCAGTTCAGCAGGACGTCGATGGGAATCGGTTTATTCACGCCACCCGGCGCCAGCAGCTTCCCGTCATATCCCCTTGGCCCGCTCTCCGGCGTCCCGGTTGATGCCGGTTGTGCGCCGACGACCGACGCGGCGGGAGGCGGATCGAGCGGCCCCTTGCGTCCGCAGGCGCCCAAAGTGAACGACGCGGCGAGCGCGCCGAAGAGGGCGAGGCGAAGTAACGGGCTGAGGTCACGGCTCAAGACAGGGCGCTCCTTTGCAGGAAGAAACGATAGCAGGCAAACAAGGCGAAGTCAGGATTTTTCCTTTTCGAGTTTGCGCAGCCATCTCTTCGCCTGCGACCGGACATTTTTCGGCGCGGTGCCGCCAAAACTGGTCCTGCTCCTGACCGAACGGTCGACCGTAAGCACGGTGAAAACATCCTCGCCGATTCGTGGTTCGATCGCCTGCATCGCCGACAGCGGTAATCGATGCAGCGGGGTTCCCGTCTCCGCAGCCTTGGCGACGATACGGCCCGTAAGATGATGCGCTTCCCGGAACGGAATCTTGAGGGTCCGCACCAGCCAATCGGCGAGATCCGTCGCCGTCGCATAACCTTCGCCCGCCGCTTTTTTCATGCGCGAGGTATCGGGCTCGAGATCGGCGGCCATGCCGGTCATTGCGGCGACTGCAAGCAGCAGCGCGGCGAGCGCGTCCATCGCACCCTCTTTGTCTTCCTGCATGTCCTTGGCGTAGGCGAGCGGAAGGCCCTTCATCACGATCAGCAGCGCGTTGAGCGCCCCGATCACCCGCCCACTCTTGGCGCGCACCAGCTCGGCGGCGTCGGGATTGCGTTTTTGCGGCATGATCGAGGAGCCGGTGGTGAACCTGTCCGACAGCCTGACCAGCGCGGTCAGTGGCGATGTCCAGAGGACAATCTCCTCGGCAAACCGTGACAGGTGGACCGCAGCGATCGAGGCCGCAGCCAGCGTCTCCATTGCAAAGTCGCGCGCCGATACCGCGTCGAGGGAATTCGCCATCGGCCGTTCGAAGCCGAGCGTCCTGGCGGTAATGTCGCGATCGACCGGAAACGAGGTGCCGGCGAGCGCCGCGGCTCCGAGGGGCGACTCGTTCAATCTCCTGCGCGCATCGGCAAACCGGCCGCGATCCCTCCCCGCCATCTCGACATAGGCCAGCAGGTGATGTCCGAACGTCACCGGCTGCGCCGTCTGCAGGTGCGTAAATCCGGGCATGACCGTGTCCGCGTGCGCGAGCGCCTTCTCCGCCAGAGTGCGCTGATAGAGCGCGAGCGCTGCATCGATCGCGTCGATCGAGTCCCGCATCCAGAGCCGGAAATCGGTCGCAACCTGGTCGTTGCGCGAGCGCGCGGTGTGCAGGCGGCCGGCCGCTTCTCCGATCAGCTCGGACAGCCGCCCCTCCACGTTCATATGGATGTCTTCAAGGGCGCGCTTGAAGGAAAACTTGCCCGCTTCGATCTCTGACAGAATCGTGTCTAGACCGTGAGCGATCTTTTTCGCATCGTCGGCCGTAATGATGCCTTGCTTGGCAAGCATCTCGGCATGGGCCTTGGACGCGGCAATGTCCTGGCGGTAGAGATGCCGGTCGAAATCGATAGAGGCATTGATCTCCTCCATGATGGCGTCGGGGCCCGACGTAAAACGCCCGCCCCACATTTTGTTGCTCATGGCATATTCACCAAGCCGCTCATGACCGGGACCCAATCAAGCTTCGCCAAAAAACGCCTCGCCATGGTTCTGGTGGGCGGAATCGCCGGCGTCGTTGTCGGGCTGGCGGGGGTATACGGGATTGCGACCCTGACGCGCAATGCAGGTGCCGACGCCGCCTGCCGGCCGGCCGTCGATCTGGCCAGGAAAATAGCGCCTTTTGCGCGTGGCGAGGTGGCCGCCGTTAACGTTGCCAAGAGCCCGCTGAAGGTGCCCGACCTCGCCTTTCAGGATGCGAGCGGCAGGCAGATGACCCTCGCAAACTGGCGTGGGCGGGCGGTCCTGCTCAACCTGTGGGCGACATGGTGCGTGCCGTGCCGCAAGGAAATGCCGGCGCTTGATTCGCTGGAACAGCGTCTGGGCGGGCCCGGATTTGAGGTCGTGGCGGTCAACATCGACACGCGCGACCCCGATAAACCGAGGGCATGGCTCAAGGAGGTCGGCGTGCAGAAGCTCGTCTACTACGCCGACCCGTCCGCCCGGATTTTTCAGGACCTCAAGGCCATCGGCCGTGCCTTCGGAATGCCGACCACGATGCTGATCGACCCGAAAGGATGCGAAATCGGGACGATTGCGGGGCCCGCAGAATGGGCCAGCGACGATGCGATCAGGCTGATCAGGGCGGCGCTCGGGCAGTAATGTGCTTTGCGCCAGATCGTCTATGCGCTGATGTTGAGGTTCCGCCCGACGCCTTCGGCCACGTTGGCAAGGCTTTGCAGATTCTTCTGCGCGGCATCGAGCACCTGCACGATCGCCGACGCATTGTCGGCGTTCATGCGCAGCATCCTGGCCGCGAGGGCCATCTGCACGTCGGCCATCTGAGAACCGACCAAAGCGGTGGCAATTGAAACCGGATCCATCCCGGTACCGTTTCTACGGCGCATCCATCAATGAATTGTAAATGGGGCAACCGCCGCCTTGACACTCAGACGTCATGTCCTATACTTAACCATATGGTTTACTATTTAAAGCCGGACTTGGACCGCACTTTTTCAGCTCTCGCCGATCCGACCCGGCGGGCGTTGCTCGCCCGTCTGAGCGAGAAGGAAAATCTTTCGATCAGCGAGCTGGCCAAACCGTTCCCGATGTCGCTGCCTGCGGTCATGAAGCATCTCGACGTGTTGTCTGACGCCGGGCTTGTTCAGCGCGAAAAAAGCGGCCGCATCGTGAGCTGCCGTCTGCGTGCAGAACCCATGCGCGAGGCAAATGATTGGCTCAATCGTTATCAGAAGTTCTGGACCGAGCGGTTCGACCGCCTTGCCGCTTTCCTGGAGGATGACAAATGGCCACCATCACAACCAAGCCCAGCCTCACCATCAGGCGCCGGTTCAACGCATCGCCGGCGAAAGTCTTTGCGGCGTGGACCGACCCGGAAAAACTGAAGCATTGGATGGGTCCGGGTGAAATTGGGACCGTTCACGCTGAAGCGGATGTACGAGTTGGCGGCCGATTCCGCATCGTGATGCAGAAGCCGGGTGATAGTGAGCAGCACGATGTCAGCGGCGTCTATCGCGAAGTCATCCAGAACGAGAAGCTCGTATTCACGTGGGCATGGAAAACAACGCCTGAACGTGAATCTCTGGTGACAATCACTTTCAAGGCTGAGGGCGACGGCACGCTGATGACCTTCATGCACGAGCAATTCTTCGACGAGGCCGCACGCGATCGCCACCAGCATGGCTGGAATGACTCATTCGAGAAGCTGGGAAAATACCTTGCTGCATAGTGAGAGGAGCAGACGATGCCGCACCAATGGTCACATGGACATTTTTACTGGAACGAGCTGATGACGCGGAATGCCGAACGCGACAAGACGTTTTACAGCACGACAATCGGCTGGACCTTCGAGGCGATGCCGATGCCTGACGGCACCTATTGGGTTGCCAAGATGCGCGATCAATATGTCGGCGGGCTGTTTCCGCTCACAAGTCCCCGCTTCGATGGCGTCCCGGAAAGCTGGATGTCCTATCTCGCGGTCGACGACGTCGATGCGCGCGTGAAAAAGGCGCAAGCCGCGGGCGCAACATTGATGCGACCGATCTTTGACGTGCCGAATGTCGGTCGTATCGCCATACTCAAGGAGCCCGGGGGTGCCGGTATCGGCTGGATGACGCCACCGAAAATGTAGGAAGAGCAGAAATGCAGCATAGGATCGTCTCGCTGGGAAGAATGGCCGGCGGCCCGCAAAGCGCTGCCCGCGAGGGAAAAAGGAATTCGCCGGAGCGGGCGATCCGTTAGGTGCGGCACGGCGCCTTCATCTGGGACAGGGACGGCAAGGTCTTCCACATATTCGTCCTATGCACGCGGCCTCGACATCCTTGTCGGGACGTACAATTTCCTCGACACGGCGCCGAAGGGGCCGCCACGAGGACACCCATCCTGGGCAATAGCCCGGGCGTACCCGCACGACGGGTATTAAGGAAAAGTCGAAAGACGGAAGTTGCCGCGCGTCGTCGTCAGCGCGTCGGAACCGGCTTTTCGCCGCGGTAATCGTAGAAGCCGCGCTGCGTCTTGCGTCCGAGCCAGCCGGCCTCGACGTACTTCACCAGCAACGGGCACGGCCGATACTTGGAGTCGGCAAGCCCCTCATAAAGCACCTGCATCACCGAGAGGCAGGTATCGAGCCCGATGAAGTCGGCCAGTTCGAGCGGGCCCATCGGGTGATGCGCGCCGAGGCGCATGGCGGTGTCGATCGATTCGACGTTTCCGACACCTTCGTAGAGCGTATAGATGGCCTCATTGATCATCGGCAGCAAAATACGATTGACAATAAAGGCCGGGAAATCCTCAGAGACAGCGATGGTCTTGCCTAGCTTGGCGACGAATGCCTTGCTGGCCTCAAACGTCGCATCATCGGTCGCAATGCCGCGGATGATCTCGACGAGCTCCATCAGCGGAACCGGATTCATGAAATGAATCCCGATGAAGCGTTCGGGACGATCCGTCGAGGCCGCGAGTCGCGTGATGGATATCGACGACGTATTCGTCGCAATGATTGCTCCGGGCTTCAACGACGGGCAAAGTTCCCCGAAAATTTTCCGCTTTACGTCTTCTTTCTCGGTCGCAGTCTCTATGACCAGATCGCAGTCGGAAAACGCATCGAATTTCTCTGCCGGCTTGATGCGCGCGAGTGCATTTTTGCGATCGTCTTCGGTGATCGTCTTTTTGGCGACCTGGCGTGCCATGTTGCCGTTGATGGTCGCCATCCCGGCCTTGATGCGGTCGGCCGAGACGTCGTTCAGGAGAACTGAATACCCGGCGAGCGCGCACACGTGAGCAATCCCGTTGCCCATCTGGCCTGCACCGATTACCCCAACACTTTGAATCTTGGCCATGCTTTTGTCCGATCGACGCGAAGTCCCGGCTCCGGGCTTCGAACGCACCTTTCGCGGTTCACCGCATTTTTACGACGTACTGCAGCTCGATACCATTGGCAGGACAACAAAATTGAAACGTGGTCAACGCTTGGCCTTGTCGAGTTCCGCCGCCAGCTCCGGCAAGGCCTGGTACAAATCCGCCACCAGGCCGTAATCGGCAACCTGGAAGATCGGCGCCTCCTCGTCCTTATTGATAGCAACAATCACCTTGGAGTCTTTCATCCCGGCCAGGTGCTGGATTGCGCCGGAAATTCCGACCGCAATGTAGAGCTCCGGCGCCACGACCTTGCCCGTCTGACCGACCTGCCAGTCGTTTGGCGCATACCCCGCGTCGACCGCCGCGCGCGAAGCACCGACGGCGGCACCGAGCTTATCGGCCACGGGCTCGATGTACTTGGTGAAATTGTCCCGGCTTTGCATGGCGCGGCCGCCTGAAATGATGATCTTGGCCGACGTCAGTTCAGGCCGATCCGACTTTGACAATTGTTCGCCCACAAATGCCGAAAGGCCGGGATCTGCGGCCGCCGTAACATTTTCGATGCTTGCCGAACCGCCGGTGCCCGCCGCCTGAAACGTCGAGGTCCGCACGGTGATAACCTTCTTCGCGTCGGATGATTTCACCGTCTGGATTGCATTGCCGGCATAGATCGGCCGCTCGAACGTGTCGGAAGAGACCACCTTCGTGATATCCGAAATCTGCATCACGTCGAGCAGCGCAGCCACCCGCGGCATGATGTTCTTTCCGGTCGTCGTCGCCGGTGCGACGATAGCCTCGTAATTGCCCGCGAGAGAGACAATCAGCGCAGCGACGGGTTCCGCAAGTTGATGCTCGTAGGACGGAGCGTCGGCCACCAGCACCTTCGCGACGCCGTCGAGTTTTGCTGCGGCGTCCGCCGCCGCCTTGCAGTCCTTCCCCGCGACGAGCACATGGACGTCGGTGCCGATTGCCTTGGCGGCCGTCACTGCCTTGTTGGTTGCATCCTTGAGCGTCTTGTTGTCGTGCTCGGCGACGAGAAGCGTGGTCATCTTACAGCACCCCTGCTTCGTTCTTGAGCTTGGCGACCAGCTCGGCAACGGAGCCGACCTTCACGCCCGACTTTCGTCCCGGCGGCTCGCTTGTCTTGATGACCTGAAGCCGTGGCTTGATATCGACGCCGTACGCCTCCGGGGTCTTTTCGTCGATCGGTTTCTTCTTTGCCTTCATGATATTCGGCAGCGATGCATAGCGCGGCTCGTTCAGCCGCAGGTCCGTCGTAATGATTGCCGGCATTTTCAGCTTGACGGTCTGCAGGCCACCGTCGACTTCGCGGGTTACGCTGATCGCATCACCGTCGATCGCAATCTTGGATGCAAAGGTGCCCTGCCCCCAGTTCAACAGCGCTGCGAGCATCTGCCCGGTCTGATTGCTGTCATCATCAATTGCCTGCTTGCCCATGATCACAAGGCCGGGCTTTTCCGTCTCGATGACCGCCTTGAGAATCTTGGCGACGGCGAGCGGCTCGACCACGGCGTCGGTCTTGACCAGGATTCCGCGGTCCGCGCCCATCGCGAGAGCGGTTCGAATGGTCTCGGATGCCTGCGCTGGACCGATCGAAACCGTCACAATTTCTGTTGCCTTGCCGGCTTCTTTCAGACGGATCGCCTCTTCGACGGCGATTTCGTCGAAGGGGTTCATCGACATCTTGATATTGGCGAGTTCGACGCCGGAGCCATCCGGCTTCACGCGAATTTTGACGTTGAAATCGACCACCCGTTTCACGGGCACCAGAATTTTCATGATTTCCTATCCCGGACGGGCAATTTGGAACAGAGCGGCGGGAAGCTAATGGCCGCGCCGTTGGGCTGTCAACGTTTGTGCTGCGCCGCGGTAGAAGCTAGCGGTTCTGGCCGGGTGCCCAAAGGATGTCGGAGGCACCCTTATTGTTGGCATATCGCCCCGCGACGAAAAGATAGTCGGACAGCCGATTCACGTATTTGAGCGATGGCTCGGACACACCCTCGCCGGGTTTATCCCTGAGCGCAACCATGACGCGCTCCGCTCGCCGGCACACCGTCCGCGCAAGATGCAGATAGGCCGATGCCGGCGTCCCGCCTGGCAGGATGAATGATTTTAGCGGTGCAAGTTCCGCGTTTAGCCGGTCGATTTCAGTTTCAAGCCAGGTGACCTGGGTATCCGTCACGGTGAGCCGGGCGCCGCCCGGTCCCTTCTCGGCAAGACACAAATCCGCCTCGACATCGAAAAGATCATTTTGGATGCGGCCGAGGGCAGCATCGAGCACCTTGTTGTCTGACGTATGCAGACGGACCAGCCCGATCACTGCATTGACCTCGTCGACGGTGCCGTAGGCCTCGACGCGCAGATCGTATTTCTTGCGGCGGTCACCGGTGCCGAGCGCCGTCGTACCGTCGTCGCCGGTTCTTGTGTAAATGCGGTTGAGCACGACCATATCGACCTCGCGAAGCCTTTCTCCAAGCCGCAGATTCGAGGTAGGCTTATCTTAGCGTGTTTTTTATCGCAAAAACGGGGTGACAATCATGCGCCTACTGACGATTGCCGTGGCAGCCGCTTTTCTGGCCTTGCCGTGCGCCACACCTGCCACAGCTTGCGGAACCGCCGCCTTGCATTCGGCCAAGGCTGCTGCCACGGATTATTCCGCAGCCAAAAAGAAAAAGAAGAAGACGGCGGCGAAAAAAGAGAAAGTGGAGTACATGCGCGCCGCACCCATGAAGTGACGGGCACTTCTGTATTTTCTCAGACTAACGGCCGAGTGCCCAGATCGTCGCCATGATTACAATGATGGCGACGAATTGCAGCAGCACGCGCAACCGCATCAATTGCTGCGACCGGTTCGGCGAGCCGCCGCGCATCATGTTGATGAGGCCCAGCAGCAGCACGATCGCCACCGCGGCGATCGCGGCCGGCACCAGAAAATGCGACATAAAATCCGACATGTGTCACGACTTCTAGCACCGGCCTTGGCGCCCGGCCATGCACCCTGCCATCCACCCTACCATGCACCCTGGTTTTGACTCTTCTGTCAGTTGTATAATAAATATTATCTCCTATAAGTTGCATGCGTCGGGTGGTGCATGGGGAGATTTGTTTCGGATGCGGCATATTTAGACGCCGCCCAACGCCGCTCCTTCGCATTGAATTCATCGATCGAAGACGTGCTGCGCGCCCTCACCGAGCGAGTCTCCGACCGACTCAAAAGCGAGCGGCCTGAATTCTCCGCGTGCACTCTGAAAGCAGCTGCTCACGTTATCCCGCTGGCTTTGGTGGCCGCCGCAATATCCGGCATGGTCGTCGAATTTGGCACTGCCTTATTTTGCGTTCTGACGGCCTTGCCGTCGGCGTTTCGGATGTTGATGGTGATGTCCCGGCCGCCGGCTTCGGCCGCGCCACGTTCGCGTCGAAAAGTTTCAGCGAGCGCGCACCCGGATCTGCCCGTTTACACCGTCATCGCAGCGCTGCACCGCGAGGCGCGCGTGGTCGATCAGCTGTTGTCCGCGATTGAGCAGCTCGACTACCCCGCCGCAAAGCTCGATCTGATCCTGATCGTTGAAGAGACCGATCCCGAAACACACGCCGCAATCACACGCCGCAGGCACCGGCTTCCGATTACGGTCATACCCGCCCCGCCTGTCGGCCCGTGCACGAAACCAAAGGCGCTCAATATAGCGCTTGAGCTCGCACGAGGCTCCTTCGTCGTGATCTACGATGCCGAGGACCGGCCGGAATCGCACCAGCTTCAGTGCGCCTTACAGGCATTTCGCTCGAGTGACGACAATCTGGCATGCGTGCAGTCCCGCCTTTGCGTGGACACGGACACAACCTGGCTGGCCCGCTATTTCATGGCTGAATATGCGGGGCACTTCGACACATTCCTTCCAAAACTTGCCGAATTCGACCTGCCACTGCCGCTTGGTGGGTCCTCAAATCATTTCCGGACTGCGGTTCTGCGGGAGGTTGGCGGGTGGGATCCCTACAACGTAACCGAGGATGCGGATCTCGGTATCCGCCTTGCTCGGCTCGGTTACCGAAGCGGCGTCATCGACTCGACCACCTATGAAGAAGCACCTGCCACGACGTGGCGCTGGCTTCGGCAACGGTCGCGATGGTTCAAGGGCTGGATGCAGACCTTCCTCGTGCATATGCGCGACCCCTATCGGCTGTTACGCGAGCTCGGGCCGTCCGGCCTGGCGACGTTCCTGTTCATTGTCGGGGGCAACGCCCTTGTTGCGCTGGCACATCCGCTCTTTGTCGTCGGATTTTTGTGGCATCTCAGCTTCGGCTCCGGGAATATCCTCGAAACTGCAGCATATGCCGTATCGATCGTGATCGGTTATGTGCCGTCAGCCTTCCTCGCCTGGTGCGGGCTTGGTTACCGCGGCGTGCGCGGCAGGTTTCGCATTTTGATCTGGACGCCGCTGCACTGGTTGTTGCTTTCCGCGGCAGCGTGGTGGGCGGCGTTCGAATTGATTGCCGCTCCTTCACGCTGGAACAAGACCGAACACGGTGCGGACAAAAGCAATGTCACATCCAGTCTTCTCAGGCTGAGTCTGCACCTCGCCGATCTCGAAAAGCGTGGCGAACTCCCGCACATATGGATCGACGCTACATATGGCGCCGTAAATCGGCAGCAGCCTCTTCCGGTTTCCGCTTGAGATTGAACGGCGCGACAAAGCGTCCATCCTTGTCCATCAGATAGACCAGCGCGGTATGATCCATGCTGTAGTCGCCGTTCTGTGTGGGGACTTTTTTCGCGTATACGCGATACGCTTTTTCCACCACATCGATCGCGGCGCGGTCGCCCGTGGCTCCGCGCAGATGCGGATCAAAACTCGACAGGTAGTCCTTCATCACGGCAGGCGTGTCTCGTTCCGGGTCGACCGTGATGAAAAGCGCACCGGCGCGGTCGGCATCCTTACCGAGCGCCCGCAATACCTCCGACACGTCGAACAAGGTCGTCGGGCATACGTCGGGGCAATGCGTATAACCGAAGAACACGAGAGCCGGCCGACCCTTCAGATCCATATCGGTGATCGCGTTTCCATTCTGGTCGACGAGCTTGAACGGACCGCCGATTACGGCGGCTGGTCGGCTGCCGCCCAGATGACCGGTCGCGTAAAGAAAAACGCCGGTGAAAACGACCAGGCCGGTCAGAAAGGCGGAAACAACAAGCAGAATCTGCGACGTTCGCGCCGTCATCGGTTCCGGTTTGCCTCAGAAGCACGCGAGCCAGCCGGCACGCACCATCTCGAAAAAGACGGCGGTACCGTAGTATGCCCAAAGGCCCAAAGTGGCGGCCACCAGCACGCCGCAGGCAACTGCGACCAGCAGTAGCGGCCGAGACAAGGCGTTATTGGTGGCGATTGCGGGCATGGTGGTCTCTCGGTTCCCTTCAAATAGGCTCGCCGGATGGCCGAGGCAATGCGGTCTTTGTGACCGCTTTTTCGCGATTGACGATCCGAACGCGGCGAAACAGCGCCGAAACGCGCCGGTGGGTCATAGCGTTGACTCCATAGGTTAAAGCCGCGATGAATGATAGACTTTCCTGAATATGGATTCTGACCCCCCAATGGAGAAATTGATGCGCAACGCTTTGGCGATCGCCTTGGCGATCTCAATGTCCGCGGCCGTTACTGCCTCGGCGCAGAATGCGCCGGCTCCGGCTCCGGCTCCGGCCCCGGCAGCGGCACCTCAGGCGCCCGCGCCCGCAAAGGCAACCTGTAACAATCCAAACGCCCTCGGTGTCTCCCGCATCGTTGAAATCGACACGACCGGAGGACCGGGTTTCGGCTTCGAGCACTTCAAGGCATACGATTTTCTGCGCGATCACGAAGTCGTGCTCACCTTCGACGATGGCCCCTGGCCCGGTCATACGCCGGCCGTGCTCAAGGCTCTCGCCGACCAGTGCACGAAGGCAGTCTTCTTTCCGATCGGAAAGCATGCCGGGTGGCATCCTGAAATCATGAAACAGGTGGCCGCGGGCGGTCACACCGTCGGGACGCACACTTGGTCGCACAAGGACCTGTCCAAGCTGAGCCAACAGGAAGGCATCGACGAGATGGAAAAGGGCATTGCGGCCGTCAGTATCGCACTCGGCAACAAGCCGGTCGGCCCCTTCTTCCGCTTCCCCGCGCTGCGTCATCCGCCCGAACTTTTGAAATATGCCGGCGATCGCAATCTTGGAATCTTTTCGACGGACATGGATTCCTTCGATTTCAAGATGCGCAAGCCGGACCAGGTGATCGCCTCGGTGATGAAAAAACTCGAGAAACACGGGAAGGGCATCATCCTGATGCATGACTTCCAGCAGGCAACGGCGCATGCGGCGGCGGATCTGCTGAAGAAACTCAAGGATGGCGGTTACAAGGTGGTGCAGGTCGTGGGCAAGACGCCCGCCGAGCCTAAAAAGGAATATGTCGACATGGTGCTGAAGGAGATCGGCGGCGGCATGGAGACGGCGCGCCCGATGTCCAGCGTAATCCGCGATATCAGCAACTGATCGGCTGATCGAACTGGGTACTTCCGGCCGGCCGCGCGAAATCGCGCGGCCGGCTTTTTGTCGCGCGCGCCGATCCCCGGTATTGTGTTAACCTGAATTTCGCAGAATTCACGGACTCCGGGGGTCCTCCATGAACGTGCTGCTTATCGCTTTCGGCACACTCGCCGCAATCTGGCTTCTCGTCTTGCTGGGTTCGCCGTTCTTTGGGCCGAAAGAGCACTAAGGCATGCTCTCACGGCACCGCCCGGCGTGAAAAGGCGGTGAAGATCGACGACGCTGCGTTGGCGTGATCATAGGCGATACGCGTCGCCACAACGAAAAGCACCGATGCAAGCACCAGCCGCAGTGCGCGCTCGGGAATCCGAATTGCAAAATAACTGCCGACGAAGATGCCCGGGAGCGAACCGGCAAGCAGCGATCCTATGATCGCCCAATTGACGGAACCCATCATCCAGTGGCCGAGCCCCGCGATCAATGTCAGTGGAACGGCATGCGCGATGTCGGATCCGACAATTTTTGCCACCGGCAGCTGCGGGTAAAGAAGTACAAGCGCAATGACACCAAGCGCACCGGCGCCCACCGAAGAAATTGAGACGAGACAACCGAGAACGGCGCCGACGATGATCGTGTTGACGACAGTGGTTCGTGTGTCGAGTTCCCTTATGCGCGCGCGATAGACCGCTACAATCGAGTTTCCAAACACGAGCACAAACGCGGTGATAAAAAGCGCCACGCTGAGCACGAGGGTGATCAGGTTCCTTGCGGCATCGCCACTGAGGTTGAAATGCGACAACAACGCCAGCGTAAGAATCGTCGCCGGAATGCTGCCGGTGGCGAGGCGGCCGACCACGCGCCAGTCGATGCTGCGCGCAAACCCGTGGACCAGGCTGCCGCCGGTCTTGGTGGCGGCGGCATAAAGCAGATCGGTTCCGACTGCCGTTGCCGGATGCACGCCGAACAGCATGATCAATATCGGCGTCATCAGCGCGCCGCCGCCAACGCCGGTCATACCGACCAACAGGCCGACGGCAAAGCCCGACAGCGAGTAGAGCGGATCAATCATCGGAGTGACCTCGTCGCGACAGGCCCGCGGGCATCGATCTAAGCACGGTCAGGCTCGGCAGTCATCGTGACGAAATGGTGGAACGCCCTGATCTGCATGGGTGTTCCGCACAATTTTCGGAAAGGCAGGCCCGGGAGGGCGCAACAAAAAAACACCTGTTTCGTTTGTTGACATGGCTTATCTTGATGAAAAGCCCGCGATTATCCAAATGGACCCCGCGCGTGCCTGATATCGTTACACTGACGATCAATCCTGCCATCGACATTTTCGTCAATGTCGGTCGCATCGAACCAACGCGAAAAATGCGCTGCTCGGCCCCGAAACGCGATCCCGGCGGCGGCGGTATCAACGTAGCCAGGGTGGCGCATCGCCTGGGCGCCCGTGTCACCGCTATTTTCCCGACCGGCGGCGCAATCGGAAAACTCCTGCACCGCCTTGTCGACCGGGAGGGCATCGACAACATCGTGACGCCATCGCATGTCGAGACGCGCGAAAATTTCACGGCCTACGAAGAGACCACCGGAGAGCAGTATCGCTTTGTTCTGCCCGGCTCGGCATTACATCGTGCGGAATGGGAGGCGGTCCTCGAAAAGCTCGCGACGATTGCGGAGCGGCCGAAGATCGTCGTTGCAAGCGGCAGCATTCCTCCGGGAGTTCCCGACGACTTCTTTGCGCGTGTCGCGCGTCAGGCAAAACAGCTGGGCGCACACTGCGTCATCGATACGTCCGGACCGGCGTTAAAGGCGGCGTTGGCCGAAGGCGTATCGCTGATCAAACCGAACCTCACCGAACTAACGGATCTTGTCGGTGCTCCGCTCGCCAGTGATGACGCACGCGTCGCGGCGTGCCGGAAGCTGATCGCCGGGGGGCACGTCGAGGCGGTCGCGCTGACACTGGGTGAGGATGGATCTTTGCTGGTGACCGCCGATAAGGCTTTTCGTGCAGCTCCAATGGCCATCGAGCCTGTGAGCACCGTCGGTGCCGGTGACAGTTTTGTCGGCGGCCTGGTCGCCGCACTCGCGGAAGGCAAGGAGCTGCCGCAGGCTTTTCGGGCAGCTGTCGCGGCGGGGTCGGCCGCCGTCCTGTCTCCCGGCACCGAGCTCTGTCGGGAAGAAGATGTGCAGCGGCTGCTGCCGCAGGTGAAGATCAGCGAGCTGATGCGCGCCCACGCATGAGACGAGTTATTGCTTCTGCGTGCGCCGGCGCGTGTCAGCGGTGTCCGGCACCTTCATCTCGTCTCGCATGATTTCGGCCATGCCCATCCAGACGATGAGCGGAAAATAGAATAACAGCGGCATACTTCTGTCTCGCGTTGCGGTTCGGCGCGGCAACGCGCAGGCTGTGGGGCAGTTCCGAAGTTCACGCAGCCGTGTTTGCGGGATCTTCCGCGACATTCTCGTGGCTTTCAAAAACGGACGGAGTCCAAGGCCTGGAAAAGGGCCGGGCCGGGATGCCCGAGCAACGCGCATGGTTTCTATTTTTGAAATCTTGGAGCGGGCGAAGGGAATCGAACCCTCGTATGCAGCTTGGGAAGCTGCCGTTCTACCATTGAACTACGCCCGCGCGCGGCGACCATAGCGAAAGCCGGGCAGGCACGGCAAGAAATTGACATCCGTGTTGCCCGCACGTGCCGGCGCAAACATAAGCAGTGGCGCGCTGTTACAACCTTAACGATTCCTGATCCGGCGTATAAATCATTGGTTTACAGTTCAAAGATACCGTGCGGCCGCATGCCGCCCCGCAATAAATCCCGCAAAACCAAGAGCAGGACCTTCAACGGACACTGGGTCTTCCCTGCATGGTTGCGCTCGCCTACTGCCGCGATATTCGCGGCGGGGCTCATATTGCCCAACCTGCTGAGTATTGTGACGCTGGGTTCGTATATCGACCTGTCGCTGCCGCCGCGCACAGCCGCCATCATGGCTTACGCCACGCTGGCCATTTGCGCACGGCGCATCCCGTATGCCCTGACGGTCATACTCTTTCTCGCCATTCTGGCCGCCGACATTGTGTGGACAATCGCGGTCAGCTTCGCCCTCGCCCCGAACGAGCTCGTTGGAGCACTCGCGCATACGCAGCATATCAATTTCCTGCGGTCACCGCTCTATGCCGCGCTTATCGGCGTGCTGGTGACCACTTCGGCTGCAACTCTTTGGCTGCTGTACCGCCGCGAAACGCTGCTTCGGGCCAACGTCGTTGCGCTGTTCGCGGCAACATTGATTTTCGCCGGCGTCGAATTTGCGACGAACATTTCACCGCACTATCAGTTCGGCGCCCTGCTCGGCCGTAACGTACCGATCGAGTCGGCAGCCGCCAAATCGGGCTTTAACGCGGTCGCCGGGACCAACGGTCGGAACGTGGTCCTGGTGCTGGTGGAAAGTCTGGGCTACCTGACCGATCCCATCGCGCGGCGACAGGTGGACTCGCCGCTGTTCGACGCTCGGATCACCGACAAATACCAGATCACCACCGG
>Ga0070741_10008697_pt1 | contig 20179 bp, 21 predicted proteins | sample Coa_R1_4_FD_66440 | JGI IMG/M metagenome (GOLD analysis project Ga0070741, IMG submission 66440) | Surface soil microbial communities from Centralia Pennsylvania, which are recovering from an underground coalmine fire - Coalmine... | ecosystem: Environmental > Terrestrial > Soil > Unclassified ...
GGCAGCCTGCTGCGGGCGGGGGTGCGCGTCGTGATTGCCGGCCGGCCGAACGTCGGCAAGTCGAGCCTCCTCAACCGCCTCGCCGGGGAGGAGCGCGCCATCGTCACGCCGGTGGCCGGCACGACGCGCGACGCGCTTCGCGAGCTGATCCTGATCGACGGCGTGCCGCTCGTGGTCGTCGATACCGCAGGCCTGCGCGCAACCACCGATGCGGTGGAGCAGATTGGCGTCGAGCGCGCGCGCCGCGAGCTCGCCGAAGCCGACGTGGTGCTGGAGGTGCTCGACGCGACGCACCCGGACGACGCGCTCGCAGATGAGTTGCCCGCGGGCGCCGTGCGCATCGTGCTGCACAACAAGATCGATCTGCTCCCGGCGGCGCAGCGCGGCGCGCTTGCCTCCGGAGTGCTCGGAGTGTCCGCCAAGACTGGCGAGGGACTGGACGCGCTGCGTCGGCGCATCCTCGAAGCCGCAGGATGGTCCGGGGGCGCCGGCGAGCCGGTGTTTCTCGCCCGCGAGCGCCACCTGCGCGCGCTGGAAGCGGCGCGCACGCGCCTGCGCGATGCCGCCTGCGCGATGCCGCGCTGGGAGCTCTTCGCCGAGGAGCTTCGCCTCGCGCAGAGCGCCCTTGGCGAGATCGGCGGCGGGATCACGAGCGATGCTCTGCTCGGCGAGATCTTCGCGCGCTTCTGCATCGGCAAGTGAAGCCGGCGCGGGAAACGTGGGTCAATCCCGTGCTCGCGCTGGCCCTGTGCGCCCTTTCGGGCTCGCTGTTCCGGGCGCTGCGCGTGCCGCTGCCCTGGATGATCGGGCCGCTGCTCGCGATGGCGGCGTGCAACTTCGCCGGCGCCGGATTGCGCGCACTCCCGGGCGGCCGCGCTGCGGGCCAGGTGGTCATCGGCACCGCGCTCGGACTGTATTTCACTTCCGCGGTTTCGCGGCAGGTAGTGTCGTTCTGGCCGGTGCTTCTGGTTGCCGGCGTGTTCGCCATGCTGCTCGGCGTCGTCTCCGGGTGGGTGCTCGCCCGCCTCGGGGAGACCGACACGAAGACCGCTTTCTTCGCGAGCGTACCGGGCGGCGCGGCCGAGATGACGCTCCTCGGGGAGCGCTACGGCGCGCGCCCCGATCGCGTCGCGCTCGGCCAATCGCTTCGCATCCTGGCCGTGGTCGTCGTGGTGCCGTTCGCGCTCACGTACTCGGGCGTGCATGGCAGCGACGCGTACCAGCCGGCGCCGACGCCCGTCGCCTACGGCGGGCTCGCCGCGCTTCTCGCGCTCGCAGTCAGCGCGGGCTTGCTCGTCAACCGGCTCGGCATGCCGAACGCCTTCATGTTCGGTCCGCTCGCCCTCGTGATCGCCCTGACGGCGAACGGAGTCGAGCTTTCCGCTATGCCAAGCGTGCTCTCCAACGCCGCGCAGGTATTGATCGGCTGCGCGCTCGGCTCACGCTTCGAGCGCCGCTCGCTGCAATCGGCGCCGCGCTATGTCGCGGCCGTGCTGGCCAGTGTCTTCGTCGCCATGGCGTGCACGGTGCTCTTTGCCGCGCTGCTCGGCTGGGCGGCCGGGCTCCCCGTGCCGAGCCTCGTGCTTGCCATGGCTCCGGGGGGCATTGCCGAAATGTGCATCACCGCAAAAGTGTTGCAGCTCGGCGTACCCCTCGTGACGGCCGCGCACGTAACACGGGTGATCGTGCTCATTACGGGCACGGGACCGAGCTACCGTCTCGCCGGCCGTCTCTTCCGGCACGTTCGCACGCGTAACACATTGTAGTTTCTTGGCTTTATCCGAACGGAGGAGCCCGCGGCGATCCGCTTTACGGCACGCCGGTGCTAAAATCCGGCGACGTCCATCGTCATCGAACCGGCCCGGCTTCTCTGGGCCGTTTGCCTTTCTGGAGCAAGGTCCATGAACGCACCAGCAGCCGCCCCCGCCGACCAATCCAACGCCCCGAGCTGGGTGCGCCATCCGGCGCTCCGGCAATGGGTGGCGGAGGTCGCGCGACTGGCGAAGCCGGAGCGCATCGTCTGGTGCGATGGCTCCCAGGCGGAGTACGACCGGCTCTGCCTCGAGCTCGTCAAGGCCGGGACCTTCACCCGCCTCAACGAGAAGCTAAGGCCGAATTCTTTCCTCGCGCGCTCGCATCCCAGCGACGTAGCGCGCATGGAAGAGCGCACTTTCATCTGCAGCAAGGACAAGGAGGACGCTGGTCCGACGAACAACTGGATCGAGCCGCGTGAAATGCGCGCCACGCTGGAGCGGCTGTTTGACGGCTGCATGCGCGGCCGCACCATGTACGTGCTGCCGTTCTCCATGGGCCCGATCGGCTCGCCGATCGCGCAGGTCGGCGTCGAAATTTCGGACTCCGCGTACGTCGCAGTGAGCATGAAAGTCATGACGCGCATGGGCCGCGCCGTGGCGGAATGGCTGGGCGAGGACGGGGCGTTTGTTCCCTGTGTGCATTCGGTCGGCGCGCCCCTCGCGCCCGGCGAGAAGGATGTCCCCTGGCCTTCCAACGAAAAGGAGAAGTGGATCGTCCATTTCCCGGAGACGCGCGAGATCTGGTCGTACGGTTCCGGCTATGGCGGCAATGCGCTGCTCGGCAAGAAATGCCTCGCGCTGCGGATCGCCTCGGTGATGGCGCGCGACGAGGGCTGGCTCGCCGAGCACATGCTCATCCTCGGCCTGCAGTCGCCGTCGGGAAAGAAGACCTACGTCGCCGCGGCTTTCCCTTCGGCCTGCGGGAAGACCAATCTCGCGATGCTGATCCCGCCTGCCGCATACAAGGGCTGGAAGGTCACCACGATCGGCGAGGACATCGCCTGGATCAAGCCGGGCAAGGACGGCCGGTTCCACGCCATCAATCCGGAAGCCGGGCTTTTCGGCGTTGCGCCGGGCACGTCCGAGCACACCAACGCGAACGCGATGAAGATGCTTCATTCGAACGTCATCTTCACCAACGTGGCTCTCACTCCCGACGGCGATGTGTGGTGGGAAGGGATGACGGAGACGCCGCCCGCCCGCCTGGTCGACTGGCAGGGCAAGGACTGGACGCCGGAGGACGGCAAGAAGGGTCGCCTCGCCGCGCACCCGAACGCGCGGTTCACCGTGCCCGCAGCGCAGTGCCCCTCGATCGATCCTGCCTGGGAAGATCCATCCGGCGTGCCGATCTCCGCTTTCGTTTTCGGCGGCCGCCGCTCGAGCACCGTGCCGCTCGTGGTGGAGGCGCCCAGCTGGGAAGAGGGCGTCTACATGGCTGCGACCCTCGGCTCGGAAACGACTGCGGCAATCACCGGCAAAGTCGGCGTCGTGCGACGCGATCCCATGGCGATGCTCGCTTTTTGCGGCTACAACATGGGGGACTACTTCGCGCACTGGCTCAAGATGGGACGCGCGGTGACCCACGTGCCAAAGATTTTCCGGGTGAACTGGTTCCGCCGCGATGCCAACGGCAAGTTCATGTGGCCGGGCTTCGGCGAGAACATGCGCGTGCTGCAATGGATCGTCGAGCGCTGCGAGGGCCGGGCCCAGGGCGTGCCTACCGCGCTCGGGACCATGCCGCGCTTCGAGGACCTTAACTGGTCCGGGCTCGAGAAAATTTCACGCGAGCGCTTCGACGAGCTGGCCGCCGTGGATCGCACAGCGTGGCGCGAGGAACTCGCGTCGCACGATGAGCTCTTCGGCCGGCTGGGCCAGCATCTACCCGCGACACTCGAGTCCCGCCGCGGCGATATGCACCAGCGCTTGGCTAGCTAAGTACGATTTGTGCGGCGCAGCATTCGCTGCGCCATGTTCGTTCCACGTGGAACGTCTGCGGCGCACGCTCGCGGTGTGCCGGGCGGGCAGCCCTTCGCGTATCATTCGCTCCCCCAATGGTTTTCCCGTCTGAATTCGACGTCATCGTCGTGGGCGGCGGGCATGCTGGTACGGAAGCTGCGCTCGCTGCGGCCCGGCTGGGCTGCCGCACGCTGCTTCTCACGCACAGCATCGAGACTTTGGGCCAGATGTCCTGCAATCCTTCCATCGGGGGGATCGGCAAAGGCCACTTGGTCCGCGAGATCGACGCGCTCGACGGTGCGATGGCCTGCGCCACCGACGAAGCGGGCATTCAGTTCCGCACGCTCAACTCATCCAAGGGTCCGGCTGTGCGTGCGACGCGGGCCCAAGCCGACCGCGTCCTTTACCGTCAGGCCATCCGCTGGCGCATAGAGCGCCAGGCCGGCCTGAGCGTCATCCAGCAGGCGGTCGACGACATTCTCGTCGAGGGGGGCATGGCCAGCGGCGTCGTCACCCAGCTTGGCGTGCGATTCCGCGCCCGCGCCGCGGTGCTCACGGCGGGGACTTTCCTGGGCGGCTTGGTACACGTCGGCCTTGAGAACTATCGTGCTGGCAGGGCGGGCGACCCGGCCTCGTTGACCCTCGCCGAGCGGCTGCGCGAAATGAAGCTCCCGGTCGGCCGGCTGAAGACCGGGACACCGCCACGCCTCGATGGCCGCACGATCGATTTTTCGGCGCTGGAGGTGCAGCCCGGGGACTCGCCGGAGCCGGTGTTCTCTTTTCTGGGCGAGCGCAGCCAGCATCCTCGCCAGGTGCCTTGCTGGATCGCCCACACGAATGAGCGCACGCACGACGCCATCCGGCGCGGGCTGGACCGCTCGCCGATGTTCACTGGCGTGATCCAAGGCGTCGGCCCACGCTATTGCCCGTCGATCGAAGACAAGATCCACCGCTTCGCCGGCAAGTCGAGCCATCAGATCTTTCTGGAGCCCGAGGGCCTGACGACGAGCGAGATCTACCCGAACGGCATCTCCACGAGCCTGCCGTTCGACGTCCAGCTCGAGCTCGTGCATTCGATCCGGGGTCTGGAGAGGGCGCATGTACTGCGCCCGGGCTACGCCATCGAATACGATTACTTCGACCCACGGCAGCTGCATGCATCGCTCGAGACGAAGGCGGTGCCCAGCCTCTTCTTCGCCGGGCAGATCAACGGCACTACCGGTTACGAGGAAGCGGCGGCCCAGGGACTTCTCGCGGGCGTGAACGCAGCGCAAAAGGCACTGGGGCGCGCTGCGTGGTGGCCGCGACGCGACCAGGCATACCTTGGCGTGCTGGTCGACGATCTCGTGACGCGCGGCGTGTCCGAGCCATACCGCATGTTCACCAGCCGGGCCGAATATCGCCTGATGCTGCGCGAGGACAATGCCGACCTCCGGCTGACGGAGGAAGGCCGGCGGTTAGGACTCGTAGGGGACGAGCGGTGGGATTACTTCAGCCGCAAACGGGAAGCCATCGCGCGGGAGCAAGAACGCTTGCGCTCTACGTATGTGAGCACTAGCTTACTTGAAAGACACTCTATCTTGGACCTTCTGCGCCGCCCCGAGAATACGTATGCAGGGCTCATGACGCTTCCGGGGGCGGGGCCGGCCGTGGAGGATGCGCGAGTGGGCGAGCAGGTGGAGATCCAAGCGAAGTACGACGGCTACATCGCGAGGCAGAACCAGGAGATCGAGCGCCGGCGCGAGGCCGAGGAGCTTGCGCTTCCGCGCGAGCTCGACTTCCGCGAGGTGCCGGGGTTGTCGCACGAGGTGCAGCAGCTTCTGAACCGCCATCGGCCGCAGACGCTCGGACAGGCTTCGCGCGTCTCGGGGATCACGCCCGCCGCCGTGTCGCTGCTGCTCGTGCACCTCAAGCGCGGCTTCAAAGCCGCGAAAAAGAAAATCGCATGACGCCGCGAGCGCGGCTCGAACGCGGCCTGGAGCAGCTCGCGCTCGCGCTGCCGGCCCGCGCGTGCGAGAAGCTGCAGCAATACCTGGAGCTGATCGCGAAGTGGAATCGCACCTACAACCTCACCGCGATTCGCGATCCGGAGCGCATGGTGACCCATCATGTGCTCGATTCCCTCGCCGTGCTGCCGCATTTGCCGATGCGCGATTCCGACCGCCTTGCCGACGCGGGCTCGGGAGCCGGGCTCCCAGGCGTGCCGCTCGCCATCGCGCGTCCGGGTTGGCAGGTGACGCTGAACGAAGCGAGCGAAAAGAAAGCGGCGTTCCTGCGCCAGGCGGCCATCGAGCTCGACCTCGACAATGTCGCGGTCGAGTGCGGCCGCGTGGAGCGCTGGAGGCCGCAATCGGGCTTCGCGGTGGTGATCTCGCGCGCCTTCGCGGAGCTCGCGCGCTTCATCGATTCGTGCCGGCACCTTCTCGCGCCGGCGGGTTCTCTCGCGGCGATGAAAGGCGCGTACCCGCGCGCCGAACTGGCCGCGGTCCCGGCCGGCTGCGACTGCGGCCGGGTCATCGCGCTCGACGTGCCGTTCCTCGGCGCCGAACGGCACCTCGTGCTCTGCCGGTTCGCGTCGTGAGCGGCGCGCGCGTGCTCGCGGTCGTCAACCAGAAAGGCGGCGTTGGAAAGACGACGACGAGCGTCAACCTTGCGGCCGCGCTCGCCCAGGCCGGGCGGCGCGTGCTCCTCGTCGACCTTGATCCCCAGGGCAACGCAACCATGGGCAGCGGCGTCGACAAGCGGGCGCTCGCGCGCACGGTGTACCACGTGCTCCTCGGACTCGGAGAGCTCGGCTCGGTGCGCATACGCGCCGAGGGTGCTGGCTACGACCTGTTACCGGCGAACCGCGAGCTCGCAGGCGCGGAGGTCGAGCTGGTCGAGCTTGCCTCGCGCGAGACGCGCCTGCGCAGCGCGCTCGAGCGCGTGGCGCAGGACTATCACTTCATCCTGATCGACTGCCCGCCGTCGCTCAGCCTGCTCACGGTGAACGCGCTCACTGCCGCGCAATTCGTGCTGATTCCGATGCAGTGCGAGTACTATGCACTCGAAGGCCTTTCGGATCTCGTTGCCACGATCAAGCGCGTGCGCGCGAACCTGAATCCGCGCCTGGAGATCGCCGGCCTGTTGCGCACGATGTACGACCCGCGCAACATGCTCGCGCAGCAGGTCTCCGCGCAGCTCGAGGAGCACTTCGGGGACAAGGTGTTCCGCACGCTCGTGCCGCGCAACGTCCGCCTTGCCGAGGCGCCGAGCCACGGCATTCCGGGCGTGCTGTGGGACAGCGGCTCGAAGGGCGCGCAGGCCTACGTCGGCCTCGCGCAGGAGCTCCTCGCCCAGGGACAGCCGGCATGAGCCGCGCGAAGGGACTGGGACGCGGCCTGGACGCCCTGCTCGGCGCAGGGAGCGACGAGCCGCCGCGCGAGTCGCTCACCACGCTTCCGGTGAACCGCATCCGCCCGGGACGCTATCAGCCGCGCACGAAGATGGACCAGCAGGCGCTCGCAGAGCTCGCGGCGTCGATCCGCTCGCAGGGCCTCATGCAGCCCGTGCTCGTGCGGCCCGTGGATCGGGAGCGCTACGAGCTCATCGCGGGCGAGCGGCGCTGGCGCGCGGCGCAGATGGCGGGGCTGGAAGAAGTGCCGGCGCTCGTGCGCGAGGTGGCCGACGATTCCGCGCTCGCCATGTCGCTCATCGAGAACATCCAGCGCGAGGACCTCAATCCCATGGAGGAGGCGGCCGGCGTGCAGCGCCTCGTGGACGAATTCAAGATGACCCACGAGCAGGCGGCCGACGCGGTGGGCCGCTCGCGCAGCGCGACGACCAACCTGCTGCGGCTGCTGAAGCTGGCGAAGCCGGTGCAGGAAATGGTGATGGAGGGAGCCCTCGAGATGGGGCACGCCCGGGCGCTTCTCGCGCTCGACGGCGCGCGCCAGATCGAAACGGCGAATCGCGTGGCGGCGCGCAAGCTCTCGGTGCGCGAGACCGAGGCGCTCGTCCAGCAGATGCTGCGAGGCGCGGCGCCGCGCGCGCGCCGCAAGACCGACCGCGATCTTGCGCGGCTGGAGGAGGAAGTGTCCGAGCGGCTCGGCACGAGCGTCGCGATCCGTCCCGCGCGCAAAGGCACGGGGAAGATCGTGGTCCACTACGCGAGCCTGGAGCACCTCGAGCAGCTGCTCAAGAAGCTGCGCTGAGGGCGGTTTGCGCTATACTTTCCGGGCTTTGCCGGGCGCGGGGAAATTGAACCCATGCTCCGCCGCCTGACGAAGCCCATCCGCACGGTCCTGCGCTGGCAGCTTGCGGCGACGCTTGCGATGACGCTCGCCGCCGCGCTCGGGCTGGGCGTGCAGGCGGCGATCTCCGCCGCGGCGGGAGGCGCAGTCAGCCTCGCCGCTGGCGCGCTTGCCGGATGGGTGGCTTCGAGGAGCCACTGGGGATCCGCTGGGGGGGTTCTGGCTGGCGCGTTGAAAGCCGAGGCAGTCAAGATCGGCGTCTCCGTGCTTTTGCTGTGGCTGGTGCTGAAGAGCTACGACCAGGCGATCGTCGGCGTGTTCGTCGGATCGTTCCTGGTGACGATGCTGATTTTCACTTTGGCTTTTTTTGTTCGCGAATATTGATGCCCTGCATCCATGGCCGCCGAGACTGAGCTCACTCCCTCCGGATACATCGAGCATCATCTGACCTTCTTCACCAAGCCCCTTGGCGGCGAGCACGGGGGCTTCTGGGTGCTGAACGTCGATTCCCTCGCGGTCTCCATCCTGCTCGGGTTCCTCGGGGTCGGGTTCATCTGGTGGGTGGTGCGCGGCGCCACCTCCGGGGTCCCGGGACGCCGGCAGGCGTTCGTCGAGTGGCTGATCGACTTCGTCGACGAACAGGCGAAAGGCATCTTCCACCACGGCGACCGGCATCGTTTCGTCGCGCCTCTCGCGCTCACCGTGTTCGTCTGGGTGGTGCTCATGAATGCCATGGACTGGCTGCCCGTGGACCTCGTCGGCCTCCTCACCGATCGCGTCTCCGAGCACGGCTTCCGCATCGTGCCCACCGCCGACGTCAACACCACCTTCGCGCTGTCGATCTCGGTCCTCATCCTGAGCGTCTATTTCGGCATGGCGGTGAAAGGCGTGGGCGGCTGGCTGCACGAGCTTTTCTGCGCGCCCTTCGGCGCCCATCCGCTGCTCTGGCCCGCGAACTTCGCTTTCCAGATGGTCGAATACGTCTCGAAGACGCTGTCGCACTCGCTGCGCCTCTTCGGCAACATGTACGCGGGCGAGATCCTGTTCCTGCTGCTCTGGATGCTCGCCGCCACCAGCCTCGGCGGGATCGTCGCCGGCTCGGTGCTCGCGCTGGGCTGGTCGATCTTCCACATCCTGATCGTGCTGCTGCAGGCCTACATTTTCATGATGCTGACCATCGTCTACATCGCGATGGCGCATGAACATCACTGAATCGCAACGTTCGCAAAGAAAGGGAAAATCCCATGGATAAGCTTCAACTGCTCGCGATGGTCCAGGCCTACACCGGCATCGGCGTGGGACTGATGATCGGGCTCGGCGCCGCGGGCGCCTGCATCGGCGTCGGCATCATGTGCAGCCGCTTCCTCGAGGCGGCGGCGCGCCAGCCGGAGCTCACGAACGCGCTGCAGGGCAAGGTGTTCCTGCTCCTCGGCCTGATCGATGCCTCGTTCATCATCGGCCTGGGCATCGCGATGTTCTTCGCCTTCGCCAACCCGCTCGCGACGGCATTCCGCTAGCCGGCGAACCGCAGGGGGGGCGCAGATGAACCTCAATTTCACCATGATTGCGCAGGCGATCACCTTCGCCGCGTTCATCTGGTTCACCGTCCGCTTCGTCTGGCCGCCCATGCTGCGCGCCATCGAGGCGCGCCAGAAGACCATCGCCGACGGCCTGGCCGCGGCCGAGCAGGGGCGCAAGTCGCTCGAGACCTCGAGCCGGCAGGCGGAGGAAGAAGTGCGCAAGGCGCGCGAGCGTGCGAACGAGCTGCTCGCGCAGGCCGACAAGCGCGTCACGCAGATGATCGAGGAGGCGAAGAACGCGGCCCGCGACGAAGGCAATCGCGAGAAGGCGGCCGCCAAGGCGGAGATCGAGCAGGAGCTCTCGCGCGCCCGCGAGCAGCTGCGCGACCAGGTCGCGGCGCTCGCCGTGGCCGGGGCGGAGAAGATCCTGCGGCGCGAGGTCGACGCCAGGGCGCACGCCGATCTCCTCGACTCGATCAAGCGGCAGCTCTAGGCGCGGATGGCCGAGCCGAGCACCGTAGCGAGGCCCTACGCCGAGGCGGTTTTCCGCCTCGCGGACGCGGGCAGCAGCCTCGCCCCGTGGTCCGACATGCTCGCCGCGCTCGCCGCGGTCGCGGCCGACGCGCGCGTGCGCGCCGCGATCGCCGACCCGAAGCTCTCGGATGCACAGGTGGCCGGCGTGTTCCTGTCCATCCTTTCGGGCAAGCTGAGCGCCGAGGCGGAAAACTTCGTGCGCGTGCTCGCCGAGAACAGGCGGCTCGAGCTCCTGCCCGACATCCGGACGCAGTACGAAATTCTGAAGAACGCCCGCGAGGGCATGATCGAGGCGGTTGTCTTCACCGCCTTCGAGCTCACCGACGCACAGAAAGCCGACCTGGTGCAGCGCCTCGAGAAGAAGACCGGCCGCAGCATCAAGCCGCACTACCAGCTGGATTCCTCCCTGATTGCGGGCGTGAAGGTATTGCTCGGGGACAAGGTCATCGATGCTTCGGCGCGGGCGCAGCTCGGCGCCCTGGAAGCGGCACTGAAAGCTTAAGGAGCACCCATGCAACTGAATCCCTCGGAAATCTCCGAACTCATCAAGAGCCGCATCCAGAACCTGGATGCCGGCGCGCAGATGCGCACCCAGGGCACGGTCGTTTCCGTGACCGACGGCATCTGCCGGATCCACGGCCTGTCGGACGTGATGCAGGGCGAGATGCTCGAGTTCCCGAAGAACACCTTCGGGCTCGCGCTCAACCTGGAGCGCGACTCGGTCGGCGCGGTGATTCTCGGCGAGTACACCCACATCAGCGAGGGCGACACCGTCAAGACCACCGGCAAGATCCTCTCGGTGCCGATCGGTGCCGAGCTCCTCGGCCGCGTGGTCAACTCGCTTGGCCAGCCGATCGACGGCAAGGGGCCGATCAACGCGAAGCTCACCGACGTGATCGAGAAGGTCGCTCCCGGCGTGATCGCGCGCCAGTCGGTGTCGCAGCCGGTGCAGACCGGGCTCAAGGCGATCGACGCCATGGTTCCCATCGGCCGCGGGCAGCGCGAGCTCATCATCGGCGACCGCCAGACCGGCAAGACCGCGGTGGCGGTCGACACCATCATCAACCAGAAGGGCAAGGACCTGTTTTGCGTGTACGTCGCGATCGGCCAGAAGGCCTCGACCATCGCGAACGTCGTGCGCAAGCTCGAGGAGCACGGCGCGATGGCGTACACCATCGTGGTGGCCGCGTCGGCCTCGGAGTCCGCGGCGATGCAGTACATCGCGCCGTACGCCGGCTGCACGATGGGCGAGTACTTCCGCGATCGCGGGCAGGACGCGCTCATCATCTATGACGACCTGACCAAGCAGGCCTGGGCGTACCGCCAGGTGTCGCTGCTGCTGCGCCGGCCGCCGGGACGCGAGGCGTATCCGGGCGACGTGTTCTACCTGCATTCGCGCCTTCTGGAGCGCGCCGCCCGCGTGAATCCCGAGTACGTCGAGAAATTCACCAACGGCGCCGTGAAGGGCAAGACCGGCTCGCTGACGGCGCTGCCGGTGATCGAGACGCAGGCGGGCGACGTGACCGCGTTCGTGCCGACGAACGTGATCTCGATTACGGACGGGCAGATCTTCCTCGAGACGGACTTGTTCAACGCCGGCATCCGACCCGCCATCAACGCCGGCATTTCCGTGTCGCGGGTCGGCGGCGCGGCGCAGACCAAGGTCATGAAGCGGCGCGACACCGGCGGCGGCGTGCGCCTCGCGCTCGCGCAGTACCGAGAGCTCGCCGCCTTCGCGCAGTTCGCGAGCGACCTGGACGAGGCCACCCGCAAGCAGCTCGAGCGCGGACGCATGGTCACCGAGCTGATGAAGCAGCCGCAATACCAGCCGCTGCAGGTCTGGGAAATGGCGCTCACGCTCTTCGCAGTGAACAACGGCTACTTCGACGACATCGACGTGAAGAAGGCGCTCGCCGCCGAGAAATCGATGCGCGACTACATCAAGACCAAATACGCCTCGCTCGTGAAGAACATGGAGGACAAGAAGGACCTCTCCGCGGACGAGGAGAAGTCCCTCAAGTCCGCCATCGAGGACTGGAAGAAGAGCGGCAGCTACTAAAGATGCCCGGCACCAAGGAAATCCGGATGAAGATCCGGAGCGTGCAGAACACGCGGAAGATCACCAAGGCGATGGAGATGGTGGCCGCGTCGAAGATGCGCAAGGCGCAGGAGCGCATGCGCCATGCGCGTCCCTACAGCGACAAGATCCGCAACGTCGCGGCGCACATCTCGCACGCCAATCCCGAGTACCGGCATCCCTTCATCGTGGCGCGCGACTCGGTGAAGCGGGTCGGGATCATCGTCGTGACGACCGACAAGGGCCTGTGCGGGGCGCTCAACACGAACCTGCTGCGCCTGGTGCTCAACCAGTACAAGGAATGGCAGGCCGAGGGCGAGGAGATCGAGGTTTGCGCGATCGGCAACAAGGGGCTCGGATTCATGCAGCGCCTCGGCGCGAACATCGTCTCGCAGGCGGTGCAGCTCGGCGACCGTCCGCAGATGGACAAGCTGATCGGCGCGGTGAAGGTGATGCTCGACGGCTACACCACCGACCGCTTCGACCGCCTGATGCTCGCCTACAACCGCTTCGTCAACACCATGAAGCAGGAGCCCGTGATCGAGCAGCTGCTGCCGCTCTCGGGCGACCGGCTCGGCGCCCCGGAAACCGTGTGGGACTACCTCTACGAGCCGGAGGCGCGCGCGGTGCTCGACCAGGTGATGACGCGCTACATCGAGGCGATCATCTTTCAGGCGGTGGCGGAGAACATGGCCTCCGAGCAGTCGGCGCGCATGGTGGCGATGAAGGCCGCCTCGGACAACGCGGCGACGCTGATCGACGAGCTCACGCTCATCTACAACAAGAACCGCCAGGCCGGCATCACCAAGGAGCTGTCCGAAATTGTCGGCGGCGCTGCCGCCGTATAAAGGAATCCCATGGCACAAGCACAAGGCACGATCGTCCAATCCATCGGCGCCGTCATCGACATCGAGTTCCCGCGCGAGCAGATGCCGAACATCTACGAGGCGCTGATCCTCGAGGATAGCGGCGACAACAAGCTCATCGAGCGGGGCCTCACCTTCGAGGTCGAGCAGCAGCTCGGCGACGGCATCGTGCGCTGCATCGCGCTCGGCTCCTCGGACGGCCTGCGCCGCGGCATGAAGGTGAAGTCCACCGGCGCGCCGATCTCCGTGCCGGTCGGCAAGGGGACGCTCGGCCGGATCATGGACGTGCTCGGCCGGCCGATCGACGAGGTCGGCCCGATCAAGTCGCAGGAGCGCCGCTCGATCCACCAGATCGCGCCGAAATTCGACGAGCTCTCGCCCTCGGTGGAGCTGCTCGAGACCGGGATCAAGGTCATCGACCTCATCTGCCCGTTCGCCAAGGGCGGCAAGATTGGTCTCTTCGGCGGCGCCGGCGTGGGCAAGACCGTCAACATGCTGGAGCTCATCAACAACATCGCCACGCAGCACTCCGGCCTCTCGGTCTTCGCCGGCGTCGGCGAGCGCACCCGCGAGGGCAACGACTTCTACCACGAGATGATCGAGGCGGGCGTCGTCAAGCTCGACAACCTCGAGGAATCGAAGGTCGCGATGGTGTTCGGCCAGATGAACGAGCCTCCGGGCAACCGGCTGCGGGTCGCGCTCACCGGCCTTTCCATGGCGGAGAGCTTCCGCGACGAGGGCCGCGACATCCTCTTCTTCGTCGACAACATCTACCGTTTCACGCTCGCCGGCACCGAGGTGTCCGCGCTTCTCGGCCGGATGCCTTCGGCGGTGGGCTACCAGCCCACGCTCGCCGAGGAGATGGGTCGCCTGCAGGAGCGGATCACGTCGACGAAGACCGGGTCCATCACGTCGATCCAGGCCGTGTACGTCCCGGCCGACGACCTGACCGACCCCTCGCCCGCGACCACCTTCGGCCACCTGGATGCGACCGTGGTGCTGTCGCGCGACATCGCGGCGCTCGGCATCTATCCCGCGGTGGATCCGCTTGACTCCACTTCTCGCCAGGTAGACCCGAACACGATCGGCGAGGAGCACTACAACACGACGCGCTCGGTGCAGGCGACGCTCCAGCGCTACAAGGAGCTGCGCGACATCATCGCGATCCTCGGCATGGACGAGCTCTCCCCCGAGGACAAGCTCGCCGTGGCGCGCGCCCGCAAGATCCAGCGCTTTCTCTCGCAGCCGTTCACGGTCGCGCAGAACTTCACCGGCACCCCGGGCAAGTACGTCTCCCTGAAGGACACGATCAAGGGCTTCAAGATGATCGTCAACGGCGAGTGCGACGCGCTGCCGGAGCAGGCGTTCTACATGGTCGGCACGATCGAGGAAGCGTTCGAGAAAGCGAAGACCCTGCGCTGATGGCCAATCCCACCCTTCACGTGGACGTGGTGAGCGCCGAGGAGTCCATCTTCTCGGGCGAGGCGGAATTCGTCGTGCTGCCCGGCGAGGCGGGCGAGCTCGGCATCTACCCGCGCCATACGCCGCTCATCACGCGCATCCGGCCCGGCGCCGTGCGCATCACGCCGCCCGGCGGCGGCGAAGAGCAGCTCATCTTCGTTGCCGGCGGCATCCTGGAAGTGCAGCCGAAGGTCGTCACCGTGCTCGCCGACACGGCGATCCGCGGCCAGGATCTCGACGAAGCGAAAGCGCAGGAAGCCCTTAAGCGCGCTGAAGAAGCCCGGCGCACCGCCACGAGCAAGCAGGAAATCGCCACCGTCGAGGGCGAGCTCGCGATGCTCGCGGCGCAGCTCGCGGCGATTCGCAAGCTTCGCAAAAAATAAAACCGATAGAAATCAGCGCGACGTAGCGCGGCGCGCGACGCGTGTAGCAAGTCCGCGACTTGAAATAATCCGCAATTTCTCCAAGATAGTCCGCGCAGACCAGGTTGACCCACCAACGCCGGCGGCGGGGTGCTGGAACAATCCAGCGTCAGCCGCATCTAGCGTTTGGAGAGCCGCATGAAACACATCCTCGATTCCTCCTTCCGATACAAGCCGAGCTTCGACACCGACGTGCGCAAGACTTTCGAGCGCGTGCGCCGGCAGCAGCAGACGAAGACGCGCGAGCAGACCCGGGCCGAGGAGGAGGCGAAAGGCGCCGGCGCCGTGCGCGTCAAGGTGCTGCAGCTCGACCAGCTGAAGAAGGCGAGCGGCGGCTAGTCTGCGGGGCGCAAGCCCCTTCGCCGGGCGGGCGATGGTCTATAGTCGCCCGCCATGGTCGATTTGCTGGTCCTCGGCGGCGGCATCAACGGCGCGGGCGTGGCCCGGGACGCGGCCGGCCGCGGCCTTTCGGTGGTCCTCGTGGAGCGCGGCGATCTTGCCGGTGCCACCTCCTCCGCCTCCTCCAAGCTGATCCACGGCGGGCTTCGCTACCTGGAGCAATACGAGTTTCGCCTCGTGGCCGAGGCGCTCGCAGAGCGCGAGATCCTGCTGAGGATCGCGGCGCACCTGGTGTGGCCGGCGCAATTCGTCATGCCGCATGTGCCCGGCCTGCGGCCGCGCTGGATGATCCGCACCGGGCTTTTCCTGTACGACCACCTCGCACGCCGCGCAAGCCTGCCCGGATCGCACGCCCTGCGGCTTGATTCGCCGCCCTACGGCGCCGGGCTGAAGCCCGAATACAAGCATGGCTTCATCTACTCGGACTGCCGCGTCGACGATGCACGGCTGGTCATCGCCAATGCCATCGACGCGGCCGAGCGGGGCGCAAGGGTGCTGACCCGAACCGAGTGCGTTTCGGCGGCGCGCGTCGGGGGCTCTTGGCAGGCGAAGCTCTCGAGCGGCGAAACGGTGAGCGCGCGGGCCGTCGTCAACGCCGCGGGCCCGTGGGTGAAGCAGGTGCTGAACGGGCGGCTCGGACAGCCCTCGCGTGACTCGGTGCGCCTCGTGAAAGGCACGCATATCGTCCTGCCGCGCCTGTACCTCGGCGATCACGCCTTCATCCTGCAGAACGAGGATCGCCGCGTGGTCTTCATGATTCCCTATGGCGAGGAGCACACGCTCGTCGGCACCACCGAGGTCGTCGAGCGCGGCGACCCGGCGGCCGCCGCGCCAAGCGCGGCGGAAGTCGATTACCTGTGCCGCGCGGTCAACCGCTATCTCGCCGCGCCCGCCTCGCCGGCCCAGGTCGTGTGGCGCTATTGCGGCGTGCGCCCGCTTTACGACGACGGCTCGAGCGATCCGTCCGCCATCACGCGCGATTACACGCTGCGCCTGGATGATGATGCGGGGTGCGCACCCGTCGTGTCCGTCTTCGGAGGCAAGATTACGACCTACCGGCGCCTCGCCGAGCACGTGATGGAAAAGCTCGCGCCCTTCTTCCCCGGCCTCGCCCCCGCCTGGACGGCGGGCGCGGCGCTTGCCGGCAGCGATTTCCCTCCCGGCGGACGTGCGCGCAGCCGCGACGCTTTTTTCGCGCGGCATCGCGGCATCCCGCAGTCCGTGCTGCGCGGCATTTTCCGGCGCCACGGCACGCGCGCGGATGCGGTCCTGGAGGGCGGCGCTCTGGGAGAGGATTTCGGCGGCGGCCTCACGGAGCGCGAGCTGCGCTACCTCGCCGATCGTGAATGGGCGCGCAGCGCCGACGATGTGCTTTGGCGGCGCACCAAGGCCGGCCTGCTCATGAGCCCGGCGCAAAGAGCACGCGTCGCGGCTGTGTTCGGCGCATGAAGCCGCTCGCCGAGCTCGAGCGCGCCGGCATTGCCGGCGTCCTCGTCGATATCGACGAGACGCTGACCACCCACGGCAAGCTCACGGCCGAGGCGTACGCGGCGCTCGAGCGCCTGCAGCGCGCCGGCAAGCGGGTGGTGCCGGTCACCGGGCGCCCGGCAGGCTGGTGCGATCACATCGCGCGCATGTGGCCGGTGGATGCGGTCGTCGGCGAGAACGGCGCGTTCTATTTTTCGTTTCACGACGGGCGCCTGCACAAGCGCTTCCACGCCGATGCCGCGCTCCTCGCCGAGCAGCGTGCGCGCCTCGACGCCGTCGCCGCGCAGGTGCTGAAAAGCGTGCCGGGCTGCGCCCTGGCGAGCGACCAGGGCTACCGCGCGACGGACCTGGCGATCGACTATTGCGAGGACGTGCCGCCGCTCTCCATGGGCGCGGCCGAGCGCATCGCCGCGATCATGCGCGAGGCGGGCCTTACCGCGAAGATCAGCTCGATCCACGTGAACGGCTGGCTCGGCTCCTACGACAAGCTCGCCATGACGCGCGTGCTGTTTGCGGAGCGCTTCGGCACGGACCTCGACGCCGCCAACCCGTCGCTGGTCTTCGCCGGCGATTCCCCGAACGACGCGCCGATGTTCGCGTTTTTCGGCAACTCGGTCGGCGTCGCCAACGTGCGCCGCTTCGAGGCCCTGCTTGCGGCGAAGCCGAAGTACGTCACCCAGGGCGAGTCCGGAGCCGGGTTCGCCGAGCTCGCGGCGCACCTCCTGCGCTGATGCACTGGTGGCTTGCCTATGTGGCGATCGGCGCCCTGGCCGGTTTCATTGCCGGGCTGCTCGGCATCGGCGGCGGAGCGGTCATCGTGCCGCTGCTCGTCTTCGCCTTCACGGCGCAAGGCGTGCCGGAGTCGAACCTGCTGCATCTCGCCCTCGCGACCACTATGGCGACCATCATCTTCACCTCGCTCTCGAGCGCGCGGGCGCATCACTCGCACGGCTCGGTGGACTGGACGATGGCGCGCATCATGATGCCGGGGATGCTCGCCGGCGCATTCGTCGCCGCGCTGATCGCCGGCATGGTGCCGACGCGGCCGCTCGCGATCACATTCACCGCGCTCATTTTCGTCGCGGCGACGCAAGTCGTCCTCGACCTGCGTCCGAAGACGACGCGCGCCCTGCCGGGACCGGCCGGCGTGTTCGCCGCCGCGTCGCTCATCGGCGCAATCTCGAGCCTCCTCGCGGTCGGCGGCGCCTTCCTTACCATCCCGTTCCTCGCCTGGTGCAACGTGCCACTGCGCCGGGCGATCGGGACCGCGGCCGCGAACGGCTTCCCGATCGCGCTCGCCGGCACCGCGGCTTACGTGCTGCAGGGCTGGCGCGTGCCGGGGCTGCCGGAAGGCTCGCTCGGCTATGTCTACCTGCCCGCGCTCGCGCTGATCGCGGCAAGCAGCATGCTGACCGCCCCGGCCGGCGCGAAGCTCGCGCACCGCATGCCGGTGAAGAAGCTGCGCATCCTCCTCGCCCTCATCCTCTACGCCCTCGCGATCCGCCTCCTCGTGCGGCTCTGGTGACACGCTGTCGCTCGCAGGCGACAGGCTAATCATGGCGGCGCAGGGAGCACGTCACACGGGAAGCGGCGCTCGCGCCCTATAGTGAGCGCATGCGCTCGCCTGTTCTTTTTCTCCTGGCCCTGCTCGCGGGTGCGCCGGCCTATGCGCAGCCCGCCGGAGAGCCGAGCGCGCCGGCCGCGCCGCGCGCAGATTTCGCCGCGCTCGACCGCAACAAGGACGGCTACCTCAGCCGGTACGAGGCTGCGGCCGACCGCGAGATCGGCAAGCGCTTCGCCGCGTTCGATGCCGACGGCGACGGTCGCCTTTCCGAATCGGAGTATGTCGCCGCGAAGGAAGACAACGAGCGGCGCGTGCTGCGCGATGCGGCGCTCACCGCCAAGGTGAAGGCGGCGCTGTTCGCGGAAAGGGGCATCCCGTCGATGTCGATCTCGGTCGATGCCTATGAAGGCCAGGTTCAGCTCTCCGGGTTCGTGCCGGCCGCCGACATCGCCTCGCGCGCCGGGCGCGTGACGGCCGGCGTGAGCGGCGTGCGCACGGTGCACAACAACCTCGCGGTGCGGTAGCGCCCGTTTCGTCGACGCGGCTCGCCTTCTGGCGGCTGCGTGATAGATTGCGCCGCATGGCGGGGCCCCTGTCCGGAATGCGCGTGCTCGACCTTTCGCGTGTCCTCGCGGCGCCCTGGGCCGGCCAGAACCTGGCTGACCTCGGCGCCGAGGTGATCAAGGTCGAGCGCCCGAAGATCGGCGACGATTCGCGCGCCTTCGGCCCGCCCTGGGTGAAGGACGCGACGGGACGCGAGACGCGGGACTCCGCCTACTTCACGTCCGCGAACCGCGGCAAAAAGTCCATCACGGTGGACCTCTCGAAGCCGGAAGGCCAGGAGCTCGTGCGTGCGCTCGCCGCGAAATCCGACGTCCTCATCGAGAACTACAAGTTCGGCGACCTGGAGCGCTACGGGCTCGGCTACGAGCAGCTTCAGGCCGCGCATCCCCGGCTCGTGTACTGCTCGGTCACCGGCTTCGGCCACACCGGGCCGTATCGCGAACGCCCGGGCTACGACTTCATGATCCAGGGCATGGGCGGCATGATGAGCGTCACCGGCGAGCCCGACGGCGCGCCGGGCGGCGGCCCGCAGCGCGCCGGCGTGCCGATCGCCGACATCATCACCGGCATGTACGCGTCGATCGCCATCTGCGCGGCGCTCGTGCACCGCGAGCGCACCGGCAAGGGACAGCACCTGGACCTTGCGCTGCTCGATTCGCAGATCGCGCTGCTCGCCTACCAGAACACCAACTTCTTTGCGACCGGCAAGCCGCCCGCGCGCATCGGCAACCTGCATCCCAACATCGTCCCCTACCAGCCGTTTCGCTGCGCCGACGGCGAGGTGATCCTCGCGTGCGGCAACGACAACCTGTTCCGAAAGTTCTGCGAGGCGGCCGGCCGCCCGGAGCTCGCGACCGATGCGCGCTTCGCCACCAACGGCAAGCGCGTCGAGAACCGGGGCGAGATGACACGCCTGCTGCAGGAGCTCTTCGCAAAGCGGACCAAGCGCGAATGGACCGAGCTCCTCGACGCCGCGGGCGTGCCGAACGGCCCGATCAACGACGTGGCGCAGGTCTTCGAAGAGCCCCAAGTCCAGGCGCGGGGCGTGCGCATCGAGCTCGAGCATCCCGCGGCCGGGAGGCTGCCCATGGTCGCGAGCCCCATGCGCTTTTCGGAAACGAAGATCGATTACCGGCTGGCGCCGCCGCTGCTCGGCCAGCACACCGACGAAGTCCTGCGCGGCCTGCTCGGCCGCAGCGAAGCCGAAATCGCGCGGCTTCGGGCCGAGGGCGTGATTTAAAGCAAATTGGTTTAGCATAGGCGCCGATTTCCTGAGGAGGAG
>Ga0070741_10008698_pt1 | contig 20178 bp, 16 predicted proteins | sample Coa_R1_4_FD_66440 | JGI IMG/M metagenome (GOLD analysis project Ga0070741, IMG submission 66440) | Surface soil microbial communities from Centralia Pennsylvania, which are recovering from an underground coalmine fire - Coalmine... | ecosystem: Environmental > Terrestrial > Soil > Unclassified ...
CGACGTGCGCCATCCACCGCTGCGGCTACGCGGCTGGCGATGTCATCGATTTTGCCAAACACCATCTGCACAGGGCGACGGGGGGATTCGTCCATAGCTTGCTTTATTCCGCGGCGACGGCAGTCTGGGAGGGCGCGGCCTGGATTGCAGCCACGATCTCCGGCGGCAGTCCAAAACGGACGTTCTCCGCCATGATCTCGACTTCCTCTACGCGGTTGAAGCCCTCCTTTGTGGAGAGATACTCAACCACTTCTTCCACCAGGCACTCCGGAGCCGATGCTCCGGCCGTGAGCGCAATCGTCTTCACACCTTCCAGCCATTCCGGACGGATTGCGCGGCAGTTCTCAATCAAATACGCAGGAGTCTCGAGGCGAGTTGCAACTTCGACCAGACGGTTCGAATTGGAACTGTTCTCCGAACCGACAACCAGCAGCAGATCGGCCTGAGGGGCAACGTTCTTCACTGCAATTTGACGGTTCTCAGTCGCGTAACAGATGTCCTGCGCATGGGGCCCATGAATCTTGGGAAACCGGCGCTTCAAAGCTTCAATGATGTCTTTGGCTTCGTCGAGCGACAGCGTTGTCTGTGTGAGGTAAGCTACGCGTTCCGGATCGGGAACGTGCAGGTTCTCGACTTCCCTGGGAGAGCTGACGACCTGCGTGACCTCCGGCGCTTCGCCGAGCGTGCCAATGATCTCGTCGTGATCGCGATGCCCGACGAGGATAAGCGAATTGCCTTGCTTGGCGAACTTGATCGCCTCCACGTGAACCTTCGTGACGAGCGGACAGGTCGCGTCGATCACTTTCAGGTTGCGTGCCTTGCTGGCCTCGCGAACCTCGGGAGCAACCCCGTGCGCACTGTAGATGACACGCGCGCCTTCGGGAACATCTTCGACGCTGTCGACGAAGATCGCTCCCTTAGCCGCCAAGTCGTCGACGACGTAGCGGTTGTGCACGATCTCTTTACGTACATAGATGGGAGCGCCAAAGGTTTCGAGCGCAATGCGAACAATGTCGATAGCGCGCACAACACCCGCGCAAAATCCGCGAGGCTTTAGCAACAGGACGGTCTTTTGTTCGGTTGACAGGGTCATTCCTTGTCTCTAAGTATAACCGTGAATGGGCAGATATCCCATTTCAAAGCTAATCACCGGAGTTGAGCCAGTCAATGCAAGTGGATGAAATGGCGTGAATTAACAACTGGACGGTATCATTTGGGCGATTAATGGGATCGCCGTGCTGAGCTATCTCTGGTGGTGCAGCTTGGTTCGACGCACGCTCACGTGTTCAATGCGCGGCTGCCACTTGGGCGTTTCGATTTCCTTGCAGAAACTCAACGTCGATAAATGCTTCCCTCTGCGCTTCCGCCTCACCTTCATTGCTGTTCTTGACCAAATCGAGTGCCCTCGACGTCAGTTCCGGATTGGAATTTTGGAGAGCTTCGGCTTCTATCGCATGTCCATTTTTATCAATGGTCGCATGTACGAAGACAGGTTGAATCGAGGTTATGACCGTTCCCTGAGGCGCTGGAACTCGCATAGGAAACTTGACTGGAGGCCTGAGGCCGAAGCTGGGGCCCTTGGCCATGAGCTGCGCGGTAGGACGCAATGACTGGGGATCGACCCCGCTCGCGTCCTGCAGGCTATCCAGATGAATCTGCATCACACGGCTTCCAGCTTCATAGATCGAGATGTCGTTTGCAACGACGTGCCCTTGAAACTCCGTCGAAGTCGTGTAGTCATACAGCACATAATGTCCGGGCGCTTCTGACCAAAGGAGGAGGTTTCCGCCTTCGGGATCGACGCAATACTCCTTCTCTACCCAGTGCCGTGGCTGATCGACCACTGGCATCGACTCTGACGTGAGAATGCACATCGCAGCCTTCCCTTCCACTGTCGCTGCGCCGGCTCGCAACATGACTCGCGGGCGCGGATTCACTACCGGCCACAGCAAAGCCGAGCGCGCCATCTGCACGCGCAGAGGAATGGGAGCCGCGGGATTGTCGCTCCATGTATGGCGGCCGGCGAACAGGCGTAGTGTCTCCGCAGAGCCGATCCTGGCACTCCAGCGATCGGCGCCGTAGCCGATCCAGGTCTCCTGCATCATGCCCTGTCCCTCATACTGCAATGGGCCATTCGACGTGAAGCTCAGCTTCATCGTGAACGCTGGAGTGTGCGGGCCATAGAACGTGTAGTTCTGCCGGGCGCGATCCAGCAACTGCAACGCCGCCGACCGCTCCTGCGGATTTGTGAGTACCTTCAGTCCTGAAGTCGCCGGTTCATTCGCATCGAAGGGAACAGGAGCCCACGAGATTTGCGGCGGTTCTGTCTGCAGAGCTGAAGCGCTTGGAAGAAACACGAAGAACAGAAGAGAAACGACTAACGGCCGGAGACGCATTGCGGGTTACCTCTCGCTAGACAAGGGCCGATTTGAAACACAAATATCCTACTCTGGACGAAATTTGCGTAGCAACAGGCATGCGCGTACCGTCACTGCCATTTGCCGGTACCTCGATGATATGACGGAGCGGTTAATAGGAAGATCGGTAAAGCGCTCGACAGCGCCGCTGGGCTTCGGCCATTTCACTTCCAGCCAGGCCGATGTTCGGCCCGCTGCCGATACCGAGCACCATGCGCGGATCGTCGGAGGAGAGGTAACTCCGCCTCCTACTTTCCTGCGACTACGTTTCAGGTCCCGAGATGGTACATCACACGCGCGCCGATGGCATCGGCATTGGCCTTTTTGCCGACCAGCTTCACACCCAGCGGTCACCTGCTGTGACCATCTCGGTTGGGAGACGACCAGAGTGAGAAAACTAAAAAAGAGAAGAGATCCCTCTCAGGGATTGCAGTCGGCGTTTCACAAACCATCCTGATGCGCGCGAAATTTCTTGATTTCGAGCTATGAGCAGAATAAGCTATGTTGGCAGCTATATAGCACTAAGAATAAGTGCGCATGGAAAAGCTGGGCATTTTTTAGACGTTTACGGAGAACTTTTAAATTGTCCTATAGCATTCATTACATTTCTATATAGCGGTGGCAGCTGCAAAGCTCGGAGCTGCCTTACTGGCATGAAAACATCGACGCCACCGTCGGCGATCCACAATTGGCCAAGCTCCTGGGGTGCCACGGAGCGCCGCTGCCCAGAATCCGGCAGGTCATCTTTTCCGAAATGGGAAGCAAAATTACATACGTTCTCGGCCTCTACCGCTCCGACCGGCGTACGTGTACGATTCGGCGGACGCGCTGAAGCTGCGGCCAGCCTGCATTTTCAGAGGCGCACGGGGATTGAAACGATTTAACGCGATGTATGCTGAAGCCAATGAGGAGCTCTGACGCTAATGGAAATGCCCTTCCCGCATACCGGCGGATCCAGAACGTCATCCGTAAGAAGATCGAAGACGGCAAACTGAAGGCGGGCGAGTTGGTCGATTCCGAGCGCGAATTAGCACGCGTGCACGGCGTCAGCCTCATGACGGCGCGGCACGCTCTCGCCGAACTCCAGCGGGAAGGTTTAGTAGAGCGCCATCGCGGATCCGGTACTTACGTTGCTCCTCCGAAAATCGAATTCAACAAGCTGACCAGCTTCACCGAGCAGATGGCTGGCCGCAGCATGACTGCCCAAGCGCGAGTGCTGCACCTAAGCACTATCTATGGCGAGCAGGACGTCTCCGCCAGGCTGGCTCTTCCCGCGATGACGCGGTTGTTGTATATCGAACGTCTCCGCGAAGCCGGAGGAGAGCCGTTTGCGCTTGAGACGTCTTATCTTTCCGCCGAGACGTATGGACGCATCACGCGCGCTCAGCTCGAGCGCGGGTCGCTTTTTATCCTTCTTGAGAAGGATTATAAGACGAAAATCGCTTACGCCGATGAGGATGTAGACGCGACTGTGGCTGATCCCAAAGCCGCAGCACTACTGCGTGTTCCTCAGGCAACTCCGCTGCTCAGGATTCGTCAGACGATTTTTTCTACTGACGGAAAAGCGATGTTGTACGTGCTTGGCCTGTATCGCTCCGACCGCCACGTGCTGCATATCCGGCGATTCCGTTGATACTCGTCTCTAGTCCCGTCGTGAGGGTCTCAGCGCCTTCACTCTAGATCAGCGTCGCGCAATGCTATGCTGGCGATTCAGGGAGCCGGCCAATTCACAGCACTGAGTCTGTTACACACGCCAATACCCCAGACGATGAGCGGCGCGCAGTTCCGAATTGGTCTCATCGTCCCGCGCTTATGTTCTGGGCGGGATTGGCTGCGCGTGAAGCAGCCATCTTCATCGGCCACACGTACAGAATCTCTAAGCTCCAAGGAAGCTTTGGATTTGGTTGGGAGACAGGACGAATCGCGGAATCGATAGCAATCGGTCACGGATTCGGTTCGCCTTTTGTCGCCGGCACCGGACCCACTGCGTGGCTCGCACCTGTCTATCCTTATATTCTTGCCGGCATCTTCAAAATCTTCGGCGTGTACACCACGCCATCAGCGATTGCAATTCTTTCCATCAACTCCGTTTTCTCATCGTTGACCGTCTTCGTTGTTTTTTATATTGCCGGGCGAACGTTCGGACCGCGGGCGGCGTGGTGGTCAGGATGGCTCGCTGCGCTCCTGCCTTACGCCTGGTATTGGGCGATCAAATGGGCATGGGAAACGAGCATGGCGACTCTCCTGCTCGCCGGTGTGTTCCTGCTGAGTTTGAAGATGGCACGAGTCCAGTGGCTCGCGGTTCGGAAATGGGAATTTGCTCCTGTTGCGCGCTGGAGCGAGTGGCTGCTATTTGGCGTGCTTTGGGGACTCATCGCCTTGGTGAATCCTTCCCTTCTTCTCTGGTTGCCTTTCTCCGGGGTTTGGCTTCTGGTTCAGCAAATAGCTGCTGAGCATCGAACGCAGCCTTTCATCGAAGCTGTCTGTGCGGGCGTGATTTTCATTGCCATACTCAGTCCGTGGACGATCCGCAACTACCATGTGTTCCACCGTTTCATTCCGGTACGCGGCAACTTCTGGGCGGAGTTCCGCATGGGCAATGCCGAGAATGCCGTTGGACTGTGGCGCTTCTGGATGCATCCGAGCAGTAACGTTTTGGAGTTGCAAAAATACGAGCAGATGGGCGAAGTTGCCTATGTGCAAATGAAGAAGGCCGAAGCCCTGAACTTTGTTCGTACACATCCGGGAAAGTTTTTGACGCTCTGCATTCGCCGTGCGGTCTTCTACTGGTATGACACGCCACGAGACACCGGCATGCCGGCCTTGTCAGAAAGCCGTAATCTCGGCTTTCTGCTTTCGTCGATTCTCGCGTTTGGAGGACTCTGGGTGATGTGGCGACGCGCCAATCCGGCCACCTTTCTCTTCGCCTCGCTGTTGTTTGCCGTTCCTTTCGTCTATTACCTGACATTCCCTCATCCGCGATATCGCGCGCCGATCGAGCCGCAGATGCTGGTTTTGGCAGTAGGACTATTTCTCGCGGCCGAGCCTGGGAAGCAGTTAAGCACGCCGCATTCCCGTGTCGAATAGGAGAGCTGCGAGTTAATGAAGATCGTGCCCTCACGCAAGTTCGTCATCAACGCGGATAAGCCGCTGCGCAGGCTATCCATCATCCTGCCCGTGTTCAACGAAAAAGACACAATCGCAACTACGTTGGAGCGCGTGCTGACCGCAGCCACTCCGCTCGAGCACGAGCTCATAGTCGTCGATGATTATTCCCAGGATGGAACAAGAGAGCTTCTTCCTGGATTAGCCGATACAATGCGATCGACCTTTGGGATCCCAATCGATCTTGTATTTCATGAAGAGAATCACGGGAAAGGCGCTGCGTTGCGAACAGGGTTCAAGCATGCAACCGGGGACATAATTCTGATTCAGGATGCCGACTTGGAATACGACCCGCGCGACTATCCGCAGTTGCTGGAGCCGATGCTCGAAGGTTTTGCCGACGTGGTATTTGGGAACCGTTTTCACGGCGGCTCTCATCGCGTGCTCTACTTCTGGCACTACCTCAGCAACCAAGCACTGACGTTTTTTTGCAACATGCTGTGCAACTTGAACCTCACGGACATGGAAGTCGGATATAAAGTTTTCCGGCGCGAGGTCCTCGATGCGCTGCGGTTCCGCAGCGATCGTTTTGGATTCGAGCCGGAATTCACGATCAAAGTAGCGCGCCTGGGCTGTCGAATTTACGAAGTCCCAATTCGGTACCATGGGCGGACCTACGAAGAAGGCAAGAAGATTACCTGGCGCGATGGCCTCGCCGCCATCTGGCACATTCTGCGGTTCCGGTTCTTTGAATGACGTCTGGAGACAAGAAGCTTCGTGTGGCCGTGATTGGCTGCGGTGCCTTTGGACGTAACCACGCCCGAGTGTATCAACAGCTTCAATCCAGCAATGGGAACGTTGAGCTGGTTGGAGTTGTCGATAACAATCAGACCGCGGCGCGGGCGGTAGCGGCAGAATTTCAGACTCAGGCATTCCCCTCGCTCGCCGATCTAAAAGGGAAAATCGATGCCGCCTCAGTGGCAGTTCCCACTGTGCATCATCTGACGGTTGCGAGCGAGCTCCTGCGCAATAGCATCGACGTCCTGATCGAAAAGCCGCTGGCGGCGAGTTTGGCGGAAGGTGACGAGCTCGTCGCAGTGGCTCGGGAACACAACCGAATCGCGCAAGTTGGCCATCTCGAGCGATTCAATCCTGCGGTGCTTGCTGCGATTCCCCTTGTAAATCATCCCATGTTTTTCGAGGTTCACCGGTTGAGCGTCTTTACTCCGCGCTCTCTCGACGTCGATGTTGTGATGGACCTAATGATTCACGACCTCGACATCGTTCTCTCGTTTGTAGATTCTCCAGTTCGCGAAATCCGTGCAGTCGGCTTGGCTGTAATCAGCAACAAAGTGGATATTGCGAACGTACGTGTTGAATTTGAAAACGGCTGTGTTGCGAATTTCACCGCCAGCAGGGTCAGCACCGAGAAAGTTCGCAAGCTGCGCTTCTTCCAGCCGCATCAGTACATCTCGATTGATTATGGACGGCAGGACCTCATCAGCATTCGCGTCGACGAGCGCGCCGCGGCGGAGCTGATGAGCGGAAGGACTCCCAAGCCAACGGCAGGTCCGGCCCCCGGCATTGCTCTGGAGAAACCTAAAGTGGAATCGCGAGAACCGTTGCGAGCGGAGATAGAATCTTTCCTTGATGCCGTGCGCAGACGCGGTAAGCCCGTGGTTTCGCTCGAAGATGGCCACCGCGCATTAGAAGTTGCGCTGCAGATCAATCACGCGATTGAAGCCCATCATCGCGCAGCAGGTTTGGGGTAGCAGGCACTCGTCACCCGCTTGGCTTCCATGAAAAGTAAGGTCGTCGGATCTTCACTGCATGGTTTTCCAAAAGGAATGCAATTAAACAATTTGCGGAGTACGAGAGGGAAGCGTGATCCAGAAGCAATTCGTTCCTCTTGGACTGGCCCGCAATTCGAGGTTGCCGCCGAAGGCCCGAATGGTTCTTTGACTGAATGCGAGATCAAGATTTCCAGATTCGCCAGGTCCGGTTTGTACTCCGGGCGCGAAGGGCTCGAATGCATTCTTGGCCGTTTGACCATTGTAGGGATTTTGATCAGTGAGCTCTACCTGAGCTGTACCGGCGACGGCAAAGAGTTCGAAGTTGATCATGGATCCCCGCGCATTGTTGCGAATACACCAGCTAAGGAGATTCTCTACGGCATCGCGCAAATAAACTGGATCAGCCAGGACCTGTGAATCCTGCTTCACAGAAATAGAGATTTTTACCTCATTCGCTTCCGCTAACGGCCTCAAGTCCTTTACCGCAGCGTCGATGCAGTGGGCAAGTGAGATGCTGCTGGCACGCGCGTAGAAATCAGTAGCCAAGAACTGGCGCGTAATCTGGAAGAGCCAGCGCAGCCGCTCCAATTGCGTGAGGCTGGTTTCAATGGCGGCTTTCAATTGCGCGGCATCGTTGCTCATGAGTCCTAGTTCAAGCGACGCATACATTGCTCCGATAGGCTGGCTCAGCTTATGGAAGAAGCTTTCGGCCAGATTCTCCGGAGCGGGAGTCTCCAGGAGCGAACTGCCACGATTCAGGTTCTCAGTCATGCCGCGCTCATGACGCTGCGCTGGGAGTTGATTTCGCGCAATTATCCTTATCGGCGGAAAATTCCATACCATCGCTCAGAACGTAGCCGATGCCGCGCACCGTATGAATGAGTTTGAGCTCGAGATTGGCGTCGACTTTTTTGCGCAGGTAATTGATATAAACATCGACGACGTTCGTGCTGGTATCGAACGAATGCTGCCATACCTGCTTCAGAATCATCGTGCGCGTAACGTTGCGGCCGGCGTTGGTCATTAGATATTCGAGCAGCGCATACTCTTTCGGACTCAGCTCGATCTCTTTTCCTCCCCGAGTGACACGCCGATCAACGCGATTGAGTTCCAGGTTTCCGATCCGCAAACTCTCCTCCATTGGCTTCGCCCGACGACGCAACAGAGCGCGTACTCGGGCGGACAGCTCCGAGAAGGAAAACGGCTTCACCAGGTAGTCATCCGCGCCGAGATCGAAAAGGGTTACGCGATCTTCAACTTTGCTCCTGGCCGTGAGTACCAATACGGGAGTATTGTTATTGGCGTTCCGCATCCTGCGCAGGATTTGTACTCCGTCGATTCGAGGCAAATTCAAATCGAGAATGAGCAAATCGTACTCTTGAGTGCTCAACAGGAAATCGACCTCGTCCCCGGCATGAGACAGAGATACCTGATGCTGTGCGGCTTCCAGGCCTTTACGGACAAAATTGCCTAACGACACATCGTCTTCGGCGAGAAGGATTCGCATGAAGTAGTACCGGGGAGGAGAAACAAAGAATTAGGACTTACAAATCGAATGTAGTGATGCTGCAAACCGGTTGTCAACAAATTGCCGCACCTCATGCTAATTCCACGACCGAGTCAGTAGTTGGTAAAGGAATATTAGGGAAAAGCCTTTAGCAAAGTGGTGACTCTCAAAATGCGAGTCATCGCTGGAGCGGCGGCCAATACCTCGAGCAGCAATGGATCGACGCGCTGAGTTGGGAATCACCATCGAGGCAACACGCGCCGCCAGTTCGGATCGACATGCTTACGCATTTCAGCTTCGTCATCGCGCTTTCGGTATGAATGCTTGCGATATCGCTCGACTCCTCGCGCCAGCTGATCGCGATCGAGCTCAATCCCCAGTCCGGGCTTTTCCTGGATGCACACGCAACCGTTGACGATCGGGATCCTTCCACCCGCGACAACTTCGTCCTTGTCTGACTGCCACGGATAATGCGTGTCGCAGGCATACGTAAGCTGCGGCGTGGCAGCGGCAGCGTGGGCCATCGCCATGAGTGAGACTCCGAGATGTGAATTGGAATGCATAGAAAGTCCCAAGTTGAAAGTGCGGCAGATCTTTCCCAAATGCTTTACCTGCTGAATACCGCCCCAGTAGTGCGGATCGCAGAGGATAACTTGCACGGCATTGGTTCTGATGCTCTCAGGTAGATCGCCGAATCCAGTGACAGCGACATTGCTTGCTAACGGTGTTTCCACTCCGGCATCGAGCAGCTTGCGTCGGACTTCTGCCATTCCGGGAATGCTTGCCGTGGGATCTTCGAGGTAGCCCCCATTGCCAAGCTCTTCTCGCAGTGCTTTTCCGATTTTCACGGAAGTCTCGACTGACCACGCGCAGTTGGGATCGAGGCGAATCGGAATCTTGAGACCGAACTCTGCGCGAAGTTGCCGAACGGTCTCGATCTCCTCTGCAGGATCGAGTACGCCCGCCTTGAACTTGATCTCGCGAAATCCATATTTCGCGAACATCTGCTTCACCTGCGCAACGAGTTGCTTCGGCGTGAGCGCCTCGCCGTATTCATCTTCGCGAGCATCCTCTCCCTCGCCACCGCCACCAGCGTGCTTATAGAACGGATATGCCGAGAACGGAACTTCGGTTCGAGCGCGCCCCCCGAGCAGGTCGCAAACAGGCTTGCCGACGGATTTGCCGATCAGATCAAGACAGGCAATCTCAATCGCGGAATATAGCCTCGCGGCTTCGTCAGCCGGATTCTCGCCCGGAAGGTAGTAAGTCTGGGAGCGGTCGGAGTGCGCCGTCATGCCGCTCACGTCGATCATCGGCAGCAACAGCCCACACAGCCGATACGCATCCTGCCCTACGATTCGGCTGCGTAATTTCTCGAACGCCTGCAGGATCGCGTCGCCGCCGTGCGTTTCGCTGATGCCTACGATGTCACCTTCGCTCTCGAGTTCCAGAATGGTCCTCACAGCGTAAGGCGCATGCAAACCATAGGAGCTGCGCAGTGGAGGATCCGCAATCGCAATGGGATGGACCTTCATATGGACTATTTGCATGCTGTGCTCAGTCAGTAACGACGGTTTGCAAGCCATTCAGCCAAAAACAATTTACAAAAATTCAATTGACGTAACACGTATTCACGCGCAAGATACTAGAATCTATCTCTGATCGACACGTTTGATCTTGCGGCTATGTCTACCGGAGCTTCCTCCACTGCTGGGCGTTCCGAGTTGGGCTCCAAGCAGCGAGCTGGAATTCCCAGCCAATAACAATAGTGTCTCCGCGGGCCGGCGTTGGCGGCTTCGGTGCGGCAACGATAGCCTGCGAAACACTTCTCAATTCCTAACCAAGTTCCACGTGTCTTTGGGCCTCTGATACTACACATCTTAGCCTTGTAGGAAGACTATGTTTCCCCGATTCCACACTGAGCAGCATTCGTATCTATATTCGGCCCTTAAACGAACTTCTATCTGTCTAATCATTTGCGTGCTCGCGAGTTCTGGATGGGCAGCTGTCGGTATCGATCAAGCTAAGTCGACCGACCGCTCCAGCGCAAGCACGAGCATTACGTCTCCAGTATTTTCAACTTCCGCTGCAAACGAACTCTTGCTGGCCTTCATCTCCGCGGACGCGAAGTCCTCGGGCATGACGGTGACAGGCGTGAGTGGCGCCGGGCTTACATGGGCGTTAGTGCAACGGGCAAACTTGCAACTAGGCACCGCGGAAATTTGGCGGGCGTTTGCGCCTGCAACGCTTTCGAACGTCACGGTCCGGGCTACTCTGTCGCAGAGCGTTGCCGCTTCGCTTACCGTGGTCACGTTTACGGGAACCGATTCTTCTGGCGTGAACGGCTCTGCAGCAATTGGAAGCAGCAACAGAGCAAGCGCGCCATCGGGAGCTCCAGTTGCGACCGTCGTAAGTACCCGAGATGGTTCGCTGGTGTTCGGTGTCGGCAATGATTGGGATACGAACACCCTGCGTACCGTTCCGGCCAATCAGAGGATGGTGCATCAATATCCAGCGACGGTCGGAGACTGCTATTGGGTACAACGAATCACGGCGCCCCTCGCCGCGAACACCTCCGCGACCGTCAATGACACGGCGCCCACAGCTGACCGTTACAACCTGGCAATTGTCGAAATCCTGCCTCCGGCCGCAACAGGAGGAAGCTTTACCGTAAATGGCTCTGCTACACCCGCGAGTACGGCTGCCGGAGCTAATGTTGCTCTCACTCGGGGCGGGATGACTGTCAGCAGCACGACGATAGATTCGAGCGGTAACTATAGTTTTGCCAGCGTGTCCAGTGGGAGTTACACGATCATTCCCGCAAAAGCAGGCGTATTTTTCTCGCCGGCATCACAGCCCGTCACTGTGAACGGAGCTCCGGCCACGGTATCGTCTTTTACAGCTGCGCCCCAGGTTGTGTCGGGAACGGTGTCTCCGGCCAACGTTGGATCCGGAGCCACAGTGGCTCTCTCCCAAAGTGGGTCGACTGTTTCTATCGCTACGGTCGACGTAAATGGGAACTATAGCTTCACAGGAGTGGCGAACGGGACTTACTCTGTCGGTCCCAGCAAGTCAGGAACGGCTTTTAGTCCCACCACACAAAGTGTGACGGTGAACGGCGGCAACTCGACCGTGCCTTCCTTTACGGCGAGTCTGCAAACTTGGTTAGTTTCCGGAACAATCTCGCCCGCGAGTTCAGGAATGGGAACTTTAGTCGCCTTGGACGGAACCGCAAACGATGGCTCCGCTGTCCATTTGACTGCGACCGCCGGCACGTCCGGAACTTACAACATCTCGGGAGTACAAAACGGAAATTACGCGATCACTCCCACCAAGAATGGCTACACGTTTGCCCCGTCGTCTCAGGCTCTTACGATTAACAATGCGAATGGAACCGCAAGCTTTACTGCAACTGCCATTGCGACATTCACGATTTCAGGGGCTATTTCTCCAACTTCGAATGGCGCGGGTACGCTGCTGACTCTGAGCGGCTCACCGAGCCAGACCACCATTGCGGATGCTTCCGGAAATTACAGCTTCCCTGGTCTTGGTAATAACACTTACACCGTCACGCCGAGCAAGACTGGATTCACCTTCACTCCACCAGCACTCACCGTAACTGTGAGTGGCTCTGACGTACCGAATATCAATTTCACCGCCCAGGCGCAGCAAGGTCCTCCACTCAATTATCCGGATTTGAGCGATATCTTACCGGCGGACAAAATCTCGATCGCAGGGACCGGTAGTAACCGGGTCTTTCAGTACACGCACGATACTTTCAATGGTGGCAGCGGTCCGCTAGTGATCCAACCTGTGTTCAACGCAGCCTCGGGCAACTACCAGGGGACACAATACATTTATTCGTTTAGCGCAGGTAAATGGACGCTCCAACAGCAAGTGCCGCTGGCCGGACTGTTCATCTTCGATTCCGATCACGGTCATTTCCACTTCCCATTTACTACTTACGGTTTGTATGCGGTTACTGCAGACGGCGGTATCGGAGCTCCGGCAGCAACGAGCGGAAAGGTCTCTTTCTGCATCAACGATTCGTTCATTTACGATCCGAGTCTCCCGAATGCCGGCGCGATGGGAAATCTCGGCTCATGCAATGATCCAACGTCTCTGCGAGGCCTGAACATTGGCGCAGTTGACGAATATGACCAGACTGATCCGGGACAATCCATTTCGCTCAACGGAGTTCCCGATGGAACGTATTGGTTACGCGCGATTGCGGATCCAAATAACTTCCTGGCAGAGAGCGATAAGACCAACAATGAAACTGATATTGAGCTCACAATCACCGGAAACACGGTGCAGGTTCTCAAGACAGTAACTCCTAAATTGAACAATCCGCCCGCAATCGTCATGCTGTCGCCTGCAACCAACGCGAGCGTTTCGGGAGTAGTGCAGCTCTCCGCAAATCCTGTGGCCACTGCTGGAGTTCAGTTCCTGGTAGATGGAGTTGCGCTCGGAAATACAGTCTCTGCAGCGCCGTACATCGTGGCCTGGGACACAACCACGGTGCAGAACGGTACGCACTGGCTTGCCGCTCAGACCACGGATCCGACGGGAGTGACTGGCACTTCTCCTGTAGTGCTGGTCACAGTGGCAAATGGAGTCGGAGGTTCAGGACCATCGGTCCAAATCACTAGCCCTGCCACTGGTTCTATTTTGACCTCGACAGTAACGTTGTACGCGACTGCGGCCAGTGGACAGCCGATTGCGAACGTTTCTTTCTTCATCGATGGCGCTCCAGTGGGGAGCCCGGTTACTGCTGCGCCTTACATGATTTCCTGGGACAGCACCAGCGCGAAAGACGGACAGCACTCGATAACGGCAACAGCGACCGATGTTCTCGGCAATTCGAGCACTTCTGTTCCGGCAACGGTCACCGTGGATAACAGCCATCCCGCCCTTGTAATCGGGAAGGATGCTTCCGTTTCGGTGGACGGCGCAGGCGTGATGATAACCCCGGCCATCTCAACAGCTGCACCCTCCGACCTGCTGATTGCGTTCGTTGGATACGATGGACCCTCCGGTTCGCCGCAAACCGCAACTATAAGCGGGGCTGGGTTGGCATGGACACTGCTTGAGCGAAGCAACACGCAGTCGGGCACCTCGGAGATTTGGGCGTCGCGCGCCGACGGTCCGTTGTCGTCCGCCACAGTAATGGCACAGCCGGGCTCCGGAGGGAATTATCACGGTTCGTTGACGGTAATCGCATTCACGAATGCTGCGGGGACGAGCGTCGTCGGACGCACTGGAGCGCCGTCGGGTGCGCCAGATATTCCCTTGCCCGGGGTAATTGCAGGAGACTGGGTGTTCGCCGTTGGCAACGATTGGGATAGGGCGGTTGCGCGCACTCCGATTACCGGACAGCTTCTCGTACATCAACGTGTGGACACTTCGACCGGCGATACATATTGGGTACAGTCCACAATGGCGCCATCCACAGCGAATGCCCTGGTCGACATTCACGACAGTGCGCCGACAGCTGACCGGTGGAACTACGCTGCGGTTGAGATCGTGGCTGCGCATCAATAATTTGGAAGCCGTTTCGAAACCATGTGTTCGAGATGGAATCGTGGCGAGCGCGCTAAGCCTTCGCCCGTCCAGTTGCTTGCAGTTCGCGATAAAAGCCCAGGTCTTCGCCGCGAAGCATCTTGGCGATGTATGTGATTTGTCCGTAGTGCAGGCCGAAGTGCTCGATCACTTGATATACGGCATGGAGCCCGCTCACGGTATATCCCTGAATGTCGTAGGTCTGAATCAATTCGGATTCAGAAATGCGCGGAAGCACCTCTGCGGCTTCCTGCATTGTGGCCGCAAGCTTTTCGAGGAGTTCTGCTTTGGAAAGATGTCGGCGCTCGGCGAATTCCGCCGGGCGGTTGCGCTTGTCCTCGCGATGCGCAAAAGGCGCGATTAGCCACTGTGTGACATTTCCGTTCAAGTGCAGGATCAAGTTGCCGATGCTGTTGCTGGCTTCGTTTGGACGCCACCACACTTGCTCGTCACTCAGTGACTCCACACATTTCCGTAGGCGCGGCCAGTACTGCTCCAGGAGCTTCCAGCGGGAGAACTCGATGAATTCGGCAGTGACGCTTTTCGACGACACGGCCGAATTATAGCGTTCCCGATTCGGCTGGGTCGTAAAACCGAGAGCGAACACGAAGGTCACAAAGGCAACTACAAGGTCACGGAGCTGCCGCGCCTCTTTCCGACAGCTTCAAAGCTACGGTTTTGTACCTCGTTGCTTCCTGCTGCAGCCGGGATTTTTCTGTGGGTTCCGATACGGAATTCGCTGCACTCTGGGCGAACGCCATGCGGAAGCACGAATACGCGATCAAATAATCGGGAAGACGCTTCTCGACGGCATCGCCGGTGATCTGGCGATATTCATTGAGTAACCGATCGGCAGCTTCTCTGTTCAGCTTCCACTCAACAACAGCTCCGGCGAGGTCCCACGCGATGTCAGTTGGACCAGGGAAGAAGTGGTTATCGCCATGATCGGCAGCATCGAGCTTTTGCATACGGCCGTCCTTTAAGACAATCCATTCGTAAGGCATCATGCGCGCATCGGCGATTACTGGCCGTTCCACCCGCAACTTGATTTCCCGAAAAATGCCGAGTGCTCGCTCTAGATTGATCTGCGCCATCTGCTCGACTTCCGTCTCGGACACCACTGGCGAGACCAGGTGTTTGCAGCGAAAGGCGCAGTATTGGGCCAAATGCGATATCATCGTGCGGTCTGCGGAGTTTAAACGCGCTCCGCTCAACCAACCGGAGGCGCTGAAGCCGTTTCCCGCAGAGCTAAACTGTGGTCCCCACCCATGGTTCGCCAGGATTTGAGAGCGCTGACGCACTGCCTTTCCATACTGTCCGTGCCCCTCAAAGCGCAAAACTGAAGGGCCATTTCGGGAAAGGTATTTCTGGCGCTCGGTCCACGGCCACACTCCCGGCCAATCCGCTTCCGAATCGAAGACTCGACTTCGCCAGGCGCCGCCGCCGATGTATTCGCCGGCTTCTCGTGGAATGTAGCGGGTCGGCTTGAGTGCAATAGTTCGAAAACATTTCCAACGTTGAGCGGCGTTAGGAGCGAACAGAGTATTTAGGTTTGGCGTGGAGCTTGGCATGAGAACCACGCGATCCGCCGTCACACCTTCTGCCGCCAAAGCTTCCCCCACCGAGAGAAATGACGAACCGCTCAGTCCTGGACCTTCATCAACGACAACAAACAACGCGTTCTGCCGGTTCTGTGCTGCGATCCAGTTCCGCTCATCGTCTGTGAGGGAAAGGCGGCGATCGAACGGATGCCCCAAAGGCCGCACTGTGATGCGCTCGGCCCTACTTCCATTCGCCGAAAACCACGCGCGCACGACTGCCGAGAGCGTGGTACCAATCGAGCGAATACCAACCACCGCCGCGGCTGGCGGACACGTCGCCTCCGCAGCGAGCACATCCGTGTAATCGAGCGGATGCAGCGCGTAATAACAAAATCCTTCTGGAGTCGATAAGGTGAGCGACTGTGGGACGTGTAACTCTCGAAGAGCGCCTTCGAGCTTCGCTGAGATTTGCGGAGGTGATTTGGTAATCAGCGCTGACGCGAGTTGGTCGGTTGCGTCACAGATTGCGCGTGCTTCCGTACTGCACGCATCGTGATCAGATAGAGCGCATTCCAGTTCGCCTGCGCGTAGAAGCGCATCCATCAGCTCGTCGCGAGCAATTTGACTGGAGAAGTCAGTGAGCGACAGGACAGCTTCGATCTGCGCGAGCAATCCGCGCAGGAGCTCTGGACCGCTGCGTACACTTCGCCCATCGCGGAAGACAAGAAGCTTCCAACTATCGGCTGTGCTCACTCTGGAATGTTACCGCGCTACGCAGCTTTGTTCTTGCCACGAGTGACCCGCGGGGAGCGCGAGACGTCGCCCTCTTTGTCGATGAAATATAGAAACTGATTATCGCGATCGACTGCATGCTCGACGAGGACCTCGGTTTTCCCCTCACCCGACTTCGGCTTCTGGCAAACATTGCCGTCCTTGTCGAGGAAGTAGAGGTACTTTGCGTAATCCCGCTTCAACCCAAGCTGCTTCACCTTTTCTGCCATGGCTTGCTTGGATTCGTCAACGCAACAGCTTGATGCCCGCCCCGGTGGGCATCACAGTCAGCCGCTGCGTCGGCGCAATTTGACGCGAGCAGACGACGAGCTACTTTGCTGCTCGCCTCGCTTTTCCTTTGGATTGAGGATTCGCGGGAGCAGCCTTCACCGGAGTCTCGCCCGGCGCGAGAACTCGCTTGACGACCACACCCTCTAGCCGATACTTCTGCGCCGCGGTGTTGCCGTTTTCGTCCCGCACGTGAATGGTGAATGTCGGCTCTGTGCCCAGATTTTCGAACTGCTCTTGCCCGACCGAAACCGGCAGCAGGCCGAAGATGTTGCGATCGCGGTAAGCCGTCTCATAACGATGCTTCTTTACGTTCCAGCTAAAGACGCGAACCTGGTTGAAATCGAACGGCATGCCGTCTTTCGGCTCGGTGAGCAGGACAAGGTAGTAGGACTCATCCTTGTTCAATTCGGGATCGCGAACGGTCGTAAGAGGAAAGAAAGAAACGATGCGCTGGCCTTCCGCATACTGGGCGATATCGAGCGGCGCATCGATGTCGATCATGCGGCCTAGAACCCACCCAGTATGCCCTTGCGAAGTGCGCACCAGCCACCAGTCTTCCATCGGCACCTCGGGTACTTCGAGTTGATTTTCGGCATTGGCTTGCGGCTTGGCTTTCGACGGGTTTTTTGTTGGTGGAATAGGCTTCGCAACAGCGGCGGCTGGCTGTTCTTTGCCCTTATATTCGGTCTCGTCTTCCTTCGCGGCGTCGCTTGCATCCTGCTTCTCTTCAGATTTTTCCGCCGACGCGGTTGCCGAAGCTTGCAGAACTGGCGGCGGAGGTGCAGAGCTTGCAGCACGCGAAACCGCTGCGCGGTGCAACAGATGAATGTTGTCCCCTTCTTTCAACAGGAAGAGGCGATCGGTGTCACGCCCGGGCGTGAGATGTAGACGGAAGTCGCTGCGCAACACGCCGCTCGCCTGCACAGGATCGTTCTGGTGGTCGCGATTGAGCTGCTGAAATCCGCGGAAGACATCTTCTCCCACCAGGTATCGATCCTGCAGCCATCCCTCTTCACCCTTAGCGTTGCGCACGCGCTCCCAACGTTTGCCGTGCTCGAGAACGACGACTTTGTCGCCGTTCGTGACCGTTCCCGTCTTGGAATAAACGGGAGCCACGCGGTCGCGAAGCGCAGCCTGCGGCGCGGCGGTGACATAGAGGACTTCATCCTGTTTGCCGGCGCCGCGGCCGCACGCAGAGAACGATAGAGCTGCGGACAGGCAAAGGACAAAAAGGCCTACAAGAGCTTTAGGGGAACTGATTTTCACTGAACAGTCTGACTCTGGATTAAGGAGTTTGGGCTACGCAGAATTGTAGCTCCCGCTTCCGGCACTCTCGAAACTGCCCGGACCAATTTAGTTAGGCTTCTTCTTTATTTTTGTGATGGTCTCATCGATTGGCTTGCGGCCGGCGTAGCCTTCCTCAAGGTCATGCCAGTGCGTGATCTTCTCCTCACCCATCTTCCAGCAGAGCAGAATTGTCTTCCCATCCACAAGACACGGGAAATCGAGCAGGCCCATGTCCAGATCTTTCACCTGTACGCCTGTAGCATCGATTTCGGCGACCGCGTCCTTGATTCGTTGGGCGGTTTTTTCGCGCTCGGCGCGACGCAGCGCGACTTTGCCGATTTCAACCAGCAAACCACCGGAAAGGAATATGCGCTGCGCTAGTTCCTGGAACTCGGCATCGATTGCTTCGATGAGCTTCTTGCCTTCAATAGCTTGTTTCAGCAGCGACTTGAGCACAGGAAGCAGGACTTGAGCTTCCTGCAAAGTGAAATTCTTTTGGGCCATGGTGTCAGGAACATTTTAATTGATTGCGAAGCTGCGGATCGATTTCGCGATTAGTGATTTCGTGATTTCGCAATTTCGCGATTCAATCCATCAAATCACGAAAGTGGAATATCTCCACCTATGTTCCAATCTCCAGCATTCGATCGAGCGCAACTTTGGCCCAATATTTCACGTCTTCCGCCACCCGAATGCGATTCACGACGTTGCCCTCAACAAGATTTTCTAGAGCCCACGCCAGGTGCTGCGGCGAAATGCGGAACATTGTGGTGCAGAGGCAGCCCGAATCGTCGAGCGTAATAACCTTTTTGCCCCGCTCAGCGAAGCGCTTGCCCATGCGGTTGACGAGATGGATTTCCGTTCCGACGGCAAACATTGTGCCGCTCGGGGCGTCTTCGACGATTTTGATCAGCCGCTCAGTTGAGCCGAGTTGATCCGCTTTCTGGCAGACCTCCCACCGGCATTCCGGGTGAACGATCACCTGAATTCCCGAATGTTTCGCCCGAACTTTGTCCACGTGCTCCGGCAGGAAGCGCTGATGAACGGAGCAGTGCCCTTTCCAGAGGATCACTTTCGCGGATCGCAGACGCTCCGGTGTGACCCCGCCATTCAGCATGTACGGATCCCAAACCACCATCTCTGAGAGCGGGATTCCCATCGCGTAAGCCGTGTTCCGGCCCAAATGCTGATCGGGCAGAAACAGCACTTTTGGAGCTTTCTTGTACGCCCAGCGGAAGGCATTTCCGGCGTTCGAGGATGTGCAAACCAGTCCACCACGCTCGCCGACAAAGGCTTTGATCGCGGCGGTGGAGTTCATATAAGTAAGGGGGATGAGGCCGCCTTCGATGGCTCCGAGCCGCTCAAGCTGCTCCCAGCAGTCTTCCACCTGGCCGATTTCAGCCATGTCGGCCATCGAGCAGCCGGCATTCAGGTCGGGCAGGATTACCTGCTGCTCGCGTCGGGCCAGAATATCGGCGCTTTCCGCCATGAAATGCACGCCGCAGAAGACGATGAACCGCCCATCCGCCTGGGCCGAAAGCTTGGAAAGCTTGTAGGAATCGCCGGTGTAGTCGGCAAAGCGGATCACTTCGTCCCGTTGATAATGGTGGCCTAAGATCACGCAGTCCCGCCCCAGCTCACGCCGCGCAGCGGCAATGCGGTCATCCATCGTGTCATCGGGGAGGACTAAGTAATTCTCGAGCGAACAGGAAACCTGTGCAGTTGCAGTCGTCACGTCTATTTTCCGCCTTCAGTTTCGACACAACCTCCGGCCTCATGGTCGATTCGGCTGCTCGAAACGGGGATGTTGAAAGCAATCCGCCGGCTCCAGTAGGTCCACTACGCTGGTTCGCGCCCGACCTACGGGGATGTTGAAGCCGACATCTATTCGATGTCCCAGCCGC
>Ga0070741_10008699_pt1 | contig 20176 bp, 18 predicted proteins | sample Coa_R1_4_FD_66440 | JGI IMG/M metagenome (GOLD analysis project Ga0070741, IMG submission 66440) | Surface soil microbial communities from Centralia Pennsylvania, which are recovering from an underground coalmine fire - Coalmine... | ecosystem: Environmental > Terrestrial > Soil > Unclassified ...
GCCCGAGCCGGACTGCCCGCCCGTGCGCGTGCGCCTGCTGGGCGAGAGCCTGATCGCCATCCGCACGACCTCCGGGCAGGTCGGGCTGCTCGCCCACTCCTGCCCGCACCGCGGCGCGTCCCTCTTCTTCGGCCGCAACGAGGAGGAGGGCATCCGCTGCGTCTACCACGGCTGGAAGTTCGACGTGGCGGGCCGCTGTGTGGACATGCCGTCCGAGCCGCCCGAGAGCACCTTCAAGGACAAGGTCCGCGCCCGGGCCTACCCCTGCCAGGAGCGCAACGGCATCGTGTGGGCGTACCTCGGGCCGCGCGCCGTGCCGCCGCCGCTCCCCGATCTGGAGGGCAACATGCTGCCCGAGGGCCAGTGGGCCGTGGCCGCCGTCCTGCGCGAGTGCAACTGGCTGCAGGCGCTAGAGGGCGACATTGATACCGCCCACCTCGGATTTCTGCACCTGGGCGGGATTCCCGTCGAGGCCGCGCTGCCCGGCACCTTCTCCGAGTACACGCTGCGCCACCGCGCGCCGCGCTTCCAGGTGCTCCAGACGGAGTACGGCACGATGTACGGCGCCTACCGCCCCGCCGGCGAGGGCGAGTACTACTGGCGGCTCGCGCACTTCCTGTTCCCCTTCTACACGATGCCGCCCGTGGGCGTGCTCGGCCTGAAGGTGATCGCCCGCGCCTGGGTGCCGATGGACGACGAGCACACGCTGTTTTTCTCGATGGGGCCGCGCCAGCGCATGACGCCCTCTTCCCAGGAGTCGGTCGTGTTCGACGGCACGTCGCTCGGCCTCACGAAGATGCTGCCGAACACGACTGACTGGTACGGCCGCTGGCGGGCCGAGGCCGACAGCCGCAACGACTACCACATTGACCGCGCGAAGCAGCGCGCCGGCCACTTCACCGGCATTGACGGCATCCACCTGCAGGACCAGGCCATCACCGAGAGCATGGGACCGGTGATCGATCGCACCCAGGAGCGGCTGGGCTCCAGCGACGTCATGATCATCCGCACGCGCCAGCGGCTGCTGGAGGCGGTGAAGGCGCTGCGCGACGCCGGCGCCACGCCACCCGGCGTTGACGAGCCGGGCGTGTACGCCGTGCGCGCGGGCGGCATCATCCTGCCCCGCGACGCCGACTGGGTCGAGGCCACGCGCGAGCGCCGCGCCGGCTTCGTCGAGCACCCCGAGCTGGACGTGGAAATCTCCGGCAACATCCCCGGCGCGTAGCCGGGGGTTGCGGCCCCGCGTGCCCCGATGCTGGGGATGCGGCCCCCCAGCCCCCAATCCTGGGGAGAGACCGCCCCCCGGCCCCCAATCCTGGGGGGAACAGAGGGACAGCGCGGTGGAGGGATCGGGGCCGCTGAGGAGAATAGCCGATGGGCGCGTGGAACCGTGGCTTGCGCGCGGGACTGACCATGGGCCTGGCGCTGCTGCTCACCCTGCTGGCCTGCGCAGTGCCGGCGGCGCCTGGCGCGTCACAGCCGCCGGCCGCCGGGCCTGCCGCCACGAGCCCCGCGGCCCCGGCCGCGCCAACGCCAGCGGCGGGCCCGGCAGACTCCGCCGCGCCCAGTGGCGGCAGCGGGCGCGCGGCGCCGGCCGAGCCAGCGCACGTGCGCATGATGGTCACCGGGCAGGGCAACGAGTCGAGCCTGTACGTCGCGCTGGAGCGCGGCTACTTCCGCGACGAGGGCCTCGACCTGGAGCTGGTCCCCTTCGACGCGGGGCCGAAGGCCATTCCGGCGCTCGGCACCGGCGATCTCGACCTGGGCATCGGCAGCGTCGGGCCGGGGCTGTACAACGCCGTCGAGCGCGGCATCGCCCTGCGCGTCGTGGCGCCGGTCGCGCGGCTTACACCCGAGAGTGGCGGCGTGGCGTTCATGGTCCGCAAGCCGCTACTCGACAGCGGGGAGATCCGGACGCCCGCGGACCTCCGCGGCCGGCGCATCGCCGTGGCGGCGCTCGCCAGCGGCAACGAGTACATCGTGGAGCGGCTGCTGCTGCAGAACGGCTTGCAGGCGGGCGATGTCGAGTGGGTGGAGCTGTCGTTCCCGGACATGGGCGCCGCGTTCTCGAACGGGAACATTGACGCGGCCCTGGTGGCGGACCCCAACGGCACGCTCTACGCCGAGCGGGGCTGGGCGACGAAGTGGCTGACCGCGGCGCAGATCGTGCCGAACATCCAGCTCACCTTCTTGCTCTTCTCCGAGCGCTTCGCCACCGAGCGCGGCGACGTGCCCGTCCGCTGGCTGACGGCCTACCTGCGCGGCGCCCGCGCCTGGCAGACAATGCTCGACACGGGTGAGGGCCGCGACGAGATGCTGGGCTATCTGGTGAAGCACACGGCGCTCAAGGACCGCGCCCTCTTGGAGCGCATCGCGCTGACCCAGCCCGCCCTTGACGGCAAGATCGACGTGGACGGGTTACGCCAGCAGGCGGCCTGGGCGCGCGAGCGCGGCTACATCAGCCAGGACCCGCCGCTCGACCGCATGCTCTACCCCGCGCCGTTCGAAGCGGCGCTCGCGCGCCTCGGACAATAGAGCATCCTCGAGGCGGTCTTCTGCACTCCACCGGCGAGGCCGAAAGAGCACACGCTGCCGAGCCTTCACGCGGAGGCGTGACCCTGGTCCAGTCGGGGTTGTGAGGGCGGGACGGCTACACGGCCTTGCGGCAGTTCGAGCGCCCGGTTATCCTGATTTGCGGCACGCGGTGTGCCACTCGCCGGCCAGAGGTGCATCGTGACGCTCACCGAGGATGACCTGATTCAGAGGCACATCGAGCCCAACCCTCGCTTCCCCGGCGCCGCCGAGGCCTGGCTACGGGACTCGGCGGTACCAGTATGGGCTATCGTGGGCTACTGGCTGGGGGCTGCGCACCAGGACGCCGCGCGTGTGGCGGAGGACTACGAAGTGCCGCTGGACGCGGTTCGCGCGGCGCTAGCCTACTACCGGCAGCACCGCCGCGCGATTGACGAGCGGATCGCCGCCAACGCGGTCTAGCCCGTGGTGGCCGCCTTCTACATCGACCATTGCCTCTCCCCTAGGATTGCAGGCCAGCTCATTGCGCGGGGGCACCGCGCCGTCACCACCCGCGCCCGGCATCAGGCGCGTGCTGGCGACGACGAACAGCTCCTCACTGCCGCCCGTAACGGCGAAATCCTCGTGACGGCAAATGGCCGAGACTACACACTGCTGCACGACGCTTGGCAGTGGTGGTCTGCCGCATGGGGCGTGTCGCACCAACACCACGCGGGAATCCTCATCGCCTTACAAGCCTGGGACCCCGCGACGGCAGCACACGAATTGGACCTGTTCGTCCAGACGCATCCTTCGCCAACACACCGATGCTACAGCTACCGTCTGGGTCAGGGCTGGCTTCTGCGGGCGTAAGGCGGCTAAAGCCCCGCTGTCGCCTCAGCTATTCGGCCGCGGCTGCGGGCCAAGGCCGGGGCGGTAGATCTTCTCATCCAGGAACTGCTGCATGCCCCGCGCGCGGCTGTTCTCCGGGTCCTGCAGGCGCAGCGCCGCGTTCTTGGTGATCGTGTAGTCCCAGGCCTGGTCGCGCGTCAGGTCGGGTGCGACGCGCAGCGCCTGCTTCGCGGCCCGCAGCACTGCTGGGCTGATCCGCATCAATCGGTGCGCCAGCTCCAGCGTGCGGGCGCGCAGCTCAGAGCGCGGCACGGCGAAGTTCACCAGGCCGATCTGCTCAGCGCGCTTGCCGTCGAACGGCTCGCCCGTCAGCGTGTAGTAGAAGGCGTGGCGGTACGGCAGCGCGGTCACGAGGTCCTTCGCCACGTAGCCGCCCGGGATGATGCCCCAGTTCACCTCGCTCACGCCGAACAGCGCGTCCTCGGCAGCGATCGCCAGGTCGCAGGAGACGAGCGGGCTCAAGCCGCCGCCAAAGCAGTAGCCGTTCACCATGGCGATCGTCACGCGCGGGAAGTTCACCAGCTTCTCGTTCTGAAACATCCGCGCGTCGTAGCGGGCGCGCATCTGGCCGGCCGGGTCGTTGTCCAGCGCGCGGAAGTACTCGCGCAGGTCCATGCCCGCGCTGAACGCCTCGCCCGCGCCGGTGAGCACCAGCAACTGCGTCGCCGGGTCCGTCTCCAGCTCCGTCAGCGCCTGCACCATCTCCGCGCAGAGCTGCGGGTTCATGGCGTTGCGCTTCTCCGGCCGATTGAAATACAGGAAGGTAACGCCCTCCTCGCGCTCGATCTTGACCGTCTGGTACTCGGCCACAGCTAGCTCCTCTCTGTTGTGCGGAGGCGCCCGCACGCCCCACCAGCCCTGAATTCCCGCATGGGGCTGGGCACGGGCCGCGCCGGTCTTCCGGGCACGGCGGGCGTGGTGCCCTCCAGGTGTCGGATGCTACTCGACCACCCCGGCCGCCTGCCAGGCGGCAAGCTGCTCGGGCGAGTAGCCGAGCACGTCGCAGAAGACGTACGCGTTGTGCTCGCCGAGGAGCGGCGCGCGGCGCGGCGGGTCCAGCCGCCGCCAGCGTCGTTGAGGGACCGACCACCCGCCCAGCGGGGGACGATGGCCGGCCTGCTCCTCGAAGTAGCACAGCGGCACGTCGGCGAGCGGCATGCGGCCGCGCGTCGGGTGCTCGACCGCCACGATCGTGCCGCGCGCGGCGTACTGCGGGTCGCGGCACAGGTCCTCGCCGAGCTGCACGGCGCCGCAGGGCACGCCCGCCGCCTGGAGCTGGCGCATGACCGCGTGCGGCTCCCGCTCGCGCGTCCAGGCGGCCACCAGCGCGTCCAGCTCGACCAGCCGCTCGCGGCGCGCGGCGTGTGTCGCGTAGCGCGGGTGGTTGGCCAGCTCGGGCCGGCCGAGCTGCTCGCAGAGGCGGCGCCACTGCTCGTCCGTCTCCACGGCGATCGCGCACCAGCGGTCCTCGCCCGCGCACGGATAGACGTTGTGCGGCGCCGCATAGGGCCAGTCGTTGCCCACGGGCTCCGGCCCCTTGCCGTTCACGGCCACCTGCAAATAGCTCACGCCGAGCATGTAGGCGGCCGACTCCGCCTGCGCGAGGTCCACGAACACGCCGCGGCCCGTGCGCTGCCGGTAGAGCAGCGCGGCGTACACGAGCGCGGGCACGAGCGCCGCCGCCACGTAGTCGGGATAGACGCCCTGGTAGCCGATGGGCCGCTCCTGGCCCGGGTGGTTCCAGAGGTACGTCATGCCCGTGAAGGCGTTGAGCGTCGAGCCCCACGAGCGCCAGCGCTCCTTCGGGCCGCTGCAGCCCAGCCCCGGCATCTTCACCACGATGAGGTCGGGCTTCGCGGCCCGTAGCTCCTCCGGCCCGAGCCCCAGGCGCGTCAGCACGTCGGCGCCGAAGTTGTCGAGCACCACGTCCGAGCGCGCCGCCAGCTCGCGGAACAGCCGCACGCCCTCCGGGTCCTTCAGGTTGAGCTGCGCCGACAGCACGCTCAGGTTCGCCTCGACGTAGCGGTACGACGTGTTCAGGTCGCCGTCGGGCGAGAACAGGCGGAAGCTGTCCAGGCCGCCGCGCCGCGACTCCAGCTTGATGACCTCCGCGCCACTCTGCGCCAGCGCGCGCGCGGCGTGCGGCCCGGCGATGCCCGTGGTCAGCGACAGCACGCGCACACCACTCAGCGGCGCCGGCGGGTCGTGCGGCGCCGGGCTGGCGGCGATCGGCCCGCCGAGCGCGGCGCGCGTGTGCTCGCCGAGCAGCGGCGGCGGCGCGGCCGGCACCCGCGCGCCGTCGAGCAGCGGCGGAAAGCTGACCTGCACGTACTCGCCGAGCACCGGGTGCGTCGTCGGCTGGAACAGGCCCCGATACTGAACCTGCTCGTCGCGCATGAAGTCGGCCGGCGTGTTCACCGGCAGGGCGGGGATGCCGTGCCGTTGCAGGAACGTCACCAGCTCGTGGCGCGTGAACCGCTCGGTGAAGGTGTTCACGTGCGCGGTGATCCACTCGGCGCGCGCGCGGCGGCCGGCGTTCGAGCGCAGCGCCGTATCGTCCAGCGCCGGGTCGTGCCCTGGCCACAGGTCGAGCAGCCGCTGCCAGTGCTGCTCCGCGATCAGCATGTACACGTAGCCGTCGCGCGTCGGGAAGACGTTCGCCGGCGCCACCTGCGGGTGCTGCGGCCCGGCCCGCTTCACGCTGTGGCCGTCGAACGCGAACGTGCGGATCAGGCTCTCGTTGTAGCTCAGGCACTCCTGCACCGCGATGTCGGGGTGGAGAGGACCTAACCCCCCCGGCCCCCCTTCCCTATGAAGGAAGGGGGGAGCCGGTGCAGGCTGGGCCGGTGCTCCCCCTTCCCGCATCGGGAGGGGGGCCGGGGGGGTAGGTCGGGCGGCGCGTCGCCACAGCGCCAGCACGGTCGCGAACGTAGCGTAGAGCGACGCGAAGTAGGCGCCCTGCGTCTCGGGCGCCTGGACGGGCGGCAGGCCGGGGTCGCCGGCGATGCCGAGCACGCCGCCCATCGCCAGGCCGACGAGATCAGGGCACAGGTAGTCGCGGTACGGCCCCTCCTGCCCGAAGCCGCTGATCGACGTGATGGCAAGGTGCGGATTGTGTTCCCGAAGCCGCGCCTCGTCCAGGCCGAGCGCGTCGAGCGTGCCCGGCGCGAAGCTCTCGACGAGCACGTCGGCCTGCCGCACGAGGCCAAGAAGGGCGTCGCGGCCGCGCGGCTCTCTCAGGTCGAGCACGACGCTCTGCTTGCCGGCGTTGAGGTATGCGAAGCGCAGGCTGCCCTCGGGATCCGGCCGGTCGTGGGCGAACGGGCCGAGCCGCCGCACCGGGTCGCCCCCCGGCGGCTCGATCTTGATCACGGTCATGCCCAGGTCGCGCAGCAGCTTCCCGCAGAGCTGGCCACGCAGGTCGGTCAGGTCGAGCGCGACGTAGCCTTCGAGCAGGCGCATCGGGCCTCCGGCTAGCGGGTGATGGGCAGGCGCACGCCGGCCCCGGCTACTGCGCGGGGCCGATGCGCTGAAGCGCAGCTTGCAGGTACGACAGGTCCACCGCCTTGGTGAAATCGGCGGGCTGCTCGACGAAGCCTTCGCTCGCCCATAGCTCCTGGTCGGCGCGCAGGCTGTCCACGTTCAGCGTGCCGTTGGGGTCAATGTTGGAGGGCGACATCGCCGGATAGATGTTCATGTCCTTGATCGGCGTGTGCGCGGCCAGGATCTCGTAGAGCGGCGTGCGGTCGCTGCTGTTGATGAGCGCGTTGTAGTCGCGCGCGCCGCGCACGTAAGCGGCCAGGAAGCGGATCGCCGGCTCCTGGCGCCCCGCGAATTCCGGGCCGAACAGCATCGCCGTGATCTGGTGGCCGGGGTAGATCTCCTCGGCGCCCTTCCAGCGCACGCCCACGCCCGAGCGCACGAGCTGCGCGACGAATGGCTCGGTGAGGATGCCGGCGGCGATGGCGCCGTTGCCCATCGCCACGGTGGCGTCGGGGAACGGCAGCAGCTTCAGGTCAATGTCGGCCTCGGTGAAGCCGCCCTTCTGCAGGATGCGCGCGTACTCCGCGCCGAGCCCGGAGCTCTTGCTGAGGAGCGCGATGCGCAGCCCTTTCAGGTCGGGGAAGTCCTTCACGCGGCCCGAGTCGATCAGCTCCTTCCGCACGACCAGCGCCGACGAGGTATAGGCGCCGTTGCCCGAGATGCCCGCCACGATCTTCAGCGGCAGCCCGCGGCCGATGGCGCTGAACATCCCCGCGTTCACGCCGCCGCCCGCCACGTCGAGCTGGTTCGTCGCCAGCGGCGGGATGGCGCGCTCGAACGAGTCGAACGTCTCCAGCGTGACGTCCAGCCCCTCCTCGCGGAAGTAGCCGCGGTCGAGCGCGATGTAGATGCCGGCGTTCGAGGTGGCGGGCAGATCGCCAAACTTCACGGCGACCGGCGGGCTGAGCGGCGCGCGCGCGACCGCCGCCCCGCCGGCGGTCGGGGCGGCGGTGCCTGCGCCGGAACTGGAGGGTGGAGTCCCGACGCTCGCGGTCGGCGGTGCAGCGCCACCACTCGGAGTGGGCGCGGCGGGAGCGGCCCCGGATGGCTTGCTGCCGCTCGCCGGCGCACCTCCAGAGGGGTTGCACGCTGCCAGCAGCGCGACGATCAGCGCGAGAACGAGGTGGCGCGGTTGTGGCATGGTGACACCTCGGGCGGCGTTCCTAGCCGCCGCCCCGCGGCAGCCCACGCCTGCCTCTATGATGCTATGCGGGTAGCAAGGGCATGGCTGAGCGAGTGGCTAGAGCCGCCGTAAACGGCGGGCCAACAGATGTCTCTTCTTTGGCCTTTGGCCCGCCGTTTACGGCGGCGGTGAGCTATCACGTCTGCCCGGCCAGACAGCGCTTTAGCTGTCCTGCAGGATCTTCGGCAGCCAGACGGCGATGACGGCCGGCGTGCCGTTGCGGATCTGCTGGAGGCCGCGGCGCAGCGCCGGCCCCACCTCCGCCGGATCGCGCACGTTCTCGCCGTAGGCGCCGGCCGCCTCCGCCTCCTTCGCGAAGTCGATCGGCGGGTCGAAGTAGCCGCCCTCGAAGCCGCCCTTGGCCGCGTAGCCGCCGGGGTACAGCTCCTGGGTCGAGCGCGTGCCGGTGCCCCAGCTCCGGTTCTGGTAGATCACCGTCATGAACGGCGCGCGCTGCTGCACGGCCGCCCAGATGGCGGGCGTCGGCACCGCGAAGGTGTAGAAGCCGTCGCCCGTGACCACCACCACGTCGCGCTCGGGCGCCGCCAGCTTCACGCCGAGCGCGGCGCCCGGCCCGAAGCCGCCGCTGCTGCCCGGGTTCGTGATCGCCGCGCGCGGCCCCGCGAGCCGGATGTGCTCGAACACTGGCGAGGCGCCGGTCGTGTCGTTCACGACGACGCAGTTGTCGTCGAGCGCCTGGCCGATCTGGTACGACAGCCACGCCGGGTCAATCGGCGTGCGCGTGGCGACCGCCTGCGCCGCCCGCTCGGCCTCCGCTCGCCGCGTGCGCGAGGCATCGGCCCAGCGCGCGGTCCGGTCGGCGGCGCGCTGGCGGTCGGCAGCCGTGAGCCGACCCTGGATCTCCGCCTCCAGCGCCTCAATGGCCAGCAGCGAGTCGGACGGGATGCGCAGGTCGGCCGTCAGATCGAGCACGGGGATGCGGCGCTCGGTCGGCTCGACGTCAATCGCGATGACGGTCGCCTCGGGCCGCGGCGCGCGCGCGCCGGGCATCCACGGCACGTCCGACTCGAGCACCAGCACCGCATCGGCATCGGCCAGGCTGATCTGGTTCTGGTACAGCGGGTGGTCGTAGGGGAAGCTCTGGTAGGTGCGCCAGATGCCCTCGGCCACGCCCATGCCCAGCAGCTCGCACAGCCGCACGAGCGCCGGCAGCGTCGCCGGGTTGCGGCCCGAGCGCGAGACGACCACCACCGGGTTGTTGGCCCGCAGCAGGATGTCAGCGGCCTCGCGGACGGCGTCGAGGTCCGGCCCCATGCGGCGGCTGATGCCGAGCTGCGCGGCCGTGGGGAACCGCGCGCCGTCGAGCGGCAGCATCGCCACCTCGCGCGGCAGGCTGAGATACGCCGGCCCCTGCGGCTCCGAGAGGGCCACCTGTAGCGCGCGGCTCACGATCAGCCCCGGGTTGTCCTGGTACTCCAGGCGGTGGTCCCACTTCATGTACTGGCGGACGATCCCGTTCTGATCCCAGGTCTGCTGCTGGACGAACTGCGGTCCGTCGCGCGCGCCGCGCATGCTGCCGGCGTAGGCGGTGGGCGGCGCGCCGGCGGTGATGAGCACCGGCACGTTGCCGCGCGAGGCGGTGTGGATCGCGCCGCCGTAGTGCTGCGTGCCCACGTCCACATGCACCGCCGTCGCGGCCGGCTTGCCCGTGTACATGCTATAGCCGATAGCGGCGCAGAGGTTCGGGTGCTCGTGGGTCATGGTCACCATGCGGGGGCCGGGGCGGCCGAGCGCCTTCGCCTTCGCCAGCGCCTCCTGGTAGAACATGATCTCCGAGCCGGAGGTGAAGAAGAGGTAGTCGATCCCGCCGAGCGCCATCGCCGCCACGACGGCGTCGCTGTACTCCTCGGCGGGCACCTCGGTCCACATCCCCGCCGTTCTGGTAGAGGTGGTTGCCATCGCTCCTCCTTCGGTTGCTAACGGCTTGCCTGGGGGAGCGGCCCTCACCCCAGCCCTCTCCCAGGGGGAGAGGGGGCCTGGCCTGCGCTGCGTTGAGGCGAACGCGTGCGGCGCCCGCGCGGGCTACGCGTCGTCGGGCATCCCCATCGCGCGCCGATACGCTTGTCGGATCTCCTCGGGCTGGCCCGCCTGGAATACGAACTCCTTGGGCTGGAAGAGGGCCGCGAGCGCCGGGTTCTCCTTCCGGAGCTGCTCGATCGAGAAGCCCTGCTCCCAGTAGTCGTGGTTGATGATCGGCAGGCGGATGCACTCATTCTGGGCCGGGTCGCGCACGAGCCCTTTCGGCTCGCCGCCCTCGGCCACGATGTCCGCCTGCTCCAGCATCGCGCGCCGCATCATGATGATGCCGCGGTCGCTCTCGCCCAGGTGCTCCTGCGTGCGGTCGGCGATGCACCCCTGGCCCACCCAGCCGACGAAGTCCTGGTTCATCACGTGCGACGTGATCCAGCGGCCCGTTCGTGGGTCCTTGATCGGACTGTACCAGTGGGGGATCTTCTCCTGCTCGAACGGCTCGTGCTCGCGCGGCACGCGGTTGAAGAACCAGCCGACGCTCAGCGTGTTGTGGTCGTCAATCGGCACGCGCCACTCGAAGTGCGAGCCGGTGAACAGCGCGTTCGGCCACAGGCACACGCGCCCGATCGTCCACAGCTCGTCCGTCTCCGCCTGGCCCTCCAGAATGCGCCGGTACTGGAAGCCGTACTCGAACTCGTCGAAGCCGACGCGCAGGTGGGTGGGCGGGCGCGGGCCGTCGGCCTGGCCCTTCAGCACCCGCGACCAGTTGGTGTGCAGCCACTCGAAGTGGACCGGGTCGATCGAGTTCTCCTGGCACTGGAACCAGTTACAGGGGATCTCCGAGAACACGATCTGCTTGAAGCCGTTCTTCCAGGTAAATGGCTCCCAGGTCGGCACGAGCGGCGCCGGCTCCGGACCCAGATACGCCCACAGCAGGCCAGCTTTCGCCTCCACCGGGTAGGCCTTGACGTGGATGCGGTCCTTGAAGCGCGCCTCGGGGTGAGCGATCTCCTCGAACGGCTGCTGCAAGCACTGGCCGCGCTCGCCGAACAGCCAGCCGTGGTAGCTGCAGCGCAGGCCACACTCCTCGACCCAGCCGTAGCTCATATCGGCGCGGCGGTGCGGACAGTGCTTGTCCAGCAGCCCGTAGGTGCCGCTCTTGTCCCGGTAGAGCGTCAGGTCCTCGCCCAGCAGCCGCACCGCCTTCACCGGCGCCTCGTCTAGCTCCGTCTCGGCGGCGAACGGCATCCAGTAGCGCCGCAGCAGCTCGCCCATCAGCGTGCCCGGGCCTACCTGCGTGAAAGCCTGGTTCTGTTCCTCGGTCAGCACCCCATCTGGCTCCTTCCAGGAAATGCCGCGGCGCGCGCCGTTGCCCAGCCCGGCGCGGAAAGTGTACAGCAATTGTAAAGCAAGGGGACGGGAAGCACCGACCTACCCCCCCGGCCCCGCAATGCCGGGGGGAAACGGGCAGCGGCGGTCAAGCGATGCCGCCAGGCACCTAGCTGGGCTAGGCTTCCGGGACTAGCGCCATGGCATCTATCTCGACCAGGAACTCGGGCACGGTGAGCCGCGAGATGGCGATCGTCGTGGACGGAATGGTGCGCGGCAAGTAGCGGCGGCGCATCTCCGAAACCGCCTCCAGGTTCGCCATATCGGTCAGGTAGACGGTGATCTTGAAGACGTGCGCCAGGTCCGTGCCGAACGCCCGCAGGCTGCGCTCGATGTTCTGGAACACCAGCTCGGCCTGCTGGCGGATGTCGCCCGGCACGTTCTCGCCGGTGTTCGGATCGCGCGGTGTCTCGCCCGCCAGGTACACGACGTTGCCGACGCGCGCCCCGGCCGCGAAGCGGCGCGGCGGCGTGTAGTCGAGGAACTGGATGCCCGACGGCCCCGGCTGCGGCCGCGCCGCGCGCGGCTGCCCCGCTGGCGCCACGACCTCGTGTGGGCTGCCGGTGATCGACTGCAGGAAGGCGCGGTGCTCCACGATCCGCCCATCCACCACGCGGCTCAGCACGACGCCCTCCCAGGTCGCCTGCTGGCCCGACGCCGGCAGGCCGCGGTAGGCGCTGCGCCGCGTGCCCGTCGCCGTCCAGTAGGTGACCACTTGGTCGCCCTCGGCCAGCATCGTCTTTACGGTTAGCGACAGATCGGGGAAGGCGGCGCGCATCTCCGCGATCGCACCCAAAACGGCCTCGCGCCCCTGGCGGTCGCCGAGCGTCGGATGATACCAGCGCACGTCGTCCGCGAGGATCTCCGCGCCCGCCGCGGAGTTCTGCCCGTTCCACACCTCGTCCATGAAGCGGCGCACGACCGTCTTCGCATCCTCGGCCATCAGCTCTCTCCCCTCCCTCTCCTCCCAGAGCACTTGTCGCGGTCGTTGAGCCGTTGCCACGCGGCTCGGCGGTAGGGCGGGGGCTCGTCCCCCGCCGCCCTGGCGTTCCGTTGGCTTGATCGCGAGAAGATCGCTATGCGGCACGGTCCTGGTAGCAGCGGCCTTCGCGGCCAGCGCCGTGCCACGACGGCAGCCCGTTGCCCGCGGCCGCGCCGCCTCAGGCCGGCAGCGGCGGCAGCTCGGCCAGCAGCCGCCCATAGCCCTGCCGTCGCTCCCGCACCTGGAACAGCCGCTGCACCGCCCACACGCGCACGCACGTCGAGTGGATGACCGGCACCTCCAGATCCTGCTCTAGCATGTCCAGGATGTCCAGCACGCGCCAGCCCGCGCCCAGCAGGTACAGCGCCTCGACGTGGCTGTGGCGGCGGAACGCCTGCTTCGCGTGCGCGTACACCTCGCGCGACGAGAGCTTGCCCACCTGATCGAAAGGCACGTCCATGCCGTCCATCGCCAGCACGTCGAAGCCGGCGTCAGTGAAGTACTGGGCGAACAGATCGTTCAGCTCGCCGCGAAAGTAGCTGATGCCGACGATGCGGTGGGCGTGCAGCGCGCGCATCGCGTCGCACTGATCGGGGCCGGGGCTGCGCACGGGGCGGCCGAACTTGCGCGTCCAGTCGGCCAGCACCTCGCGCTCCCGCTGGATGCCGTGCACCATCCACGGCGGCGCGCCCTGCGGTAGGATCAGGTCCACGCCGATCTCGGCCAGCTCGCGCGCCTTCCCCTCGATGATGTCCAGGGCGCCGCGAAACTCATCGGCCGTGCCCTCCCGCACGCCGACGTACAGCGGCACGACGCCGATACCCTCCGGCAAGAGCCGGATGAACTCCTCTAGCGCCCCCGGCCGATACGTCGGCTGAATCGTCCCCACCGTGCCGCGCCAGCTCTCGAACAGCATCGTCCTTCTCCTGGCTTCTGGTCCGTCACCTGGCCGTCAGAGCTCGGCAGTCGGCGGCGCCCGCGCATCACCTCCCCACCGGCGCTGTGCGACGCCGCACATGGCCTCGGCTGCCGCGCGCGGGGTCGCCCGCGCCGCCAGTATACATCCGTTGCCCTCCCCCTGCCGTCGGGGCCGCGCCGCCGCGGTGGTATCATGGGCACGCTCGATGGAGCCTCCGCGAGGTGAACATGCCCACCACCCGCTATCTGATGCAGTTCTTCCGCTCGGGCGCCACGCGCCTGCTCGGCGGCTGGCAGAGCGCCGAGGTGGACCGCCTGCTCGACGCCGAGACCGCCGAGTTCGATCCCGCCCGCCGCGCCGCGCTGCTCGGGCAGCTCCAGTCGGCGCTCAACGAGGATGCGTCGTTCGTGCCGATGCTCACCTTCACGACGACCGTGGGCCTGAGCAACCGCTGGAACTGGGACAACCGCTACGGCAGCAGCATCTTCTTCGACACCTTCAGCCGCCGCCAGGGGAATTGACATGACCGCCACCGCTAGCAGCGCCCCCGCCGCCGCCAGCGCCCGCACGCGCCTGGAGTGGCAGGTCCACGCCATCCGCGGGCTGCGCTGGGGCGCGGCGACCGCGCTGCGCAACGGCGCGCTCACGGTGGACCGCGCAACGCTCGCGGCGCACCTGCTCGAAGACCGCCGCCTGGCGCGCGTGGACCTCGAGCTGGCCGCGCCGGGCGAGGCCTGCCGCATCGGCCCCGTGTTCGACGTGGTCGAGCCGCGCGCCAAGCGCGACCCCGCTATCCCCGACTTCCCTGGCGCCCTCGGCCCCATCGCCGCGGTGGGCCACGGCGCGACAACCGTGCTGCGCGGCATGGCCGTCACGCTCGTGGACCCCGGCCCGTTCGGCCCCTACCGCTCGTACATTGATTGCGCCGGGCCGCTGGAGCCGCCGCGCGGCGCCGCCCGCCCATTCAGCCGCTACGGCGAGCTGCACCAGCTCGTCCTGTTGCCGCGCACCGCGCCCGACCTCGACCGCGCCGATCAGCGCCACGCGCTGCGCACCGCCGCTCTGCGCGCCGCCGTGTACCTGGCCCGCGCCGCGAGCGACGCCCCGCCCGACCGTGTGGAGCCTTTCGCCCTCGGCCCGGCCGACGCCGCGCTGCCGCGCATCGCCTACGTCTTCCAGGTCCACTCGCACCAGCGCCCGACCCTGCCGAACGAGCCGCTGCTCTACGGCGACAACACCCACAACCTGCTGCCGACGATCTTCCAGCCGACCGAAGTGCTCGACGGCGCGGTGCTCTCTGGCTACGGCAGCCTGAAGACCTACGAGATCCAGAACCATCCCGTCATTCTCGAGCTGTACGGCCGCCACGGACAGGACCTCCGCTTCGTCGGCGTCGTGCTCACCGTCGCCCACAACACCGTCCCCGAGCGCGACCGCGCCGTGCTCGTCGCCGCCAACCTCGTGGCGCACACGCTGCGCGCCGACGGCGTGGTGCTCACCAAGTCCGGCGGCGGCGCCCCGCACGTGGACATGGCCCAGCTTGGCCGCGCCTGCGAGCAGCTTGGCGTGCGCACCACCCTGATCGCCTGGGACTCAACCTCGCTCGGCAGCGGCGACGACGGCGCGGCGCTGTTCAACTACCCTGAGCTAAACGCCATCGTGAACTTCGGTAACAGCGACGTGCGCATCGTCCTACCGCGCGTGGACCGGCTCATCACCAGCCTGCCGGCCGGCCCCGAGACGGAGCGCCTGCGCGCCGAGTGGCCGACCACCGTCCACTCCGTCCTCGGCGCCATGGACCAGACCGGCGGCGGCTATCTCAACGCGGTGGTGTATTGAGCGGCCGGAGTAGGTCAGGGACGTGGGCGCAGCAAGCAGCGCCCCTACAAGCGAGGCCGGTGTAGTGGCGCTGCTTGCTGCGCCCTGACCGGCTAGCGAGCAGACTGGACTCGGAGAAGACGCTTGGAAGCAGCTAGCATGACTTCAACCTCGCTGCGCGTGGTCCTCTACCTCAACCAGTTCTTCGGCCAGGTGGGCGGCGAGGAGGCGGCGGGCATCGGGCCGCGGCTCGTCGAGGCGCCCGTCGGGCCGGGCCGCGCGCTCGTCCCGCTGCTCGGCGACGACGGCGCGCTCGTGGGCACCGTCGTCTGCGGCGACAACTACTTCGCCGAGCAGCCCGAGCAGGCCACGGCCGAGGTGCTGGCCCTCGTGCGCCAGGCTGCACCCACCGTGTTCCTCGCCGGCCCCGCGTTCGACGCCGGGCGCTACGGGCAGGCGTGCGGCGCGCTCTGCCAGGCCGTCGGCCGCGAGCTGGGCATCCCGGCCGTCACCGGCATGCACGAGGAGAACCCGGGCGTCGAGCTGTACCACCGCGACGTGTATGTCGTGCGCACCGGCGCGAACGCCCGCGAGATGGCCGCGGCGCTGGGCGCGATGCTGCGGCTCGCGCGCAAGCTCCTCGCAGGCGAGCCACTCGGCCGGCCCGAGGCCGAGGGCTACTTCCCGCGCGGCCAGGTCGTGCTAGAGATGGCCGAGCACACCGCCGCCCGCCGCGCCGTGGACATGCTGCTCGCCAAGCTCGCCGGCGCGCCGTTCCAGTCGGAGATCCGCCTGCCGAAGTTCCCTTCCACGCCCGCGCCGCCGCCCGTGCCCGACCTCAGCCGCGCCGTCGTGGCGCTCGTCACCGACGGCGGGCTCGTGCCGAAGGGCAACCCCGACCAGGTCGAGCCGCGCGCCGCCACCAAGTTCGGCGTCTATCCCATCGGCGCCGCCGACGCCCTTAACCCCGAGCAGTACGACGTCACGCACTCCGGTTATGACAACACGAGCGTGCGCCAGGACCCCAACCGCCTGGTGCCTGTGGACGTAGCGCGCGAGCTAGAGCGCGAGGGGCGCATCGGCCGCCTGCACGACCACTTCATCAGCACGACGGGCGTGGGCACGCCGCTCGACCGCGGCCGCCAGCTCGGCCGCGACATCGCCGCCCACCTGAAAGACGCCGGCGTGGAGGCGGTGATCCTGACCAGCACCTGAGGGACCAGCACCCGCTGCGGTGCAGCGATCACCACCGAGCTAGAGCGCGCCGGCCTGCCTACGGTCCAGATCTGCACCATGACGCCGATCAGCGAGATGGTCGGCGCCAACCGCGCGGTCCAGGGCAACGGCATCGTGCATCCCGTCGGCGACGCCAGCGCCTCGCCCGCCCAGGAGCGCGCCCTGCGCCGCCGCCTCATCGAGCGCGCCCTCGACGCCCTCCGCACCCCCGTCGTCGCGCCCACTCTCTTCAAGTAGTGAGTGCTGAGCGCTGAGTACGGCGCTGCTGGCCGCGCCGGCTCTGGTAGGGGCGGCTCTCGTGGCCGCCCGCGGCCGCCAGACCGCAACTCCCGTTCTCCTTCTCCCCCTTCCCTCATAGGGAGGGGGGCCGGGGGGGTAGGTCCCACCACCACCCGCCCCGTGCCCCATCCTTCCGCGCCCCCACCCCCAGCGTCGCCTTCGCCCGCCGCAGCGTCCGCTCCGCCAGCCCTGCCGCCCGCGCCGCCTCCAGCACCCCCGCCGCCGGCTGCGGCCCATCCGCCAGCGCCGCCCGCAGAAACGCCACCGCCTCCGCTTGCGCCTCCCCCTCCGCCACGTCCCGCCGCCGCAAACTCGCCGCCACCAGACTCTCCGCCGTCTCCGCCACCGCCCCATCCCACACCACCCGTACCGCCCTCGCCACTCCCGCGCCCCCAACCGGCTCCAGCCGGAACGCCAGCGCCGGTGCCGCCGCCGTCAGGTTCCCCTTCACCGTCGCCAGCACCCGCCGCGCGCCGCTCGCGTCCCGCGGATCGCGCGCCACCAGCAGCCCGCTCCGCGCCACGCCGATGATCCCGATGCTCCCCCCGCCCCGGTAGAGCGGGTTCGCCACCGTCGTCTTCGTCAGATGCCGCACCAGCACCATCGCCTGCTGCAGCCGCGCCGCCAGCATCGCCAGCGGCGCCAGCACCGTCCGCATCTCCACGTCCCCGTACACGTTCACCGTCGGGTCCAGGAACGCCATCAGCGGGTCGATCACGATCAGCCGCCCGCGCGCCTGCCGCACCGCCTCCAGCAGCTCGGCCAGGTCCATCGGCAGCCGCACCGGCCGCGGCCCCCGCCTGCCCTCCACGCCCGTCACCGCCACCACCCGTCCGAGGTCCGCCCCCGCCGCCTCCAGCCGCGGCCGCACCGTGTCCCCCAGCCCGTCCTCCGCGCACAGCAGCACCACCCCCACCGGCCCCGACAGGTCCGCCCGACTCCCGTCCGGCATCGCCGCGCCCCGCGTCGCCCGCGCCGCCAGGTCCAGCGCCACCGCCGACTTCCCCAGCCCCGGGTCCCCCTCCAGCACCGTCAGCTTCCCCAGCGGCACCCGCCCCGGCCAAAGCCAGCGCACCCGCTCCGCCGCCACCTCCGCCAGCGACACAACCCCGCTCGTTGCCGCACCCGAACCACGCTCGCCCACCTCCATCGCCTCCCCGTTCGAACATCCGTCTACCAGAGAAGGCGATTTAGCGCCGCCCTTCGTCACCTTTTCGTCGCCACCGCCCCACCTTCAGGCGCGTCCCCGGCGGCTTCCCTTGGTCCGTACCGTCGGCGGCTTGTCCCCCGCTGGCCGGCGCTGCCACGATCCTGGGTCAGAAATGCACTCTGGCCGGTACCCTCGTCGCGCTACTGCGCGACGGCGTCGCCTCCGGCCGCTCCGGCGGGCCTATAATGAGAAGGCCACCAGTTACCGCTTGCGCGCCCTGCCGCGCCGCCTGCCACCCAATCCACGGGTTGCCGGAGAGCCTATGGCCGCCCCGCCAGAAGTGCTTGAGCTGGTCGAGCGATTCCAGAACAACGCCGCCGAGTACCGCTCTAGCACCTATAACGAGACCATGCTTCGGCGCGACTTCCTCGATCCCTTGTTCGCCGCGCTCGGCTGGGATGTTGCCAACACGCAGGGCGTGGACCTCGCGCACCGCGACGTGATCCACGAGGATGCCATCAAGATCGGCGGCTTCACCAAGGCGCCCGAATAGACACGAGCTTAGGCGCCGACCCCCGCGACCCCATTTTCATCCTGCGTGGTGCCGGTGTAAACCGGCATGACGCCGTTTGTGGAGCGGTTGTTCACCGTCGTGGCGACCCGCCGCCAGCAAAGCCAGCCGCTGTTGGGCTTCCTGGTGACCGCGGGTGAGGCGGCGTTGTGGGGCCGCCCGTCCCCTTCTCTGCTCCCTACCTGACCGAGGGACTGAGCGCTTACATCTTGCCAATGGCGGGCGGCGGGTTGGTGTAAGATGGAATCCTTACCATTGCAGTAGAGGCCAGGAGAAGAATAACCGATGGCCAAACCACACAATCCGCTGCACGCTGCGCGCCCGCCTGCCCACTGAGGTCCTCAGGATTGCGCCCCGAGCCTCGGGGCGGAAGACGCCGGCGCGGGTCGCCGGTCTGGCTTGTTATCCCTTCGCGTAGGAAGACGTCCGCTGTTGAAGGCGGTCGGGACCGCGACGCTTGCGACCGTAGTGGGACGCGGCGGTCCCCGTGCGGGCACGGCGGCTTCCTTGCAGCCGCTCGCGCTCTCGCCGGACACACCTGCTGCACCTCTCGGGTCCCAGGTCAGTGCCGCGAGCGAGACGGTCTACGTATTCAACGTGGGCTCGCGGGACGTTGCGCTGATCGACGCCGCCACGCAGCAGGTGCGGGAGACGCGCCCGCTCGGCGCGGCAGTGCGCTGGTTGTCGAATGAGCAGCGCTACTGGGACGGCCAGTACATCTGGACCTACGACTTCCCCGCGAACCGGCTCCAGGCGATTGCCATTGATCCCCAGACCGTGGCCATCACGCGCACCATAGGCGACATCGGCACCGGGCCAGGCCACAGCCTGATGCTGCTCTCCAATGGCAAGGCCGCGATCAACGTGGCGGGCGACAATCTCGTCGCCTTCCTGGATCTCTCGTCGGGCCAGGTCGAGGCGACCTTGCAGACGGGAGCGTTTCCTTGAGACCTCCACCTCACGCCGGACGGTCGGTTCGGCTACACGCCCGAACGGGATCAGGATACCGTCTCCAAAATTGATATGGCGACGCGCCGGGTGCTGCGGACGGTGGAATTTCCAGCGGACAGCCGACCCTACATGCTGCGCGTCTCGCCGGACGGCAAAGAGGTCTGGGTCCTGACGGCCAGCGCGGACACCAACGTTGTCCTAGATGGGGACGATTTGTCGGTGCTTGCTACGGAGCCAACGGGCAGGAGCCCCGTCGAGACTTTTTGGACGCCGGACCGCCGCTACTCCTTCGTCACGCACACCAACGATACCTTCGTAAGCGTCTTCGACGCGCGGACGTACCGCGAGGTTGCCCGCCTGGAGGTCGGCCGGGGCTCCGCCAACATCGGCTTCACGCGCGATGGCGCCACCGCCTTCATCAGCATCAGGGGTAGGAACGCCGTGGCGGTGGTGGACGTCAGCCGCCTCGAAGTGGTCAGCGAGATACCCGTGGGCACCGATCCGCAGGGACTTATCGTTCTCTAGCAGGGTGCGGAGCCCTTAGGCTGCACAACCGGTTGGGTGCCGGCGGCCCGCTGCGGTACCATCACTTGCGGCCGCGACGACTATTTCCACAGTCTGCTAGCAGGCTGTGGAATTAGCGGGACGTGAGGATGAGCGGCGGGTCGGATCGCCCCGGTGACCGCTATCGTGCGAGCGCTGGACCGCTGCCCGGCGGTGTTGAGGCGCCTGCGATGCCT
>Ga0070741_10008700_pt1 | contig 20175 bp, 15 predicted proteins | sample Coa_R1_4_FD_66440 | JGI IMG/M metagenome (GOLD analysis project Ga0070741, IMG submission 66440) | Surface soil microbial communities from Centralia Pennsylvania, which are recovering from an underground coalmine fire - Coalmine... | ecosystem: Environmental > Terrestrial > Soil > Unclassified ...
GATCAGCTGCCGCTTGGCCCGGTGCCCATCGACCACCGTGAATGACAGCCGGTCCTTCTCCTCGGGGGAGAGGCCGTTGACCGCCGCCTCCATCGACTCCGAGGCCATGAGCCCCTTCTCGATCCGCTGGGCGAGGTTGACCTCCTGCGCCCCGGTGAGAAGCGGGACCTTGCCGATCTCCTTCAGATACATGCGCACCGGATCGGACACGCCGCCCTCACCGACCCGGTCGGGACGGACGTTGTCGCCGGCGGACGGTTCCGGCCGGGCGGCCCGACGGCTCCGGCTCGCCGGTTCCGGTTCAGCCGGCTTCTCGGGGGCGGCCGGTGCCTCGGGCGCCGGAACGGGAACGATCAACGGGATGGGGATGGAGATCGCCGGGGCCTCCGCCGTGGCGGCGGCCGGAGCGGGACTCAGATCCTCGTCGTCGTCCTCGTCCTCCGCTTCGAGGTCGGCGGCGATCTCGTCGACGAGTTCGATGCCACTGGCCCGGATGTGGTTGTAGATGGCGTCGAGCTGGCCCGGGGACGGCTCCACCTCGTCGGACAGCGCATCGAAGACGTCGCCGGTCGTGAGCGAACCCTGCAGCCGCCCTTTCGCGATCAACCCGGCCAGCCCCCCTTCGGGCAGACCTTCGAGTTCATCAGCGGACGGGCTGATCGGCTCCCCCACGCAATCTCTACTCCTCGCCTGAGCCGGCAACCCAGGGTAGCAACTGTTCTGCGGCACGGGCGGCAACCGTCCACGTTCCGGCGGAACGGTTTGCAACCACCATCTCCAACACCGCCTTCAGCTCGCTGGCGCGGTCATCACCGGTGCGCACCATAACGGCCAGAAGGCGGCGCGCGGCCGCTTCGACGAGCTGCACCAGCACGGAAGTGGCATACGTGCCCGGATCGTCGCCCCACGGAAGGTCCTCCACCGCCAGCCGTTGCAGGAGTTCGTGGACTTCACCCCCGGCGCGCTCGAGGGCCTCGTGGAAGGTCGCCGACGAGGCCAGCAGGGCGAAGGCGTCGTGGACCACCGGGTCGGTGAACAGCGCACCGTCGAGCCGGTCGGCCACCAACCCCGGTTCGTGCACGGCCACCCGCAACGCTTCGACCTCGTTGCGATCGTGGGCCGGCGGCCGGCGGCGAGGTGCGGCGTCATTCGCCGACTGCCGGGATGCAGAACCGACAGGCGGGTCGGCCGAGGCTCGGCGGAGACGGTCGACGTCGATGCCGACCCGGTCGGCGAGCTGCATCAGGTACTGGTCACGGACGAGGTCGTTGGGGTGTTCGGCGATGAGAGCCACGGCCGCCTTGGCCGCCGCCGCCCGGCCCTCGACGCTGCCCAGATCGGCGGCCCGCAGCAGGCGCTCGAGCCGGAACTCGAGGAAGGGCCGGGCCCCTTCGACCGCCGCCGCCAGCCGGGGCGGATCGGACAGACCCACGTCGGCCGGGTCCTTCCCCGGAGGGAGGTCGGCCACCGACAGCCGGATCTCGTAGCTGGCTTCCCACTGGTAGATCCGCAGGGCGGCGTTCTGGCCGGCGTCGTCGGCGTCGTAGGCCAGCACCAGGTTGGGGGCGAAGTTGCGCAACACCTTCAGGTGATCCTCGGCCAGGGCGGTGCCACAGGTGGCAACGGCCCGGGGGACGCCGGCGCCGAAGAAGGCGATCACGTCGGTGTAGCCCTCGCAGATCACGGCCTCCGACTTGGCGACGATGTCGGGCTTCGCCCAGTTGAGGCCGTAGAGGACCCGGCTCTTCTGGTAGATCGGCGACTCCGGCGAGTTCTTGTACTTCGGGCCGCCTTCGAGGGCCCGACCGCCGAAGGCCACCGGGTCGCCCCGGACGTCGAAGATCGGGAACATCACCCGGGACCGGAAGAAGTCCTGCAGCTTGTTCACCCGGTTGACAAAGGCCAGCCCGGCGTCGAGGAGGTCCTGGCGGGCGAACTTCTTGTCCCGCTGGAGGTGGAGCGACAGGGCGTCGTAACGGTCGGGGGCCCAGCCGATGGAGAACGCCCGGGCGACGTCGCCGTCGAAGCCCCGGCTGCGGAGGTATTTACGGGCCACGCCGGCGCTGGCGTCCTCCAGCAGGAGGTGGTGGTAGAAGTCGACGGCGGCGGCGGTGGCTTCGACCAGCCGGTCGCGGCGCTGGCGGTCCTTGGTGACGGCGGCGTCGTCGTAGCGCAGCGTGATGCCGGCCTTGGCCGCCAGGCGTTCGACGGCGGTGGCGAAGTCGAGGTGTTCGAGCTCCCGCACGAAGCGGATGGCGTCGCCCCCGGCGCCGCAGCCGAAGCAGTGGTAGAGGCCGAGCTCCGGGTTGACCGAGAACGACGGCGTCTTCTCGGAGTGGAACGGGCAGAGCCCCTGGTAGCGCCGCCCGACCCGCTTCAGGGCGAGATGCTCGGAGACGACCTGGATGATGTTGGTCGCCTCCCGGACCCGGGCCACGTCCTCGTCGAGGATTCCCACTGCTGCGGAGCGTAGGGCGGCCGGAGCCCGTGTGCGGCGTTACTGACCTGCCGCGCGGCGCAGGCCGGCGGTGTCGATACCGACCGGGAGGCGGGCCGGGTCCCACCCGAGGTGGGCGACGGCGCTGCCGAAGGCGAAGCGGTCGGTCATGCCGCCCACGTACGTGACGGCCGCCCGCAGCGCCTCGGGGCTCCCGGCGGCCAGCCCGAGGTCGGGCCCGAGGGCGTTGGGCCGGTCGGCGAAGTAGTCGACGAGTGCCTGGAGCACCCCCACCACCGCCGCGGCCTGCGCCACCGACGCCGGCCGCAGGTAGATGTGCTCGTAGTTGAAGGCCCGCAGGGCGGCCAGCGCTTCGGCGAGGTCGGCCCGCATGCCGACCTGGCCGGTGGTGGCGATGCCTTCGACGAGCCCGTCGATGAAGGCCCGGAGCTGGCTGGCCCGGGTGGAGCCGCACCGCTCGACGACGACCGGCGGGAGCATCGACAGGCTGACGACCCCGGCCCGCACGGCGTCTTCCAGGTCATGGGCGGTGTAGGCGCAGCGGTCGGCCCAGCTCACCACGGCCCCCTCCGGGGTGGCCGGCGCCGGCCGGGACCAGGAGTGGTTGCGGATGCCGTCGAGCGTCTCGGTGCACAGGTTGAGGGGACCCAGCACGACGTCGGCCCCCCAGACGGCGTGGTCGTAGCCGCCGTCGAGATAGGGGCTGAGGGCCTCCTCGCTGGCGTGGCCGCCCGGGCCGTGGCCGCAGTCGTGACCGAGGGCGATGGCCTCGGTGAGGGCGACGTTGAGCCGGGTCGCCCGGGCGACCGCCGTGGCCACCTGGGCCACCTCGAGGGCATGGGTGAGCCGGGTGCGCTGGTGGTCGTCGGGGAAGACGAAGACCTGCGTCTTGCCCGCCAGCCGCCGGAAGGCCGTGGAATGCAGGATGCGGTCGCGGTCACGTTCGAAGCAGGTGCGGACCGGGTCGGGCTCTTCTGGTCGGGCCCGCTGGCCGGCGCCGACCGCCCGGGTCGCCCCGGAGACCAGCAGCAGGCTCTCCGCCGCCTCCCGCTCGGCCCGCCGCAGCGGCTCCATGGCGCCCGTTGGCACCCCCGGCCCGGCATGGGCCAGCCGGATCTCCGGCACGGTGGAATGCCCTTCCATCGTGGACGCCCACCGCCGGGCCCGCTCGCTCTCGATCATGATCCGAGGGTACCCACCAGGTGTGACAGCGGCGGCGGGCTGTTCCCGGAACAGAAGGACTAGTTCCTTCGGGCTAGAGGGAAATGACGCGTTCTAGCCATGTTCTTCGGTCGGTGGAAAACCGACATTTCTAAGGACGGACGAGACGGTCCGGAGGGGTGCTCCAGCCCGCGTCCCTCAACCTTGGAGGAGGAACAGACTGATGGACGACGTTCGGATGATGCGCCCCGCCGAGGCCGCCGACGCCCTCGGCGTCTCGCTGGCCCGCCTGCGCCGCCTGGCCGCCTGCGGCCGGCTGGTGACGGTGCGGACCCTGGGTGGGCACCGCCGCTACCGCGAGGACGACGTCCTCGCCCTCCAGCGGTGGCTGCAGTCCCGCCGGGCCATCGGCGCCTGAGAACAGCGCCCCGACCAGAACTTCAAGCTCCGGGCCTGGAGCGGAGCCGGAACCCCCCGCCGGCTTGTGCTTCATGTTCGGTGGAGCCGAGCGTTACGCTCGACTCTTGACCCCGGGTCGAGCTCGCCGAGTCCCCAGCCTCGGACGGGCTCCCCGGGGTCTTTGCTTATGGCGGTGTGCCTTCCACCGGAGACTGTCACACCGGCTGGTTACCCTCAGACCATGATCGAATCTGAACGGGCCCGCCGGTGGGCGGCCACGATGGACGGCCACACCGCCGGCGCCGATCTGCGGTTGGCCCACCTCGGGCCCGGGGTGGCCACCGGGGCGGTGGAGCCGCTCAGCCGGGCCGAACGCGAGGCGGCCGAGGGCATCCTCCTGGCGCCGGGGGCGACGCGGGCCGCCGGAGCCGGGAACCGGGCCCGACCAGAGGACGCCGACGCGCTCCGCACCTGCTTCGAGCGCGACCGCGACCGCATCCTGCACTCGACCGCCTTCCGCCGTCTGGCAGGGAAGACACAGGTCTTCGTGTTTCCCGACGACCATCAGCGCACCCGGCTGACCCACGCCCTCGAGGTCGCCCAGGTGGCGACGGCCGTCGCCCGGGCCACCCGGCTCAACGTCGCCCTCACCGAGGCCATCGCCCTCGGCCACGACTGCGGCCACGGCCCCGGCGGGCACGCCAGCGAGGAGGCGCTCGGCCCGTATCTGCCCGGTGGCTACGACCACGCCGTCTGGGGCGCCGACGTCGTCCTGGAGCCGCTCAACCTCTGCGCCGAGACGCTCGACGGGATCCGGAACCACTCCTGGTCCCGGCCGGCTCCGGCCACGCCGGAAGGGGCGGTGGTGAGCTGGGCCGACCGCTGCGCCTACACCGCCCACGACCTGGAGGACGCCGTCCGCGCCGGCGTCGTCAGCCTGTCGATGCTCCCGCCCGTCGTCGTGGAGCGCTGCGGCGAGACCCGGGCCTCACAGCTGCGGTCCTTCATCGACGGCCTGGTCGAGGGAATCACGGCCAGCGGCCAGGTGGGGATGCGGGCCGACCTGGCCGAGGCGCTGGCCGCCCTGCGGGCCTTCAACTACGAGCACATCTACCTGCGCCCGGCCTCCGTGGCCCAGGCCGAGGCCGTGGTCAGCGTCCTTCAGGCCCTGGTCGATTTCTTTGCCGACCGCCCCAACGCCCTCGGCCCCGACCTGGGGCTGGCCGCCGGGAGCCCCGAGGCCGTCCGGGCGGCGGTGACCTACGTCGGCGGGATGACCGACCGCTTCGCCTTCCAGAGCGCCGTCGTCCACCTCGGGTGGGACCCGTCGCGGCTCCCGGTCGGGATCGACACGGCCGGGTTGCGCCGGATGCCGGCGCAATAACGCCGCAACCCGTCGCCCAGCGCCCTACGCTCGACCGGCAGTGGGGATCCTCGACGAGGACGTGGCCCGGGTGCGGGAGGCGACCAACATGGTCGCCGTCGTGTCGGAGCACATCGCCCTCAAGCGGGTCGGGCGCCGCTACCAGGGGCTGTGCCCCTTCCACGCCGAGAAGACCCCGTCGTTCTCGGTCAACCCCGAGCTCGGGCTGTACCACTGCTTCGGCTGCGGCGCCGGGGGCGACGCCATCCGCTTCGTGCGGGAGATCGAGCACCTCGACTTCGCCACCGCCGTCGAACGGCTGGCGGCCAAGGCCGGCATCACGCTGCGCTACGACGACGCCGCCGTCGGCCGCGACCGCCAGCGCCGGGACCGCCTCGTCGAGGCCACCGCTGCCGCCGTCGCCTTCTACCACCGCCTGCTGCTCGAGGACCCCGACGCCGGCATCGCCCGCAAGTACCTCCGCAGCCGGGGCTTCGACGGCGACGTCGCCCGGGCCTTCTCGCTCGGCTGGTCCCCCGACCGCTACGACGCCCTCTCCCTGCACCTGCAGCGGGACAAGAAGTTCGCCCGCCAGGACCTGGTCGACGCCGGCCTGGCCTTCGTCAACCGGGTCAACAAGCTGCAGGACTTCTTCCGGGCCCGGGTGATGTTCCCGATCTTCGACGTGCGGGGCGACCCGGTGGCCTTCGGCGGCCGGGCGCTGGAGGGCGGCCCGAAGTACAAGAACTCGCCGGAGTCGCCGATCTACCAGAAGAGCCGCGTCCTCTACGGGCTGAACTGGGCCAAGCCAGACATCGTGGCCAAGTCCGAGGCGGTGATCTGCGAGGGCTACACCGACGTCATCGCCTTCTTCGGCGCCGGCGTCGCCCGGGCGGTGGCAACCTGCGGCACGGCCCTGGCCGAGGACCACCTGAAGGTCCTGCGCAACTTCGCCCCCAACCTCGTCCTGGCCTACGACGCCGACGACGCGGGCCAGAACGCCGCCCTGCGGATCTACCAGTGGGAGGCGAGCTACGAGATCCGGCTCTCGGTGGCCGACCTGCCGCCGGGGCAGGATCCGGCCGACCTCGGCCTCTCCGACCCCGCCCGCCTGGCGGCGGCCGTCGCCGGCGCCCGGCCGTTCCTCGAGTTCCGGATCGAGCGGCTGCTCCGGGCGGCCGATCTCGGCAGCGTCGAGGGCCGGGCGGCGGCGGCCAAGGGCGCTGTGGCCGTCATCGCCGAACACCCCGACGACCTGGTCCGCGACCAGTACCTCATGCAGCTGGCCGAGCGGGTCGGCATCGACGTCGACCGGCTGCGCCGGGCGGCGGCGGCCGGCGCCGTCGCCGGCGCCGCGGCCTCGAACGCCCCGCCGCCGAGGGCCGGTGCGGCGCGGCGCCGGCCCCCGGCCCGGGACCGGGCCGAGGTCGAAGCGCTGCGAGTCGCCGTTCACGAGCCGGGCCTCGTCGCCGACCGGCTCGACGGCGCCCTCTTCACCGATCCCGTGGTGCGGGAGGCGTACTGCCTGCTGGCGTCCTCGGCTACGTTCCACGAGGCGCTCGAACGCGCCGGAGGCGAGGTGCACGAGCTGTTGCAGCGACTGGCGGTCGAGGACCTGCCCTGGGCCGACGACCCGGCGACCTATGCCACGTCGGTGCTGGTGCAGCTGGTCGAGGCGGCCGGCACCCGCCGGCTGGCCGTTATGGTGCGCACCGGCGACGACCGCGCCAGCGACTTGAAGGCCGTCCTGGAGACATTGGTGTCGAACCGTTCCGCCGGGACATGGACGGTTGCCGCCGACGCCGCAGAACAGTTGCTACCCTGGGTTGCCGGCTCAGGCGAGGAGTAGAGATTGCGTGGGGGAGCCGATCAGCCCATCCGCTGACGACCTGGAAGGTCTGCCCGAAGGCGGGCTGGCCGGGTTGATCGCGAAGGGGCAGGCCCAGGGTTCGCTCACCACCGGCGACGTCTTCGACGCGCTGCCCGACGTCGAGCCCTCGCCCGGGCAGCTCGACGCCATCTACAACCACATCCGGGCCAGCGGCATCGAGCTGGTCGACGAGATCGCCGCCGACCTCCAAGCGGAGGACGACGACGACCTGGCCGACCCGTCGGCGCCGCTGGCCGCACCGCCGGCCGTCCCGATCCCGTTGATCGTGCCGGTCCCGATCCCCGACGCGCCGCCGGCCGCCGCCGAGCCCGTCGCCGGCACCGCCGCCGCGCCGGCGGCGCTGCCGAAGGCCCGCCGGGCGCCCCGGCCGGAAGCCGCCCCCGGCGAGAACGTCCGCCCCGACCGGGTCGGCGAGGGCGGCGTGTCCGATCCGGTCCGCATGTATCTGAAGGAGATCGGCAAGGTCCCGCTTTTGACCGGCGCCCAGGAGGTCAGCCTGGCCCAACGCATCGAGCAGGGCCTGCTGGCCTCCGGCCGCATCGCCGAAGCCAACGGCCGCCTCTCCCCGGAGGAGCAGGATCGGCTGGGGTCCACCGTCGTCGACGGCCACCGGGCCAAGCGCCAGCTCATCGAGGCCAACCTCCGGCTGGTCGTCTCCATCGCCAAGCGCTACGTGGGCCGGGGCATGCTGCTCCTCGACCTGATCCAGGAGGGCAACCTCGGCCTCATGCGGGCCGTCGAGAAGTTCGACTACACCAAGGGTTTCAAGTTCTCGACGTACGCCACCTGGTGGATCCGCCAGGCCATCACCCGGGCCATCGCCGACCAGGCCCGCACGATCCGGATCCCCGTCCACATGGTGGAGACGATCAACAAGGTGACCCGGGTGCAGCGCCAGATGCTCCAGGAGCTGGGCCGGGAGCCGACCGTGGAGGAGCTGGGCGAGAAGCTCGGCATGGCGCCGGAGCGGGTGCGGGAGATCCAGCGGATCTCCCAGGAGCCCGTGTCCCTGGAGGCCCCCGTCGGCGACGAGGACGACAGCCTCCTCGGCGACTTCGTCGAGGATCCGGGCGCCATCGCCCCCGCCGACGCCGCCGCCCGAGCGCTGCTCACCGAGGCGGTGGAAGAGGCGCTGGAGCAGCTGTCGGAGCGGGAGCGGCGGGTGGTGCGCCTCCGGTTCGGGCTCGACGACGGCCAGCTCCACACGCTGGAGGAGGTCGGCAAGGAGTTCGGGGTCACCCGGGAGCGGATCCGCCAGATCGAGTCGAAGACGCTGGCCAAACTGCGCCACCCGACCCGGTCACAGCGGCTGCGGGACTATCTCGACGAGGGATAGCGCCAGCCCGGCGGGAGCGCCGGCTACAGCGCAGCCAGCAGGGCGCCCTCTTCCAGCTCCAGGTTCTTCTGGAGGTGGACGATGGTGCCGTCCTCCGGGCGGGACTCGAAGGCGATCCGGTCGACGAGGAGCCGCATGAGCACGACGCCCCGGCCGCTGTCCCGGTCGAGGAACGTCTCGGTCCGGCTGGAGTCCGTGATGTCGATACCGGCGCCCTTGTCGACCACCCGGATATGGCAGAGCCCGCCGCAGAACTCGATGTTGACCTCGTACTCGCTCACGCCCTCGGCGTGCTGGACGACGTTGGCGCAGGCCTCGGTGAGGGCGAGGGCGACGTCGCCCTGGCAGTCCGGGGTGACGCCGAGCCGGTGCATGGCGTCCCGGCAGATCGTGCGCACGAGGGGCACGGTGACGACGTCCCGGGGAAGACGCAACGAGTACCGGATCTCCACCTTCACACCACTCCCTGAGCTGCCTCTGGTGAGCTTCCGTTCGCTTCAGGACCGTTACCCGGCTTGGGAATCGGCCGAACCTGGGGCGGTCTGGGAGGAGGCGTCGGCCAGGGGGAGTGTGATGCGGAAGCTGGCCGGGCTGGCCCGGACGAGGTCGAGCCGGCCGCCGTCGGCCTGCACCAGCGTGCGGGCCAGCGCCAGGCCGATGCCGTGCCCGCCCTCGCCGGCCACCCGGCGCTCGAAGAGCCGGGTGCCGGACCCCGGGTCGATGCCCGGTCCCTGGTCCTCGACGGTGAGATGGCCGTGGTCGCCGGCCGACTCCACCACCACGCGGATCGGGCCCCGGCCGTGCTGGAGGGCGTTGTCGAGCAGGACGTCGAGCGCCTGCCCGACGGCCCCGGCGGCGGCCCGCACCCGGACCGGCCGGGGAGCGACCAGCTCCGCCGCCCGCCGTTCCGCCTCCAAGCGGGGGCCGAGATCCCGCAGGTGGGCGGACGCCAGCCCGGCCAGGTCGAACGTCTGGGCGTCGTCGGCCCGGCCGGTGCGGGCCAGCCGCAGGAGGTCGGCGACGGTGTCGGAGAGCCGCTCCGCCTGCTCCAGCGCCCGGGCGGCCTCGGCGGCCACCGCCGGGTCGTCGGCCGCCGCCAGGCTCTCCAGCCGCAGCCGGAGGCTGGTCAGCGCGCTGCGGAGCTGGTGGGAGGCGTTGGCCGAGAACTCCCGCTCCGCCTGGACCAGCGTGGCGATGCGGGCGGCGCTGGAGTCGAGGGCGGCGGCGATGGTGTCGACCTCCTCCATGCCGCTGCGGGGGGCGGTGGCCGAGAAGTCACCGGCGCCGAGGCGCTCGGCCGCCCGGGCGAGGTCGTCGAGCGGCCCGGCCAGCCGCCGGGCCTGGACGCCGGCCAGCCCGGCGGCGACGGCGAGGCCCAGGGCGCCGAGGCCCCCGAGCGCCAGCCAGGCCTGCCGGACCCGGTCCCGGACGAACTCGTCCGACGTCTCCAGCCGCAGGGTGATCCCGCCGATGGCAGCGACGTCGACGGCCACCACCCCCCGGGCCCGGACCTCCCCGGCGCTCACCACGGTGCCGTTCACGGTGTGGAGCTCCAGGTGGTCCCCGGGCGGGACCGACGCCGCCAGCACCTCGGCCGTGACGTCGCGGCCGGCGGCGATCTCGTTGGCCAGCCCGGTGGCGATGCCCTCGGCCTGACGGCGGACGATGGCGGTGGCCTCGGCCCGGGCCAGGCGGTCGACGAAGAACACCACCGGGAGGCCGAGCACGAGCAGGGCGCCCAGCGCCACGGCGACCGTCGAGAGCACCAGCCGCTGGCGCAAGGCCGCTAGCCCGTCTCGAACCGGAAGCCCACGCCCCGCAGGGTGGTGATCAGCTTCGGGGCGGCGGGGTCGTCGCCGAGCTTCCGGCGGAGCCAGGAGATGTGCATGTCGAGGGTCTTGGTCGGGCCGTACCAGTGCTCGTCCCACACCTCCCGCATGATGCGGTCCCGGGTGACGGCCCGGCCGGCCTCGGCGGCCAGGAGGGCCAGGAGGTCGAACTCCTTGGCCGAGAGCTCCAGTTCCTGGTCGCCCCGCCAGGCCCGGCGGGCGGCGTGGTCGATGCGGACGTCCTGCACCGTGGTGACCGCGGTGGCCGGCGCCCGCCGGAGGGCGGCCCGGATGCGGGCCATCAGCTCCGCCAGCCGGAAGGGCTTGGTCACGTAGTCGTCGGCGCCGGCATCGAGCCCGACCACGGCGTCGACCTCCTCGGCGCGGGCGGTGAGCATGAGGACGGGGAGGCCGGGCAGCCGGCGGCGCAGCTGCCGGCACACCTCGAGGCCGTCGACGTCGGGGAGGCCGAGGTCGAGCAGGACCAGGTCGACCTCGGGGCCGGCCGAGGCCAGCGCCTTCTCGCCGGTAGGGGACCAGTCCACCTCGTGGCCCTCCCGGCGCAGGGCGGCCATGAGCGGCTCGGCGATGGAGGCGTCGTCTTCCACCAGGAGCAGGCGGGCCACGCCCGGAATCTACCGACCCCGCCCCCGCCGCCGGCGGGACTCTGGTCGGACCTGGAAAATGGCCGAACCTGGAATCACGCATTGGAGATTCCAGGAATTACCGAAATCACTTTTCGGAATTTCGGTCAAAGGAATCCCCACCGCGCGCCGAGAATCCCTTGGCACGCTTAGATGTATCGGCCAAGCTGGAGCGCGTCGTTTGACCACCCGTCGCGGGCGTCTGAGCGGGTGGTACCCAGAAGGGAACGTTTTCATGCCGGTCCGCGTGAGAAATCCGCGCCGTAAGGCCCTGGCGCTGTTGTCGTTCTTCGCGCTCGAGGCCGGGCTCGCCACCGGGCCCATCCGGGCGGGAGCCGAGGCCGACCCGGCTGCCGGCCCGCAGTCGGCGCCCCGGACGGCCGTGGCCGCCGTCGCCGTTCCCGAGGCACGATCCGCCTCCGCCATCCGTCTCGGGCCGGCGCCGGCGCCGGCGCCCCCCGCGGCGGCCGTCGCCCCGGCGGGCGCCGCCACCTCGGCCGAGGCGGCGCTCGTGCCGTCCGACCGGATGTATCTCCAGCCGGTACTCGAGAAGGCGGCCCGCGACAGCGGCCTGCCGGCCGACCTCGTGCTGGCCCAGGCCTGGGCGGAGTCGAGCTGGCGGGTCGACGCCGTCTCGGGCATCGGTGCGGTCGGAGTCCTCCAGCTCACTCCCGACACGGTGGACTTCGTGTCGAAGAACCTCATGCACCTCGACCACGACCTCGACGTCCACGACCCGGCGACCAACGCCCAGATGGGCACCGTCTACCTCAAGCATCTGCTCGAGCACACCGACGGCGACCTCCGGAAGGCTCTCATGGCCTACAACCAGGGGTTGCGGTCGCTCTACCAGGACGGGCCCGACCCCGACGCCCAGGCCTACGCCGACACCGTGCTGGCCCTCCGGCCGGTCTTCGCCGCCGGGGCCTGACCGCCACCCGGGGAAGCCCCCCGGGCGACAGCACTCTCCGGTGCTTTTCGGCCTGTCGGCGGCGACGCTCCGTCGGGTGAAGTTCTGCCGGTCGCCACAGAGGGTAAGCCGTCACTGACAGCGTACCTCCACCGTCGGCTGGGGAGCGGCGGGGTCGGTCGTGATCCGTGGGCTGGATGGAGGGGGCCGGGTTGAACGCATCTGCGACGGAGACCGACGGCGCGTCGCTTCGGCCGGCGGGCGGCACGGCAGCCGCCGGCGACCCCATGTTCGACGAGGAGAGCGGCCTCTGGATCCTCCCCGACCCCGACGACGGCGTCGTGCTGACACAGTTCCTCGACCGGGCGAAGCCGTCACTGGCCGAGGCGGCGGCGCTGGCGGCCGCCGTGCTCGAGGCGGTGGGCGCCATGCACGCCGGCGGCCGCAGCCACGGCGAGCTCGACAGCCGGGCCGTGCGGGTCGCCCTCGACGGGTCGGCCCGCATCACGGGCGCCTGCGTCGACCTCCGGGGGCCGGACGGCCCTCCGGCCGACGCCCGCCGGGCCGACGTCCGCGCCACGGCGGCGATCGTGGCCGAGATCGCCAAGGCGGCCGGCCGTCCGGCCCGTCCGCTGACCGGGGCCGAGGAACGGCTGGTGGCCCGGCTGTCGTCGGCCGCCGACGCCCGCCGCCTCGTCCGCCGGAGCCCGCTCCGGGCGGCCCACGGCCTCCAGCTCGCCATCGGCCCGGCCGACCGGCGCCGGATGACCGAGGAGCGCCTGGTCGGCCTGATCCGGGCCGTGGCCGCCGCCGACGCCCCGCTCGGCTCCGCCGGCTTCTCCGACGGCCGTCCGTCCGGCGACGCCCCGGCGGTCATCGACGGCGTCCCGGCCGCCGGTGGCGCGCCGGGCCTCAACGGACGCTGCGGCCGATCGCTGCCGCCGCCCGCCCGCCGCCCGCCGATCTGGCCCCGGGTGTGGAAGGGGGCGGCCATCGGCGCCGTGGTGGCGCTGGTGCTCGGGGTCGAGGTCCGCTTCTTCGGCGACAGCGTGCAGCGCAACGTCCACGTCCTCCTGAGCGGCGACGTGAAGGGCGCCGCGGCGTCGGCCGGACCCCGCCGGCCAGGGCCCATCCCGGTGCTGGGCCCGCAGGCGGCCGGGCCCGTGACCCACATAGAGCTGCGGCCCTTGGACGGCTGCCGGGCCGGATCCCCGGTCTGCACGGCGGTGCTCCAGGTGACCGTCGCTCCGCAGGACGGGCCCCTCGATGTCGCCTACGGCCTCGAGGTCGTCGACCGCTGCCGGGGGACGCACACGCCCCGGCCCGGCGGCGTGCTCCCCGTCCCGCCGAAGATCGAGCGGGTCGCCCAGACGCTGACGCTGCCCGTTCCGGACGGACGGGCGATGGCGGTCGTGCCTGTCACGAGTTCGCCCGTCCGGGTGGCGGGGACGCCGATGCGCCTCGCACCCGACGACGGGCCCTGCTGAGGGAGGGCCGTTGCTCGGGATCGAGAACGGCGGCCCTCGACCCGACGAGGCGCCCCGCCGCCGCCGGTGGGACGTCGTCAACACCGGCTTCGACGTCCTGGCCCTGACGGCCGCCGCCGCCCTCGTGGCGCTCGGGGCGCTCAACCTCTATGCCACGTCGGGCTGGCAGAGCGCCGCCCGGCAGCTGGCGGTGGCGGCCCCCGGCCTCGTCCTGCTGGTGGCGCTGCGGCGGATCCGCATGGAGCGCCTGGCCGCCATCGGCTGGGGCTGCTACGGGCTGTCGGTCGTGCTCCTGGCCGCCGTCCCCGTCGTCGGAACGGCGGCCAAGGGCGCCCGGCGCTGGATCGGGGCCGGCGCCTTCAGCGTGCAGCCGTCGGAGCTGGCCAAACTCGGGCTCCTGCTCGTCCTGGCCCACGTGCTGTCGTCGGACCGACCGCCGGGCCGTCGCTTCCTCTGGGCGCTCGGCCTGTGGGCGCTGCCGACGGGACTGACGCTGCTCCAGCCCGACCTGAGTACGGCGATGCTGCTCACCACCCTGCTGGTGGCCATGCTGATCCTGGCCCGCATCCCCTGGCGGTACCTGCTCCCCCCGGTGGCGGGGGCGGCGGTGGCCGCGCCGCTGGCCCTCCCGCTGCTGCGCTCGTACCAGCTGGCCCGCCTGCAGGGTTTCTTCACCCGCTCGCCCGACGCCGCCGGCGGCTACACCCTCCAGCAGGCCCACATCGCCCTGGCCTCGGGCGGGCTCACCGGCCGGTTCGGCGACGCCTTCCACCACCTGCTGTCCCAGTACCTGCCGGAGAACCACACCGACCTGGCCTTGGCCAGCATCGCCCAGCAGTTCGGGCTGGTGGCCGTCCTCGTGGCGGTGGCCGTCACGCTGCTCATCGTCTGGCGGATGGCGCTGGCCGGACGGGGGTCGCGCACCAGCCTCGGCATGCTCATCGGCGCCGGCCTCGCCGTGCTCTTCGGCACCCAGGTGGCCATCTCGGTGGCCGGCAACCTCGGGCTGCTGCCGATCGCCGGCATCCCGTTCCCCTTGGTGAGCTACGGGGGGACGGCGGCCATCGTGTACCTGGCGGGGTTCGGCGTCGTCCTCGCCGCCCGCCGCGACGGCGCCCGCCGCCGGCTGTGGGCGCCGCCCCGCTGGGCCCGCACCCCGCCGCGCTGGCTGGCCCGGATCGCCCTGGCGCTCACGATCGTCCTCCTGGCCTGCGCCGGCTACGGCCGCCACCTCCAGGTCGCCCGGGGCGCCTCGCTGCTCCAGAAGGCCCGCACCCAGATGACGCGCTGTGTCAGCCTTCCCGCTCCCCGGGGGCTGATCACCGACCGGCACGGCGCGGTGCTGGCCGGCAACGCCGACCAGAGCGACGTGGCGGCGATCCCGACCGTGCTGCGCCGGGACCGGGCCGCCGTCGACACGCTGGCCGGCCTGCTCGGCCGCCCGTCCGCCGACATCGCCGCCACCGCCGCCCACTCGGACGGGATGCTCGTCAAGCTCGGCCCGGTCGACGCCGCCACCGCCGGGCGCATCACCGCCGCCCGGGTGCCCGGCGTGGTGCTGCTGCCCTCCCCGAAGCGGGTGTACCCGACCGGGTCGCTGGTGGGCCCGTTCGTCGGGTACGTCGGTGCCGACACCGCCAAGGACCACAAGCACTGGCCGGGGCTGGCGCTCGGGGAGCGGGTCGGCCGGTCCGGCATCGAGCGGCACTACGACGCCGTCCTGCGGGGCGTGGCGGGCGAGCAGTGCTTCTTCGTCGACCCCCGGGGCCGCCCGGTGGGGCTGGAACGGCACCGCGACCCCGTCCCCGGGCTGGATCTGCGGCTGTCGATCGACCTGGGCCTGCAGCAGCAGCTCTCCGCCGCCCTCGCCAAGGGCCTCGGCGACTCCGGCGGGGACCTCGGCGGCGCCGTGGCCCTGGACCCCAAGACCGGGCAGGTGCTGGCCATGGCCAGCCTGCCGGCGGTCGACGACAGCATCTACGGCCCGCCGCTCGACGAGGCGGCGCTGGAGGCGGCGAAGAAGGGCCCGGGGCACGCCACGCTGGAGCACGTCACGCAGGTGGCGGCGCCGCCGGGGTCGACGTTCAAGCCCGTGGTGGCGGCGGCGGACCTCGCCGACCCCTCGCCTCCGCTGGCGCCCGACGTCGTCGTCCCGACCGGCGGGAGCTTCACCTACGGCGGCCACGTCTTCCACAACTGGAAGGTGCTCGGACCGGCCAACCTGGTCCAGGCCCTCGCCTGGTCGAACGACGTTTACTTCTACAAGCTGGCCCTGCAGCTGGGCCCCGAGCGCATCCACGACATCGGAACGGCGCTCGGCGCCGGCCAGCCGACCGGTATCGACATCGACGAGGTGGCCGGCGAGCTAGCGACGCCCGAGTCGCAGCACGCCCGGGGGGCGCCGTGGTACCCGGCCGATGGCGTGGTGCTCGGGATCGGGCAGGGCCGGGTGACGGCCACGCCGCTGCAGGCCGCCCGGTGGATGGCCGGGCTCGCCACGGGCCAGATGGTCACGCCCCGCCTCGGCGTGGACTTCGCCGGCGCCGACCACAAGGCCTCTGCCGTGCCGGCGCCGGGTCCCGTGCCGCTGCCGTTCGCCGCCGCCCTCGGGCCGCTGCGGGACGGCATGCGCCAGGCGGTGGCGACCGGCACGGCCGGGCTGCTGGGCGACCTCCCGCTGTCGGCCATGGCCAAGACCGGCACGGCCGAGGACCCGGCCAGCCCCAACGGGAACACCGACTCGTGGATCATCGCCGCCGCCCCGGCCGAGGACCCGGCCATCGTGCTCGCCTCCTTCGTGCGCGGCGGCGGGCACGGCGGCACGACGTCGGGGCCGGTCGTCAAGGCCGCCCTGCAGTACTTCGCCGATCACCGGGCCGACGTCCTCGCCGTGGGTCCGGTCGCGGCGCCGCCGGCGGCAGGGCCGCCGGCAGCAGGTCAGTGAGCGGTCGCCGTCAGCTGACGGCGTAGGCGGCCAGCGTCTCCTTGTCGGCCAGGCAGCGGGCGCCACCCTCGGCCACCCGGGTCAGCGGGTCGTCGGCCATGAGAGCGGAGAAGCCGAAGGTGTCCTCCAGGCGCTTCCCGAAGCCGGGCACGAGGGAGCCGCCGCCCACGACCACCACGCCTTCCGCCATCACGTCGCTGACGCTCTGGGGCGGCAGGTCCTCGAGGCAGCCGGCCAGGGTGGCGAAGATCTCCCGGGTGACGGGGGCCACGGCCTCGGCCACCTCCTCGGACGAGAGGTTGACGACCCGCGGCCGGGCGGTGGCAGCGTCCCGGCCCTCCACCACCATCGTGGGGCTCGGGTCGGAACTCGCCCGGATCTTGACGTCCTCGGCCATCCGCTCGCCCACGATCAGCTGGTGCTCGCTGCGGATGTACTGGTAGAGGGCCAGGGTCATCTCGTCGCCGGCGATCGGCGACGACCGGTAGGTGAGCATGCCGCCGGACCCGAAGGCGGCCACCTCCGAGGTGCCGCCGCCGATGTCGACCACGAGGTGCGTGCGGGGCCGCAGCGGGTCGATGCCGCAGCCGATGGCGCCGCAGACCGGTTCGGGGAGCAGCTGGGCCCGGCCGATGCCGGCCTCCTCCGCCGCTTCGAGCAGCGCCCGCCGCTCCAGCGCCGTGGCGCCGGCCGGCACGCCGATGACGACCGACAGCCGCCGCCGCTGCCACCACGTCGGGGCGATGCCGTGGAGCACCTCCCGCAGGAACCGCCGGGTGGTCTCCAGGTCGGTGATGACCCCGTCCCGCAGCGGGCGGACGACCTCCACGCCGTCCGGCGCCCGCCCGACGAGCTCCTCGGCGGCCCGGCCGATGCCGATCACGTCGGAGTGCCGCCCACCGTCGAAGCTCAGGGCCATCATCGTCGGCTCGTTGAAGACGAGCCCTTCGGTGCTGTCCCACACGACCGTGTTGGCCGTACCCAGGTCGATGCTGACGCCGTCCACGCGTCCCTCCCCGTAAGCCGATCCTGACAGATGTTCCCTGGGTCAACTACCCGTTGGGGAGGGTTTGGAACCTCAGCCGCCGGCGCCGGAGCGGCTCCCGATCTTGGCCGTGACGGTGCGGGTCGCGCCGTTGCGGTCGATGGTGATGTCGATCGTGTCGCCCGGCTTCCGGTCGGAGACGGCGGCGGTCACATCGTCGGCGCTGCTCACGTCCTTCCCGCCGATGGCGGTGATCACGTCGCCCTGGGCGAGCCCGGCCTGATCGGCCCCCGAGCCGGGAGTGACGCTGGCCACGACGGCGCCCTTGCCGACGTCGAGGCCGAGCTGGCGCTGGATTCCCGGCGTGAGCGTGACGGTCGCCACGCCGAGGAAGGGCTGTTGCGGCGTCTGGCCGGTCTTCAGCTGGTTGATGATCGGCATCGCCTTGTCGATGGCCAGGGCGAAGCCGATGTTCTGGGCATCGCCGGCCACGGCGGTGTTGATGCCGACGACCTCGCCGGCGGCGTTGAGCAGCGGGCCGCCGGAGTTCCCGGGGTTGATGGCGGCGTCGGTCTGCAGGACGTGGCGGAGCGTCTCGCTGGTGCCGGTCGAGCCCTGATCGCCGGCCGAGATCGTGCGGTCGAGGGCGGAGACGATGCCCTCGGTCACCGTCGGGCCGCCGTCGAGGGCCAGGGCGTTGCCGATGGCCACGACGGAGTCGCCGACGACGAGGGCGCTGGAGCTGCCGATCTTCACCGCCGGCAGCCCCGAGGCGTCGACCTTGAGGACGGCGAGGTCGGCGGTGGCGTCCCGGCCGAGGACGCGGCCGGCGAGCTTGCGCCCGTCGGCCAGCGTGACTGTGATGGTGCTGGCGCCGGCCACGACGTGGTTGTTGGTCACGATCACGCCGTCGGGGCTGAGCACGAAGCCGCTGCCCGCCCCCTCCTGGGGCACCGCCTGGAGGAAGGCGCCGACGCCCATGGCCTGCGTCTGGATCGACACGACGGACGGGCCGACGGCCTGGACGATCTGGTGGACGTCGCCGGGGTGGGCCAGGAGCGACGCCCGGGCGGCGGCCACCGCCTTGGAGTTGACGGCGGGGGACGCCGTGGCGTTGTGGTGGCTGCGGGCGACGATCCCCCCGGCCACAAGGGCGCCGACAAGGGCACCGACGACCACGCCGGCCAGGAAGCGCCGCCCGGGGCCGGCCGCCTCGACCCAGGGGAGGGAAGGTCGGGCGGCCGGCGGCGCAGGCGGCTCCGAGGCCGGGTCGGAAGGGAACGACGGTGGCTCGGTCGGAGGCGCGGCCGGGGGAGGGACAGGAGGACCCCACTGGAAGGCCGGCCCGCGGTCGCCGGAGGCGGGCTCGGCGGGCCGGCCGGGAGACTCGGGGGGCAGGGGAGCGTCGGGCCCCGGGGTCTCGGGCGGCAGGGTGGTGTCCGACCACATGGGGGAAGGCATGTCGGCCATCGGTGTCGTTCCTCCTGTCAGTCCGGGTTCCCCCGGCCTACCCACGAGTCTCCGCCTCGGCGCCTCAAGCATCGAGAGAGCGGAGGCAAAGGTTCGGTAAAGACGGGCGCGGCGTCGTAGCGTCCGGGCGTGCTCGCCGCCGTGGCTCCGTGGAAGCACGCCGTCGTGCTCGTTGTCGCCATCGCCGGCGGCTTCGTCAACGCCATCGCCGGCGGCGGCAGCCTGCTGACGTTCCCGACCTTGGTCTGGGTCGGGGTCGCCCCTGTGGCGGCCAGCGCCACCAACACCGTGGGGCTGTGGCCCGGGAGCCTGGGGGGCGTCGTCGGCTTCCGCCGCCACCTGCCGGAACGGTCGGTGATCATGCTGCTGGCCGTCCCCTCCCTGGCGGGTGGGATCCTCGGCGCCGTCCTGCTGCTTCACACCCCGCAGCGGATCTTCGAGGGGCTCGCCCCGGTCCTCGTCCTGTTGGCCACCCTCCTGCTGGCGGTGCAGGAGCCGCTGTCCGGCCTCCTGCGCCAGCGCAGCAGCCTCGTCGGGCAGCGCACCGCCGGGTTCGCCACCGCCGCCGTGGTCTTCCAGTTCGTCGTCGGCGTCTACGGCGGGTTCTTCGGCGCCGGCATCGGGATCATGATGCTGGCGGCGCTGGCGGTGCTCGGGCTGACCGACATCCACCAGATGAACGGGCTCAAGAACCTGCTGGCCATCGCCATCAACGGTGTCGCCGCCGTGTACTTCGTGCTGCGCGGCGCCGTCCTCTGGGCCGATGTGGCGCTGATGGCCGCGGGGTCGATCGCCGGCGGGCTCGGCGGGGCGGCCCTGGCCCAGCGGCTGGGCCGCCGCCTGGTCCGGCACGCCGTGGTGGCCATCGGCGTCATCGCCTCCCTCTCGCTGCTGCTCAAGTTCCTCGGCTGAGGAGGTCACGATGAAAGCAGTCGGGCTCCATGGCCGCGCTCGTTCTTTGTGCTCCGGCCGGGCGGGACCGTGGTCTCGATCGCCGAGCTGCGGCCCATTGTCTCGACGGTGCTGCCCCTGGCCGAGGCCCGCCGTGCCTACGAGCCGGGCCAGGGCGGACACAACCGGGGGAGGATCGTCCTGCTGGTGGACACGTGAAGCCCGCCGACGGTGGGCCCGGGAGGGATCGAACCTCCGACCGAGGGATTATGAGTCCCCTGCTCTGACCGCTGAGCTACGGGCCCTACAGTTCATGGCTCTGACCAGCACATTTACCCTCGAATCGGCTCGGAGCCCGACCGACGGCACTCCGTTGCCTCAGCGGGGGATTCCTGTCCGTCTCGGAC
>Ga0070741_10008701_pt1 | contig 20174 bp, 12 predicted proteins | sample Coa_R1_4_FD_66440 | JGI IMG/M metagenome (GOLD analysis project Ga0070741, IMG submission 66440) | Surface soil microbial communities from Centralia Pennsylvania, which are recovering from an underground coalmine fire - Coalmine... | ecosystem: Environmental > Terrestrial > Soil > Unclassified ...
GTGAGGCCGAACAGGTCGACCAGGCCGTACTCGGTGGCGACGTAGCGCACCGAGTGGCGGGGCACGGTGACGGGCGTGCCCTCGGCCAGCCGGGGGACGATGGTCGAGCGGGTGCCACCCTTGGCCGTGCTCTGCAAAGCGACGACCGAGAACCCGCCGTCGGAGAACCACGACCCGTCCACGAAGTCGAACCCGCCGCCCGGCCCGCTGACCGTGCGCCCGCCGGCGACCTCGCTGTTGACCTGGCCGGTGAGGTCGATCTCGATGGCGCCCGTCACCGACACGAACCGGTCGATGGCGCTGGTGGCGGTCACTGCGCTGATGTTGGCCAGCGGGTACTGCAGCACCGACGGGTTGTCGTGGGCGAAGCGGTACAGCGTGTCCGTTCCCAACAGCTCGCCCCCCACGTACGCGCCGGGGCGGTCCAAGTGTTCGAGCAACGGCACCATGGGGTCGATGCCCATGCCGAACAGCCGCAGGCCCGGGGGCGCGTCGGCCGTGAGCAGCGTGACCAGGCCCTCCGGTATGGCGCCCAGCCCGATCTGCACGGTGGCGTCGTCGGGCAGCAGCCGGTGGACGTGGGCGGAGATGGCCATCGACGTCTCGTCCGGCGGGCGCGAGTGGTGCTGCGGCAGGGGGGCGTCGACGTCCACCAGCGCGCTGAAGCGTTCGGGCGGCAGGCACGTGTCGCCCCGGACCCACGGCATGCTGGGGTTGACCTCGGCGATCACCCGGCCCGTGCGCAGGGCTATGGGCAGCGCGTAGCTCACCGACGCCCCGAAGCTGTGGGTGCCGTCGGGACCAGGCGGCGACACGGAGGTCAGGAACACGTCGGGGGCGAGGGTGGCGATGAGCCGCGGCACCATGGCCCCGCGGGACAGGTGGAGGCGGACGGTGCCGTTGGCCACGTCGTCGCGGATGGGGTGCATGAGGTGCCAGGTCTCGTACGTCCAGCGGCCCTCGCGCACCGGGCCCATGTACGGGTAGTCGCCCAGCTGCAGGCCGCTGCACAACCGCAGCGACGTGAGCCGTTCCTGGTCGGCCACCAACGCCGCTTCCAGCACGGTGGGCTCGCCCGCCCCGGTGCCCAGCAGGGCGCGGTCACCCGGCTGCACGAAGGCGGCGATCGCCTCTCGGGCGGTTGCGTTCACGGGAGGAGCACGCCGGGGTTGAGGATGCCGCCGGGGTCGAGGGCCCGCTTGACACCGGCCATGGCGGCGATGTCCGCGGCGCTGCGGCACAGCGGGAGCCAGCGGGCCTTGGCCACACCCACGCCGTGCTCGGCGCTGATGCTTCCACCGCAGCCCGCGGCCAGGGTGAGGATGGCCTCGGTCAGGGCCGGGGCCCGGTCGTCGGCGCCCAGGATGTTCACGTGGAGGTTGCCCTCGGCCAGGTGGCCGAACAGGTGCAACTCGGCGTCGGGGGCCACGCCGGCGACCGTCGCCCGCAGGTCGTGCTCGAACGCCGCCAGGGCAGCCAAGGGGACGGCGACGTCGAGCTTCAGGGGCACGCCGGCGCGGTTGATGGCCTCGGTGTGGTGCTCCCGGTAGGCCCACAGGGCGTGGCGCGCCGGTCCGGCCGTGGCGACGGCCGAGTCACGAACGCCAGCGGCGTCGGGGACGGTGGCCAGTGCGTCCATGAAGTCGTCGGACGGGTCGTGGCGGGCCGCGCACTCGACGAGGACGTAGGCCGGGTGGGTGTGGTCGGTGCCGAAGGGATGGGGGCGGCCGGTGGCTGCGCACACCAGGTCGACCCCGGCGGCGTAGAAGACCTCGGCGCACTCCAGGGTGTTCAGCCGGGCCCGTAAGTGGGCCAGCAACCCCAGCGCGCCAGCCGTGCCGTCCACGGCCAGCAGGGCGGTCACCCGCTCGGTCAGCAACGGCGCCAGGCGCAGGCGCACGCGCGTGACGACGCCGAGCGTGCCCTCGCTCCCCACCAGCAGCGACGCCAGGTCGTAGCCCACGTTGTCCTTGGGCAGGCCGGCCAGGCGGCTCACGACCTGCCCGCCGGCCAGCACGACTTCGAGACCGACCACCGACGCCCTGGTCATGCCGTACCGCAACACCCGCTCGCCGCCTGCGTTGGTGGCGACCATCCCGCCGATGGTGGCCGAGTCCCGCGCCGCGAAGTCCACGCCCACGTCGAGGGCATGGGCGCGCACGCGCTGTTGCAGGGCGGCGAGGGTGACGCCCGCGCCGGCCGTCACCTGAGCGGCAACGGTGTCGACGGGCTCGATGGCGTCCAGCCGGCGCAGGCTCAGCACCACCTCGCCGCCCCGGGGAACGCCCCCACCCACCAGGCCGGTGTTCCCGCCCTGGGGGACGACGGCGTGGCCGGCCTCGTGACACGCCTGCAGCACGGCGGCCACCTCTTCAGTCGAACCCGGGCGCACCACGGCCGTGGCCCGGCTACCGAACCGCCCCGTCCAGTCCCGCTCGTACGACGCCGTGACCTCGGGATCGGTGAGGACGTGCGCGGGCCCGACGATGGCCCGCAACGCCTGGATCATTCGTCCCGACCGAACACCGATCGCAGGTACGGCGCACTCACGACCGAGCCGTCGATGCGGGCGTCGACCACGGTGGGCCGGGGGTCGTGCAGGAACTCCTTGACCGCGTCGGTCAGCTCGCCGGGGGCCGCCACCAACCGGCCCCGCACGCCGAAGGCGCCGGCGATGGCGGCGAAGTCGGGGCTGCCGAAGCGGGCCCCGTCGGTATCGAGGCCCTTGGCCCGCAGCTTGTGCACCTCGGCCCCGTAGTCGCCGTCGTTCATGACGATCACGAGCAGCGGGGTGGGGGAGCGGCGCAGGGTCTCGAGTTCCTGGATGTGCATGAGGAGGCTGCCGTCGCCCTCGACCAGCACGGTGGGCCGCGGTGCCCGGGCCGTGGCCATGCCCATGGCCGTGGCCAGCCCCTGGCCGATGGCGCCGAAGTCGTAGGTGACGTGGTAGCTCTGCGGGCCCCGGCCGCTGAGATACATGATCGGGAAGGACCAGAAGTGGCCCACGCCCACGACGAAGGCGGCGTCTTCGTCCATGGCCTGGTCGAGCTCCCGCACGGCGTCCACCGGGTGGAGGCCCTCGGCCGGCTGGCGCAGCTCGACGGGCGTGTCGTGGGCGAGCTGGTCGGCGACCTCGGCGGTGTGGAAGCCAGTGTTGGCCGGGCCGGTGAGCCCGCGCAGCACGGCGTCGACGGCGAGCCCGGCGTCGCCTCGCACCAGGAGGTCGAGGGACAACTCGGTGCGCAGGCGGGGGTCGCCGGCGTCGATGCTCGCCACCTGGGCGGCCGGGAAGAGGTAGCCGCCCTCCGTGGTGAAGTAGTTGAGGCTGGCGCCGATGCCGACGGCCAGGTCGGCCTGGGCGAAGAGCGTGCGGGCGGTGCCGGTGGAGAAGGCCCCGGCGATGCCGGCGTGGTACGGCGAGCCCGCGAACAGGCCCTTGGCCCGCAGGGTGGTGGCGAGCAGGGCGCCGGTGCGGGCGGCCAGCTGCACCAGGCGGTCGGCCACGCCCGCGGCCACCGCCCCGGCACCGGCCACGAGCACGGGCCGTTCGGCGGTCTGCAGGAGCTCGACCAGGGCGGCGATGTCGGCCGGGTCGGGCTGCAGCACCGGCGTGGAGGCGGGATCCGGGAGGGCGTCGGTGGACGGGCGGTAGGCCCAGTCCCACGGGTATTCCTCGTCCTGCAGGTGCATGGGGAGGCCCACCACGACGGTGGTGCCCAGCGTGCGGGCCCGGAAGAAGGCGGAGGCCACCACCTCGGCCACGTCGCCCGCCGAGGTGAGGGGGATGTACTGCGCCCCCGTCGACTCCACGAAGGGGCGTTGCACGAAGTACTGGTTGATGTGGGTGTCCGTAGAGGCCAGGTCGCCGGCCAGCACGACCGACGGGGTGCGCCGGCGCACGGCGTCGACCAGGGCGGTGCCCAGCTGGGTGAGGCCGGGGCCGCAGGTCACCGTGGACACGCCCACGCCGCGGCTCCCCTCGGCCACCGCGTAGCCCACGGCCATGGTGAGGGCCGCGCCTTCGTGGCGCACGTTGGTGACGCCCAACTCGGGCCGCCGGGCGGCCTCGGCCATGAGGAGCATGTTGCCGTCGCCCATGAGGCCGAACACATGGGTGACGCCTTCGGCCACGAGGGCGTCGACGATGGCGGCGTAGGCCTTCATGCGCGGCCGCCCGAATTGCGGCGCCCGAACCAGCGGCGCCCGAACCAGCGGCGCACCGCGTTGGCGAAGCTCCGCCGGAGGATGCGGACCACGCTGATCGGCGTGGCCGCCGAGGCAGGAGCGGGAGCGGCGGCAGGAGTGGCGGCAGGCCCCGAGCCGGTGGGTCCGCCGGCCGCGCCAGCGCCAGCGCCGGCGACCGCAGCCGTGGAGGGGTCAGGGGGAAGAGCCCCGTCCACGGCGGCGGCGAAGTCGCGCAGCAGGGTACGGGTCAACTCCATGCCCCCGGCCCGGGCGAACTGGGCCAGCGGCCCCACCACGTCGACCTCGGCCTCGACGTGGAGCTGGGCCTGGCCGTCGCCGTACGGTTCCACTCGTACGGTGGCGTCGGCCGAGGCCCGGGTGCGCTTGGTGTCGGCTCCCTTGGCCCGCAACGTGGCCGTGCGCGTGGGATCGTCGTGGTCGATGACCACCGACCCGGCAAAGCTGACCTTGGTGGGCCCGAGTTGCATGGTGATGGTGCCCTCGTAGCTCCCGTCCTCCCGCTCGCCCTGGAGGGCGGCGCCGGGGAAGCAGGCGGCCACGAAGTGGATGTCGGCCAGCCGCTCCCACACCACGGGGACGGGGTGGGCGACCGGGAAGCGCTCGTTCAGGGTCAGGGCCACACCAACGCGACCTTCAGCGAGTCGTTGGTGGGGTGCAGGGCCAGCTCCAGGCCGTCGGCCACCGAGGCCGGGTCGATGCGGTGGGTGATGATCTCCTCGGCGGCGAGGCTGCCCGACTGGATGAGCTCGATGGCCTGGCGGAACGACGCGTGGCCGGGCTCGTGCTGGGCGCTGTGCGAACACTCCAGCGTGGGCTTCTTGCGGAACAGCGTGTTCACGGGGAACGGGACCGGGCCGAGGCTCGACGGCGTGCCGAACAGGCCGACCCGGCCGTCGACTCGCACGGCGTCGAGTGCCTGGGCCCGGGTCTCGTCCTCGCCCGCCGCCTCGATCACCAGGTCGGCGCCGTTGCCGCCCGTCAGCTCGAGGGTGGCGTCGACGATGGCGGTGTCGCCCGCTTGGTGGCTGGCCACCACGGTGACGTCGGCACCGAACCGCTTGGCCCGCTCCACCCGTTCGGGGATGACGTCGCTCACCACGATCTGCTCGAACCCGGCGGCCTTCAGCAGGTGCACGAAGAAGCAGCCGGCCGTCCCCGCACCGATCACCGTGGCCGTCTGCTGGGTCTCGGCGTGGGGCCAGAACCGCTTCATCGCGTAGATGACCGTGCCCAGTTGCTGGGCCAGCACCACGTGCTCGATGTGCTCGGTGCCCTGGATGGGAACGATGAAGTGCTCGGGCACGAGTTGGAAGTCGGCGAAGGCGGCCGAGCAGCTGAGGTCGGGTACGGACAGGACGAGCTGGCCGGGCTCGATGCCGTCGGCCGTGCTCTCCAGCACCTCGCCCACGGACTCGTGGCCGGGGTAGCCGGGGCGGGACGGGTAGGGCTCCAGGCTGGTGCCCGCGAAGATGTTGTGCAGGTCGCTGCCGCAGATCGTCGCCCACTTGGTGCGGATGAGCACCTGCCCAGGACCATCCACACTCGGCTCGGGCGCGTCCTGCCACTCCACGCGACCGGGCTCCATCAAACGGGCGGCCTTCATCGAGTCCCCCTCGGGTTAGCTACTTGCTCGCAAGTAAACTGCGCACGGCGGGACTTGTCAACGCCCGACCCAAGGCGGTGGGCGCGGTGCTGAGGTCGAGCACCTGTGTGTCGATGCGGGGCGCGGCTCCCGGGGGCGACCACCACGACCCCGTCCCTCCACGGCCTGTTGGCGGCTTTGCACAAGAGCCCGGCGGGCGCCTGAGCGAACGCCGAGCGCCGTGCGCTTCTTGTGCAGTAATGCGCACTATGCGCGGGTTGCTGCACACGAAAGACGCGCCGTCAGGCGATGCGTACGGCGATTGCTCTGCAAAGCCGCCTGCTGCGCGACGACGTGCGCATTCGCCAGGAGTTCTTCGCCCTCGTGCGGCCTGCGTCTTCGCCCAACACTCGCCCAATGCTCAGGGGTGCGAGCAGAACATCCCGACCGTCCGTAGCCTGTCCGCGTGAGCACGGGTGCTGTCCACGGCGACGGGCCGGCTCGTTGGAGCAACAGCCTGCTCACCGACGACCGGGTACTCGAGGACCTCGTGTGCGACGTGCGCGAGGCCTTGGCCAGCGAAGCCGTCGCCCTCTACCTCCTCGATGCGGAGAGGGGGCGGCTCGCCCTGCGAGCAGTGGCCGGCGCCCTGGCCGCGGACCTGCCCGAGAACCTCGACCCGACAACCTCGCTCGTCGAGTGGGCCGTGGCCCACGGCCGGGTGTTGACGAACGAGGGGACCGGCCCGGCGCTGCCGTCCGAGCTGGCCTCGCGGGTCACGTCGGTGGCCGCCGTCCCGGTCCGAGTGAACGGCAAGCTCGCCGGCCTGGCGCTGACCTGTGCCCGCCGCCCCGGCCAGCTGGGCGCCGACGACGTCCGCCTCCTGGAGCTGCTGGCCGAGAGCACGGCCGCGTGGATGCAGAGCGTCGAGCTGCGCGCCGCCGAGCGCCGGTCCCGGCTCGGAGCCGAGCACGCCCTTCGCCGCCTCGCCCTGCTGGCCGACGCCGGCGATCTGCTCTCCTGGACGCTGGAGAGCTACGAGCCCACCCTGTCCGAATTGCCGGACGTGATCGTCCCCGCCTTCGCCGACTGGTGCGCCATCGACCTGGCCGAGCGGGATGGGGCAGGCGAGCGGGCCGGCGCCGAGATGGCCCTCCGCCGCCAGGCCGCCCGGCACGCCGACCCGGCGCGGGCCGCCGAGGTCGCAGCCCTCCAGCGCCGGTTCCCCGGGTGGGCCGAGCAGGTGCAGCGGGTGGTGGACAGCGGCCATGCCGAGCTCGACCACGACATCCGGATCGGCCCCGGCGAGCCCGCCCCCGACTCCGTCGCCATGGGCCGGGCCCTGGGCCTGGTGTCGGTGATGGTCGTGCCCATCCAGGTCCGGGGCCTGACGCTGGGCGCCATCTCGTTCGGGACCGGCCCCGATCGCCGGGGTTTCCGGCCCTCGGACCTGGCCGTGTCCGAGGCCGTGGCCGCCCGGGTCGGCGTGGCCATCGAGCGGGTACTTCTCTACAGGGAGACCCGAGAAGTGGCGGACGCCGCCTCCCGCCAGACGATGCAACTGCGCGGCCTGGTCAGCGCCGAGCTGGACATCGCGGCCTGCACGTCGCCGGACGACGTGCTGTCGTCCATGGTCGACCAGGCGCGCACGGTCCTGCGCAGCGAGACCGCCATGGTCACGTTCGACGACGGGTCCGCCCGCGCCCCGCTCCGGGTCTCGTCACCCCGTGGGGTGGCGTGGCTGGCCGACCCGGTCCGCGCCGAGATCGAGGCCGAGGTGCGCCGGTCGGCGCTGCCCGGGCGGGGAGACGATGTCGGCGGTGTGGGCGCGTGGATGGCCCTGCCCCTGGCCGGTCCCGACGAGGTGGGGGACGCCGCACACGGTGTCGTCATCCTGACCGGCCGGCCCGACGGTCCGTTCACCGAGGACGATCAGGCCATCTTCATGTCGATCGTCCACCTGGCATCGGTGGCCCTCGAGAAGGCGAGGCTCTACCAGGAGGTCGAGGACAACGAGCGCCGGTTGGAGACCCTCGTCGACGCCGCCCCCCTCGCCATCATCGAGCTCGACGCGGCGGGCAGCATCAGCAGGTGGAACCGGGCGGCGCGAGGTCTGGTGGCCTGGTCCGACAAGGCCCGGCGGCCGGTGTTCGTGGAGGCGACCCGCCAGGTGCTCGAGGAGTTGGCCGCGCAGGTGCGTGCGGGTGAGCGCGTGGTCGACGTGGAACTCGTGCTCCACCGCCACGACGGCCGAGCCCTGCCCGCGGCCGTGTCGGCCGTGGCCCTGGCCAGCATCGACGACATCCTCGACGGCACGTTGTTGCTCGTGGCGGACATCACCGATCGCAAACGGCTGGAGGAGCAGGTGCTGCGCTCGCAGCGGCTCGAGGCGGTGGGCCAGCTCGCGGGGGGCGTGGCCCATGACTTCAACAATCTCCTCACGGTGGTGCTCGGCTACGCCGACCTGCTGCTGGCCCGACCGCTGGACGACGATGCCCGCGGTGACCTGGAGGCCATCCGGGGCGCGGGGGAGGGGGCGGCCCGCCTCACGTCGCAGCTCCTCACCATCAGCAGCCGCCAGGTGGTCCAGCCCGAGGTCATCGATCCCAACTCCGTGCTCCGGGAGATCATCGAGGTGACGCGGCGGGTGATCGGCGAGCACATCCGCGTGCGCGCCGAACTGGGTGAACGGGTGAGCGGCATCCTGATCGATCCCGGCTACCTCGAACAGGTCGTGTTGAACCTGATGCTCAACGCCAGGGATGCCATGCCCGACGGGGGTGAGCTGGTGGTGTCGACCGCCGACGTCGTGCTCGACCAGGCCGAACCGGCCATCGGACCCGAGGCTCCGGCCGGGCGCTACGTGTCGGTGACGGTGGCCGATACGGGCGAGGGCATGACCGTGGAGACTCTCGAGCACTGCTTCGAGCCCTTCTTCACCACCAAGCCGCCGAACGAGGGCAGCGGGCTGGGCCTGGCCACGGTCTACGGCATCGCCCGCCAGTCCGACGCCCACGTCCAGGTCGAGACCGAGGTGGGCAGCGGCACGATCGTGCGGCTGCTGTTCCGGCCCTTCGCCGCCGCCGAGGTCCGGACGGCACCGGTGGCGCGCCCGAACGCGCCGGGTGGGCCGGAGCGCGTGCTCGTGGTGGAGGACGACCCGGTCGTGCGGAACCTGACCGAGGCGGTGCTGACGCGCCATGGGTACGACGTGCTCACCGCGGCCAGCGGGCCGGCGGCCCTGGCCCTGGTCGACCCCGCCAGCCCGCCTGTCGACCTGCTGGTGACCGACATCGTGATGCCGGACATGGGTGGCCTCAGCCTGGCCGACGCCGTGCACGAGGTGTGGCCGGCGACGCGGGTGCTGTTCATGTCGGGCCACGCCGCCGGCGTGCAGGAAGAGCTCTCGGCTGCCTCCCACCGGGGCCAGTTCCTGCCCAAGCCGTTCACCGCCCAGGATCTCGTGCACCGGGTGCGTGACATCCTCGACGCGCCCTAGGAGCGGGCGTGCCGGTCAGGCTTCGAAGCGGTAGCCAACGCTGCGGACGGTGACCACTCGCCGGGGGTTGTTCGGGTCGGTCTCGATCTTGCGGCGGATGCGCCGCACGTGCTCGGTGACGGTGGCCGAGTCCTGCCAGTCCCCGGACGACGACCACACCTGGCGGAGGAGCTGCTCCCGCGAGAACACCTGCCGGGGCGAGCCGGCCAGGAAGGCGAGCAGGTCGAACTCCTTGGCCGTCAGCTCCACCAGCTCGCCGTTCACCGTTACCTCGCGCGAGACCAGGTCGAGGCACAGGTCGCCGAAGTCGAGCACCCGGCTGGCGGTGGTGTGCACGCTGGTGCGGCGCAACACTGTTTGCACCCGGGCCACGACCTCGCCGGGTGAGAAGGGCTTGACGATGTAGTCGTCGGCACCCAGGCGCAGACCCAGGATGCGGTCCATCTCGTCCCGCTTGGCCGTCACGAGAATCACCGGCAGGTCACTGGTGCGGCGCAATTCGGACAGGAACCCGAGCCCGTCGTCTCCGGCCAGCATCAGGTCGAGCAGCATGATGTCGGGCTGGATGGTGGCGAGAAGCGTGCGCGCCTCGTCGGGCGTGGCACATGAGTCGGCCCGGAAGCCGTTGCGCTCCAGGACCTTGGTGAGCAAGGCGCACACAGCACGGTCGTCGTCGACGACGAGGACACGGGTGAGGCGGGGACCGAGGGGGCCGTTGTGGCTCATCGTCAACCGCGGTTCCTGTGTGCCGACCGTGACATGTACCGGACCTCCTGTCACGGTCAGTGCTGGTACCGCGCCGAACTTACACCAGCCGGTGACGGAAGTTGGGCAGCTGTTGAGCGGTCGTAGCGGCTGCAGTGGCCTCCGGTCGTCATCGTGGATCGCGTGGTGGCGCCCACGGACACCAGGAAGCACTCGGCGAAGCCGCCGCGCCACGCTCGCTCCGTCCTCGTCGTCGGAACCGACGACTGGGCGGTGGAGCAACTCGGGGCCCAGCTGGCTGCGGCCGGCCGCCAGGCCCACCGTTGCCATGACCCCGGCGCCGCGCCTTTCCCGTGCAATGCCTTCATACCCGGACGGGGATGCCCGCTCGATCAGGGGGTCGATGTCGCAGTCACCATCCGTGCCCGGCCGCTGCCCAACGCGACGGGGGGCGAGACGGGGGTGACCTGCGCACTGCGCATGGGCGTGCCCGTGGTCGTGGCCGGGATGACGGCGGGGAACCCGTTCGCCTCCTGCGCGTCCGGCATGGTGGGACTGGACGGGGACGTGGGCGCTGCGGTCGACGGTGCCGCCGAGGCGCATCGCACCGTCGACCTGCGGGCCCCTCTGCGCTAGCCCTGCCGACCCTGCGCTGGCCCTGCCGACCCTGCGTGAGCCGGCCGACCCTGCGTGAGCCGGCCGACAGGGTCCTAACCGGTCGGCTGCCGGGCTTCCCGCCGCCGGCGGGCGCTCACGACGAACAGCATGCCAACCAGCAGCAGGGCGACCCCCGTCCTCGCCTCACGGTCGACGGGAGCGCCGGTGCGGGGCAGGGTGGCCGGGGCAACCGTCGGCGCCGGGGCCGTGATCTGCAGGCCCAGGACGCGGGTGATGGTGGCGTGAGACGTGGCCGACACCGTGTTGCCGAGGGGGTCGACACCGCTCGCCGTGCCCGTGTTGGTGGCGGGCGTCGACGCCGTCACCACGACCGCCTTGGTGAGCGTGGTCGACGCACCGGGTGCCAGCGATGCGACGGTGCCGATGGTACCGAGCACGTCGTCGGTGACCGACACGTTCGTGAGGGCGACATCACCGGTGTTGGTCACCACGTAGGTGTAGGTGACGGTGTCGCCGCTGTTCACCGTCGTCGGGCTGGCCGACTTGGTCAGCGAGATGCCTGGGTGGATCACGTTCACGGCGACGGCATCGGTGCCGGTGGCCGTCCGGCCGAACGAGTCCGTGCCCTGGGCGGTGGCGACGTTGTCCTGGTCGGCGGACGCCGTGGTCTGGTACGTGCACGTGATCTTCTGTGCGGGTGCCAGGACGAAGCCGATGCCGTGGTCGCACGTGGCGGCCAGGGTGGCGTTGCGGGTGTCGTCGAGCTGGGTGATGGTCAGCGGCAACTGGCCGGTGTTGGTGACGACGACCACGTAGTCGAGGGCGGCACCGTTCTCCACGATCAGCGGGCTGGCGGTGGACGAATGCTGGCCGTTGACCGTCTTCGCCACGTCGAGCCCTATGGGGAGCTTGCTGTCAACGAAGGTGTGGGCGACGGTCGTGCGGGTGTCCGATGTCGCCGTCACGGTCACGACGGCGCTGTCCACGGCGTAGCCGGCGGGTGCCGAGATCTCCTTGACGTAGTACGTGCCCGGGAGGACGCCGGTGAACAGGCACGTGGCCGGGGTACCCACGGCACCGCCTGATGTCGTGCACTGGTTGTTGGTCGCCGTGGTGGCCAACGTGGTGGCACCGGGATCGGAGTAGAGCCCGAACACGGCGCCGTCGAGGCCAGCGCCGGCGTCGTCGTTCTTGGCGACGATGAGCGTCCCCGGGTTGCGCGGGTTGACGAACGTGTGGCTGACCGTCGTCTCGGTGTCGGACACGACCGTCACCGCGGCGATGGTCTGGTCCGCCGCGTAGTGGGTCGGCGCGGTGATCTCCTTGACGAAGTACGAGCCCGGTGTGGCCCCGTCGAAGGTGCACGCCGCCGCCGTGGCCGCTCCGCCACCGGATGTCGTGCACTGGTTGTTGGTCGCCGTGGTGGCCGGCGTGGTGGCCGCCGCGTCCGAGAACAGGCCGAAGAGAGCGCCGGCCACGCCGTCGCCCAGGTCGTCGGTCTTGAGCACCTTCACCGAGCCGCCGTTGCGGGGGTTCACGAAGACGTGCGAGACCGTCGTCGTCACGTCGGACACCGCCGTCACCGGCGCGATGGTCTGGTCGGCCGTGAAGTGGCCGGGCGCCGAGATCTCCTTGACGAAGTACGAGCCCGGCGTCACGTCGTCGAACGTGCACGTCGCCGCCGTGGCCGGCCCGCCGCCCGCGGTGGTGCACTGGTTGTTGGTCGCCGTGGTGGCCGGCGTGGTGGCCGCCGCGTCCGAGAACAGGCCGAAGAGAGCGCCGTTCACGCCTGCCCCGGTGTCGTCGACCTTGTTGACCCGGATGTCCCCCGGGTTCCGGGGGTTGACGAACGTATGGCTCACGGTGACGCTCTGGCCGATCACCGCGGTCACCGGTGTGATGGTCGAGTCGGTCGAGAAGTGGCTCGGCGCCGACAGCTCCTTCACGTAGTACGTGCCGGGGTGCACGTTGGCGAACGAGCAGGACGCGGGCGTGCTGGCGTTGCCGCCGCTGGTGGTGCACTGGTTGTTGCCGGCCTGAGCGGGCGTGGTGGCGGGCACGGTGGCGGCCGCGTCGGTGAACAGGCCGAACACGGCGCCCGCCAGGCCGGCGCCCGTGTCATCCGTCTTCTTCACCTCGATGGAGCCGCAGTTGGAGATGGTGGTGAAGGCGGGCGGCACGAAGTCCTTGAGTTCGGAGTCGTCCGAACCCGACGACGATCGGCTGCGGGCGAAGGCGCTCGAGAGCGTGGTGCACACGGCTGGGTCGAAGAACTGGGGCAGCAGGTCGAGGTTGATGACGACCTCGCCGAAGAGCTGGTTGGTGCTGATTTCAGCTTCTTGCACTGTGCTGTTCAGCGTGATGGGCGAGCTCCACGAGTTGGTGGCCGCCACCCACTTCGACTCCTTGATGCTGTCGACCGTCCCGCCGTGGAAGTTGTAGATGATGCGCAGGTCGTTGTTGGTGCGGACCCGGTTGCTCCTGGTCGGCTTGGCCGGCGCGCACGGCGCGGTCGACTGGTTGAGCTCGAACTCGATGGTGGTGGTCCCGTTGTTGGTGGCCCGGGTCCACGCCAGGTAGAGGAAGTCACCGGGGTTGGCTCCGCTCACGTGCTTGGAGCCGACCGAGAACGACGTGATGTCGTTCTTGGGCGACGGGGCGTGCAGGGTGATGTTGGGGCAGAGGTCGTTCTCCTTGGCGCCGCCCGTGTAGCCCTCCTCCGCGCTCCCGGTGTGGTCCAGCACGGTGATGACGGTGCTCGCCGGTGTGGTGTCGAGGACGCCATCCCCGCCGTTGAACGGGCTGCCTGCCAGCGAGCTGCCTGAGTCGGCCCGGGCCAGGCCTGCCATCCCGCCGACGGCGCCGAGGGGCGCGCCGACGAGGCCGGCCACCACGAGCACGCTCCAGAGCCGGGAGTGCCGCCGCCCCTTGCCCGGCACCGGCGTGGCTGCCACCGGTGTGGCCGCCACCGGTGTGGACGGCGCCGATGTGCTGGCTGTCGCTTCCTGCCTGCTTCTCCATACGACGCTCATGTCGCCCCTCCACTTGCAGCCCTGACGGAACCGCGCCCGCGGTAGGTGTCCCACTCTCGACCGCTGGTCTCCATCCCCGGGCAACGCCGCATCAACGGATTCCCAACGCTCCTTGCCCGGAGGCCCTACGCGGGACAGAGCGCCCTCTCGGGGGCTGTTGAGCAGTTGTTGTGATGGGCGTGGTGGGCGGTTGATCCAGGCCCGGCATCGTCACCATCTAGGCGGAAGCGTCGATCCCCGGGCTGCATCTGGTCGCCTGGTCCGGGGGGAGCGAGCGGCGAAACCCACGCCTTGTGAACCGAACCGCCGACACAAGGAGACCCCCCATGCGCCTCATCACCCGAAAGCGGCTGGCCGGCGTGGGCGTGGCCATGACCGCCACCCTGCTGGCCACTGCTGCCTTCGCCTACTGGACGACCACTGGCGACGGCCACGGCACGGCCACGACGGACACCGCCAATGCCATCACCGTCAACCAGACCTCGTCGAACCTGAACCTGTATCCGGGCGGCTCGTCCGACCTGCTGGGCGACTTCGACAACACGACCAACGCGGGAAAGGTCTTCGTCGCCGGCGTGACTGCGGTCGTGCACCCCTTCAGCGTCCAGCCCGATGACACCAAGCCGGCGTGCACCGAAGCCGACTTCTCGATCACGGGCACGGCCACGGTCAACGCCGAGATCGGCCACGGCACCGACCAGGGTTCGTGGAGCGGCCTGACGCTCAACATGCTCGACGACCCGGTCAACAACCAGGACAACTGCAAGGGCCTGACCGCCAGCACGCTGAAGATCGACTACACGGCACACGCCTCATAGGCAGGGCGCGCCGCCAATGTGCCCTGAACCAGGTGAGGGAGTCGTGGATGCAATCGCGTGGAAGACGGAGTGAGCGGGGCGAGGCCCTGACGGCGGCCTTGGTCGCGGGCGCCGTGCTGCTGTTCGGGACGGCGGTGGTCGCCACCACCGTCGTCCGGACGGCGGCGTCACTTCCCGCGCCGCCCCCGCCGTCGATCACATCCGGGCCGGCGACGGGCTCCACCGTCGCAGCATCGTCCGTATCGTTCACCTACGGCGCCACCCTGAGTGGCGTCGCCTTCGAGTGTTCGCTGGACGGTGGCACGTTCAAGGGTTGTCCGGCCACCGGCGTCTCCTTCGCCCGGCTGGCCGACGGCAGCCACACCTTTCAGGTGCGGGCCACGGCCCGGAACCGGCCCGACAGCCCGGCCGCCTGGCGCTCGTGGCGAGTCGACACCACCGCGCCCCTGATCACCATTTCGCACCCGAGCGCGGCCGCCTTCAACGCCACTGGCTGGAGCACCTTGTGCGGCGGCGGGCCCGGCCTGTGCGGCACGGCGACGGACGGGGCCGGCGTGGCCAAGGTCGAAGCCACCGTCGTGCAGCACGCCACCGGGAAGCACTGGGACGGTACGGCCTTCGCCGCGACTGCCCAGGTGTTCCAGACGGCGGCCGGCACCGTCGCCTGGCGCCTGCCCCTCGCCCTCCCGGCCGACGGCTCCTACGGCGTCGTGGTGCGGGCCACAGACGCGCTGGGCAATGTCTCGCGTCCCTCCGGGTACGTCGCCTGGGCATGGAAGGTCGACACCGTCGCCCCGCCGGCACCCACGATCACCAAGGGCCCCGACGACGCCACCGCTGACACCAGCCCCACGTTCTCGTATGCGGACGCCGAGCAGGGCGTGGCCTTCGAGTGCGCGCTCGACGGCGCCGCCTTCGCGCCGTGTGGCGCCAAGCGGGCCGCCTTCGAGAACCTCCCCACCACCGATCACTGCTTCCAGGTCCGGGCCGTGGACCCGGCGGGCAACGCCAGCCCGCCCGCGTCCTCGTGCTGGACGATCGTGCTCGGCCAGGGCTTCGGCGTGACCGGCAGCACCACCGGGTCCTTCGTGCCCGGCATGGCCCAGGCGTTGAACCTGACCTTCGCCAACCCGTACAACTTCCCCATCAAGGTGCTCAGCGTGTCGATCACGATCGACGACGCCACCACCAAGGGCGCCACCGCCAACCCGGCCTGCGTGGGCTCGGCCAACCTGGCCGTCACACGCGCGTTCACCGGTCCGGTGACGGTGCCGGCCAAGTCCACCAGGACCCTGCAGCAGCTCGCCGTGCCCACCGACCAGTGGCCCTTGGTCGAGTTGCTGGACATGCCGTGGGAGCAGGACGGCTGCCAGGGCACCACCTTCACGCTCTCCTACGCGGGGACGGCGACCAAGCCGTGACGCGCACCCGCTCCCTCGCCGTGTTGCTCGGAGGCGTCCTGCTCGCCGGCGTGCTTCCGGCGCTGGCCTTCGTCACCACGAGCGGCACCGGCCAGGGCTCGGCTACCACCGGCACCATGCAGACGGTCACGGTGGCCGCCTTCGTGGGCGGCGACACGCCGTCGTCAGCGCTGTCGCCGGGTGGCCCCGTCGCTGATGTCATCCTCCGGGCCACCAACCCCAACGCCTTCTCGGTGATGGTCGACAGCATCACCGGCGGGGGGCCCATCACCGCCGACCCCGGCCATGCCGGCTGCACCACGACCGGCGTCACCTTCACTGCCCCGGTCAGCCCCGACATCACGCTGCCCCCGGGCTCGACCCTGCTGCACCTGGCGGGCGCAGCGGCCATGGACGCCACCTCGTTGCCCGCCTGCCAGGGCGCGACCTTCCACATCCCGGTGACCCTGGTGGTGCACCGATGACGCGCGCCGCCCGACTGTGGCTCGTCGTCATCGGGGCTGTCGCCTTGGCGGCCCTCGGGGGCGCGGCCTTCGCTCGATGGGCCTCGACCGACAGCAGCAACTTCGCCGCGGCCGGGGGTGACAGCCTGCAGGCCGGGCCCGCCCCTGCCGTGAGCGGGGTCAACGGGCAGAGCGTGACGATCACCTGGCCGGCGAGAGCCACCGCGGGAGGCCGGGCCGCCACCGGCTACACCGTGGCCCGCTACAGCGTGCCGTCCGGTGGTTCGCCGACGGCTGCCACGGGCGGGTGCGCGGGCACGGTGGCCGCCCTCACCTGTACCGAGGACCCCGCCGCCGCAGGCACCTGGTACTACACGGTGACGCCCCGCATCGCCCTGTGGGCGGGGGCCGAGGGCAGCCGGAGCGGGGCCATCGTGGTGACGGCGCCGTCGCTCACCTTCACCGCCAACCAGAGCTTCACCACCTTGCCCGCCACCCTCGCCGGCGGCGCCCTCTCCCACTTCCGCAACGGCGAGAGCGTGACCTTCCGGCTCGACAGCGCCGCGGGCCCGGTGCTGGCCGGATCGATCAGCACCGCCGACGGGACGGGCGCGGCGGGGCCGTTCACCGTCACCATCCCGACGGGCGTGGCCGCCGGCACCCACGCGGCCGTGGCCGTGGGCAGCCAGGGCAGCCAGGCAACGGGCACCAGCTTCACGGTGGTCGACAGCCGCCCGACGGTGACGTCAATCACCCGGGCGGGCACCCACCCGGCCAAGGCGGGCCCGCTGACGTGGACGGTGACCTTCTCCGAGCCCGTCAACAGCGTGGGTACCGGCAACTTCGGCCTGGCTACCGGCAACATCGGCAGCTCGGCCCCGTCGATCACCTCGGCCACGCCCTCGGGCGGGGCTCCCTCGGCCACGTGGACGGTGTCGGTCCTCACGACCGGGACCACCGGGGCCAACAACGGCTCGATCGGCCTGAACCTCACCAGCGCCAGCACCATCGCCGACACCGGCGGCAACGGGCTCAACGCCACCCTCCCGGTGGTCGGCCAGGCCTACACGTACGACACGACCCGGCCCACGTTGACCTCGGTCAACCGGTCGGCTGACAACCCGGCCAGGGCGACACCGCTCACGTGGGTCGTCACCTTCGCCGAGCCGGTCAGCAACGTGGCCACGTCCAACTTCACACTCACCAATACCCTCCTCACGGGCACGCCCAGCATCACGTCGGTCACGCCCACCATCACGCCCCCGTCGGCCACGTGGACGGTGACCGTGAGCACGACCGGGGTCACCGCGTCGGCGGGCACGATCCGCCTCAACATGGCCAGCGCGGGCACGGTCGCGGACGCCGCCGCCAACGCGCTGAGCGCCACCGGCATCCCCTTCAGTGGCGAGGCGTATTCGTACGACACGGCGGCGCCCACCCTCGCCTCCGTGAACCGGGCCGCGGGCGAACCTGTCACGACCAACGCCGGGCCGCTGGCCTGGACGGCGACGTTCTCCGAGCCGGTCGACGGCGTGGCCGCGGGCAACTTCACCATCGTCACCACGGGCACGGCCGGGACGGCACCGAGCATCACGTCGGTGGCGTCCACCGGGGACGCCCCGTCGGCCACGTGGACGGTGACAGTGAGCACCACGGGCACCACGGCCACGGCCGGCACCGTCGGTCTCAACTACACGAGCGCCGGCGCCATCGCCGACGCCGCCGGAAACGGCCTGAGCACGGCACCGACCGTCACCGGCCAGACCTACAGCTACGACACGTACCCGCCCACCGTGGCCATCACGAGCCTGGCTGCCGGCAACGGCAGCAGCAAGATCGACGTGAACGGCACCGGCAGCACGGGCGCCAACGACGGGAAGGTCACCTTGTACCTCTGCCGGACATCGCCCTGCAACCTGGCCGGGGCCAACCAGACCTACACGAACCTCACCGTGGCTGCCGACGGGACGTGGGGGGTTTCCACCGGCAACATCGGCACTGGCACCTGGTACGCCACGGCAACGAGGACCGACACGGCCGGCAATACCACCACCGCCACGTTCGGGCCGTTCGTCCGATGAAGCTCCTCCGCAAGGACACCACCGCGGCGCCCACATCCGGCGCGGCTGGCGCCGGGGCCGCCGGGAACGCGGGCGAGAAGGACATCGGCGTCCTCCCCGGCGGGCGGCGCCTGGGCGAGTTGCTGGTGGAGGCCCGCCTCATCCGCCCGCCGCAGGTCGCGGCGGCGCTGGTCCAGCAGGACGGCGGCGACAAACGCCTCGGGACCCTGCTCGTCGAACTGGGTGCCCTGGGGGAGCGGGACCTCACCCGCATCCTGGCCGAGCAGCTCGCACTCGAGGTGGCAGACCTCCGCAGCGAGGCGGCCGATCAGCAAGCCCTCGACCTGCTGCCCGAGTCCGTGGCCCGCAGCCTGTCCGCCCTGCCCCTACGCCTGGCCGACGGTCGGGTGCAGGTGGTCGTGGCCGATCCGTCAGCAGCGCTGGAGCAGCGGTTGGCCGCCACCATGGGCCACCCCGTCGAGCTCCTCCTGGCCCCGGCTTCGGAGGTGCGGCGGGCCATCGACAACTCGTACCGGGCGCTCGGCGGCGTCGACCGGTTGGTGCAGGCGTTCGAGGCGGGCGAGGCCTCCCGGGCCCGGGCCCAGGCCGTGGTGCAGCCGGCCGAGGTTTCGACCGACGCGCCCGTGGTGCAGGTCGCCAACCTGGTGATCACCCAGGCCCTGCGAGATCGCGCCTCCGACATCCACATCGAACCTCAGGACGACCTCCTGCGGGTGCGGTTTCGTATCGACGGCGCCCTCCACGACACGCTGGCGCTCCCCGCGTCCATCGCGCCTGCCCTCGTCAGCAGGCTGAAGATCATGGCGGGCATGAACATCGTGGAGCGACGGCGGTCGCAGGACGGCCAGATCGCCATGGAGGTCGACGGCCGATCCATCGACATCCGGGTCGCCACCACCGCCACCATCTGGGGTGAGAAGTGCGTGCTCCGCCTCCTCGACAAGAGCCGGGCGCTGTACCGGCTGCACGACCTGGGCATGCCCTCCGACACCCACGCCACCTTCTCCAAGATGGTGCGCTCGCCGTTCGGCATGATCCTGTGCGCGGGGCCCACGGGCAGCGGCAAGACGACCACGCTGTACGCCACGTTGGCCGAGATCAACGAGCCCCACCGCAACATCATGACGATCGAGGACCCCGTCGAGTACGTGATCCCGTCGATCAACCAGATCCAGACGAACGAGCAGGCGGGCCTGACGTTCGCCACCGGCCTCAAGTCGATCCTGCGCCAGGACCCCGACGTCATCTTGGTGGGTGAGATCCGGGACGTGGAGACGGCCCGGATCGCCGTCCAGTCCGCCCTCACCGGCCATCTCGTGCTCTCGTCGCTGCACGCCACCGACTCGGTGTCGGCCTTGCACCGCTTCCTCGACATGGGGATCGAGTCGTTCCTCATCGCCTCGTCGGTGCTGGGCGTGGTGGGGCAGCGGCTGGTGCGTCGCATCTGCCCGTCGTGTCGCGCCCTGGAACGCCCGAGCGACGAAGAGCTGGCGTTCTGGCTCGAAGGCGGCGGCTCGCCCGACAAGAAGCGCTTCTACGTGGGCAAGGGCTGCAACTTGTGTGCGGGCACCGGGTACCAGGACCGCGTCGGCGTCTACGAGTTCCTGCGCATCACGCCGGAGATCAAGCGGTTGGTGGTGGGGTGGGCCATGCAGGAGGAGCTCCAGCGCCTGGCCGTGTCGCAGGGAATGCGCACGTTGCGGCAAGAGGCGATGAGCCTGGTGCAGCAGGACGTCACCACCATCGCCGAGGTCATCCGCAGCATCTAC
>Ga0070741_10008702_pt1 | contig 20173 bp, 22 predicted proteins | sample Coa_R1_4_FD_66440 | JGI IMG/M metagenome (GOLD analysis project Ga0070741, IMG submission 66440) | Surface soil microbial communities from Centralia Pennsylvania, which are recovering from an underground coalmine fire - Coalmine... | ecosystem: Environmental > Terrestrial > Soil > Unclassified ...
TCCGGAACAGGGGTACGTGGAAGTGGATGCGCCAGTCGCGCGTCCCCCGCCCCTCGGCCAGCGCCGCCTCGAGCGCGGCCGGCAGGTCCGCGTAGCGGATCAGGCGGCCGCCGGCGCGCGCGGAGCAACGCGGGGGGCCGCCCCGCCCCGTCGCCGGTCCCGCGGCGGCACCGCGCCCGGGGCCGGCGGTCCACGATCCCTCGTGTCGAAGGCCGGCGCACGTGCGCGGTGACCCGCCGGATCTCGTCCCGGGTCAGCCGGTCGCGGAAGGCCTGCATGGCGCCGGGCGCGCCTCCGAAGACCCTCTCGAAGAGGCCGGCGGCGGGGGCGTTCCGCGGGTAGACGGGCTGCCCCTCGGTCCGAGGGGATGCGCCCGACCCGCTCGACCGCGAACAGGCGGCCGGTGCCGTCGTCGGCCGCCACGCGGGGATGCTCCACCGCTAGCATCGGATCCGGCTCGCTGTCAACGCCGGCGGACCCCCGGCCGGCCGCGGGCATTCGCGGACCCGCCCGCTTTCCTCTACGATGGCGCGCGGCGCCCCGCGACGGCGGCGGCCGAGGAGGGGGCATGCTCTGGTTCGGGCTGGCGGTCGGGAGCGCGCTGTTCCAGGTCCTCCGGAACATGGTCATGAAGCGTCTCGGGCACGCGCTCGACGAGACGATCAACGTCTGGGGACGGTTCACGTTCATCCTCCCCTTCGCGGCGATCCCGCTCCTGGTGGAAGGTGTCCCCGGCCGCGGACCGGACGTCTACTGGTACTGCCTCCTGTTCGCCGCGACCCAGATCATCGGGACCCAGTGCCTGGCCATCGCGCTCAAGGTGGCCGAGATCTCGCTGGTGACCGCGCTCTGGAAGCTCTCCGTCGTGCTGCTGGTGGTCTGGGGCTATCTCGCGCTCGGCGAGCGGCCCTCGCCGGCGGGCATCACCGGCGTGCTGGTCTGCGTCCTCGGCGTGTACCTGATCAACGTGAGCCGCGCCCACGTGTCGGTCTGGGCGCCGCTCGTCTCGCTCGCCCGCGATCCGGGGCAGCGCTACACCCTGGGCGCCGCGCTCTTCTACGCGCCGTCGGTCGTGCTCATCAAGCGGATCGCGCTCCTCTCGAGCCCCTCGTTCGCGGTCTTCATGGGCTATCTCTTCTGCTCGATCCTGATCACGCCGTGGGTCCTCTGGCGCTCGGCCCGCCACTTCCGCCAGCTCGGGCGGCACTGGCTCGGCTTCGTGGGGCTGGGCGCCTTCGCGGCGCTGTCCACCCAGCTCGGGACGACCGCCTACACGATGACCGTCAGCTCGTACGTGGAGTCGGTCAAGCAGATCGAGATCCTGCTGGCGATCGGGATCGGCTGGCTCATGTTCGGGGAAGGGGCCCGCATCCGCCGGATCTGGCCGGGGTGCGTCGTGATGCTCCTCGGCATCGTCATCCTGATCCTCGGGAAGCACTGACGCGCCGGGCGGGACCGGCCGGCGCGCGGGGCCGCGGGCGGGGCGCGGCGGCGGCCGGGGCCACCCCGGCGCCCGCCCGACGCCCGGCAGGCGCGGGGAGCGCGCGCCGGGCCACCGCGCCGCGAGCATCGGCCCGGGCGCCCGCTGGACAAGGGTCCCGCGGCCGCCCTACCCTGGGGCCCGTCGGATCACGGGCCGGCCGCTCGGCCCCCGCGTGTCGCTCGATCAGCACCAGGAGGACCCGATGAACGCGACCGACCTCTGCTACACGTCCGCGCTCGAGCTCGGCCGGCTCTACCGCACGAAGGCCGTCTCGCCCGTCGAGGTGACCGACGCCGTGCTGGCGCGCATCGAGCAGCTCAACCCCCGGCTCAACGCCTACCTGACCGTCACCGCGGACCACGCCCGCGAGCTGGCGCGGGCGTCCGAGGCGCGGATGCAGCGCGGCGCGCCGATGGGCCCCCTCGACGGGATCCCCTACTCGATCAAGGACCTGGAGCCGACCGCGGGCATCCGGACCACCTACGGCTCCCGGTTCTTCGAGCACCACGTGCCGTCGGAGGACGGCGTGGTCGCCGCCCGGCTCCGCGGCTCGGGCGGCGTCCTCCTCGGAAAGACGAACACGCCGCATTTCGGCTACAAGGACATGTGCGACAACCTGATCGGGCCGCCCTGCCGGAATCCGTGGAACCTGGACCGCACCTCCGGCGCCTCCTCGGGTGGCGCGGGCGCGGCGGTCGCGGCCGGCCTGGGCCCGCTCGCCCACGGATCGGACGGCTCGGGCTCGATCCGCATCCCGTCGGCGCTCTGCGGCATCTTCGGCCTGAAGCCCTCCCTGGCCCGGGTCCCGTACTGGCCGAGCGCGGACCTCTGGAACGCCCGCTCGCACAACGGCCCGATGACCCGGACGGTGCGCGACGCGGCGCTCCTGCTGCAGGTGATGGCCGGACCCGATCCCCGCGACCCGCTCTCGATCGACGCGCCGCCGCCGGACTACCTGGCCGCGTGCGAGGGCGATCTCCGCGGGTGGCACGTGGGCTGGAGCGTCGACCTGGGGTTCGCCCACGTCGATCCCGAGGTGGCGGAGCTCACGGCCCGCGCGGCGCGCCGCTTCGAGGCCCTGGGAGCCCACGTCGAGGAGGCGAAGATCGACTGGGGGCACCCCTACGAGTTCCACAAGGTCATCTACTCGACGAGCGTGGCGGCGCGGAACTACGAGCGCGCGCTCCAGCGGCCCGACTGGATCGAGCCGACCCTCATGCGCATGATCCTGGACGCCGGGAAGTGGAGCGCGATCGATCACATGAAGGCGCACCTGGCGCGGACCGAGTTCGCCGAGAAGGTCCGCCGGACCTTCGACCGGTACCGCCTCCTGCTCACGCCGCAGATGCCGGTCGCGGCGTGGCCCGCCGATCCGGGCCCGTTCGAGGGCCTGGCCGACCTGGGGGGCAAGCCCGCGCACTCGATCTTCGACCGGGTCCCGTTCATGTACCCGTTCAACCTCACGGGATACCCCGCGGCGAACCTGCCCTGCGGGTTCACGCGGGACCGGCTGCCGGTCGGGCTCCAGGTGGTGGGGCGCTGGCACGCCGAGGTCGACGTGCTGCGGGCGGCCGCGTGCTTCGAGGCGCTCGAGCCGTGGGCCCGGCATCGGCCGCCCCTCGACTGATCGGGTCGACGGCGTCCCGCCGGACGAGCCGGCCGCCCCGGCGGGACGGCGCCCGCGCGACGTGACCCCTGGGGGACGCCGGGCCGGCAGGCCACTGATCGCTCGACGGGAGGGCGTCATGTCGCACGGGCCGCTCGACGTCACGACACGTCTCGATCGCCTGGAAGCCGCGAACCGCGTCTGGCGCCGGCTCGCGGTCGCCTCCTGGATCCTGCTGGGCGCGGTGGGCGTGCTCGGCCAGGCGGCGGCGCCGCCGGGGCGGCCGGCCGTGCCGGCACACGTGGTCGAGGCCGAGCGGTTCGTGCTCCGGGATTCGACCGGCCGGATCGGGGCCACGCTCGGCTGGGAGCGGGACGACGTGCGCCTGGCGCTCCACGACCCGGCCGGGCGGCCCCGGGTCGTCCTGGCGCTGGGAGGCGGTCCGGGGCTGAGCCTGCTGGATCCGGACGGCCGGACGGTCCGCGCAGCGCTGGTGATCGGCCCCGACGGCGCGCCGGGGCTCGCCCTGTTCGATTCCTCCGGCAAGCCGCGGCTCGCGGCCGCGCTCTTCCACGGCCGCGCGGGCGCCGGGGCCGGCGCTCCGCGCGAGCCGGCGCCAGCGGTGGCGGCATACGACGCCGGGGGCGTGCTGCGCGCGAGCTTCGGGCTGCGGGGCAGCAACACGGCGGGGCTCGAGCTCTCGGACGCCCGCGGCGGCGGCCGGGTGCTCGTGCAGGTGCCGCCCAACGGCGCCCCGGGGCTCGCGTTGCGGGACGACGCCGGGCGTCGCCGCGCGACGCTCGACGTGCTGGCCGACGGCACGCCGGCGCTCAACCTCAACGGCGAGGACGGTCGCCCGCGGGCCGCCCTGAGCCTCGTGACGGGGCGAGCCGCGCTGGCGCTCGCCGATCGCGCCGGCGCGGTGGTCTGGACCGCGCCCTGACGCGCCGGGGCCCGCGGCCCCTCGCCCGGTCCGCTCGCGTCCGGCGGACAGGCCGGCGTCCGCCACGAACCTCACGGGCCGGGCACTCCCCTTGCTACGCCGGAGGCCCGAGGCGTCGCCACCGGGGGCCCAAGCGATCGCGATCCCGCCGCGCGCGGGCGGTCTGACGTCTCGCCGGGCCGGGCCGAGGCACGCGAGCGTATCGAGGCGGGCCGACGTCGAGGCGCGGGACCGGCGGAGCCGGCGCGGCGGCCGGGTGCTCGAGCGACGGGCGGCGGGCCTCGCTGCCGCCCCGCGTGGCGTGCCCGGCTGACGCCGGGGCGACATGCTGGGCGGCGTGCGCCGCCGGACCGCCGGGAAGGATCACGTTCCATGGCGACACGACCGCGACCGGGATCCAAGCCCTCGCTGCCCGACCGCTGGGCGGGAACCGGGGCGATCGGGTACAAGCTCTCCAGCGAGGAGTTCGAGCCACGGGAGCTCGTGCGCCAGGCGGCGCGCGCGGAGGAGTCCGGCTTCGGCTTCGCGATGATCTCCGACCACTTCCACCCATGGACGGACCGGCAGGGGCAGAGCCCGTTCGTCTGGGCCACCCTGGGCGGGATCGCCCAGGCCACCGAGCGCCTGACCGTCTCCACGGGCGTCACGTGCCCGCTGCTCCGGATCCATCCCGCGATCGTGGCCCAGGCCGCGGCGACGGTCGCCGCGATGATGCCGGGCCGGTTCGGGCTCGGCGTCGGCGCGGGCGAGAACCTGAACGAGCACGTGGCCGGCGCGAAGTGGCCGCCGACCGACGTGCGGCACGAGATGCTCAAGGAGGCGGTGACGGTCATCCGGCGCCTCTGGGAAGGCGGCCTCCAGGACTTCCGCGGCCGCCACTACCAGGTCGACAACGCCCGGCTCTACACGCTTCCCGAGGCGCCGCCGCCGATCCTGGTCGCGGCCAGCGGCCCGAAGGCCGCCGAGCTGGCCGGCCGGATCGGGGACGGCCTCGTGACCACCGAGCCGGACGCCGGGCTCGTGGAGACCTTCCGGCGTGGCGGCGCCGGGGCGCGGCCGTCGGGGCCTCTCCCCGCCGGGCGACGGCCCCCGCCGTCCCCCGGGGCGCTCTCGACGCGACGCGGCCGTGCGGCAACTCATCCGCAGCCGGCCTCTCTCGGGATAGAGTGGTCCCCGACAAGGGGGGGCCATGGAGCATCCGGTCGGGCGGATCCTGGTGATGACGGCGCTGGGCCTGCTGGTCGCGGTGGGCGTCGCCTACGGGTTCTGCACCTGGCTGAACGAGATCCTGCGCATCCCGAGCTGCGACTGGCTGAGCACCCAGATCGAGGATCTCGTCCGCTGGGCCATCTCCCTGACCAACCGCTGAATCAGCGCGGCGCCGTGGCGGAGCCGGATGGGCGGGCCGGGTCCGCGCGACCTCGGCGACGCGGGCACCCGGCGGAGCGGCGTCGCCGCGGCCGGGGCGTTCGGCGCGGTCCCGCCCTGCGTGGGGCTCGATGGTCGCGCGCGGAACCGGGAGGGGGGCGCGCATGAGAACCGTGCGGCTGGCCGTGCTCCTCCTGGTCGCCGCGACGGGGCTGGCCGCCTGCTACGTCGTCCCGGCGCCGCCGCCCCCGCCCGGCGCGGTGCTCGTCCCGCCGCCGTACGTCGTCGCGCGGCCGGAGTGCGGCTGGACCTACGGTCCCGGCTGGTACGGCTGGGGCTGGTACAACGCCTTCCTCTGCTGACGGGCACCCCGATCCTCGCCGGATCGCGCAATTCCCGCAGGGCGGTCTGACCGAGCGAGCCCGTTCCCGACGGCAGCGGCAGGTGGTGAGGCGTGGTGGATTCGAACCACCGACTCCCCGCTTAAAAGGCGGGAGCTCTGCCTGGCTGAGCTAACGCCTCACACGCCGATCGTAGCACGCGGGGCCGGCCGGCCCGCGGGAGGCGGCCTCGCCCGGGGCGGCGCGGCTCCGGCATGGTCCCGGCATCCCCCGCTGACGGTCCGCCGTGATGGGGAAGGGGCGGGCCGCCGGCGCGCCACGCTCGCGCCGCGGGCCGCCGGACGGGCATCACGCACGGCGGTCGCGATGGGGCCCGGCGGGGCGCGCGCAGCGGGTCGGCGCGGCGCGCCGGCGGCCGATCAGCTCTTCTTCGAGGTCTTCGAGTAGAAGCTCGCCATCACCGGCGCCAGGGGGCTCCGGCAGTCCGGGCAGCGAGCCGACCCCGTCTCGCGCTCGCGCAGGGTGAGGGTCAGGGCGACGTCCTTGTTGCAACGCTCGCAGTGGAACTCGTAGACCGGCATACCTCCCTCCTTTCCGAACCGATCGGTCTACGTGGGCGGACTTCGATCCCAGAGGCACCTCACCATGGGGTCGCGTCGGGTGTCAAGCCGACCAGTCGGTCCCGGCGCGCTGCGCCAAGGCCGCGGCCCGTCCCGGTGACGCCCACGAGCGCCGGCTGCCGGAGCAGCGCCGCCCTGCCGCCCGGCGGCACGGCCCCGGTCGTCGTGATGGCCCGGCCCACCGGTTCGGCGGAGACCGCGGCGTCGGACCGGCCCCCCGGCCCCGGTCAGCGCCGCGGCCCCCGCCCGCCGGCGAGCCGGCGCCAGCGCGCCCGGACCGCCGCAGGATCCACCGACGGCATCCAGCGGCGCGCCGCCGGGAGCTGGAGCGCCAGGACCCACAGGGCGGCGACCGCGACCGCGTCCCAGTGGCGGCCGTGGAGCCCCCGGACCGCCTCGTGGCTGAGGAACACGTAGCTGGCGAAGCGCGCCCGCGGATGCCGCCGCCAGACGAGCCAGGCGACGTACGGCGCCGCCAGGCCGTAGGCGACGTAGTTCCAGGCGCGGTCGGGGGCCACGTTGCCGACCCGGAGGCCGGCGAGGCTCAGGGCCTGGAGGACCGGGAGCGCGGCGAACCAGGCGGCCAGCGCGCGGACGATCCACGGCGGCCGCGCCGCCGCGGGGCGCGCCTCGCCCGCGCCGCTCACCGCCGAGCCTCGGGCCCGAGCGCCGCCCGGCCGGCCGCGCGCCGACGGCCGCCGGCGCCGAATGCGTCGCCCAGCGCGCCGGAGCGGGGGCGGCCAGCGGCACCGACCGCGTCACGCCCGGCCGGCGGGCGGTGCACTTCGGGACGCGCCGGGTTGCTCCGCGCCACGGCGCGGGAGACCGGACCGCCGGCCGCACGCCGCGCGGCCGCCGCGCCTTGACGCTCCCGCGCGGGCGGCGCTAGCATCGCCTCACCCCTCACCCGAGACCCGGAGGCCCGGCGATGGCCAAGACGCTGGACGAGATCGAGCTGCGGACGCTCCTCGGCATCGATGGCGCGGGCAGCCCCCCCGCGCCGCCGTACGCGGCAAACGCGCGCTACCTCACGTCGCTCGACGGGTTCAACATCAAGCGGCCGCCGATCCCGGCCCACGTGTTCCGGGCCGAGCGCGATCGCGCGCTCGCCGCCGATGCGCCGACCGGCCTGGTGCCGCTCGACCTCTCGGCGCGCCTCGGCCTCGCCGCGCCGGCCACCACGCCGCTCATCCTGTCGCGCTACGCGCGCATCCGTCCGGGCGACACGCTGGCGACGGAGTTCCGGGCGAGCGTCGAGGTCTGCCACGTCATGCGGGGCGCCGGCACGAGCGCGTTCGGGCCCACCGGGACGGCGCCCGTGAGTTGGCAGGCCGGCGACACCTTCTGCCTCCCCGGCGGGCAGGTCACGCGCCACCACGCCACCGCCGATGCCGTGCTCTGGATCACCACCAACGAGCCCCAGCTCGGGTTCGAGGCGCTCGAGCCGCCGCGTCCCGGTGCCGCCCCGATCCAGCCGGCGCTGTATCCGGCGGCGGAGGTCCGCCGGCGCCTCCTCGACGTCTACCTGGACCCGCGCGGCGCGGCGATGCCCGGGAAGTCGGTCAACTTCGGGAACGTCGCCCTCGAGACGAGCCGCACCACGACCCCCACGTTCACCCTGGCGCTGAACTCGCTCCTCCCCGGGGAGTCGCAGCGGGGGCACCGCCACAACGCGATCGCGGTCACGCTGGTGCTCGCCGGCGAGCGCGCCTACTCGCTCATCGACGGCACCCGCGTCGACTGGGAGCCGGGCACGGTCATGATCACCCCCCCGACCGCGTTCCACTCGCACCACAACGACGGCGATGGGATGGCCCTGTTCCTGATCGTGCAGGACGGCGGCCTCTACTACCACTGCCGGACGATGGGGTTCAGCTTCAAGTAGCCCGCCCGCGAGGTCATCCGGCCGTCGCCCCGCGGCGGCCGATGGGACCCGGCTTCCGGCCGCGGAACGTACGAGACGCTCGCCGCCGGGGCACGCGTGGTCGTCGAGTCCCGTGGGCGGACGAGCGCTCGCCGGGGGGTCCGTCGCGTGGCGCGTGCGGGCGGGGCTACTGGCGCTCGTCGCCGAGGGCGAGCCGCCGCAGGCCGGGGAACCAGTCGGTCAGCCGGGACGGCTCGCGCAGGATCGTCTCGTCGCGCGCGGGCCCGGTCGAGATCACCGAGATTTCGCACCCGGTCAGGTCGGCGAGCCAGGCGAGGTAATCGCGCGCGCGGCCGGGGAGCGCCTCCCACGCCCGGAGCCCGGCGGTCTCGGCGACCCAGCCCGGTCTCTCCTCGAACACGGGCTCCAGCTTCGCCAGCACGCGCTCCTCGACCGGCCACTCGGCAAGCGCCGTCCCGCGGTACCGGTAGCCCACGCCGACCCGCACCGTGTGACAGGGGTCGAGCACGTCCAGCTTCGTCACGGCCAGGGTGTCGAGGCCGTTGACGCGGACCGCGTGCCGGACCAGGGGGGCGTCGAACCACCCGCACCGGCGCGGCCGGCCGGTGACGGAGCCGTACTCCTTGCCGCGGGCGCGGATCAGCTCGCCGAGGTCGCCGGTCACCTCGGTCGGGAACGGCCCCCCGCCCACCCGGGTTGCGTACGCCTTGGTGACGCCCACCACGCCGCCCAGGCGCGCCGGCGGGACGCCGGTCCCGGTCGCGGCGCCGCCGGCCGTCGCGCTCGAGGCGGTGATGTAGGGGTAGGTACCGTGGTCGACGTCGAGGAGCGTCCCCTGCGCGCCTTCGAAGAGGAGCACCGCCCCGTCGCGCATCCACTGGTGCAGGCGCAGCGCGGTGTCGGTCACGTGCGGCCCGAGCGGCTCGGCGTGGCGCCGCACCCAGGCGAGGACCTCCTCGGTCTCGAACCCCGGGTGGCCGTAGAGCCCGCGGAGGAGGTGGTTCTTCACCGCCAGGTTCGCCTCGATCTTCTCGCGCAGCAGCGCCTCGTCGGCGAGGTCGCCCATCCGGATCCCCAGCCGGGCGGCCTTGTCGGCGTAGGCGGGACCGACGCCCTTCCCGGTCGTCCCGATGCGCGCCTGGTCGGTCGCCTGATCGAGCGCCCGGTGGTACGGCATGATCACGTGAGCGTTGACCGAGATGTAGACGTGGTCGAGCGCGATGCCGGCCGCTCGCAGCCCCGCCATCTCCTCGACCAGCGCGGCCGGATCGACCACGACCCCGCACCCGATCACGCACCGCTTGCCGGGCCGGAGGACGCCCGACGGGAGCGACTGGAGGACGAACCGCTCTTGGCCGACGACCACGGTGTGGCCGGCGTTCGGGCCGCCCTGGTAGCGGACGACCACGTCGACGCACGGCGCGAGGAGGTCGACGATCTTCCCCTTCCCCTCGTCGCCCCACTGGGCGCCGACGACCACCGCGTTAGGCACGGAGCGCTCCGGCGACCGGCTCGAGGACCCGGCCCGGGGACTCCAGGAGGGCGGCGAGCGGCCAGGCGGCCTCGTGGCCGCTCGCGGGATCGATCACCCGCGCCTCGCCCCGGGCCAGGCCGGTGGGCTCGAGCACGATCGCCCGCGCGGCGCGGATGTCCCGCGCGTAGGCCAGCGAGGCCGCGAGCGGGCGGCTCATGATGTCGCGGGCCGCCGCGAGCCCGCACTCGCGGAACCGCCGGCAGAGCGCCAGCGCGGTCGCCTTGTCGGCGGTGAAGTCGATGACGAAGAACTCCGGCCCCGGCACCCGTGGCTCGAGCCCCTGGGCCGCCAGCGCCAGCAGCATCCGGTTCACGTCGAAGGCGAACCCCGTGGCGGGGCACGGGGCGCCGAAGCGCCCCAGCATGTCGTCGTACCGGCCGCCCCCGACGAGCTCGGTGCCGAAGCCCTCGACGTACCCCTCGAAGTTCACGCCCGAGTAGTAGTCGAACCCGCGGACCTCGGAGAGATCGAGCAGGATCGCGTCGGCGAGGCCGTACGCGGTCAGGAGCCGGTGCACCTCCGCGAGCCCGGCGATCGCCCGCTCGGACCGGGCGTTCTGGACCAGGTCGGCCGCACGGCGGATCACCTCCGCCCGGCCCTGGAACCCGGGGAGCGCCACCAGCAGCGCGGCGCCGTTCGCGGGCGCCCGCAGCTCGCCGGCCAGCCGCTCGAGCCCGGCGGTGTCCTTCCGCCGGAGCGCGTCGCGCAGCGCCCGCGCGACCTCGCCCTCCACCCCGAGGCTCTCGAAGAGGCCGCGGACGAACTCCGCGTGCCCGACGTCGATCTGGAACCGCTCCAACCCGGCCGCCCGGAACCCTTCGATGGTCATGGCGATCATCTCGGCGTCGGCCTCCGGCTGCTCCAGGCCGAGGAGCTCGACGCCGGCCTGGAAGAACTCGCGCATCCGGCCGACGCGGGGGGCCTCGTGGCGGAAGACGTTGGTGCGGTACGCCAGCCGGTACGGCTTCGGCCGGTCGCGGAGCCGCGTCGCGGCGATCCGGGCGATCTGCGGCGTCACGTCCGCCCGCAGGGCGAGCATGCGGCCGGTGTCGCGGTCGACGAAGCGGAACATCCCCTCCCGGACCGCCTCGTCGGTGCCCAGCGCCAGCACGTCGAAGTACTCGAACGTCGGCGTCATCACCTCGCGGTAGCCCCACAGGCGGAAGACGCCGAGCAGGCGCTCCTGGAGCCCGCGGAGGCGGGCGGCCTCGTCGGGGAGGTAGATCTTCACCCCGGTGGGAAGCTGGGACTGGAGGCTCCGACGGTCCATGGTGCGCGTCGCTTCGGCTGGCAAAACCGGCGGAAGTATACGGGAGCGCGCGACCGAAATCCAGGGACGTCCACGCGCGCGGGGACTCGCGCCGCCCCGCGCGACCCGGCCGCGGCCGGTCCAGCGGCGGCGCCGCCGGTCCGGGCGAGCGCCCCGGGGCGAGGGCCGCCGCCCCGCGCCCCTCAGCCGTCCTTCAGGAGGCTGCGCGGCGCGGCGCGCCGGCGCCGGTCAGGCGCCGAACCGGTACGGCGGGCGGAAGATCCCGCGCTCGGTGACGATCGCCGTCACGAGCGCGGCCGGGGTCACGTCGAAGGCGGGGTTCCGCGCGGGCGACCCGGCCGGGGTGAGACGGCGCCCGGCCAGCTCCTGCACCTCGCGGGGATCACGCTCCTCGATCGGGATCGCCGAGCCGTCGGGGATGGTCGGGTCGATCGTCGAGAACGGCGCGGCGACGTAGAACGGGACACCGTGGTGCCGGGCCAGCACGGCCAGCCCGTACGTCCCCACCTTGTTCGCGGTGTCGCCGTTGGCGGCGACCCGGTCCGCGCCGACGACCACCAGGTCCACCTCGCCCCGCGCCATCGTCGACGCGGCGGCGACGTCGGCGATCACGGCGTGAGGGATCCCGTCGCGGGCGAGCTCCCACGCCGTGAGGCGCGCCCCCTGCAGGACGGGCCGCGTCTCGTCGACCCAGACGAACGGCGCTCGCCCGGCCTCCACCGCGCCGCGGACGACGCCGAGCGCGGTCCCGTATCCCGCGGTCGCCAGCGCGCCCGCGTTGCAGTGGGTCAGGATCCGGGCGCCCGGCGGGACCAGCTCGGCCCCGTAGGCCCCCAGCCGCCGGTTGCCCGCGACGTCCTCGTCGAGGATCGTCTGGGCCTCGTCGACGAGGCGGGCCCGGAACGCCTCCGGCGGCAGCCCGGCGTGAGCCTCCGCGCAGCGCCGCATGCGGGCGAGCGCCCAGAAGAGGTTCACCGCGGTCGGCCGCGTGGCGGCGAGCCCCTGGAGCGCCGGCGTCAGCTCCGCCAGCCGCCCCGCCCCGTCGCGGGCCGTGGTGGCCCCCGCGGCGAGCGCCACCCCGAACGCCGCCGCCACGCCGATCGCGGGCGCCCCGCGCACCGCGAGCCCGCGGATCGCCTCGGCGACCTCGGGCCACGTCCGGCACTCGAGGTAGGCCTCCTCGCCCGGCAGGCGGCGCTGGTCCAGCAGGACCACCCGGTCGCCGGCCCAGGCGATCGTGGCGAAGCGCGAGCCGGTCGCGGCGCCCGGGGGCGCGGGCGGACCGGCGGGCGGCGCCGGGTGGCCGCTCAGGACGGGTCCCCGAGCCGGAGCGCGACGTCGCTCGCCGAGAGGCCGGCGATGCGGAGGATCTTGGTGCGGGCGCCGGCGCCGCGCAGGATCTCCACGCGCCCCGCGGCGCAGCCGAGGCGCGTCGCCAGCAGCGCGCGCACGGCGGCGTTGGCGGCGCCGTCGGCCGGCGGCGCCGTCACGCGCACCCGCAGCACGCCGTCGCGCCAGCCGACGATGGCGTCGCGGCCGGCCCGCGGCTGGACCGCGACGGTCAGCCGTGCCTCACGCGCCGGCGGCATCGGCCTCGGCCAGCATCTGCTCGGCCTGCCGGCGGTAGCTCGCGACCAGGTTGAGCATCTCGTCGGCCAGCTGCCGCCGGAGCCGCCGCAGCGCGGCGATCTCGGCGGTGAGCTTGGCGTGCTCCTCCCGGACGTCCTGCATCGCCTTCTCGGCCCGGAGGTGCGCTTCCCGGAGCACCAGCTCGGCCTCGCGCCGGGCGTTCTCCTTGAACTCCTCGGCGATCTTCTGGGTGGTGACCAGCGTCTCCTGGAGCGTCTTCTCGCGCCCCTCGACGCCCTTGTTCCGCTCCTCGAGCGCGACCAGCTGCTCCTTGAGCAGGTGGTTCTCCCGCCCGAGCTCCTCGAAGTCGTCCGCGATCTCCTCCAGGAAGGCGTCGACCTCCTGGGGGTCGAAGCCGCGGAAGAGCCGCACCGCGAACTGCTGCTGCCGGATGTCCGTCGCCGTCAAGCGCATCGGGTCCCTCCCTGCCCGCTCGCGGTCACCCGAGCCGGTACGCCGTCGTCATGAGGACCGGGACGAGGAACATCTGGAGGAAGTAGATGACCAGGATGACGATGATCGGCGAGAAGTCGATGCCCGTGAACGGCAGCCGGCGGCGGATCGGCCGCAGGACCGGCTCGGTGACCTGGTACAGGAAGCGCACGATCGGGTTCCAGGGGTCCGGGTTCACCCACGAGATCAGCGCCCGGATGATGATGATCCACATGTAGGCCCAGAGCAGGTAGTCGATCAGGCGGGCCACCGCGAGCAGGAACTGCCCCACGACGTACACGGCGCGCCGGCTAGCGGCCCTGCCCCAGCTCGCGCGAGCGGTGGGTGGCGCGCTCGACGGCGTCGATCAGGGTCCGCCGGAGCCCCCCGGCCTCGAGTGTGTGGATGCCGGCGATCGTCGTGCCGCCCGGCGAGCTCACCATGTCCTTGAGCTGCCCGGGATGCATGCCCGTCTCGATGAGGAGCCGCGCCGCCCCCAGCACCGTCTGCATGGCCAGCGTCATCGCGGTCTGCCGGTCCAGGCCGACCTTGACCCCGCCGTCGGCCAGCGCCTCGACCACCAGCGCGATGTACGCCGGGCCCGAGCCGGAAAGCCCGGTCACCGCGTCCATCATCTCCTCCTCGAGGACCACGACCCGGCCGACCGCCTCGAAGATCTCCCGGCCCGTCTCGATGTCCCCCGCCTGGAGCCCGGACGATCGCGCCAGCGCGGTCGCCCCCTCGAGCACGAGCGCCGGGGTGTTCGGCATCGCCCGGATGAGCCGCGGGCCCGGCGGGAGGTGCCGCCGGATCGCCTCCGTCGAGACGCCGGCCGCCACCGAGATGAGGAGCTTGCCGGGCGTGACCGGCGCGATCTCCTCCAGCACCTCGCGGAGGATCTGGGGCTTGACGGCGAGGATCACCACGTCCGCGCCGCGCACGAGCATCGTGTTGTCCGTGGTCACGTGGAGCTGGTAGCGCTCCCGGAGCTCCTGGAGGCGCTCCTTGCGGACGTCGGCCGCCAGCAGGTGGTCGCTCGGGATGAGGCCCGTCCTGGTGAGGCCGCGCACCAGCGCCTCCCCGATGTTGCCGCCCCCGATGAAGCCGACCCGCTTGCCGCGGACGGACATCGCTTACCCCGCGCTCCTGTCCCGCCGGGCGGGCGATCCGCGCCGCGCCGGCGCGCCGGCCCGCCGGCTCATCGAGCCGGCGGCCTGGGCCCGAAGATCGCCGTGCCGACGCGCACGATCGTCGCGCCCTCCTCGATGCCGATCTCGAAGTCCCCGCTCATGCCCATCGACAGCTCCCGGAACTCCGACCCCAGCCCCCAGCCCCGGGCGGCGTCGAGGAGCTTCCGCATCTCGCGGTAGTACGGCCGCGAGTCCTCGGGGTCCTGCGGCGCGGGCGGGATCGCCATCAGGCCCCGGAGGCGGAGGCCGGGGAGCGCGGCCATCGTCTCGAGCGCCGCCCGCAGGCCGTCCGGCAGCACCCCGCCCTTCTGCGGCTCGGCGCCGACGTTGACCTGCACGAGCGCGTCGAGCGTCCGGCCGGCCTGCACGGCCCGGCTCGCCAGGGCCCGGGCCAGCGGCACCCGGTCCACCGACTGGACGAGGTCGAAGAGCTCGACCGCGTCCCGGACCTTGTTCGTCTGGAGGTGCCCGACCAGGTGCCACGGCACCGGCCGCCCGAGCTGGGCGATCTTGTCCCGGGCCTCCTGGACCCGGTTCTCGCCCAGCGCGGCGACCCCGGCCGCGAGCGCGTCCCGGATCCGCTCCACGGGAATCGTCTTGGAGACGGCGACCAGCAGGACCGCGTCCGCCCGCCGCCCCGCCCGGTGCGCCGCCTCGGCGATCCGCTCCCGCACCGCGTCCAGCCTGGCGCGGAGGTCCGTCGCGTCCATGCGCCCGGTCATTGTAGCGGGTTCGCGGGGCGCGCGCCACGCCGCGCCCGCCGCCCCGGCCCGGCGGCGGAGGCCCGCGACCCCTCCCGGCCGCATCGCGATCCCCGCCGCGGCCCGCGATCACAGGACGGCGATCGTCGCGAGGCGGCCGACCAGCCCCTTCTCCCGTCGGTACGAGTGGAAGAGATCGCCCCGGCACGCCGTGCAGAGCCGCGGGACCAGGATGGCGGTCGCGGGAACGCCCGCCGCCGCGAGCTGAGCCGCGTTGGCCGCCCAGAGGTCGAACCACCACCGGCCAGGCGCGCCCGGGCGCGCCCAGCGGCGCCACGCGTCGGGGAACGCCGCCCGCAGCGGGTCGACGACCGGCGCGTCGACCTCGTAGCAGCACGGCCCGATGGACGGCCCGAGCGCGGCCCGGAGCCGCTCCGGCCGCGCCCCCGCCCGCTCGACCAGCGCGTGGACCAGCCGGGCGGCCACTCCGCGCACGGTGCCCCGCCAGCCGGCGTGCGCCACGCCGAGCGCGGGCGCCGCGGGATCGGCGACGACCACCGGCACGCAGTCGGCCGTGAACACCGCCAGCGGCCGCCCCCGGAGCCGCGTGAGGAGCGCGTCCGCGGTGCCGACCAGCCCGGCCGGACCGACGTCGGCGTCGAGGCAGTCGTCCCCGTGGACCTGGCGCGCGTACCGGATCGCGGAGGGCGGGATCCCGAGCGCCGCCAGCGCGGGCCCCGGCGGACCCGCGCCGAACGGGCCCGCCGCCGCCGACACCGCGTCGATCCGCCCGTGGTGCCGGGTCGTGAACGCGTGGCGGACCCCCGCCGCCTCGAGCGACGGGAGCGCGAGGTGCGTCGGCGGGGTTCCGGCCCACCGCACCGGCTCGCTGCCCTGGAACATCGCGCCTCGCCCTCCCGAGCGCCCCTGGCCCGCGGGAGCGCGGCCGCGGCCGACGAACCGCGGGGGCTCCCGGGCGCGCACGCGGCGCCGCTCCGCCGACCGCCCCCGGTTGCGCGGGGCCCCGCCGATCCGCCGCCTCAGTCGGCCTGCCGCCGGAGGAACGCCGGGATGTCCAGGTCGTCGACGGTGGCGTCGAGCCCGTCCCCCCGCACGGCGTCCACGCGGGAGCGACGCCACGGCGACGGGCGCTCGCCGCCCCGGTACGCCTTCAGGTCGACGGTGCGCCCCCCCGGACCGACGGCCGGCGCCGCCGTCGCGGTCGCCGCGACCGGAGCCGCGGCGGCCCGCCCCTCGTCGAAGCCCGTCGCGATCACGGTGACGCGGATCTCGTCCGCCAGCGATTCGTCCACCACCGCCCCGACGATCACGTTCGCGTCCTGGTCGGCGGCCTCCGCCACCGTGCCGGCCGCCTCGTTCACCTCGTGGAGCGTGAGGTCGGGGCCGCCGGTGATGTTGACCAGCACGCCGCGGGCGCCCTCGATCGAGGTCTCCTCGAGGAGCGGGCTCGCGATCGCCTTCTGGGCCGCGTCGACGGCGCGGTGCTCGCCGCGCCCCACGCCCGTGCCCATCAGCGCCATCCCCATTCCGGACATGATCGTCCGCACGTCGGCGAAGTCGAGGTTGATGAGGCCCGGGACCAGGATCAGGTCGGAGATCCCCTGCACGGCGTGCTGCAGGACCGAGTCGGCGACCTTGAACGCCTCCTGCAGCGACGTCCCCTTCTCGACCACCGTCAGCAGGCGCTGGTTGGGGATGGTGAGGAGGGTGTCGACGATCCCGCGCAGCTCCTGGATCCCCGCCTCGGCCTGCCGCATCCGGCGGTTTCCCTCGAACCCGAAGGGCTTCGTCACGACGGCGACGGTGAGCGCGCCGAGCTCCTTGGCGATCGCCGCCACCACCGGGGCGGCCCCGGTGCCGGTCCCGCCGCCCATCCCGGCCGTGATGAAGACCATGTCGGCGCCGACCAGGGTCTGGTGCAGGATGTCGCGGTCCTCGTTGGCCGCCCGGCGGCCGACCTCGGGGTCGGAGCCGGCGCCCAGGCCGCCGGTGAGCTTGGCCCCCAGCTGGATCTTGGTCGGGGCGGGCGAGGCGCGGAGAGCCTGGGCGTCCGTGTTCGCGACCGAGAAGGTCACGCCGGTGAAGCGCGACGCGATCATCCGGTTCACGGCGTTCGAGCCGCCGCCGCCGAGCCCGATGACCCGGATCTTCGCCGCGAGCTCCCGGTCCTCCTCCTCGAGCCGGAAGATGAGGTCGTCCCGCATCGTCCCTTCCCCCTCCTTCGGCCGGCGCTCCCGGCCGGCCGCGTCGGTCGATCGTCCCGCCCGCTTCGCCGGGCGCCGGGCCATCAGAACACCTCCCGCAGCCACTCGCGCACGCGCCGGGTGGCGCGGCTCACGCCGGGCCAGCCCTCGAGCCCCGGGACCCGGGGCAGCGCCGGCCGGTCCCGGCGGGCTCCGGTCAGCACCAGCCCGACCGCCGCCGCGAACGCCGGGTTCTCGACCTGCTCGTAGAGCCCGCCGACCCACTTGGGGATGCCGCGGCGAACCGGCAGGTCCAGGATCGTCTCGGCCAGCTCGGGCACGCCCTCCAGGATGCTGGCGCCGCCGGTCACGACGGCCCCGGCGGTCGCGACGTCGTCGAAGCCGGCCTGGCTGACGCCGCGGGCCACCAGGGTCACGATCTCCTCGACCCGGGCCTGGATCACCCGGGCGAGGGTCTGGCGCGAGAGGACGCGGGGCTTCCGGCCGCCGATCGACGGCACCTCGACGGTCTCGTCCTCGAGCACCAGGCTCGCCTGCGCGCACCCGAACAGCTTCTTGAGCTCCTCGGCGTCGGCCGCGGGCGTGCGGAGGCCGACCGCGATGTCGTTCGTGATGTGGTCGCCGCCGAGCGGGATGACCGCGCTGTGCCAGACCGCGCCGTCGCGGAAGAGTGCCACGTCCGTCGTCCCTCCGCCGATGTCGATCAGGAGGACGCCCAGGTCCCGCTCGTCCGGCGTCAGCACCGACTCGCCGGAGGCGAGCGGCTGGAGGATCACGTCCTCGACGGTGAGCCCCGCCCGGTTGACGCTGCGGACCACGTTCTGGACGGCGGTCGCGGCGCCCGTCACCAGGTGGACCGCGACGCCCAGCCGGGTGCCGAGCATCCCGACCGGCTCCCGGATCCCGTCCTGGTCGTCGACGACGAACCCCTGCGTGAGCGCGTGCAGGATCTCCCGGTCGGGCGGCAGGCTGATCGCGCGGGCGGCGTCGATCGCGCGGCTCACGTCCGCCGGGCTGACCTCCCGGCCGCGACCCTGGACCGCGACGACCCCCTGGCTGTTGACGCCGCGCAGGTGACCGCCCCCGATCGACGCGTAGACGGCGTCGACCTCGACCCCGGCCACCTGCTCCGCCTCCCCGACCGCCCGCTTGATCGCCTCCACCGTCGCCTCGACGTTCGTCACCACGCCCTTCCGCAAGCCGCGCGAGGGCGCCTGCCCGATGCCGATGATGTCCACCCCCGTGCCCGTCACCTCGCCGACGACGGCGCACACCTTGGTCGTTCCCACGTCCAGCCCGGTGATGGTCGTCTCCGTCCGTGCCATGTTCAGCGTCGCTCCAGGCGCGCGGCCGCCGGCGTCGCGGAGGTCTCGGGAGAGCCCGCCGGGCGACGCCGGCCGGCCGCCGGCAGCGCGCGGGCGCTGCCGGCGCCCGCGGGCGCCGGGCGGGGGGTGAGCACGACGAGGTCGCGGAACCGGAGGTCGATCGAGCTGACCCGCTCGCCGCGGGTGTCGAGCTCGGCGAGCACCCCGTCCAGGCGGCCCAGCCGGTCGGCCCACCCCTCGGTGCCGACCCGCACCTCCGGGCCGTCCACCAGGTAGAGGACCGGGCCGTCGTCGCCGCCGAGGTCGATCTCGGAGACGCGGCCGGCGAGCCGCGCCGGCCCTCGCTCGAGGACGCGGAGGAGGGCGAGCCCCGTCCGGAGCCGCTCGGAGGGCGCGCCGGCCGCGCCGGCCGGCGGAGGCGCCAGCCCGCTGAGGATCGGCAGCGTCGGCGCGCCGGGCCGGGGGTCCGTGGTCACCAGGAAGCCCTCGGCGTCCACCCAGTGGAGGCCGTCGGCGTTGACCAGGGCGTACGGCTCGCGCTCGTCGACCATGACCGTCACCCGGTGCGGGAGGTGCCGCACCACGTGCGCCCGGCGGACGCCGGGCAGCGCCGCGACCCGCGCCTCCGCCGCCGCGACGTCGACTTGCAGCAGGTTCGTGCCGGGTGCGATCGCGGCCGCGGCCCGGACCGCCTCCTCGTCGAGCCGGCGCGCGCCCTGGACCTCGACGACCTGGATCGCCAGGAGAGGGGTGCGGCGGACCCAGTCGGCGGCCACCAGCGCCGCGATCGCCAGCGCGCCCGCCGTGACCAGGACCGCCGCGGCCCGGCCGACCGCGCGGAGCCTCCGGGCGGAGCGGCGGGCGCGCCGCGCCCGGCGCCGCTGGTGCGCGATGAGGCCGGCCCGGGACGCCACGTCGGCGGGCCGTGGCGCCCGTTCCCGGACCGAGGAGAGGCCGCGGCGGCCGGCGGAGGCGCCCGGCGACGCGCCGCGGTCGCCGGCGCCCCGCGGCATCCCGCGGGAGGCCAGCCGCACGATCTCCCCGGCCCCGGGCGGGCGCGGGCTCACGCGCCGGCCCGGTGGAGGGCGGGGATCCCGGCCCTCACTCGCCGATCACCCTGAGCTCCGGCACGAGCCGGATGCCCGTCTGCGTGTGGACCCGCTCCAGGGCCAGCTCCAGGAGGGCCAGGACGTCGTGCGCGGTGGCGCCGCCGCGATTGATGATGAAGTTGGCGTGCTTGGCGGAGATCTCGGCGCCGCCGATCCGCTTGCCCTTGAGGCCGGCCTTCTCGAACATCCGGGCGGTCTGGTCGTAGTCGGGGTTCTTCCAGATGCAGCCCGCCGCCGCCAGCGCGAGCGGCTGGGTCGCCTTCTTCTGCTTCAGGCGGGCGCGGATCTCGGCCAGGATCTCCTTCTGCGGCTTGCGGTGAAGCTGCAGCCGCACCCCCAGCAGGATCGCGCCGGCCGGGAACGCGAAGGTGCGATACGCGAACGAGCCCGGGGCGGGCTTGAGCTCGCCGATGGTCCCGTCGGGATGCAGGAAGTAGACGGCGGAGACGAAGTCCCAGATCGCCCCGTCGTGCCCGCCCGCGTTCATCGCCAGCGCGCCGCCCAGCGTGGCC
>Ga0070741_10008703_pt1 | contig 20173 bp, 25 predicted proteins | sample Coa_R1_4_FD_66440 | JGI IMG/M metagenome (GOLD analysis project Ga0070741, IMG submission 66440) | Surface soil microbial communities from Centralia Pennsylvania, which are recovering from an underground coalmine fire - Coalmine... | ecosystem: Environmental > Terrestrial > Soil > Unclassified ...
GTGCGGGTCGGGCTCGCGAGCGGCCGCGATCTTGCGCAACTTGCGCTCGGTGAGCTGCAAGCCTGCGACAAGCGGATTGCGGCCGACGTATACGACGTTCTTGCGCCTTCGGGGTCGGTGAAGGCGCGTCGCCACGTCGGCGGCACGGCGCCCGATGAAGTGCGCGCCGCGGCGGCGCAGGCGCGCCGGCGCTTGGCGCAAGACGGCTAAGCGCGTCCATGGCCAAGGCGCGTTGGGCAAGCGGCGAGCCGGCGCGCAACCTCGGCCGGCGCGCCGCGGATCGACGCGGCGGCGAGCGCCGCACGCATCTGCGCCGGGAAGCGGACCGATTGCGCACGGCGACCTGGGACGAGCAACGCACCCAATTTATCACCCGTTACCTTTTCTGCGCGCTCGGGCTTGCTTACTTCAATTTCGGTGACTCGGTGGTGCGCGAGCCCCACGCTTATCTTCCCTTTATCAACGTCGTCTGTATCGTTTATCTGGCGCTCACCACCGTCTTCATGCTGCACGCCCGGCGGCACGTGGCTTCGCCGCTGCGGCTGCGCCTTGCGATGTTGACGGATGTGATCGGCGTTTCGGCGGCGGTGTTCGTCGATACCAACGTCATGTCGCCGGGCTATCTGGTGTACGTCGTCATTACCCTGGGCAATGGCATGCGCTATGGGTTGCGTGCTTTCGCCGAGACCGTGCTCGCGAGTTTCGCGCTCGCCGCCGTCGTGTTCGGCCTGCGGGCGTCGGATTACCTCGCGCATCTCTCGGTGACCAGCATTTTCTTCATATTGTTTATCAGCATTATCGTTCTCTATTCCTATGCGCTGATGAAAAACGTCGAGCGCGCGCGGCGCAACCTCGAGATCGCGAGCTGTAACGACGCATTAACCGGTTTGCTGAACCGCCGCGGACTGCAGGAGCGCACCAGCGCCCTGTTCCGTTCCCTGGCCATTCAGGGCGCGCCGCTTGCGGTGTTGTTCGCCGATCTCGACGGGTTCAAGGCGGTAAACGACGCACACGGACACGACGCCGGTGATCGTATATTGCAGGAGGTGGCGCGCGGGATCGCGGCGCAAGTGCGAAGTGCGGACATCGTGGCGCGTTTCGGCGGGGATGAGTTCGTGGTTGTTCTGCCCGAGACCAGTCTCGAGCACGCCGCGGTTGTCGCCAGGCGCCTGCAGGCGGCGGTGGCGGCTGCCGCTTGCGGAAGCGCACGCTTGAGTGTGACGATAGGGATCGCTCTCGCGCCGGAGGACGGCGCGGATCTCGATACGCTGCTCAAAGCGGTCGACGCCGCCATGTACCGCGGAAAAGTGGTGGGCCGCGGAGGCGAGATCCGGCGGGCGGACGGAGCCGCCATCGCATGAGCCCACGTACGCTCGAAGACATACGCCGGCGGCTCGAGGAGTTCGCGCGGGCGCGCGATTGGGAGCAATTTCATACGCCGAAGAATCTCGCCATGGCGCTCATCGTCGAGGCCGGAGAACTCGTCGAGCGGTTCCAATGGCTCACGGCGGAAGAAAGTCGGGCCTTGTCCCCGGAGCAGCGCGATGCGGTCGAGCAGGAAATGGCGGACGTTCTTCTCTACCTCGTTCAACTGGCCGATCGGTTGGGAATCGACCTGCTCGCGGCCGCGGACCGCAAAATCGCCATCAACGAAGGGAAATATCCCGCCGACGCCGTGCGCGGCCGGGCGACCAAGTACCGGCCTTCTTAACGTCCCGCTCGGCCGCCCGGCCCGGGCGGCCGGTGTTCTTCGCGGAATTGTTTGCGCTCTTCCGGCGACATGCTGCGCCAACGTTCCCGCAGCCGTTCGCGCTCCTCGGGCGGCAGGCTCTTGAAGCGCTCGTGTTGCTGCCGCAATCGTTGCTGTTCCTCGGGCGGCAGTTGCTTGAAGCGCTCATAGCGTTCGCGCGCGCGCGCCCGCTCTTCGGGAGACATCTGCTGCCAGCGGGAAAACCGCTGGCGCGCGCGCTCCCGATCCTCCGGCGTCATCTGTTGCCAGCGCGCCGCGCCTTGGCGCAGGCGCTGCTGGCGCTCGGCGGGCAGTTGCGACCAGCGTTGCTGAAAGGGTTTTAGCGTTTGCTGTTCCTGCGGGCTCAATTGCTCCCACGGAATGGAGCCCTCGGCCGCAACAATGCCGGCGGACCAAAGGCAGGCGAGGGAGGCGACCATTAAATAACGTCCCACCGTTCGGCATGGTCCCTGCTCAGCTCGCATCCGCTTCGCTCGCCAACCAGTCGTAGAAATCGAGCTCGGTATAAAAATCGGGACTTTCCTTTGTCGTCAGTAGTTCGATGTCCGCGACCGGGGTTTCACTACCGCGGGGGCCCGGCAAATCGGAAGGTGCTTTAAGCCACAGCACCCCGGCGAGGGCCGCCGCGATCCCGGCCGTCGCGATGCCACCGAGCGCCTGCCACGACAGGAGGAATGGCCGGCGCCTCGCCTCGAGGGCGCGCAGCCGGGCCGCGCGCAGGCGCGCCACGGTGAAGTCATCACACTCAAGCTCGCTCTTTTGCAGCAGCCGACGCGCGGCCTCTTGCAGTTCTTGTTCGGTGGGTGTCCTCATTGCCAATGATCCTTCAATCGTTCTCTCAGCGTATGCACCGCGCGCGAATAATGCGTTTTGACGCTCCCGGCAGAGCACCCCATGGCGCGTGCGGTTTCCTCGACGTCCATTCCTTCCCAGGTACGTAACAGAAACGCCTGTTGTTGGCGCAGCGGCAACTGCGCGACCGCCGCTTTGAGCGCGGCCATCGTGCGGTCCGTGGCGTTCAGCTCCGCCGGGTCCACCATCGCGGGGTCCGGAAAATTTTCGAGCGGGTCCCCGCTCTCCTCGTCCTCTCGGCTGAACCAATGGCGCCAGCGGTTGCGCACGCGCGTGCGCCGATACCAGTCGTAGATGCGCCGTTGCAGTATCCGATGGAACAGCGGCGCCCACTCGCGTTCTTCTCGCCCGCTGTAGTGTTGGACGAGCTGCAACATCGCGTCTTGCACGATGTCGAGCGCCTCTTCGGTGCTGCCCGTCGCAACACGCGCCATGACGAATGCGCGCCGCTCGATGCCCGCGAGAAAACGATCCAGCACCTGCTTGGAGTCCAGCGTCGATCTCCTCGTTGCCAGGCTGCTAATCTCGATCCTTCTTGTCGATTCGACGTGTGCCATCAGGGCTCAACGCCTGTCCTTCTGCTCATGCCGGGCACCGCTATTCTCGACGCGGCGGTTGGGTGGGTCCAGCCAATCGGGAACCCCCGGGGCAAAAGCGGCCGTCTGGGCATTTTCACGGTAGCTTCTCGGTTTCTTTCAGGAAACAACGTGCGGCGGGAAGGTCGGTTGACCGGCCAGGGGGCAACGCAGCCGGACGACGTGGTACATTATGGAAGCTCCAGGCAACAATTTAACTAATTAGATATAGAAAGGGGGGGCGATGGGGGAAGGCTGGGATGACAGTACCGGGGATCGCGAGCAGCGCCGCCCGATCTATTACGAGCGGCGGCGGCAGGATCGTCGCCGCGGGGTGGATCGACGCGGTTCGTTGCGATGGGACCCGCGAGCGGATGAGAAAGAGCGCAGATCGGGCATCGATCGGCGCCGCTTGATCTGGGAGCGTTACACCCGCCAGTAGGCGGCCAGCAGATTATCCGAGCTGCGACGGCCCTCGAGGGGAAACTGCACGCGGCGCAGATAGTCGAGGATGTCGGAGATCGGGCTGAAATCCTGATACAGGCGCCGGTAGGTTTGGCGCCGCGCCGGGTTTGCCTCGTAGTCCGCCGAGCGCCAGAAGGCGTTGCGCCCGTGAGCCACGTAGTAGCCGAGCTCTCCGCGCGCTTTTACCCGTTCCCGGAAGAGGCCGCTCATAAAAAGCGCGTAATCGCCGATGTAGCGCACGATTGCCCCTTCCCGGGCCACGTCGCGCCGCCCGTTCCTTCCTTCTTGCGCTTGTTGCCAAGCGACCAGCATATCGATGATGTATTCGAGCGGCCGGCCTTCGTCGTCCCGCAGGGAATGGAATACGCGTGCATGGGCGAATTGGGCAAGCACCTCGCTGACGTATTCGATGGTTCCCGCCGCTGGGTTCAGCCCGCACGCCTGAAAACCCTGTTGCAGCTGGTGGCGGAAAAACTGCTGGAGCGACGGCAAGCGCATGACACCTCCACGTAGTGGTGTTTGACCTTTTTAAGTTGGACACCGTGGGCATCCAAAAATCCGCGCTCGTTCCTCGCTTCGCCGAGGAGACAGTGCGGCCTTGCTGCCGCGGGCGTCTCTTTAAGTATAGAAAGCGTGCGGACCTTTGGCATTAGTCTTGATTAAAAGCTGGCGTCGCTGCCAGTGGATACCGTTGTCGCCGCCGGTTAAGCTTGGCCCTCCGTCATAAAGGGAATAGGTCTTGTTTCGTGTAAGCAGGATTGGCGTCGCGATTCTCTTTGTGAGCGTGGGGATTGCGCCGCTGGTGAGTTGCGGGAAAAAAGGGCCACTGTATTTGCCTACCGAGGCGGCGGCTCCCGCTTCTGCGACGAAGCAGCCACCGATAACCACCACTGCCGATCAGGATATCCGTTGAATCCGTTTGCCTACAGGCACGGTCGGCTCTATGCCGAAGGAGTCGACCTCGCTGCGCTTGCCGACGAAGTCGGTACGCCCTGCTACGTGTACTCGCGGGCCCACATCGAGGAACGTTGGCATGCGTTCGATGAAGCGTTCGGGGGGCGCGAGCACTTGGTGTGTTATGCCTTAAAGGCGAATTCAAACCTCGCCGTGCTTGAGGTGCTGGCGCGCCTCGGTTCCGGTTTTGACATCACGTCGGTCGGGGAGCTCGAGCGCGTGCTGGCGGCGGGCGGCGATCCGGCCAAAGTCGTGTTCTCGGGCGTCGGCAAGAGTGAACCGGAGATGCGACGGGCGCTCGAGGTGGGGATAGGCTGCTTCAACGTGGAATCGGCGAGCGAGCTCGACGTATTGAATCGCGTGGCCGCGCATCTCGGCAAGCAGGCGCCGTTGAGTTTGCGCGTCAATCCCGATGTCGATCCCATGACCCATCCGTATATCGCGACGGGGCTCAAGCAGAGCAAGTTCGGCATCGACATCGCGCAGGCCGCCGACGTTTATCGCCGTGCCGCCGGTCTTCCGAATATCGAGGTAAAGGGCGTCGCCTTTCACATCGGCTCGCGCCTCGACGACGTTGCTCCGGTCGTCACGGCGCTCGAGCGCGTGCTCGATCTCGCCGGCGAGCTGATGGATGAGGGCGTCGCGCTCGAGCATCTGGACATGGGGGGCGGTCTCGGTATCCGCTACGCCGACGAACAACCGCCCGAACCGCATGACTACGTGCTGGCGCTCCTCGGGGCGCTCGAGCGATTCGGCGCCCGCTACCAGTCGTTGCGACTCATGATCGAGCCCGGCAGGTCGGTTGTCGGAAACGCGGGAGTACTGCTTACGCGCACGTTGTACCTCAAGCACGGCGCCGAGCGTAACTTCGCGATCGTCGATGCCGCGATGAATGACCTGTTGCGCCCGGCGCTCTACGACGCCTGGCACGATATCGGGCCGGTGCAGCTCAGAACCGATAAATCGAGCACGGTCTACGACATCGTCGGGCCGGTCTGCGAGAGCGGGGACTTCCTGGGACACGGCCGCGCGCTCGCCATCGAGGAGGGCGACTTGCTCGCCGTCGCTTCCGCCGGCGCCTATGCCGCGACGATGAGCTCGAACTATAACGCCCGCCCGCGCGCTCCGGAGGTGCTCGTGGAGGGCGACCGCTATTGCGTGGTCCGCCGGCGCGAGACGGTGGCGGACTTGCTCGCGCTCGAGTCGCGGCTGCCGCCGGATCCTTAAGGCGAGCTTAAGGGCGTTTCCTCGCGCGCGACGGGTTGTCGCCGGTGTTGTCGCGGTGCTCCCCGTTTATTTGGCGACGCCTCCGTTCCCACCAAACCAATGCGCGACGGTTGAAGCGGCGAACGAATGCGAAATCGACCGCCAGCAACGCGAGCCCCAACGGAAGCATCCAATAACCGAGGACCGGCAGAAAGCCGAGCAGGCCCCCGATGACCAGAAGCACTCCCATGGTTTTGCGCAGCCAGTGACGTTCCGTCGTCTTGAGGGCGTGAAAACGCCTGAGCAGGAAAGTCTTCATTGTCGTCGGCGCCCTGATAGCGGTTTATCCCCGGCGGCGCAGCGGGTAAGCTTAAACTATGCGGGTCGAATTCACGAAGATGGAAGGGACGGGGAACGATTTCGTGGTGATCGACGGTTTTAGTCGTCCCATCACGCTGTCCGAGGGCCGCGTGCGCCAGCTCGCCGATCGCCATTTCGGCGTCGGCTGCGATCAGGTGCTCCTAGTGGAGCGGCCCCAGGGCGGCGACGCCGATTTCCGTTACCGCATTTTCAACGCCGACGGCGGCGAGGTGGAGCAGTGCGGAAACGGCGCCCGCTGTTTCGCGCGTTTTGTGCGGGACAAGGGCCTGACCCGCAAAGACGAGCTGGTCGTGGAAACGCTGGGCGGACGCATTCGCCCTCGCGTGCTGTCCGACGGACGAGTGGTGGTGCAAATGGGCGCGCCGCGTTTCGAGCCGCGCGACGTTCCCTTCATCGCCGAAAGGCGGGCGCTCGTCTATGATTTGGACGTGGATGGCGACAAGGTGCAGGCGAGCGTATTGTCGATGGGAAATCCGCATGCGGTGCAGGTGGTGCCGGACGTACAGGCGGCGCCGGTGGCGACGCAAGGCCCGCGCCTGGAGCGACACTCGCGCTTCCCGAAACGCGTCAATGCCGGATACATGCAAGTGATCGATCGCCGTCACATTCGCCTGCGCGTGTGGGAGCGCGGCGCCGGCGAAACGCTGGGATGCGGCAGCGGTGCCTGCGCGGCAGTGGTGGCGGGCCGTCTGCGCGGTATGCTCGACGAAACGGTCGACGTGGCCCTGCTCGGCGGATCGTTATCCGTGACGTGGGCGGGCGAGGGGGAGCCGGTGTGGCTCGCCGGACCGGCGCGTTCCGTGTTCGAAGGTACGATGGAGCTGGCCGATTGATGACCAACTGTCGTCAGTCCTCGTGCGACACCGGGATGCTGCGGAAAAACGAGCCGGGGACGGATTTTTCCGGCTCATCATCATAGAGGCGCGCTATGACGCAAAAGGTATCGAGCGGCGACAAAGAGAGCGAGCTGTCCTGGGAAGACGCGGTTTCCCGTTATCTCGAAGAGCATCCCGACTTCTTTCTGCGCCATCCCGATACATTAGCCAAGCTCGCGCTGCGGCACGAAGCGGGCGCCGCCACTTCACTGATCGAGCGCCAGGTGCGGGTTCTGCGCGACGAAAACGACTCCTTGCGCCAGCAATTGCGCGAGCTCCTCGCCATCGCCCGCGAAAACGACGTCCTGGCGGCGCGCCTGCACCGCTTCGCGATCGCCATGGCGGATAGCGCGTCGCTCGACGATGTTTTCGACAACGCTTACGAGATGCTGCGCCGCGAGTTTCGCATCGACGTCGTGGCGATTCTCTGTCACGGCGAAGGCAACGCGGCTTTTACTCGTTCCGAGTTCATGGGGGACGATGCGCGCCTGAAAAGCGTGCTGCGGGAGTATGGCGCGGGCAAACCGGTTTGTGGTTCCCGCTTCGACGAGAGCTTAATGAAATACCTGTTCGGCGCGAACGCCGCGGAAGTTCGCTCGGCCGCGCTTATTGCGCTCGGTGCCCAGGGCGCCTTCGGGCTCCTCGCGCTCGGCAGTCACGATGCGCGTCGCTTCCACGCCGAAATGGGCACGGTTTATCTCGCGAAGCTCGGCGATATCCTGATGCACAGTATCGCCCGCTTCGCTCCCACCGGTTGAGGGCAGGCCCTATCATCCCGCCCGTGTCGCTCGACACATCGATTCGTCAATTTCAAAGTTATCTCAGTAATGAGCGGCGGCTGTCGCGGTTGACGGTAGCCAACTATGGTCGCGATCTGGAGCGGCTCTGTGATTTCTGCCGGCGGCGCGGCATAACGGACTGGCAAGGCCTCGATCCGGCGCACTTGCGGCTCCACGTCGGGCAGCTGCATCAGGGCGGGCTTTCCGGGCGCAGCATCCAGCGACATCTCTCCGCGGTACGTTCGTTCTACCGCTATTTGCTGCGCGAGCGCGTCGTGACGCGCGATCCGGCCGCCGGCATCGGCGCGCCGAAATCGGGGCGGCGTTTGCCGAAAAGCTTGAGCGCGGACGAGGCGACGCGCCTGGTCGAGATCGCGGCAAGCGACGAGACCGCCGTGCGCGATCGCGCGTTGCTCGAGCTTCTTTATTCGTCCGGATTGCGGCTCGCCGAAGTGTGCGCCCTTAATCGTGACGATCTGTTGGCGGACGGCACGGTAAGAGTCTCGGGCAAAGGCAGCAAAGTGCGCGTGGTGCCGGTGGGGAAGTCGGCGCTGGCGGCGCTCGAGAAATGGTTCGCCGAGCGTTCGCGATGGGCCGCGCCGGGCGAAACGGCGGTCTTCCTGTCGCCGCGCGGTCGACGCCTGAGTGGACGCGACGTGGAGCGCATCGTCGCGCATCGGGCGCGCGCCCAGGGAATCGGCCAGCCGGTGCATCCGCACATGTTGCGGCACTCGTTCGCCTCGCACGTGCTCGAGTCGAGCGGGGATTTGCGAGCCGTGCAGGAGATGCTCGGTCACGCCAGCATCGCCACGACGCAAGTTTATACGCATCTCGATTTTCAGCATCTCGCCAAGGTCTACGACCAAGCGCATCCTCGCGCGCGCAAGCGCAAGCCGTCCGGCACGCGTTGATGCAGGGCGCGCGCTACTATAGTTTGCGCCGCCTGTCTCCGTACCAGGGCACGGTTCAGGTTGCCGAGTGTCCTGGTTTTCGCGCGATGAGCGCCGATGGTTTGCGCTGGCGCGTGCAATTTCTGAATCAACGCACGCGCTTCTCGAGTTACGGCGTTTGGCGCGCCGACGGCCATGGAAGCTTGATCGAGACCGAGCGCACGCAGCCGATTATCCAGGCCCTGCGCGAACGTCCCGCGCTGCCTTTTCCTCTCGCGGACCGGCTGGAGCTGTGGCTGCTCGGTGCGAGCGACCGATTGCCGCTCGCGCTGCTCGCGACGACGCTGCCGGACCGGGCGCCGCCCCAGGCAGTTGCGCTCGGCTGGCGCGCGGCGCTGGCGGGCGACGACGATTTTTTCGCGCCGAGCCTCGGCCGTTCCGATGGCCAGGCGTCGCACATGCCACACCGCAGCGTGCTCGATCGCTGCGTGCAGCGCGCGGCCGGATCGCGTCCGCAGGCGCAGTGGTTCCGCCGGGGCGACGACGGCGGCGGCGAGGGTCTCCAAATGCCCGGGCTCGATACCGCTCTGGCCGGGCGGCGGCTGGCGTATCCGTCCTTCCCGGAGCTCCTGCTGCGCGCCGAATGGGGCAGCGAGCAGGAAACCCGGCTCGTGCGCGACTATCACGAATGGCACGCGGCGAATTTGCTCACCCACACCGACCTTGCGCGTGATACGCGCGCGGCGCTCGAACGCGCGGCCTGTCGCCGGGCGGCCAAGCTCTTTCGCGTGCGCTATCTCCTGCCGGAGATCGTGGATAGCGAATTGCTGCGCGTCGCCATGGTCGAAGCCGTTATTCGCCAATCGGTGTAACGGCGGCTCGGACGGGAACCGGCCCGTAGCCTGCTGATCGCGCCGTAGGGTATCCGCTCTCAGGAATGAGACCGAGGAACGCATGGCTATCACGCGGGATGCTATCGTCGACGCCGCGCTCGCCCGGGCGGAACAAACGTCGTGGGAGGAGGTGCGTCTACACGATATCGCCGCCGCGCTCGCCGTGACGCTCAACGAGGTACGGGCGCATTTCCGCGAGAAAGAAGACATCGTCGATGCGTGGTTCGACCGCGCGGACGCGGCGATGCTGGAAGACGCGGCGCGGCCCGATTACTCGGCGCTGTCGGCCCGAGAGCGCACCGAGCGCGCGCTGCTGTCCTGGCTGGCGGCGCTTGCTTCGCATCGGCGCGTGACGCGCCAGATGATTGCGAACAAGCTCGAGCCCGGACACGTGCACTACCAGCTGAATGGATTACTCCGTGTCAGCCGCACCGTGCAGTGGATGCGGGAGGCCGCCGGCCGCAAAGCCGTTCTGCCGTGGAGAGCCATCGAAGAGGCCGCGCTCACCGGCATTTATCTCGCGACCTTTCTTTGCTGGATGTACGACGATTCCCTCGACGCCGCCCGCACGCGCGCCTTGTTGAGCTGGCAGCTCGACCGCGCGGAATGTTTGGCTGGGTTGATTCCTGCGCCGCCGCTCTAGATCATTTGTACAAATGCGCCCGCGACGGAAGCAGCTGATTGTCGCGTGGCCGTGCGAAGACCACCTGGAAGAGCTGCAGCGATCCCGTGAGGAACGCCGCGATGGAGCCGGCGAGGTAAAGACGCCAGGCGCGCACGAAGGAGCGGTCGAACATCGACTCGATTTTATCGGCATGGCTCTCGAACCGGGCCAGCCAATGGCGCAGCGTCCGCGCGTAGTGCAGCCGCAGGTTTTCGACATCGAGCACCGACAGGTTCTGTGGCTCGAAGATGTTCATCATCTCGCGCAGCGTGGGCGGATAAGCGCCGGGGAAGATGCGTTTTTCGATCCAGGCGTTCATCAGCTCGGGTTTGTTGCGCCCGATGCTGTGAATCAGGCCTCGACCGTTCGCCGTGAGCACGCGGTTGATGACGCCGCCGAGCTCCCGGTAGTGATCGGGACCGACATGTTCCAGCATTCCGACGGAGACGAACTTGTCGTATTCGCCGGACATGTTGCGGTAGTCGTCTTCGATGTACTCGATGCGATCGGCGAGCCCTTCGGCACGCGCGCGCTCGCGCGCATACGCGACTTGTTCGCGCGAGATGTTATACGCCCGCACATGCGCCCCGTGCACCCGAGCCATGTAGCGCGCGAGCCCGCCCCAGCCGCAACCCGCTTCGACGACACGGTCGCCGGGTTTCAATTCGAGTTTGCGGCAGATGTGCTCGAGCTTGGCGACTTGCGCTTGTTCGAGGGTCATGGTCGGATCGGGGAAGTAGGCGCAGGTGTATTGCTGATACTCGCTATCGAGCCACAACTCGTAGAACGAATTGCCTATATCGTAGTGATGATGGATGTTGGCGCGCGACTCGTTCAACGTATTGGCGCGCGGGCGCGGCGTGAGCAATTTATGTAAACGCCGCAGCACGCTCTTGCGGCCTTTCTCTCCCATGCCGTCGTAAACGGCGATCAGGAATTCGACAAGATCGCCTTCCACTTCGACGCGACCCACGCTGTACAGATCGCCGAAGTGGAGCGAGGGATTGCGCACCAGCCCGTAAAACGCGCCGCGGTCGCGGATATGCGCTTTCAGGGAAGGCGTTGTGGAAGGCAGCGCGATTTCGTGCCCATCCCAGAGCACAACGCCCAAGGTTGGCTGGTCCAGTAGCTCGAGCACCCGTCGGGCGAGTCGCCGATCGAGGCCGGACACGCCGGCGGCGCGTATATCGTCCGTCGCCGGAATAGTGAGCGCCCCGGTCTTTTCGTTTTTCATGTCTTGAACCCTTACCCCTTCCTCTTTGACTCGATGCTACATGGAAGGCCCGACTTCCCGCAATTCCCACCGCGGCAACAATAACTTGGTTCCCAAACCTCGCCATTGTTGCGCTAAACTTGGGGAGATTATTGAAACCCCGCCGCGCAAATTCCCAGGGAGGCTGCGACTTTGGCTCTTAACCGGAAAAGCGTTATCCAGATCTTTTTGCTCGTGCTGCTGGTCATCGGCGGCGCCGGTGCGTTCCTGTATCAGCAAGACGGTGGTCTCGGCTTCCTTGCGGATCTTATCGGCGGGGCCGACAACGCGCCGAAAGCGCCGCCCCCGAAGCCGGTGGCGAAAGCGACTCCCCCGGCGGCCCAGCCCAGACCGGCCGCGGAGAGTAAGCCCCGGCAAGACGCGCCGGTCATACCGTCGCAACCTGCACGTGGTGAAATTCAGAAAGCGGCTTTTGTGGTTGAGACCGCCGAGATCGAGAATGGCGTACTGACGTTGCGCCAGGGCAAGGAGCCGCTCGCGACGGAAGTGAAACTCTTTCTGAACACGAAACCGTGGACCGTGCCGGCCGAGCGCAGCTTCAAGATAAGCAATCAGGCCGCCGCTGCCGATACGCCGCTCATTCGCATCCGTTGGCAGGAGAACGGGCAGAAGGCGCCGCGGCAGCGCGACTTCAGCGATAAGTACACCTTGCAGCTCGAGTTCGCGCGCGAGCAGGATCGCAAGGTGCCGGGCAAGATATATCTCATTCTACCCGACGAGGACAAAAGTCAGATTGCCGGAACCTTTACGGCGGACGTGCGTGGTTTCCGCTTCATCGACGGCAAACCGGATCTCGCCGCCGACGCAATCGATACGTTGCAGTATCTGGCGTTGCGCGAGGTTCTGAAGGACGATCCCGACAAGCCGATCAACGATCTGGTGTTCCGCCAGGGACGTTACGGCGGGGCGGCGGGCAACCCGCCCACCGGCTATGTGGAGCTCGAATATCGGGTCGGCGACGCGCCCGCGACCGCGCAAAAGTTCCAGTTCGCCAAGGAACAAGGAGCGTGGAAGGTGACGGGGACGTTACGTCCCGACCAGCTTGCGGAAGCGCATCCCTACAAGATCCCCGGTCCTAACGAGCCACCCGAGCGGCTGTTTCCGTATCTCGCGGCGAAGCGGATAGAGGCGGACGTGAAAAAGCGTCTTCCCGGCCGTTCACTCAATACCACGGAGCTCACCACCCGTTACAGCGAAAAGCACAAGATCGGCGTGGCCGAAGTGGGTTACAAGGTAGGTGACGGTCAGGTTATGCAGACGAGTTTCTTGTACAAGCTAACGCCGAAGGGCTGGGTGTTGTCGCGCGAGCTGAGCAGAAAGGAAAGGGTCAATCTCGCGACCGGCAAAGTCGAAACGCAGCGTTGAGCCGTCGTCGCGCGCTCGCGTGAGGCGATAGTTCGAGAAGTTGAATCCTGGCGCGGGTGGGAGTTAGCCCGCGCCTCCCAAACAAAAAACCCCGCGCGTGCGGGGTTTCAAGATTCTTGTCGCCTCCCTCCGGTTTTTATTAAAGCGGTTTTACGAGGGTGGCTTGCATGCCCTTCGGACCTTTTTCAGCTTCGAACTCCACGCTCTGCCCCTCCGCGAGCTTCTTGAACCCCGAGCCCTGAATAACGGAGTAGTGAACGAATACGTCCGCGCTGCCGTCCTGCGGCGATATGAAGCCGAACCCTTTGGCTTCGTTAAACCACTTCACGGTACCAGTACGCATTACAGAAGTTACCTCACTCGATTGACGAAGGTACTAAAACGATGCTGCACCGGCGGGAATTTCGCGAAGGACTGCAAAACACCGACCTGCCAACACGGCAGCACGAAGCTGCAAATCCAGTATATCCGATCGGGTTATTCTGTACAGTGCGCGGGCGCCCCGCTGCTAGTGGTGATGACCACCCTCGCCGTGCACATGACCGTGTGCCAGCTCTTCCGTCGTTGCGGGACGGATCTCGACCACTTCCACGTCGAAATGAAGGTCCTTGCCGGCTAATGGATGATTACCGTCGAGCACCGCGCCGCTATCGGTCAGACGCACCACGGTAAACGAGACCGGTCCCTCGGGTCCTTCCGCGTACACGCGCGTGCCCGCCTCGAGCTTCATGTCGGAGGGGAACTGCTCCCGCGGTGCTTCGAAGACGAGATCGGGATTCGTCTCGCCGTAGCCTTCCGCCGCGCCGACGGCGACATGCGAGCGGTGACCGACCGTTGTGCCTTCGAGCGCCTTTTCGAGCCCCGGGATGATGTTTCCGTGCCCGTGCAAATAGGTCAGCGGTTCGCGCCCGCTCGAGCTGTCGAGCACTTCACCCTCGTCGTCTTTAAGCGTGTAATGGAAGCTGACGACCATATTAGCCGCGGTTTTCATCGGGGAGTCCTATCGAGTGGAGTAAGCCATTTACTATAACCCACGGAGCCGACCGGCACGAGAGGCCGAGACGAACCGGTGTCGCGGAACGGACGCATATGCTGAAGCAGATCGTTGTTACGACTCGGCAGCAAGGGCTGCACGAGGTCACACAGGAAATCGAAGCGGCGGTACGCAGCGCCGGTCTGCGCGAAGGGCTATGCACGCTCTTTTTGCGCCACACCTCGGCGAGTCTGCTGATCCAGGAGAACGCCGACCCCTCCGCGCGGCGCGACCTCGAGCGGTGGCTCAACCGCCTGGTGCCGGAGGACGATCCGCTTTACACGCATCGCACCGAAGGGCCGGACGACATGCCGGCGCATATCAAGAGCGCGCTGACGGCGGTGACGCTGTCCATACCCATCAACGACGGGCGCCTTGTGCTCGGCACGTGGCAGGGCGTTTATCTGTGGGAGCATCGGCACTGCGGCGGTCGGCGGGAAGTCGTGATACACATCGCCGCGTAAAATAAAGATGGTGTCGCGATCGCTTCAGCAACCGTATGGATCGTGGAAATCGCCTGTCACCGCGGACGTGATCGCCGCGGATACGGTCGGCCTCAGCAGTGTATGGCTCGATGGAAACGACGTGTACTGGAGCGAGCTGCGCGGCGCCGAAGGCGGGCGCAACGCGATCGTTCGGTACGCTGCGCCCGGGCTGGAAGACATGCTGCCGCCGCCGTACAGCGCGCGCTCGCGGGTCAATGAATACGGCGGCGGTGCTTTTACCGTCGCGGACGGCGTTATTTATTTCGTCAACAACGCCGATCAACGCATCTACCGGTTAACGCCGCCGGCGGCCCCGGTTGCCATCACTCCGGCGGATGCCCGGCGTTACGCCGATCTCGTCGTCGATCGTGCGCGCGAGCGCGTGCTCGCGGTTTGCGAGGACCATCGCGCGAGCGGCGCGCCCGCACAGTCGATCGTCGCCGTCGATGCCCGGAATTCGTCCGCGCCGGTAACGCTCGCGAGCGGGCGCGATTTCTATGCCGCGCCCCGCTTGAGCCCCGATGGCCGGCGACTTGCGTTCCTCGCGTGGGACCATCCGAACATGCCGTGGGACGGGACCGACCTCTATGTGGCGGATATCGACGCCGCCGGAGCGCTCGAGCATGTGCAGCAGGTGGCGGGCGGTCCCGACGAGTCCGTCGTCCAGCCGGTCTTCGCGCCGGACGGTGCGCTCTATTTCGTTTCCGATCGAAGCGGCTGGTGGAATCTCTATCGTTGCGGCGCCGGCGTGATCGACCCCCTGTGGCCGCGGTCCGCCGAGTTCGGCGGACCGCCATGGGTGTTCGGTCTCTCGACGTATGCGTTCGCCGGGAACAGCCGCATCGTATGCGCCTGCAACGAAAACGGTGCCTGGCGGCTCGGGCTGCTCGAGCTCGCCGGTGGCGCATCGCGCACGTTGCCGCTGCCGTACACGGATATCGGTTACGTGCAGGCGAGCGGCGAGCGCGCCGTGTTCATCGGCGCCGGCCCGGCGGCGCTGCCGGCGGTCATCGAGCTCGATCTTGCCGCCGATCGAACGCGTGTGCTGCGGCCATCGGCGACGCTCGATCTGGACGTCGGTTATTTTTCCGTCGCCTCCGCGATCGATTATGCGACCGGAGGCGGGGAGCGGGCGCATGCGTTTTTCTATCGTCCGAAGAATCGCGACTTCGTGGCAGCGGCCGGCGAGCACCCGCCGCTTATCGTCATGAGCCACGGCGGTCCGACCGCCGCCGCGAGCGGCGCGCTCAATCTCAAGGTGCAGTATTGGACGAGTCGCGGCTTCGCCGTGCTCGACGTGAACTATCGCGGCTCGACCGGTTACGGACGGGCCTATCGCCGGCGTCTGGACGGCGCGTGGGGCATCGCCGACGTCGAAGACTGCATCGAGGGCGCGCGTTATCTGGTCCGCCAGGGAGAAGTGGACGGAGCGCGCTCGGCGATTCGCGGCGGCAGCGCCGGCGGTTACACCGCGCTTTGCGCGCTGACGTTTCATCGATTCTTTCGCGCCGGCGCGAGCCACTACGGCATCAGCGATCTCGAGCTGCTCGCGCGCGACACGCATAAATTCGAGTCGCGCTATCTCGAACGCCTTATCGGTCCTTACCCGGCGGCGCGCGAGCGCTACCGCGAACGCTCGCCGATCCATTACGCCGACCGGTTGAATTGTCCGACGATATTTTTCCAGGGAGCCGAAGACCGCGTGGTGCCGCCCGAACAGACCGAGCGCTTGGTGCAGGCGCTGCGCGCGCGGGGCATCGCGGTGGCGTACCTGCTCTTTCCCGGCGAGCAGCATGGCTTTCGCCGTGCCGAGAACGTGCGGCGCGCGCTCGAGACGGAGCTTTACTTTTACGGGCGCGTGTTCGGCTTTGTTACCGAGGTCGATGATCGCGTGGCCGATCCCTTTATATAGGACACGGGTTTTTGCCGATTGGTAGTGTCTCAGTTTGAGACACTACCTGCCGATTTGCCGGGTTTGGCGCCGCGTCGAACTGTGTTTTAATGCCTAGCCCACGGACGAGAGGGTGCGGCATGAGCACAGTGCGTGTCTCGGCACCGACCGGTGCGGCGAATCCGGCCGGACTCCGCGCGCGTTACGTCGAGGTCCGTCGGCAAACGGAGGCGTTGTGCCGGCCGCTCGCGGTCGAAGACTACGTCATCCAGTCGATGCCCGACGTGAGCCCGCCCAAATGGCATCTCGCGCACACGACGTGGTTTTTCGAAACGTTCCTGCTGCGCCCCTACGCCGCGCGCTATAGCGTTTTTCATCCGCAATACGACTTCCTCTTCAACTCCTATTACCAGACGGTCGGTTCGCCCTATCCGCGCGCGCAGCGCGGCTTGCTCGCGCGACCGACCGTGGAGGAAATTTATCGCTATCGCGCGCACGTCGATGGCGCGATGACGGAATTGCTGGGGCATTGCCGCGCGGAAAACGCGCAAGCGGTGAGCGCGCGCGCGACGCTCGGGCTGCATCACGAACAGCAGCATCAGGAGTTGTTGTTGACCGACATCAAGCACATCTTTGCGCTGAACCCGCTGAGACCGGCGTACCGGCCGAGCACCGATACCGCGTCCGCCACCGCGGCGCCGCTGCGGTGGCTGGAATGCGCGGGTGGCATGCACGAGATCGGCTATGGCGGCGACGATTTCGCTTTCGACAACGAAACGTCTCGCCACCGAACGTACCTGGAGAATTTTCGGCTCGGATCGCGGCTCGTCACCAACGGCGAATATCTCGCCTTCATGGCCGACGACGGCTACGAGCGCCCTGAGCTTTGGTTGTCCGACGGCTGGCGCGACGTGAACGAACAGAAATGGCGCGCGCCGCTTTATTGGGAGCAGCAGGACGGCGATTGGTGGATGTACACCCTTGCCGGTATGCGGCCCGTGCGCAGTGACGCGCCGGTTTGCCATGTCAGTCTTTACGAAGCGGACGCGTACGCGCGCTGGGCGGGGAAGCGGCTGCCGACGGAAGCCGAATGGGAAACCGCCGCCGCGAATTTACCGGTAGCGGGCAATTTCTGCGAAGCCGGCCGATTGCATCCGGCGCCGGCGACGGGTGCGGGCGCTAGCCAATTCTTCGGCGACGTCTGGGAGTGGACCGCGAGCGATTACGCGCCGTACCCGGGCTACCGCCCCTTGCCGGGAGCGCTCGGGGAGTACAACGGCAAGTTCATGTGCAACCAGCGCGTGCTGCGCGGCGGCTCTTGCGCGAGCCCGCAGTCGCACTTGCGCGCGACCTACCGCAATTTCTTCTACCCCCCGACGCGCTGGCAGTTTGCGGGGATCCGCCTGGCGGATAGCGCGTGAAGCCCGCCATCCGCTTTTACGACGAGCTCGGGCGCGAGCCGGATGTGGTCGCGGAGCTGCTCGCGGGGCTCGAAGCACGCAGTCTCGCGCCCAAATATTTCTACGATGTCCGCGGCTCGGAGCTCTTCGAGGCGATCTGCCGGCTGCCGGAGTATTACCTTACACGCACGGAAACGGCGATTCTGCGCGCGTGCGCGCGCGACATCGCGCGCCGCACGGCGCCCGGCTCCGTGCTGGTCGAGCTCGGCAGCGGCGCCTCCGAGAAGGTGCGGCTGTTGTTGGATGCGCTGCGCCCGGTTGCTTATCTCGGTATCGATATCTCGCGCGATTTTCTGCGAGTGGCGACGCGCCGCCTGGCGCAGGATTTTCCCTGGCTCGCGGTGCATGCGGCGTGTGCGGATTTTTCGCAACCGCTGGCCTTGAGTTATCCGCCGCCCGGCATGAAGCGGCTGGTATTCTTTCCCGGATCGAGCTTGGGGAACTTCACGCCGGAGGCGGCTACGGTTTTCTTGCGGCGGCTACAGCCGCTCGTGGGGCCGGGCGGGGGATTTCTCCTCGGCGTCGATCTGCAAAAAGATCCGCGCGTGCTGCACGCCGCGTACAACGACGGTCAGGGCATTACCGCCGCGTTCAACCGCAACATACTTTATCGGCTGCGTCGGGAGTACGGCGCGGCGGTTGCGCCGGAACAATTCGCCCACGAGGCGCTGTACAACGAGGCGCTCGGGCGCATCGAGATGTATCTCACCAGTTTGCGTGATCAGGAAATCGTTTTGGCCGGCCGACGTTTTCGCTTCGCCGCCGGCGAACGATTGCACACCGAGTACTCCTACAAGTACACCGTCGATGGATTTCAGGCGCTGGCGCGCGACGCGGGATACCAATCCGAAGCGGTCTGGACCGATCTGCGGCGCTACTTCAGCGTCCACTACCTGCGCCTGCCGGCGTAGCCTTGAGCCGACCGGGCGGGGCCCTTCTCGCTTGCCGCAGATTTAGCGCGGCTTAATTCATCTTGCCGATCACCAAGCGCGCCGTGTCGCCCGCGGAGCGCACCGGTTCGGAATAAACGTCAAGCGCCAAGCTTTCGCGATGCAGCTTCGACTGCAACGTCGCCGATTGCACCTCGAAAAACGCGTTCACGTCGGCGGCGCGCGCCGCCGAAACCGTCGCCGGCTTGATCTGTAGCTCCCATTCGTTGGCGAGAACGTTCACGCGATGTTCCGCTTGTCGCAGCCATTCCTCGTGCCGCGCGAATTCCTCGCGCACGTCCTTGTTCGCGTTCGACGGAACCGGCCGGCTCGCGAGCAGGCGCAGTTGACCGGCGGTTTGCCGCAGGCGCGCGATCTGAATTTGCGCGGCGAAATAGGGATCGGTGGCAACGGCGCCGGGGTGGCGTTTAACCGGCTGTAGCGGTCTCGGGGGTTCGGCACGTAGCGGCGACGGGGAGGCAAGAGCGAGAGAGACAACCGTTAGAATAGACCAGGCGGCTACTCGGCCTAACCTCATGCGAATGACTCCGTGTAAGGATGCGGCATCGACGCACGATCATAACACACGCGAAAAAATTTTCGCCGCCGGCTGGCCGGCGATCGGCCCGAGAATCGGCGCGTCGCCAAAGGCGCTCGTCGCAAATTCACCTCTCGACTCCGCCCGTCAATGGAAACGGGCCGATCGATCGCCAATCGGCGGGCGAGCCGGCGATCACGCAGAGGCATAAACGGTCGGCGGCAAAGTGCTCGGGAAAGCGGCCGGCGATTTCCTGAATGATTTTTTCCTTGAGCGGCGTTTCGATCGTGCCGTAAACGAGGCTCAAGTGCGGCGTGAAATCGGTTTCGACAGGCTGCTCGAGCTCATGACAGGCGAGGCGATGCGCGGCGAGGAGTGGCGCCGTTTTTTCCGCGCGCAGATAAAGGCAGCGAAAATAGGCGTCGGTATGAACGGCGCCGATCAGATGGATCGGTACCGGCGCGAGCCGCGCGGCAAGCCGTTGTGCTCGCGATATCGCGTCCGCTTCCGTCGCGACCGACGGAGCGGCCAACGTGATATGCGGTTCGAACCGGGGTGTGCCGAGGCGCCGGCTCAACGCGTCGATCAGCTCGGCGAAGCGTTCGCGCCAAAGCGGCGGAGGCATGAGCCAAAGAGCCAGGGCATTTCGTCACGACGATAATGTCCGCACGCGCACTGTTGCGATATTCATCCCCAGCAGCGTCGAAAGGCGCTTGCGCCGCACGGCGGGATTTTAGAACATGTCTGTCGTTCCCGAGGAGCCACTCATGTCCGGGTCCCGATCTTCCACGCCCCCGCTCGATTCCGCCTCACTGCGTCGCACGGCGCGGAAGGGCCGCGGCACCGCGACGAACGCCGACGGTCGATACGAGCCCTATACGCATGAAGCCGAGGACGACGGCTGGAACGGGCTCG
>Ga0070741_10008704_pt1 | contig 20172 bp, 21 predicted proteins | sample Coa_R1_4_FD_66440 | JGI IMG/M metagenome (GOLD analysis project Ga0070741, IMG submission 66440) | Surface soil microbial communities from Centralia Pennsylvania, which are recovering from an underground coalmine fire - Coalmine... | ecosystem: Environmental > Terrestrial > Soil > Unclassified ...
CCAATAACTGGCGGATGCCGGCGTCGGTTGTCCGGCGCACGCTCAGTTCATAAAAACGACGTGTCTCCAGCTCCATCAAGGCGGCCTGCCGCCGCACCGCGTTAAGGCCGAGGGGACGGGTCAGCCAGACCGGCCGGCGGCTGACAAAGCCTTTAATGTCCTGGCGGCGGAGAAGAGGAATGTGTTCGCCGAAACGTTGCCGATAAAGCGTGAGCAGGCGGTGGCGGTGGCCATCCTCTTCGGCGCGAAGCGTCTCGAACTTTCGCGCCTGGTCGGGATAACTTTCCTTCAGGCCTTCGGCGAAATCGGCATAGATCCGGCCGTCCTCCTCCTCCAGCGCGATGGCCAGGGCCAGGATTTCCCTTTCGCTGAGTGAATTGAAACTACGCATGGCGCCGGCGAAAAGTTCAGGCAACCTGCGGGCGAGGCAACACCATGGGCATGATTTCGCACCGCACTTTGAGCGGTGCGACTGCGACCCGGCCAAAAATGGTGGTCAGCGCGGCGTTGGCCGCGTCGCGGCCCCGGGCGATGACCACGGTGCGGTCCGGCGAAATCTGATCGCTGGGGTCAAAGAGATGCCAGGCGCCGCCGAGATGGGCCTCGAAACCGGCGTGAAAGTCCATCGGATCGAGCCCGGCGGCATAGCTGCCGACGTAGCGTGCCGGAATGTTGAGCGCACGGCAGAACGCGACGGCCAGGTGGGCATAGTCGCGGCAAACGCCCTTGCGCAAGGTCCAGACGTCCCAGGCCGAGGTGCGCGAGTCCGTTGCTCCGGGCTTGTATTCGAGATTGGCGTCGACCCATCGGCAGATTTCGCGGACTTGCTCGGCCCGGTTCTCGATTTTTCCGAAAAGCTCAAAAGCGATCTGGGTGAAGCGGTCGCTCTCGCAATAGCGGCTGGGCAGCATGTAGGTCAGGACGGCCAGCGGCAACCGCCCGGGATTGTCCGGCTTGGTCTCAACCGGTGGCGGGGGCCGGAGAATTTCCACCACGGCGCCGTACTGCAGTTCAAAAGGCCCGGCCGTGGCATCGGCGCGCAGGACACGGTTGCCCTTCGAGGAGGTGATGCGCTCGGACTGGACCTCCGGCGAGCAGACAACGCTCTCGTTGAGAATGCGCTGCTGCGCGTCGGTATTGACGAGAATGTTGAAAGTGAAATGAGCGCTCGGCGAAAGAACCTGGTAGCCAAGCGTGCAGCCGACCGTGAGATTCATTCAAAACAGTGTAATGCAAAGGGCTCGGCCCGCAAAGTGATTTGCGGCGGCGGCATTGCCAGGCCCGCTGACTCGTGCCGTTGCGTAACAGTTTGGTCGCTTTTCCCCGGCTTGCTTATCCCGTCACGCTCGGTTGCGATGGAGCCATGGTCAAACTATCGGTTCCGGTCGCGGTAGTGTGGATCCTGTTTTGCGCAGTGGCGCCCGCCTGCAAGCGGGGCAGCCCGCCGGCGCCGGACGATGCCTTCCTTTCGGTTTATCAGGCCCAGGAGGAAGCGATTCGGTTGGGCGACGGCGCGCGCTGGCTCAGTTTCCAAACAGAAACGGTCCCCGATGGCGTGACCAAGGCCCAGATCGATGCCATGCGCACCGCCATCGTTAAAAATTTTCATCCCCGGCCCGGCCTGCACGAGACGGTGGCGGCTTCCCGGATGAGCGGCGATCGGGCTGCGCTCGTTGCCCGGGTGGAAGGCTTGAGCAATGCTGTTCAATATGAGACGGTGCGCTTCAGCCGGGAAAATGGCGCATGGAAGATCAGCGAGGAAGATTGGAGCGATTCCCCCATCGATCCTTCAACGCTGGATGTCCTGCTCCCCCCGGCGGATGGCGCCTTCGGTCGTGCCCACTCGCCGTGGACCGGCATTGCCACCGCCGAGGGCAACACCCGGTTTTTCAAGCCGGAAGAACTGACGTGGAAGATGCAGGCGGTGCAGGACGAGGGGTATCTCTATATTCGTTTTGAGGCCGCGGCGCCGCTGCCAGCCGCGGGGACCGAAATGGCAAAGAATGATTCCGTCGGTTCGTTTCCGCCGACTATGAAAATCAGGGTCCGTTCCGCGAGCGGCGGTCAGACCACCGATGGAAAAGAATTTGAGCTTCAGGCCGGGCCAGTCGTTCAAACCCGCGCGACCTTTGACGACAGCGGCCATGCCAGCAATCGATTTTTTGTCATCTACTCTCTCACGCTCCGGGACGGCGCGCACACGGATATCTTCACCATGGATACTCACGATGCTTTTAACCAGCTGGTCACGGTGAAGGATCGTTGTCTCGATCTGAAAATTCCGCTGACGGTGCTGGCCCCGGCTGAGAAGCGACCGGCGGAAATTGAGATCGAGGAGGTTAATTCCCTCGCCAAAATCCTGCCCTACCAGGTCGGCAGCTTTTCCCAATAACGACGGGCGGCGCGGTGGCGGACTTTTCATTTTGTCCGCATCTTCAGCCTTGGCGCGAGCGCAGGTTTTGGAAATGGTCGGCGCGTGGAAGCCGTTGAGATTTTCATCCTGCTGTTGGCGCTGACGGCCGGACTGGCGTTGCTCGCCAATCGGATTCGCATTCCTTATCCAGCGCTTCTCGTTCTTGCCGGCCTGGCCTTGAGCCTGCTTCCCCGCCGGCCGGCGATGGAGTTGAATCCCGGCCTGGTCCTCATTTTTTTTCTGCCGCCGATCGTTTACCAGGCCGCACTGGTCACCTCTTGGCGTGATTTCCAGCAAAACCTCCGCGCCATTCTGCTCCTCGGTGTGGGGCTGGTGATTTTCACCACCCTGCTGGTCGGTTGCGTGGCACATGCGCTGATCCCGGGACTGCCGTGGGCGGCGGCCTTCGCCCTCGGCGCGATTGTCTCGCCCAGCGACACCGCCGGCGCCATCGCCGTGCTGCAGGAGCTTCCCATTCCGCGACGCGTCGTCACCGTGCTGGAGGATGAAAGTCTGATCAATGACGCCACCGGACTTGTCGCCTATAAATTCGCCGTGGTGGCGGCGAGCACGGGTATTTTTTCCTTCTGGCAGGCATCGGCCCAGTTCGCCTGGACGGCGGCGGGCGGCGTCCTGATCGGCTTGCTCGTCGGCCGCGGCGTGTTGGCCATCCATCGCCGCCTCGATAATCCCTCGGTCCAGGCCACCCTTTCGCTGCTCACGCCTTTCACCGCGTTTGCCCTTGCCGATGCCGCCGCGGCGTCCGGCGTCATTGCCGTGGCCGCCGCCGGGGTAACCGTCGGCTGGAATAGCGCGGAAACGGTCAACGCGCGGGCGCGCATGACAGCGGTAACGATGTGGGAGATGATCGTTTTTGTACTCAATGGCTGCGCTTTCATCCTTATCGGTCTGCAGCTTCCGGAAGTCGTGCATGGTCTGGCCAGCCTGCCGCGCGCCGTGGTCTGGGAGACCGCAGCCGCCGTCTGTGCGGCGGTGATTGTCGGGCGGGTGGTGTGGGTTTTCACCGCCTCGTACGTGCCGCGCAAGCTGTCCGCGGCGTTGCGGCGCCGTGACCCCATGCCGCCGGCAAATCATATCGCCCTCGTGGCCTGGACCGGCATGCGGGGAATTGTTTCGCTGGCCGCCGCCTTTGCCCTGCCGTTCAGCACCGCCTCGGGCTCGGCCTTTCCCTATCGTTCGCTGATCCTTTTCCTCACCTTCGCCGTCATCGTCGCCACGCTCGTGCTCCAGGGCTTCACCCTGCCGCTGGTCGTCCGCGCCCTGCGTGTCCGAGCGGCCGAGGGAGCCGGCGAAGCAGAGGAGGAACTGGGATGGCGGCAGGCGGCGGAAGCCGCCCTGGCCCGCCTTGCGGAGATCGAGAAGGAAGGCCGCGCCTCGCCAGCGGTCGTGGCACGCCTGCGCAGCGCGCTCCAGGAGGAAATCGTGCTCTGCGAGGAGCATCGCATCACCTCGTCGCGACGGAAAAAATCGTTCCTTACCGAGCTCAGCCATCTTGAACGCCAGCTGCTGCGCACCCAGCGGCAGGCCATTGTTCATCTTCGTAACACCGGTTCGCTCAACCACGAAACCGCGCGAAAGATCCTGCGCGAACTCGACCTTTACGAGGTCACGCTGCATTAATGAATTCCCGCCCGCCATGTTCTCGCTCCTGCTGCTCGCGCCGTTCTTCATCGCCTTCGAAGTCTGGCAGCTGGTGATCAGCGAGCGCTACCTCGGAATCAAACAGATCGCCCGCGGCGCCGACCCGCGCACCCTCGGGCTGGGAGAAATCACGGCGTTTTTCTGGACGGCCGGCCTGATCTTCTACTGGGTCTGGATGCTGGCCCTGTTTTTGCAGCCGTTTGGGCGGGGTCAGGCCGCCTGTCTCGTGGCTGTCACGCTCAGCGGCTTTTCGCTTCGCCGGAATTGCACGCTGAAGTGGGTGCTGGTGATTCTCACCTTTGAGGGCGCAATTCGGGTCGGCATGCTCGGCTCGCTCTGCGTCATTGTCTGGCGGCGGAGCCATGGCTGAGCACGGATCCGATGCTGTATCCGGAAACGATTTGTCTGTCTCCCAACCGTGACGAGGCGCCGCCGCACGAACGCCTCGGCGTGCTCTTTCATCACAGCGTCACCCCCTTTGCCGAGTCGCTGGCGCGGCTGCTCGATCCCGCCAGCAAAGTCAGCTACCATGTCCTGATCGACCGTGACGGGGCGCGTTGCGTGCTTGTCCCCGACGAACACATCGCCTGGCATGCCGGGGCGTCGTCCTTTCTCGGCCGGTCGCGCTGCAATGATTTCCTTCTCGGCGTCGGTTTCGCCGGCGATACCTACGCCGCGCCGTTGGCCGAGGCGCAGATCGCCTCCGCGCTCGAGTGGCTCGATCTGCGCTGGGCACGCCATGGCTGGAGCATCGAACGCATGACTGATCACCGCCAGGTTTCACCCGGACGCAAAAACGATCTCGCCCCCGCCGAATGGACACGGCTGCGTGCGGCCATTGCCGCAAAATTCGGTTGCGGCTGATCAGAAGCTGAGGCGGCGCGATTCGATCTTCGGCGCCGGCTCCCCGAACGAGCGCCGGAAAAATTCCTGCGCGACGACCAGCGCCCGGGCGCACTTCCCGTAATCGCCCGCCCAGGAATTGGGCAGCGAGACGCGCCGAATGATGCCCCGGCCGATCTTGTCCGGCGCCTCCGCATCCGGCGCCAGTTCCAGCGTGAACTTCGGCTCGACGGTATGGACCACGTAGTGCCGTGAGGCGCCGCATTCCCTCCGTTCAATGCGCAAATAGTGTGAGAAATCCACTGCCCCTCACTTTACCATATCTTGTGCGGCATACAACCCGATTTTGCGCCACCTTTGGCCTTGAGAAAATCGGCGCGCGCCTCACAAAACTTCCTCACCCCGCGCCGCCATGCCCTCGCTCCCAGCCGATACTCCGCGCCTTCCCAAGTGGCCCTTTCTGGCCGGCGATGCCGTCTTGTTGATTCTCGCCGGCGTCGTCATCACTCACGCCCGCAATCCGTTCGCCGGAATGGCACTTATCGCGGCGGTTGCCTGCGTCGGGCTCGGCGCCGTCCTCGCCGCCGTGCCGTTCATCACTGACTATGCCCGCAAGCAGGATGAGGCGCTGGACGAGCGCCAACGGGCGCTCGAAGCGCTGTCCCGCACGGTCTCGGCCTCGGCGGAACAGATCAGCATCGCCGCCACCGGCTTGAACAGCATCGCCGAAACTTTAGGTAAAAGCGTCAAGCTGGCCGAACAGCTCCCGGCGCGCTTGCAGGAAAAAATCGCCGGTCTAAAACAAAGCCTGGCCGAAGCGCCCGCGGCGTCGAGCCGTGCCGCCGCGCCCGATCCGGCGTTCGCCGCGGAAAACGCGCGCCTTGAGACCACCGCCGACCACGTCCGTCAAGCCGCGGCTGAGCTGGCCCGCCTCGAAACGGCCGCCCAAAAAAATCTTGCCGCCGCCCGCGCCGAATTGGACGCGAAAGCCGAGCAGGTGCTCAGCCAGCTCGACGCAAAAATTTCCCTGCTCGCCGCTCTGGCAGAAAAGCTTTCGGTGCCCGCCCGCCCGGCTCCGATGGAAATGACCGCGCCGTTCCTCACCCCTTCTCCCAAAATCGAAACGCCGCCCGAAGAACCGGGGCCCGTGGTATCCGCACCGGGGGAAAAACCGGCCGCGATCACCGAGCTGGCCGAGGAGCCAAAGATGCCGCGCAAGCGCGCACCGAAAAAACCGAAACCGGAAGAGTCCGAACCGTCCCTCGGTCTGGCCGGTGCAGAAAACCCGGCCCCGCCGCCTGCACCTGAATCGTCCGAGCCGCCTGCAGTTCATGAATCCGCTCCGCTCCCCGACGAATCCTCCCAAATGTCACCGGAGGACGGTGCGCCGGTTTCCGCCGTGTCCGCGGACGGCGCCACGCGCCTGCTCGTCACCGCCTATATCGGCATTGGCAACCGGCTGTTTATCCGCGGCGAAGGTCCGGGACTGAGCTGGGACAAGGGAATGCCGCTAAATTTCGTTTCGATCGGCAAATGGCGCTGGGAAACAGCCGACGCCACCGCCCCGGTCAAGGCCAAGCTTTATAAGAATGATGAGACGGAGTGCACCGCGCTTGGCACGCTCACGGTCGAGCCCGGCCAGCAGACCGAAGTGACCGCGGTGTTTTGAATGGGGTTAGAGAGATAACACTGTGTAAGACTGATGGATTATGCAAAAGAGTCTTCCTATAAACCTCACCATTGTGGCCACGCTCTTCCTAGTCGGCGGCATCTCCACCATTATCGATTTTTTGAGTAAGATTTTGATTCAAGGTGCGCTAATGTTGCCGTTCGGCGGCGTCGGTGTTTTTATTGCAATTGGGCTGCTCAGTTTGGAAGAGATTTGGCGACGTGTGGCTGTCGGACTGCTTGTACTTCTAATTTTCGTTACATTAATAGGTCTTTTTTTCGGAAGTTTAGCATCTGTTTTTGGCACACCGCGAATGGTTGGCTCTGCAGCCGATATCGAGGCTTGGCGACTTTGGATTGTAGGAGGTATCGGAGTGATTACCTACGTCGCCGGCGCGATCTATTCTTTAATCACACTCACCGAGCCAGAAATTAAAAAGCTTTTCAGAAATAAAAAGCATGAGAATGCCTGACTAGTTGCCAAATCCGACGCTGACAGGGCCGGGGTATTTCGGCAAAGTTATGATTCGTGTGGGTCTGCTCCAAACACCCAGCCAATCAATAATGCGGCGGGCGATCGGCCGAATCGGGCGGTTCACTTTCCGAGCCGGCGGCGGGGCGTTCGCGAAGTTGTTTCAGCTCGGCGCGGAGGCGGCCGAGTTCGTCGTGGAGCGCGAGCATGGCCTTGTCCTGCTCGGTGACATGGCGTTCGAGCCATGCCAGACGCTCCTCGAGGTTCACCCGCCCGGGCGGCGGACGGTCACCGCGTGCGCTGGGCATGGGGCGGCGCGGCCGCGGCGCGTTCGGCGCGCATTTTTTCCAGCTCGGGCAGGATCACGCGCTGGTAGCAATCGGGACAGACGGAATGGCTGAAGTCGGTGCCGGTGCGCTCGTTGATGTAGGCCTCGATCTGCTGCCAGTAATTTTTGTCGTCGCGGATTTTTTTGCAGTAGGAGCAGATGGGGAGGAAGGCTTCGAGCTGGCGGACCTGCGTGGCATAACGGAGGATGCGCTCGGCCACGCGCAGCCGCATCCACAACTCCTGCGGATCGAGCGGCTTGGTTAAAAAATCGTCCACGCCGGCCTCGGCCGCGGCGCGCTGGTTCTCCTCGCTGGCGGTGTTGCCGGTGAGGAGGATGAAATAGACGTAATCCGCCCCGATCCGGCCGCGGACGCGGCGGCAAAGCTCGAGCCCGTCGAGGTGCGGCATGGTCCAGTCGCTGACAATGACACGCACGCCTCCGGACTGGAGGCGAAGCCAGGCCTCTTCGCCGTCAGCCGCTTCGATAACCTCATGGTTGAGTTTACGAAGAAGCTGGCGGAGGATTTTGCGGGCGACGGAGTCGTCCTCAACGGTGAGGATGTTCAAGGGCGAACCTTTCTTTTTGCAGAATAAGGGCTGCGGCAAGGCGGGCAAGCTCAGGTTCAAGCCGTCCGGCGAGGGCGGCGGCGCCCTTCAACTGGTTGGCCCGGATGTTCTTTTCGATTTCAGCGCAAAGGTCTTGCAAGGCGCGGCCGCCGAAATTGGCGCAGGCGCCCTGGATGGTATGGGCCAGTTGCGTCGCGGTCCGCGTGTCGCCGGCGGCGAGGGCAGCGGTGAGGCCTTTGAAACGTTTTGGCGTCTCGGCCAGGAAGAGATCGGTCAGATCGGTGAGAAACTGGGGATCGTTGTCATCCTGCAGGCTTTTCAGATGGTCAAATTGGGCGAGGTCGAGGACCAGCGGATCGGCCGGTAAGGCGGCGGTCTCGGCGCGTGATCCGGCCTGGGCCAGCCGGGTGCGTACCTGCTCAAGGACCGCCTTGAGCTCCTCAAAATGGATCGGTTTGCTGATGAATCCGTCCATCCCGGCAGCGAGGCATTTCTGGCGGTCGCTCTCCATGGCATACGCGGTCAGGGCGATGACCGGCACGTGGCGGTCGAGATTGGGCACGTTTCCCGCCCGGATGCGGCGGGTGGTTTCGTACCCGTCGAGCACCGGCATCTGACAGTCCATGACAATGACGTCATACTGCTGGAGGGCGAGCATTTCGAGGGCGCGCGCGCCGTTGGCCGCGACGTCGGCGCGGTGGCCGAGCTTTTCCAGGTGCCGCTGGGCAACCTTCTGATTGATGACATTATCCTCCACCACGAGCGCACGCAGCACCGGGGCCTGCTTGAAAGGCGGACGCGAACCGTGGCTGGCAGGAAGCGGGGTCAACACCCGCGAAAGGATTTGTTGCAGTTGGCCATGCCGCACCGGTTTGACGACGAAGGCATCGATGCCCACCGCACGCAGCTCCTCCGCCTCGCCCAGGCGACCGGCGGAAGTAAGCATGACCAGCTTGATCGGTCGCAAGACCGGGTCGGCGCGGATTTCCTGCGCCAGGGTGAAGCCGTCCACGTCAGGCATCCGCCGGTCGAGCAGGGCAACGTGAAACGGTCGCCCGGACTCTTCGCGATGCCGGAGTCGGGCGAGCGCCTGGGCGGCGTCGGCCGCCAATTCGGCCTCGATTCCCGCCTGGGCGAGCTCGGCGGCGATGATGTCACGGCTGGTGGCATTATCATCGACCACGAGCGCAGCCATGCCCGGCGGTATGCTCGCCCGCAGCGTCGGGACATCGAGCAGCAGCTTTGGCAACGAAAGCTCGAACCAGAATGTCGAGCCGCGTCCAGGACCGCTTTCGAGTCCCATCCGGCCGTCCATGAACTCGACCAGTTGGCGGGCGATGGCGAGGCCGAGGCCGGTCCCGCCGTAGCGCCGGGTGGTGGATCCGTCGGCTTGGACGAACGGCTCGAAAAGATGGCGCTGCGCCTCCGGGGTGATGCCGATGCCGGTATCGCGCACCTCGATCCGGAAGGAAAGCGCGGTCTCGGTTTCAGCAAGCTGGGAGACGCGGAGAAAAACCTCTCCCTCCTCGGTGAACTTAATGGCGTTGCCCAGCAGATTGGAGATCACCCGGCGAAGCAGGCCGGGATCGCCGCAAAGCAGCACGGCTGGTCCGGCGGCAAACTCGCAGACCAGCTCGAGGCCCTTGTCCTCCGCCCGCTCGCTAAACAGCGCCAGGGTATCCTCCACCAGGGCGCGCAGATCGAATTCGATGGCCTCAACCTGGAGTTTACCCGCCTCGATCTTGGAAAAATCAAGGATGTCGTTGACCACCCCGAGCAGGGCCTCGGCGCTTTTTTGGATGATTTCCGCCAGTTCCCGCTGTTCGTGATTCAACGCGGTGTCGAGGAGCAGGCCGGACATGCCAATGATGCCGTTCATTGGCGTGCGGATTTCGTGGCTGATGTTGGCCAGAAACTGCGATTTCAAGAATGCCGCGTGCATCGTATCGTCACGGAGCCCGGCCGGCCCTTTCTCGTAAGGCTTGCGTTCGCTCAGGTCGGTCAGCACGCCGGCATAGCCGGCGAAAGTGCCGTCGGGCAGGAAGCGCGGCACGCCCACGTCAAGCATCCAGCGGTATTCACCATCGCGCCGCCGGAAACGATATTCCATTTCCTGTTTGCTGCGCTGGTGGAGGGCGTTGGTGAAATAGGCCTGGGCGGGTTCGCGATCGTCCGGGTGCACGTCCTCCAGCCAGCCCCCGCCGCACTCCTCCGCAAAACTGCGGCCGGTGAAGTCAAGCCAGGCCTGGTTGACAAAGGTGCCGCGGCCCTCGGAATCGGTCAGATAGATCAACGCCGGTACGGCATTGGCCAGCAGGCGGAAGCGCTCCTCGCTCTCGCCCAGCGCGTCCTTCAACCGACGCCGCTCAAGCGCGCACCGGATCGCCCGGTCGAGCGAGGTGCCGTCGAGGCGATTCTTGACCAGGCAATCCGCCGCTCCGTGGCGCAGCAAAAGTTCGTTGAGGTCGCGATCGGCGCGAACGGTGAGAAATATGAAAGAAGCCCGGCTGCCGCGCGTCTGGGCCTGGTGCAGCACGTCGAGGCCGGACATGCGGCCGAGTTCCTGGTCGAGCAACACCACCTCGTGCCGGTTCTCGGCGATGAACCGCAGCCCTTCGTCGCCACCGCGCGCCCAGTCGACCTGGTACGTCGGGCGGCGTAGTTCCGCCAGGGATTCCCGCACGGCGGCATAGCCATGCTCATCATCGTCCACCAACAGCACGCAAATGGGCGCAATGGTTGGCATCCTGGCCGTCTCAGTGCTCCAACGACAGTTCGAATTTGTCGAACTGCAGTCCGGCTGCGGGCCCGCGCACGGCGCCCGCAGGTGTTATCAAAGAAAAAAAACGCCGCAGGGAATAGCGGGCGCCCGACGCGCGCGAAGGATCAAGCTGTGTGCTCTCCCAGAAGACGGGACTGAGCTGGACGGGACTCATGGGAGCAAAAGCAAGCGTTACAAGGTAGGCGTCTTGTGGAGGATTCTTCAAGACTGCGCTGAACGCCGCCGAGCTGAGCGCTGTAAAACTGATGTTAATCTATTCTCTCGCATCCGGGTCTTCGTCGGTCGGCTGGCAGGCCCGTGGTGCGCGGCGGGCCGACTTCAGCCCAGCATGGCCCGCAGGTCGGCGACGTTCTGGACCGGCGGCTGGCAGGCGAAATTTTCACAAACATACGCGGTGGCCCGGCCCCCGATGGGGCGCATCGAGGCGATCTCCGGAGCTTGCGCCTCCAGCCAGGCCCGGTCCTCGCCGTCATTGGCGCAGAGCAATGTCCGCCGCGGTCCCGGCCGCTCGTGAAGCGCGGCGGTCAAGGCGCGAAAATCGGCAGCCAACGGATCGCCCGCGATCACCACCTGCCGCGGAGGCTCGATGGCGAGCTCCAGGGCACAGAGCATTTGCGGCAGAGCCTGCGGCAATTGCCGCCAGTGTCCGCGGCCACCCTCCAGGGTGCGGAGCGCTCGCGCGCGGAAATCTTCGCGATGCAGCATCGCCGCCAATCGCAGCAGATTCGCCGCCGCCACACTGGCCGGCGCCGGCTCGGCGCCGTCGTAATCTTCTTTTAAGCGCAGCACGAGATGGACGTCGCCGGCCCGCGAGTTGAAATAGCCGCCGCCGGCGTCGTCAAAGAACAATGCATCCATTTTCTCCTGCAACTGCACCGCCCATTTCAGCCATCGGATCTCAAACGACGCCTCATAGAGATCAAGCAGCCCCTGCACGAGAAAAGCATAGTCTTCCGCAAAACCCTCGGCCGGACCCGGCCCCTCCCGCCAGGCGCGGAAGAGCACCCCGCGCTTCTCGTCGAATAATTCCCGTTGCAAGAACTCCGCCGCTCGCGCCGCTGTGGCGGACAAGTCCGCCTCGTCGAGAAGCTCCGCCCCCTTCGCCAGGGCCGAGATCATCAGGCCGTTCCAAGCCGTGATGATCTTGTCGTCGAGGTGCGGCCGGGGCCGGCGCGCGCGGGTTGCGCGCAGGCAGTCCAGGGCGGCGATCAACTTCCCGTTCGCCTCCTCCAAACCGAGACCGGACTGCTCAGCGGTGGTCGCGAGCGGCTGAGCTTGGGCGAAAAGGTTCTTCCCAACAAATTCGCCCTGCGGATCGGCCGCGGGCGGCACGTTGCCCGCCTCGCGCACACCGAAATGCGCCGCGACCAGCCGGTAATCCCCGCCCAGCGCGGCGCGCAACTCATCTGCGCTCCAAAGATAAAAGGCTCCTTCGGCATGGCCCGAGTCGTCCGCCGCCGTCGCGCTGTCCGCGTCTTCCGCGGAGAAGAATCCACCCGCCGGATGGGCCAGATCGCGGCGAACGTAGGCAAATATATCGCGAGCGGCCCAGCCGTGGCGGGCATCGCCGGTGGCCTGGAATGCCTCGAGAAAATTAATCGCGATCTGCGCCTGGTCGTAGAGCATTTTTTCGAAGTGCGGCACAAACCAGCGCTCATCCACCGCATAGCGGTGGTAGCCGCCGCCGACATGATCATGCAGGCCGCCCTGCGCCATCTTTTGCAGGGTCAGGCCGGCCATGTGCAGGGCGGCGCGGCCGGCCTCGGTGCCGGCGCCCTGCAGCGCGGCGCAGCGAAAAAGAAAATTCAGGACGCTGGCGCGGGGAAACTTTGGCGCGCCATTGAAACCGCCGTGGCGCGGATCGAAAGTTTCGTCGAAATACTGCAGGGCGCGCCCAAATGCCTCGCCGGCGGCGTCAGCCAGCGGCACGTCATCCGGCACAGCGGCCGCCCGCTCCGCCTGCGCCCGCATCACCTCGATCGCCCGCCCCGCCTCCGCGATGATCTTTTCGCGTTCGGTTTCCCAGCCGTGGGCCAGCATGCGCAACAGCCGGGCGAAGCCAGGCCGGCCGTGGCGGTCCTCCGGCGGAAAATAAGTCCCACCATAAAACGGCCTGAGTTCCGGCGTAAGCCAGGCGCTGAGCGGCCATCCACCGTGGCCGGTGAGCGACTGCACGTAGGTCATGTAGAGCCGGTCCACATCGGGACGTTCTTCGCGGTCGACCTTGATTGAAATAAAGTGCGCGTTGAGCAGCGCCGCCGTCTCGGCGTCGGCGAACGACTCGCGGGCCATTACGTGGCACCAGTGGCAGGTGGAATAACCGATGCTGAGAAAGATCGGTTTTTGCTCCGCTCGAGCCTGGGTAAACGCCTCTTCTCCCCAGGGCAACCAGTCGACCGGGTTGTCCGCATGCTGGCGCAAATAAGGCGATTTTTCCTCGGCGAGACGGTTGGGCATGGCCACACGCTCGCGCAAAGCCGGCCGGAAGCAAAAAATTTCCGCGCCCGAAGGCGCGACCGCGAGCCAGCTCTCATGGCTGGCGACGCGGATGTTCGCGGTGGAAGCCGCGCCTTAGTCGGACTTCTTGCCGTTGAAAACGGCCTTGGCGACCTCGAAAGGCGCGCGAGTGATCGACTTGACCGCGGCGACACCGACCGCGACGGAGGACGGTTCTGCGGGCTCCGGCGGCGGCAGCGCGTTGCGCTCCTCGATCTTCGCCAGTTGCTCCTTGAGCTTCTCCTCGCGGCGGCGGAGCTGGGCCTCGCGTTCGGCAAAGAGAAGTTTTTCGTCGCGGAAATTCGCACGTTCCGCCTCGAGCAGCTCGGTGGCGCGCTGGAGCTTTTGCCACGCCTCCTGGAGGGCGGGGTCGTCGGTGAAGGGCGAGCGCGAAGAGGTTCCACGGGCGCTGAACCAGAGAACGCGGTCGGCCTCGAGCTGGGCTTGCACCTGGCGGAGGCGGGCCTCGTAATCATGAAGGTTTTTTTCCTGTTCGCGGAGAAGGTCGAGGTCGTCATGCCAGCGGCGGCGCTCGCGGGCCAGCTTGGTGGCTTCATGCTGCAGGCGGGCGGCCTCCTCGCTCAAACGATCCTGTTCCTGTTGCAGCTGGGCGCGCCGGGCCTCGCATTCCGCCTTTTCCTTGACGATCTCGTCATTGGATTTGGTTTCAACGCGAAGCCGCTCTTCTTCCAAGGCGGAGCGCTCGCGGGCAATCTCGGCGCGGGTCTCTGCCAGCTGGCGGGCTTTCGCGTCAATCGCGGCCTGGGCCGCGGCCGCGATTTCCAGCTGGCTGTGAAGCTCGGCCGACTCCATTTCGAGCCGGCTGGCATCCGCAATCTGGGCGAGAAGCGTTTTCAACTCCGATTCAAGCGCGGTCTTTTCCGCCTCGAGGCGGGCATTTTTGCCCTCCAGAGCGGCCCGATCCTTGGCCCCGCGCAGCAGTTCGCCGGAAAGGTCGCCGGCCGAAGAATGATCCGTCCGGGAGGTGCTCTCCGTGGCGCCCGGGCCGGAGATGCGCTCCAGCGCGAGCTCAACCTCGGCGAGTTCAGCCGCGGTGACCCCCTCGCTATCGGCGGGCGCAGGAGCCTCCGGATTGAGCAGGGTGGAGACCCGGCGGGCGACCGAGGCCAGATCATTTTGCGCCATCACGTCCGTCACGCCGACGCGAATGCCCTTGACGATGATGGAGAGTTCAAACTGCTGGACGAACAAGATCACCGGTAGGGTGGGTTGAATCTTTTTCAGCGTGCCGACAAAAGAAAAGTCCCGCGTGCCGGAAAGCTCGTAATCAACCAAAGCGAGGTCGAACCATTCGTTGCGTGCCGACTCGATCGCGGCATCGGCGGTCCCAAAGGCGCGTAAATCGTAACCGGCATCAGCCAGGAAGAGCACCAGACGCCGGCGGACTTTCTGATCCGCGTGCGCGATGAGGAGTTTTTTCACGACATTCATGGCAGTTCTTTCGAAGGTGGGTTTTTGTTGTCACCAAAATAGACGAGGCCCCCCGACTTCCGCCACGGCGAATCACCGAAACTCAAAGGATTTACCCCTTGTTTACGGGCAAAAAAATCCGTGAATTTTTTCTCAAAGTTGCGGCGGGGACGGCCGCCGGACTGAACGATCGTACCCCCGCCGCCGCCGTTCAGACGCGGAAAATGACCTCTTCACGGTTAAACATCCGCACGCACCAAGCCAGGGCCGCGCCGGCATAGACGCAGGTCGAGAGGAAGATCAGCGCAATGTAACGCCAGTGCCAAATGCCGGAGATCATTTCCTTGCCGACCAGCGAAAGGTTCAGCAACGGCACCAACGAAAGGCGGGCGTCGAGTTCCACGCCCGGCAGGACGCCGACGACGGCGGGAAGAATGACCAAAAAGGTCAGCGGCGTGACGTAGCTTTGCGCCTCCTTCGCGCTTTTGGCGAAGAGAGCAATCGTCAACAGCAGGGCGGAAAACAGCACCGCCGCCGGGAGAACCATGGCCAGCACGCCGAGTATGCCCAGCGGATCGATCATCGGGATCGCCGCGTGGGCTGAAGTCCTGGCGGCGGCCTCCGCCATCCTCGCGCCGCGTCCGATGGTCGCGCCCCCGAGCAAGAATACTCCAACCATGGAGAGCAGCGAAAACACCATCGCGCAGAGCGAGCTGGTCAGCACCATGAAGAACTTGCCCAGCACGATTTCGGCGCGCCCCACTTGGCTGCAAAGCAGCGTCTCCATCGTGCCGCGCTCTTTTTCTCCGGCAGTGAGATCGATTGCGGGATAAATCGCGCCCGTGAAGCAAAGCAGAATGATCAGATAGGGAATGAAGCCGCCGACGGCGTTGCCCCCGACCTTTTCCGGAGGCGCGACATTTTCGCGTGCGACGGCGAGCGGCTTCAGCAACGAAACCGGCAGTCCATGTGCCGCCAGGCTAGCCGCCACGGTGCGGTCTTTCAGGTCGTTGAAAAACCTTTCGAGATTTCCGGCGGCAAAACTGGATTTCAGTTCACCTTCATAATAATAAATTGTGACCTGCTGGACCACGCCGGATTTCAGTCCGGTTTCGAATCCCTCCGGTAGACGCACCGCCGCCCGCACCTTTTTGTCGGAAATGAGCTGCTGGTAGTTGTCGGTGCCGGGAACGAGTTTGAACTTCGCTGATTGGTGAAGAGCGGCGACGACGTCAGGCGAGTCGTTCCCGCCGAGGAGCATCACCACCGGTGTTTCCTCGCGAGCCTTGCTCATGGCCCGCAGACCGATCCGCCCGACCGCCAAGGTCAGCACGGGCACGATCAGCGTAGGAACGACAAATATTGATATCAGGGTACGGCGATCGCGCAGGGAGTCGCGCAATTCCTTGCCATAGATCGTGGCGATATGGCGGAAAATCATGGCGCGATCTCCCCGCCCGCGGCCTTGATGAACATTTCCTCCATATCCCGGCCGCCAAAGCGCGCCTTCAGCCCGGTCAATGTACCCTCCGCCCGAAGCCGTCCCTGGTGAATGATGCCAATGACGTCGCAGAGTTTTTCCACTTCGCTCATGAAATGCGTTGAATAGATCACGGTCTTGCCCCGGTCCCGGCATTCGCGGACGAAGCCCAAAATGGCGCGCGCGGCCATGACATCCAGCCCAAGCGTGGGCTCGTCGAGGATCAAAACCGCGGGATCGTGTACCAGGGTGCGGGCCACGGAAAGTTTTTGTTTCATCCCGGTGGAAATCTTTTCCACCCGGCGATCGATGAACTCTTGCATGCCGAGCTCGTCGATCAGCTGGCGCGTGCGCTCCCGGACCGTCCTCTCGTCGAGGCCATTGAGGCGGCCAAAATAGGCGATGGTCTCGCGGGCGGTCAGCCGGCCGTAGAGCGCGGTGCTGGCCGCAAGGAATCCCACCTTTGCGCGCACCCGCTGGGGTTCGCGCCGGAGGTCGAAGCCGCCGACCGTGGCATTGCCGCCGGTCGGCTGCAGCAGGGTGGCGAGCAGACGCAGCAGCGTGGTCTTGCCGGCGCCGTTCAGGCCCAACAATCCGTAAATCTGACCCGGCGCCACCCGGAGCGACACTTGGTCCACGGCGCGAATTTCGCCGCGCTTCCGGTCCGTGAAAACCTTGGTCAGGGCCTCGACCTCAATCACAACCCCTCAGGGTAAACCTGAGCCCGCCGAAAGGAAGCGCAATCGCCACCGCCGTCTCGAACCCTTCCCGCCCCTCTCCTGCACCCTCCCGCGACGATCGATCAGCCGCCCTGCCGACGGCTGATCGCATCCCCGTTCTCACGCCGCCATGCTGGCGGGCGTGGACGCGTAAGCAAAACCGGCCGCCTCTTCCTGAATCTGAGCAGCAATTTCGCGCGCCGCCTCGCTCTCCACGCAGGTTGGCTGACCCAGATGAAGCCGCAGGCCTTCGGCCAGGGAGATGAACAATTCCGCTTCCGGCGATTGCTTCACAATGGCCAGAACCTGCTCGGCCTCGCCCAAGGCGGCCAGACGGATGGAAAAATGCTCCACCAGACGGGAGCAGTCGCGGCAGACCCGGGCGTCCGCGAAAAAGGACTTCAGCTCGGAGAGATAATTTTCGTGTGTCGTATTCATGGCAGGAGAGTTTTTATCGTTTTATATCTTTTTTAGATTAGCGCCGACAGCGGCATTGTTATGCGACATGATCGGACCGTTAGCCAGAATTTACACATCTTTAGCCAACTTTTGGGCGTATCTTGTTTTGGAAATAGGGGCTATAACATAGCCTATCTGCCATTGAGTAAAAATAACCCACCCCGACGCGCCAGATAAGCGCATATAAAAATGCCGGCCGTGAATTCACGGCCGGCAGAATTTCACCGTGGAGGTCTTAAGCGGCCGGTGCGGCCGCGCGAATGAATCCGTAATCGATGCTGGCCACAGATTCGGCCGCCCCGGAGGTCGCATCAGCAGCATATTCGCCCGGCATAACTTCCAGTTCCCGGGCAAGGGCGTCCTGGTCAAAGGCAAAATCCGTCACCGCCCTCTGGATCTTCTCTGCAAACGCACCTGCCTCTTCGGTGCTTTCCGATACTGGCCAACCGAGGTAAAGGCGAAGACCGTCCGCCAGGGACACGAACAGTTCCTGCTCCGGCGAACGTTCCACAATGGCGAGCACCTCCGCAGCGCGGCCCAGGGCCGCCAGACGAATGGAAAAATGCGCCAGGAGCCGCGGGCAATCACGGCAAACTTGGCCATCGGCAAAGAACATCTCTAGCTCGGCAAGGTAATGTTCGCGGGTTGCATTCATGGCAGATGTATTTGTCAGTTATATGTAAACGCTGATTCCCCTCCATAAGGTCACAATATATGAAAACGATAAAGTATATAACTTTCATCCTTCCGCAATTTACATGCCTTTAGCTTATATTATAGGGGATTACGCTTTTTGTATAGGGGCATACCATCGTTAAGATAGGGTGTAATACCCGCCTATAAATACCCGGCGGATTAAATATGCATGGTGAAGCCCTGTTCTGCCCACGCTATCGCCTCAAGCGCGCTTTCCAGACTATTCCCTCTGCAGGCATGGCTTGTACCCAATGGGCCTATATATAATGCAAACCATCGGCGTCTCGGGAAAATTTTATGGGATAATTTCCCTAATCGGACTTTTCTATTTTGCTGGCCGGACGACGGTTGGTATTTCGGCAAAAAAAATTCGCCCCGCCCAAATGGGCGGGGCGAATTGGAGAGGCAAATAACCTGGAACCGATTATTGGTTGATCACAACGGTGACCGACGGCTTTACCACCGTGTCCGCCTGGGCGTAGTCAGCCATACCGGTTGGCTGAACGACCGGGTTGATCGGCACGAGGGCGTCCGCCACGAAGGCGGCCGGCGCCTTGGCCTGGGTGCGGGTAGCGGCGAAAACCGCCAGGCCGAGAGAAAGAAGGCCGGCGGCAAAAGCGGGGAAAAGACGGGTGATTTTCATTGAGATGCTTTTTTAGGTTGGTGAGTCAGTTCCTTGACCGGAAGCCCGCCGCAGCGCGAGGCAGGGCGGGCTGGGGTCAAAAGATGCCGGGCGGATCAATGAGCCGTATCGCCGCCGGTGCCGCTGCCGCCATCATCCGGCAGCAAAGTGGGATCGCTTACAACAACATCATCGCCCACCTTAAAAGCGGATTGGGCGGAAACGGGAGACGCATTGGCGACGCGGGCAGTGGCGAAAACAGCGAGGCCGAGCGAGAGCGCGGCGGCGAGAGTGAGGAAAGCGCGTGTAATTTTCATGGCGGTGATCGATTGAAGTTGTGGTTGTGTCGAAGTTGACGGCGCCAATGTACCAGCCTACGGCGGGGCCAACCATGGGCGGGTTGGAAAGCGGGGTGGGAAGATTTCCTGCGTAATTTCTCGCCGTCGCCCCGCCCATCGGTATTTGAGGGGGTTTCAGACGGTCTACCCCGCTCGTCCTCATGAAACCTGCCCGCCTTGTCATCGTCGAGGACCACACCATGGTCCGCCAACTGTTAAGCGATGCCGTGCGCATCGATCCGGGCCTGCAGATCGCCGCAGCGGTGGGATCCGTGGCCGCCGGGCTGGCGGCCTGCCTGGCCCACAAACCTGATCTGGCAATAGTCGACTGGATGCTGCCTGACGGTTCCGGCCTCACGTTGGTGCAGCAGGCGCAGCCGCGGCTGCCGCATCTGCGCTTCATCATGGTCACATCAAACGACCAGGAGCATGTGGTACGGGAGGCGAGCGAGACCGGGGTGCAAGGTTTTGTCTTCAAACGCTCTTCGCTGGAAACATTCCGCGAGGCCGTCGCCGCCGTTCTCCAGGGCCAGCGATTTTATTGTCCGGAAAGCAGCCAGCTTCTGCTCGCGGCCAGCCGCAGCGAAGGCAGCGATCCCGCCCGGGGACTGACGCCGCGCGAACGCGAAATTCTGCGCGCCGTGGCCGGTGGCCTGGGGACAAAAGAGATCGCCGGCCGGCTGGACGTGAGCGCGAAGACCGTGGCCAACCATCTCGCCACGCTCAAAGAAAAACTCCAGATCCATGAAATGGCCGGCCTGGTGCGCTATGCCATCAAGCATGGCTTTGCCGATACGCCGTAAACAGACTGATTTAATCCGAGAGAGCGGGAGGCGCCAGCAGGCCTGTTTCTATTTGAGGGCCACATTTGGTTTGACCCATATCCAGAGGATCGCGTGGGAGAAATGAAAGGCGATCCGTCGTGTGCGTGGCCGCAACTATCGTCCGGCGGCGCGCAGCTGATCCAACTTTTCACGGGCGGCGGCCAAGCTGGGATCGAGCCGCAGTGCCGTCTCGAATTCCCTCTCCGCCTCCGCCGTTCGTCCCGGCAGATCCATTAAAATATTGCCCAGATTGTAATGCGCCTCGGCGTAGCCGGGCTTGAGCCGCACTGCGGCCTGCAGATGCGCGATGGCGTCCGGCTGCCGCCCGGGAATGAGCGAGAGCGCGCAGCCGAGATTGTTGTGGGCCTCG
>Ga0070741_10008705_pt1 | contig 20167 bp, 13 predicted proteins | sample Coa_R1_4_FD_66440 | JGI IMG/M metagenome (GOLD analysis project Ga0070741, IMG submission 66440) | Surface soil microbial communities from Centralia Pennsylvania, which are recovering from an underground coalmine fire - Coalmine... | ecosystem: Environmental > Terrestrial > Soil > Unclassified ...
GCCGAAGTAGTTCCACCACAGCGCCAGCCAGCCGCCGGGCCGGAGGACCTCGGCGCAGCGGCGCAGGCCGGTGTCGGTCGGCACCCAGTGGAACGACGTCGCCGCCGCCGCCAGGTCGAAGGAGGCCGGCTCGAGGACGGCGTCCTCGAAGGCGCCGACCACCACCCGGAGCGGCCGGCCGGTGAACCTGGCCCGGAGCCCGGCGGCGAACTCGGGGCTCAGCTCCACGGCGGTCACCGACGCGCCATGGTCGAGGAGCCGGGCGGTGGCCAGGCCGGTGCCGGGCCCGATCTCGACGACCTCGGTCCCCTGACCGAGGCCGCAGGCCTCCCGCAGCACGGCGTAGAGGGGTTCGGGATACGGCGGCCGGCCGGTCTCGTAGGCGGAGGCGTCGGACGAGAACAGCCCGCGGCGCTGGCGGTGCAACGCGAAGGGGTCGTCCACGGCGGCGAGTCTGGCAGGCTGGCGGTCGCGGCGACGAGTGATCGGAGGAGGTGACATGCCGACGACCATCAACCCCAACCTGCTGTCGTGGGCCAGCGACGTGGATCCCGAGACGATCCGCCAGGCCGAGAAGACGGCCCGGCTGCCGATCGTCGCCGGGCCCGTGGCGCTGATGCCCGACGCCCACGTCGGCATCGGGGCGACGGTCGGCTCGGTGATCCCGACCCGCGGCGCAGTGATCCCGTCGGCCGTCGGCGTCGACATCGGCTGCGGCATGATCGCCGCCGAGCTCGACGTGACCGAGAGCCAGCTGCCCGACAACCTCGAGCCGCTGCTGTCCCGGATCGAGCGGGCGGTGCCCGCCGGCGTCGGCAAGGGCCACGACTCCCGGGCCCGGGGCCGGGCCGCCGAGGCGGCCGGCCGGGCCGCCGAACGGTGGCTGGCGGCCCACCGCCCGGCCACCGCGCTGTCGGCCGACCAGGCCCGCAAGGCGGCGGCGCAGTTCGGCTCGCTCGGCTCGGGCAACCACTTCTTCGAGCTCTGCATCGACGAACGGGCCCGGGTCTGGGTGGTGCTGCACTCCGGCAGCCGGGGCATCGGCAACCAGCTGGCCCAGGCCCACATCGCCACGGCCCGGCGCCTGGCCCGAGAAGCGATGCTCTCGCTCGAGGATCCCGACCTGGCCTGGTTCGTGCAGGGGACGCCGGAGTTCGACGCCTACGTCGCCGACATGCTCTGGGCCCAGGAATACGCCATGGGCAACCGGTCGACGATGATGGAGGCCGCCATCGTCGAAGTGCTTTCCTTCCTCGGCACCGGGGCGGTGACCCGGACCATCAATTGCCACCACAACTTTTCGCAGCTCGAAGTCCACGGCGGACGGGAGTTGTGGATCACCCGCAAGGGAGCCATCCAGGCCGGCGCCGGCGATCTCGGCATCATTCCCGGCTCCATGGGCACCCGCAGCTACATCGTGGCCGGCAAGGGCAACGCCGCCAGCTGGCGGTCGTGCTCCCACGGCGCCGGCCGTCGCCACAGCCGCACGAAGGCCCGCAAGCTCTTCACCCCGGCCGACCTGACGGCGGCCATGGCCGGCAAGACCTGGCTGGCGGGCCGGGCGGCGGCGCTCGTCGACGAGATCCCGTCCGCCTACAAGGACATCGACCAGGTGATGGCCGACCAGTCCGACCTCGTCGAGGTCCTCCACACGCTGCGCCAGGTCCTGAACTACAAGGGCACGTGACCACAGCGCGGCCCCGCCTCGACGACCGGCAGCGGCGGATCCGGCTCGGCCGGCGGCACCACCTGGCGGGGCCGGCCCGGGGCGGCGACGTCGTGGCCGTGGCCGCCGATCTCGTCGGCCTCCACGGCAGTGATCCGGCGTCGGTGTTCCTGGCCGCCCGGGCCCGCCTGCGCCGGCCGGAGCGCACCGTGGCCGCCCTGGAGTCGGCCCTCTACGCCGATCGCAGGCTCGTCCGCACGCTGTGCATGCGGCGCACGATGTTCGTCGTGCCGGTCGACCTCGTGCCGGTGGTGCAGGCGGCCGTCACCGACGACCTCGTTCCCGGCGAGCGGCGCCGGGCGGCCCGGCTGGTGGAAGACCACGGCATCGCCGCCGACGGCGCCGCCTGGCTGGCGGCGATGGAAGCCGAGACGCTGGCCGCCCTCGCCTCGCTCCAGGAGGCCACCGGGGCCGAGGTCTCCAAGGCCGTGGCCGGGCTCAACCACCAGATCCCGGTCGGCCTGGGCCGGACCTGGGCCGGGACGGTCGGCATGACGACCCGGGTGCTGTTCCTGCTCGCCACCGAGCAGCGGATCGTCCGGGGCCGGCCCAAGGGGACGTGGACCAGCAGCCAGTACCGGTGGTCACCGATGGAGAAGTGGTTGCCGGGCGGCGTCCCCAAGCTCCCGGCCGAGGCCGCCCGGGCCGAGCTCGCCCGGCGGTATCTGGCGTCGTTCGGCCCGGCCACGTCCGCCGACCTCAGGTGGTGGACGGGCTGGACGGCCGGCCGGGCGACCGCCGCGCTGCGGGCCGTCGGTGCGGTGGAGGTCGAACTGGCCGGCGACGGCGCAGCCCCGGCCTGGGTGCTGCCCGACGACGTCGAGCCCGTCCGGGCGGCCCCGCCGTGGGTGGCGCTGCTGCCGTCCCTCGATCCGACGACCATGGGCTGGCAGCAGCGCCGCTGGTACCTCGGCCGGCACGCCGGGGCCCTCTTCGACCGCAACGGCAACGCCGGCCCGACCGTCTGGGCCGACGGCCGGGTGGTGGGTGGCTGGACCCAGCGGCGGACGGGAGAGGTCGTCCACCGGCTCCTCGACGACGTCGGCCGGGAGACGGCCGAGGCCATCGCCGCCGCCGCGGCCGAGCTCGAGTCGTGGCTCGGCCCGATGCGCATCACCCCGCGTTTCCCGACCCCGCTCCAGAAGGAGCTGTCCGCTTGACAACTCGTGTTCGGCGAGCCTTACATGGCTTCTTCGGGTGCCCGTCGGAGGCGCCGGGTAGGGGAGGTGTCTCCGTGGGGAGTTCGGGCCTCGTACGTCGCAGTGCCGTCGTCCTGTGGCTGGCGGCGCTGGTGGCGGCGATCGTCGTTGTTCCGGGCGGCCGGGCCGGCGCCGCCACCGCCGGCGGCGACGCCGCGCCGGCCGGCCAGGTGGCCGACGGGCTGAACACGGTGAAGGACATCGCCGCCGACGCCGCGGCCGCCGCCGGTCAGGACAAGGCGAAGGCGGCCCGGATCGCCGACGGCATCGAAGCGGTGTGGTCGAAGATCGAGGACACGGTCCGGGCCAACGACAAGAACGCCTACCTCACGCTCGAGGACAACTTCGACACCCTCGGCGCCGCGGCCAAGGCGGGCGACGCCAAGAAGGCCACCGGCGCGGCGGACGCCATCGCCGCCGCCGCCCAGGGCTACCTGGCGAAGTTCCCCGCCGCCCCGGCGTCCGCCGCCGGCGACGCCGCTGGTCCGGCGCCGGCTTCCGCCGCCGACGCCGCCGGGCCGGCGCCGGCTCCCGCCGCCCGGGCCGCCGACGCGGCCAGCCCGACCCCGCGCCCCGGCGAAGCGGCCGGCGCGGCGAGCCCGGCCCCGGCGCGGCGCGCCGGCGACGCCGCTGGTTCCGCTGCGGCTCCGGCTCCGGCCGCTGGTTCCGCTGCGGCTCCGGCTCCGGCCGCCGGCGCCGCCGGCCTGGCCCGCACGGGCCCCCACGCCGCCTCCGGCCTCACCGCCCTGGCCGGTGCCGCCCTCGGCCTCGGTGGCCTGAACCTGATCATCGGCGCCCGCCGGCGCCGCTCCTCGCCGACCACCTGACCGGCCTCCCCGCTGGCAACTGGCGTTCGTTTTCGGCTGGGGGGCGGTAAATGAACGCCGGTTTGTGGCCGGCCGGGGCCGGCCGGGCCTGGTGGCATCTGGCGTTCGTTTTCGGCTGGGGGGCGGTAAATGAACGCCGGTTTGTGGTCGGCCGGGGCCGGCCGGGCCTGGTGGCAACTGGCGTTCGTTTTCGGCTGGGGGGCGGTAAATGAACGCCGGTTGGTGGTCGGCCGGGGCCGGCCGGGGCCTGGTGGCATCTGGCGTTCGTTTTCCGCTGGGGGGCGGTAAATGAACGCCGGTTGAGCCGCGCACCGGGCTGGCCGGGTGGGCCCGGGCGGCGCCGGCGAGGGGCGCGGGCTTCCCGGCCGGCGCACCTGCCGGGGGCGGGGGAGGACGGACAAGCCCTCCGGTCAGGTGCGTCGGACGCGCCAGGTCGCGACATTGCGACGGCGTGCCGCCGGGCCGGACCGGAGACGAAGTTGGGATTCGCCTCCCAGCCCGGCGCGGCGACGTTGCTGCCGCAGCGGGGACTGCGGCTGTGGGGAGACCCAGCGGAACTTGCCGTCATCCTTTAGCCTCAACCGGGTGCTGTCAAGAAGATCATTGAGCAAACAACCGGTCGGACTATTACGGGTTTTCCGCAGGGAGCCGATCCGGAACGTCTGCGGAGGCAACAGATTGGTGACGCCGCGAGAGCGAACCGACACGCTCGAATCGCTAAAAGCGGCACCGCATCAGAGCGGACAAAGCGGTGAAGTGCGACACTCTCCGTCCGACCGGAAAGGCTGGCGTAGTGCGACCGGTCACCCGCGCAGGCGACGAGCACGGGCTCGGGCCGGAGGAGTCGCGATCTCGGCCTCGTCGACGGGCCGGCCGAAGAGGTAGCCCTGGGCCATGTCGCAGCCGTGCCAAGCCAGGAACGCCCGCTGGGCCTCGGTCTTTATCCCTTCGGCGACGACGTCGAGCGCAGGCGCGTGGGCCGTGGCGATCATGGCCGCCACGATCGGCGTCTCATCCTGCGAATCCTCCACACCGGCCACGCCCTCGACACCGGTGACCCGACCCGAGGTCATGTCGACCTGGGGCTGGTACACGACCCGCAGCTGACCGCTGGGGAGCGCCTGGTGCAGATCGCCCTCCAGGACCAGGCGGGCTTCGGCGGCGGAGTTCATTTCCGCCCGGTGGATCTCGAAGCAGTTCCGCCCCCGCTCCTTGGCCCGGTACATCGCGGTGTCGGCGCGCCAAGGCGATGCCGAGGCTGGCCGTGACGTAGATGAACTGTGGTCCCGGGTTGGGCGACGCATCTGCCCGGAATGACCTCGCTGCGCTGCGACGGCTCAGGGGGCACTATCCTCTTGGGACACGTACTGCGAGCCCCTTGAGCAGCGGCGCCACACGGGGCTGCCGACCACAGCCACCGTTTGATGCCTCAGAGTGAGCCGATGCCGGGCCTCTACGACCCCAAATACGAGCATGACGGCTGCGGCGTCGCGCTCGTCGCCCGGCTCGACGCGGTCCAGTGCCACGAGACCGTGCGGCGGGGGCTGTGCTCGCTGGCCAACATGGAGCACCGCGGCGCCGAGGGGGCCGACGCCGACACCGGCGACGGAGCGGGGATGCTGGTCCAGATCCCCGACCGGTTCTTCCGGGCGGTCTGCGACTTCGATCTGCCGGCCGCCGGACGCTACGGCGTCGCGGTCTGCTTTCTGCCCACCGACGCCCGGAGCCGCCAGACACTGGAGTGGCTCCTGGTGGAGAAGATCACCGACGCCGGGATGGAGATCCTGGCCTGGCGCGACGTCCCCGTCCGCCCGGAGGCGGCGGGTCGGGTGGCCCGCCAGACGGCGCCCGTCATCCGCCAGTTGTTCGTCGCCGCTCCCGGTGGACCCGACCCCGAGGTCTTCGACGGCGACGCCTTCGAACGGGCGCTGTTCCTGGCCCGCCGCCGGGCCGAGATCGCCTCCGGGGAGCGGCTCGTCGTCCCCACCTGCTCGTCACGGACGATCGTCTACAAGGGCATGCTCTCGGCCCCCCAGCTGCCGCACTACTACCCCGACCTCGTCGACGAGCGGTTCGAGACCGCGCTGGCCCTGGTCCACTCCCGCTTCTCGACCAACACCTTCCCGAGCTGGGAGCTGGCCCACCCCTACCGGATGCTGGCCCACAACGGCGAGGTCAACACGCTGGAGGGCAACCGGAACTGGATGCGGGCCCGCCACTCGCAGCTGGAGTCGGAGCTGCTCGGCGGCGACATGTCCGACCTGCTCCCGGTGATCCGGGAGGGCGGGTCGGACTCCGCCACGCTCGACAACGTCGTGGAGCTGCTGGTCATGGCCGGCCGGTCGCTGCCCCACGCCCTGATGATGCTGATCCCGGAAGCCTTCGCCGGGCGGGACGACCTGCCCGAGGAGGTGAAGGGCTTCTTCCGCTACCACTCCTGCCTGATGGAGCCGTGGGACGGGCCGGCCTCGGTCAGCTTCACCGACGGACGGGTCATCGGCGCCACCCTCGACCGCAACGGCCTGCGGCCCGGGCGGTGGATGGTGACCACCGACGGCTGGGTCATCCTGGCCTCGGAGGCCGGGACGTATCCCGTGGCCCCGGAACTGGTCCAGGCCAAGGGCCGGCTGCGGCCCGGCCGGCTCTTCGTCGTCGACCTCCAGCGCCACCAGGTCTTCGCCGACGGCGAGATCGAGGCCGAGATCGCCGCCCGCCGGCCCTACGGCCGGTGGTTCGACGACCACGTCGTCAACCTCGACGACCTGCCCGACGTCCCGGCCCGGCCCCGCCGCTACGACCCGCTCCGGGTCCGGCAGCTGGCCTTCGGCTGGACGGCGGAGGACGTCCGCGTGCTGGTGACACCGCTCGCCACCAAGGCCAAGGAGGCCGACGGGTCGATGGGCAGCGACGTGCCGCTGGCGGTGCTGTCCGACCGGTCGCCGTCGCTGTTCAGCTACTTCAAGCAGCGCTTCGCCCAGGTGACGAACCCGGCCATCGACCCCATCCGGGAGAGCATCGTCATGAGCCTCCAGGCCGCCGTCGGCCCGGAACTCAACCTGCTGGAGGAGTCGCCGAACCACGCCCATCAGCTGGTGATGCCCCAGCCCGTTCTGCGCAACGACGAACTGCACAAGCTGCGCCACGTCGACCACTACGTCTTCGACACCGAGACGCTGGACTGCACCTGGCCGGCCTCCGAAGGCCCGGAGGGCCTGGCCAAGGCCGTCGAGCGCCTCTGCGGCGAGGCGGCGGCGGCGGTCGGGCTCGGCGTCACCGTGCTCATCCTCTCCGATCGCAACATGGGCCACGACCGGGTGCCGGTGCCGTCGCTGCTGGCCGTCTCGGCCGTGCACCACCACCTCGTGCGGCGGGGAACCCGGCTGCGGACGGGCATCGTGGTCGAATCGGGCGAACCCCGCGAAGTGCATCACGTGGCCTGCCTGCTGGGGTACGGCGCCAGCGCCGTCAACCCCTACCTGCTGTTCGAGTCGCTCCCGGCGATGATCGAGGGGGGCGAGCTGCCGCCGGGGATGAGCGTCGCCGAGGCGTCGGCCAACGTGGTGGCGGGCATCGGCAAGGGCCTGCTCAAGGTGCTGTCGAAGATGGGGATCTCGACGGTGCAGTCCTACACGGGGGCCCAGATTTTCGAGGCGGTGGGGCTCGACCGGGCACTGGTCGACCGGCACTTCACCGGGACGGCGTCGCGCATCGGGGGCGTCGGCCTCGACGTCCTCGCCCGGGAGGCGATGGAGCGCCACTCGCGGGCCTACCCGGCCCCGGTCGGCGGCAACGGCGCGGTGCTGCCCCCCGGCGGCGTCTACGCCTGGCGGCGGGCCGGCGAGGTGCACCAGTGGAGCCCCGACGTCGTGGCCCAGCTGCAGCGGGCCGTGCGGCTCCACCCCGGCCACCACGGCGACGGCAACGTCAGCAACGGTGACGGCGACGGGAACGTCGGCGGCGTCAACGACGGCAACATGTTCAAGGACTTCGGCGACGACGCCCGGGCCGCCTACGCCGAGTTCGCCCGCCTGGCCAACGAGGACAACGGCCGGCGGGCGACACTGCGGGGCCTGCTGCGCTTCCACGAGCGCGCCGGAGGCCCGATCCCGCTGGAGGACGTCGAGCCGGCCAAGGAGATCGTGAAGCGCTTCGCCACCGGGGCGATGAGCCTGGGGTCGATCTCCCCCGAGGCCCACGAGACGCTGGCCATCGCCATGAACCGCATCGGCGGCAAGTCGAACTCCGGCGAGGGCGGCGAAGACCCCCGGCGGCTCGTCACCGATCCCAACGGCGACCAGCGCCGCTCGGCCATCCGCCAGGTGGCGTCGGCCCGTTTCGGCGTCACGGCGTCGTATTTGGCCAACGCCGCCCAGCTCCAGATCAAGGTGGCGCAAGGGGCCAAGCCCGGCGAGGGCGGTCAGCTGCCCGGCCACAAGGTCAGCGACTACATCGCCCAGCTGCGCTACTCGACACCGGGGGTGGAGCTGATCTCGCCGCCGCCCCACCACGACATCTACTCCATCGAGGACCTCAAGCAGCTGATCTACGACCTGCGCTGCTCCAACCCTAGGGCCTCGGTGTCGGTGAAGCTGGTGGCCGAGGTCGGCGTGGGGACGGTGGCGGCCGGCGTGGCCAAGGCCGGTGCCGACCACGTGGTGATCGCCGGCCACGAGGGCGGCACCGGGTCGTCGCCGCTGTCGTCGATCCAGTCGGCGGGCCTGCCGTGGGAGCTGGGGCTGGCCGAGACGCAGCAGACGCTGGTGCGCAACAACCTCCGCTCCCGCATCACCGTCCAGGTCGACGGCCAGATGAAGACCGGGCGCGACGTCGTCGTGGCCGGACTGCTCGGCGCCGAGGAGATGGGCTTCTCCACTGCGCCGCTGGTGGCCACCGGCTGCATCATGATGCGGGTCTGCCACCTCAACACCTGCCCGGTGGGGATCGCCACGCAGGACCCGGAGCTCCGCCGCCGCTTCGAGGGCACCCCCGAGCACGTCGTGAACTACTTCTTCCTCGTGGCCGAGGAGGCCCGGGAGATCATGGCCCGGCTGGGGATCCGCCGCTTCGACGACCTCATCGGCCGATCCGACCTGCTGGCCTTCGATACCGCCGTCAACCACTGGAAGGCGGCCGGCGTCGACCTCTCGGCCATCCTCGAGCCGGCGTCCACCGACCCCGGCGTAATACGGCGCAAGGTGGAGGACCCGCCGCCGGTGCTCGACGACGCCCTCGACCACGAGATCATCGCCGCCGCCGAGCCGGCGCTCCGGCGGGGCGAGCCCGTCCGCCTGTCCTTCCCGGTCAAGAACCGCAACCGGACGGTGGGGGGGCTGCTGTCGTCGGCGGTGGCGTCGCGCTACGCCGAGGGCGGGCTGCCCGACGGCACGATCACCGTGACGTTCACCGGCGCCGGCGGCCAGAGCTTCGGCGCCTGGCTGGCGGCCGGCATCGACTTCACCCTCTGGGGTGAGGCCAACGACTACGCCGGCAAGGGGCTGTCGGGCGGGGTGCTCGTCGTGCGGCCCCCGGAGGGTTCGGCGTTCGTGGCCGAGGACAACGTCATCGTCGGCAACACCGTCCTCTACGGCGCCACGTCGGGCCGGGCGTTCTTCCGCGGCCTGGCCGGCGAGCGGTTCGCGGTGCGCAACTCCGGGGCCCGGGCGGTGGTGGAGGGCGTCGGCGACCACGGCTGCGAGTACATGACCGGGGGGCGCGTCGTCGTCCTCGGCGAGACCGGCCGCAACTTCGCCGCCGGCATGAGCGGCGGGATCGCCTACGTCCTCGACGAGGCCGGCGTGTTCCCCGGCCGGTGCAACACCGACCTCGTCGACCTCGAGGAGCCGACCGGCGCCGACCTCGAGGAGGTGCGGGCGCTGGTGGTCGAGCACGGCCGGCGGACGGGCTCCGCCGTGGCCGAGCGGCTCCTGCAGCGCTGGAGCGAGGCGTCGCCGGCGTTCGTGAAGGTCATGCCCCGGGACTACAAGAAGGCACTGACCCGTCTGGCCGAAGCGGCGGCCATCTGATGCCCGACCCCACCGGCTTCCTGAGGATCGGGCGCGCCGTTCGCGGCGACCCCCACCGCGACCCGGGCGAGCGCGTCCACGACTACCACGAGGTGTTCACGCTGCTGCCGCCGGCCCAGGTGTCGCAGCAGGCGCAGCGCTGCATGGGCTGCGGCGTCCCCTTCTGCCACAACGGCTGCCCGCTCGGGAATTTGATCCCGGAGTGGAACGACCTCGTCTACCAGGGCCGGTGGCGGGAGGCCTACGAGCGCCTCGACTACACCAACAACTTCCCGGAGTTCACCGGCTTCACCTGTCCGGCGCCGTGCGAGGCGGCCTGCGTGCTCGAGATCAACGACGACCCGGTGATGATCAAGCAGATCGAGCTGGCGATCATCGAGCGGGCCTTTGAGGAGGGCTGGGTCGAGCCCCGGCCGGTGGTCAACATGACCGGCCGCTCGGTGGCGGTGATCGGCTCCGGTCCGGCCGGGATGGCCGCCGCCGTCCAGCTCAACCGGGCCGGCCATCGGGTGGTGATCTTCGAGCGCGACGAGGCGCCCGGCGGGCTGCTCCGTTTCGGCATTCCCGACTTCAAGCTGGAGAAGAAGTTCGTCGACCGCCGCATCAACGTGCTCGTGGCCGAGGGCGTCGAGTTCCGCTGCGGCGTCGACGTCGGCGTCGACGTGACCGCCGAGGACCTGCGGGCCGAGTTCGACGCCGTGGTGCTGGCGGTCGGTTCCCGCCTGCACCGGGAACTCGAGGTGCCCGGCGCCAAGCTGGAGGGCGTCCACCTGGCCATGGACTACCTCTACGACCGCAACCGGGTCATCGCCGGGGCCGAAGGGAGGCTGGAGCGCTGCGCCCGGGGGACGGGGGGTGTCCCCCCGACCAGGGCGGCGGGAGCCGCCTACGAAGGCCAGATCACGGCTGCGGGCAAGGACGTCGTCGTCATCGGCGGCGGCGACACGGCCGCCGACTGCATCGCCAACGCCCACCGCGAGGGCGCCCGGTCGGTGACCCAGCTCGACCGCTACCCGCCGCCGGCCGGCAGCCGGCCGCGGGAGATCGCCGGCTGGCCCGAGGCGCCGAAGCGGCTGCCGTCCACCTACGCCCTCGACGAGGGCGGCGTCCGGCGCTTCGACGTCATCACGCTCGGCCTGGCCGGCGACGAGGAGGGACGGGTGAGCGGCGTCGACATCGGCCGCTCCGCCGGGCCTCCGGCGTTCGAGGTCGTGCCGGGGACCGACGAGCGGCTGCCGGCCCAGCTGGTGCTGGTGGCCATTGGCTTCGCCCGTCCGGAGCGGGATGCGCTGCTGGAGCAGCTTGACTGCGCCGAGGACGCCGCCGGCAACCTGCTGGCTCCGGCGTACGAGACCTCGGTTCCCGGCGTCTTCGCCTGCGGCGACGCCCGCCGGGGCCAGTCGCTGGTCGTGTGGGCCATCAACGAGGCCCGGGAGTGCGCGGCCATGGTGCACCGGTATCTCGCCGGGCTCGATTGACGTCGAGCGGGGGCGGGGGCGGAGGGGTCGCGGGGGCGGAGGGGTCGCCGCTCCGGCAAACACCACGCGCTCCGCGGCGACCCCTCCGCCCCCCGCTCCGGCGAACACCACGCGCTCCGCGGCGACCCCTCCGCCTCCCGCTCCGGCAGACACCGCGCGCTCCGCGCCGACCCCGCTTGGTCCGGCGATCCCGATCGTTCTGGTCAGCGGATCCAGACCGTCTTGATGTTGCAGAACTCCCGGATGCCGTGGGCGGAGAGCTCCCGTCCGTAGCCCGACGTCTTCACGCCGCCGAAGGGCAGCTCCGGGTACGACGTCGTCATCCCGTTGACGAAGACGGCGCCGGCGTCCAGGTCGCGGACGGCCCGGTCCTGCTCCGCGGGGTCGTTGGTCCAGATGTTGGAGCCGAGCCCGAACGGCGTGGCGTTGGCCAGCTCCAGGGCCTCGTCGAGGCTCGACACCCGGTAGAGCTGGGCCACCGGCCCGAAGACCTCCTCGGTGAACATCCGCATCTGCGGCGTGATCCCGGTGACGACGGTGGCGGGGTAGTACCAGCCCGGTCCGTCGGGCGTCGTGCCCCCGAGCAGGACGGCGGCGCCCTTGGCCACGGCGTCGGCCATCAGTTCCTCGACGTCGGAGCGGCCCTGCTCGCTGGCCAGCGGCCCGAGATCGGTCGACTCCTCCATCGGGTCGCCGAGGCGGAGGGCCGCCATGCGCTCGACGAAGCGGCGCTCGAACTCGTCGGCCACCGCCTCGTGGACGATGAAGCGCTTGGCCGAGATGCAGCTCTGCCCGTTGTTCTGGCAGCGGGACACGACCGCCACCTCGGCGGCCTGGTCGAGGTCGGCCGAGGGCAGGACGACGAACGCGTCGCTGCCGCCGAGCTCCAGCACCGTCTTCTTGATCTCCTCGCCGGCGACGCGGCCCACGGCCTGGCCGGCCGGCGTGCTCCCGGTGAGGGTGGCGGCGGCGACGCGGGGATCCCGCAGCACCCGCTCGACGAGGTCGGAGCCGATCAGCAGCGTCTGGAACACCCCGTCGGGGAAGCCGGCCCGGCTGAAGAGGTCCTCCATGAACAGCGCCGTCTGCGGGACGTTGGAGGCGTGTTTGAGCAGCCCGACGTTGCCGGCCATGAGCGCCGGGGCGGCGAAGCGCATGGCCTGCCAGAGCGGAAAGTTCCACGGCATGACGGCGAGGACGACCCCGATCGGCAGGTAGCGGGCGAAGGCCCGGCTCGCCCCGACGGCCGACGGGTCGACCGGTTCGTCGGCCAGGAAGCCTTCGGCGTGCTCGGCGTAGAAGCGGCAGGCCTTGGCGCACTTCTGGGCCTCGGCCCGGGCCGCTTTGAGGGTCTTGCCCATCTCGGTGGTCATCGTGGCGGCGACGGCGTCGACCTCCCGGTCGAGGATGTCGGCCGCGGCGCGCATCCCCTCCGCCCGCTCCCCGAACGTCGTCCGCCGGTAGCGGCGGAAGGCCTCGGCCGCCCGGGCGAGCTTGGCGTCGACCTCCTCGGCGGAGAGCGCGTCGAACGTCTTGACCGTCTCGCCGGTGGCCGGGTTCACGGTGGCGATCGCCATTGGCTTCCTCCCAGGTGGGTGCGGGCGTGGGTCGTCCCCACCGGTCTGTATACCCCGACGGCTTCCGACCGGCCCTCTCCGAACCGCCGTTCCGTTCTCTCCGCATGGCGCGGGAGGGCCCGCGACGGGTAAAGCAAGGGGCTGTGGTCAGCGAAGACCCCGACATCCCCGAACCCGCGCCGGCGTCGGCAACCGAGCCTGTCGCGCCCGTGACCGAGGCGGCCGCCGTTCCCGCCGAGTCTGCCCCCGCGCCGGATAGGTCCCAAGAACCCGCCGGGATGAGCCCGGCGGAGTCCGCGGCGCCGCCGGTCGCGTCCCCGGAACCGGCGGGTGACGGTCCGGCCGGGCCCGGTCTTGCGGACCCGGCTGCCGGTTCGGACGGGGGCCGTGACACTGATACGACGGCGGCATCGGGCGTGGACGCTGGGGCACCGGAGTCGACCGCCGGACCCGAGGAGCGGAATGCCGCCGCCGGTTCGAGTCAAGGTGGGGCGACGGCGGAGGCTTCGGACGGCTCCGGTGCTGGTGGCGGCCCGGCGCCGCGACGCCGGCGGCGGCGGGGCCGGCGTCGTCCCGGCGAGGGTGGTGGTTCAGGAGACGACAGCGGTGGGTCGCGGCCTGCGGCGGCCTCGGGTGGTCCGGCGACCGGTGGCCACGGCGGTCCCGCCGGCGGGCCCGGCGGGGGCCGAAGCACTGCCGGGAGCGAACGTCGGGGTGGTCCGGGAGGCGAGCGTCGGGGCGACCGGGGGCGCGATGGCCGCGCCGGCGGTGCCGGCGAGCGTGGGGGCGGTCCGGGCGGTGAGCGCCGCGGCGGTCCGGGAGGAGAGCGCGGCGGACGGAGTGAGCCGAGCGGCGATCGTGGGACGGGGGCGGGGCGCGGCCGGCGAGGCCGTCCGGCCGGCGACCGCGGGCCGCGCCGCGGGGAGGGCGGCGGCCCTCGCCGATCCGACGACGGCGGCGTCCGGACGGGCGCGCCCCGGCCGCCGGCCCATTCGCTGCGGCTCGAGGTCGGCGGCCGCGGCGTCGAACTTCACTGCGACACCTGCGAGCTCATCGTGACGCACCTCGCCGGGCCCCAGGTCCGCCGGGCCGTCGAGGAAGCCCACCGCCGCCACCTCGGCACGATCACCTGGGAGAGCGGCTGGTTCGGCGTCTGCTCCTGCGGCTGGAGCTCGACGAAGGTCAGTCAGGACAAGGCCTGGCAGGAGCTCGGCGAACACGAAGCGTCGATGCTCCGCCCCGCCGCCCAGGGCGCCCCGGCCCCGCCGCCGGCGCCGCCCCGCCCCCCGCGCCCAGCCTGACGCAACTGGCGTTCGTTTACCGCTCCCCAGCCGAAATCGAACGCCAGAAGCGTGGCGGCGGGCGGGGGCGGCTTGACGCAACTGGCGTTCGTTTACCGCTCCCCAGCGGAAATGGAACGCCAGTTGGGTGGGAGCGGGGTCAGGCCACAGGCTCCAGGCGGGCGGGGACGTGTTTGTGCCACGGCGTGCCGGCGATGGGGTCCCGGTCGGCGGCGGACGTCAGCTCGTTGGGGGCGACACCCGTCGTCACCGGGGAGCCGTCGCCGGACGGGCTGGTGAGGCCGAAACCGTTGGGCAGCGACAGGTGCCCGTCCTGCATACGGTCGTCGACCTCCACGGTGACCTCACCGGCGCCCCGCCGGGTCGACAGACGGGCCCGTCCGCCGTGGACGAGCCCCAGCCGGGAGGCGTCGCCCGGGCTGACCCGCAGGGCACCCGACGGGTCCTTCTTCCGCCACGAGGGATCCCGCATGATCGTGTTGGCGGTGAACGACCGCCGCTCACCGGCGGAGAGGACGAACGGCCAGGCCGGGTCGCGATCGGCCCGCTCCGTTGCCAGCCCCGCCAGCTCGCCGAGGAGCTCGGGAATCGTGACGTGGACGAGCCCGTCCGGCGTGGCGACCCGGCGCCACGACTCCTCGTACTCGTCGTCGGTGATCACCACGCCCGACCGGCGGGCCAGGATCGCCTCGAAGAGCTGCTCGCCGGCCAGCAGCCCCTCCCCGGTGAAGCCGGCCCGGCGCACGCCGGCCGGGTTCGACTGGGCGCAGCGGTGCGCCGCCGCCCACAGCACGGCACCGGCGGCCGCGCCGTCGGGCAGCGTCGGCCCCAGCGTGCGGTAGAGCACGACCGGGGCCACCGCTCCCAGCCGGGGATCGGCCCCGACGGCGGCGAAGAAGGCGGCGGCGTACGCCGCCCGGCCCTGCGCCGCCGCCTCCCGCAGCGGCGCCAGGTCGGCCTCGGTCACCACCCCGAGCGCCTCCACCAGCCGGGCGTGGATCTCCGGCTCGGGCAGGGGCCCGGGGGGCGGATCGAGCAGCGGGGCCCGGAGGTGGAAGACGTTGCGGGGGAACTCGAAGTTGAAGAACGTCGCCTCCCACTTCTCGTACTGCGTCGCCGCCGGCAGCACGTAGTGGGCCAGCCGGGCGGTCTCGGTCATGGCCACGTCGATCACCACCACGAGATCGAGCGCCGCCAGCGCCTCCCGGAACCGCTTGGAGTCGGCCAGGGAGTGGGCGGGGTTGGCGCTCTCCACGATCATCGCCCGGTAGCGGGCCGGATGGTCGGTGAGGATCTCCTCCGCGATCACGTTGCAGGGCACCAGCCCCGAGATGAGCGGCATGCCGGCCACGGGGCTCTTGCCCCGGGTCTTGCCACCGGCGGTGATGTCCACGAGGCTCGACGGCGAGTACACCGCCCCCGGCTTGCCGAAGTTCCCGGTCAGGACCCAGAGCAGCTTCTCCAGCCACGACACCAGCGTGGAGTGCCGGTTCATCTGGACGCCGAGGTCCTCGAACACCGCCACCCCGCCGGTGGCCGAGGCGATGCGCCGGGCCGCCGCCCGCACCAGCTCCTCCGGAACGCCGCTGCGGGCGCAGTAGTCGGCCACCGGGACGGCGGCCAGCGCCTCCAGCGTGTCCTCCACGTCGGCGGCGTGCTCCGCCAGCCACCGGTGGGCGACGAGGTCCTCCTGGACGATCACGCCGGCCAGAGCGGCCAGCAGCCAGGCGTCGGTGCCCGGCCGCACCCGGAGGTGGAAGTCGGCCAGCTCCGCCGTCTCGGTGCGGCGGGGGTCGATGACCACCAGCGAACGCCCGGGGTCGCGGGCGATCTCCCGGAGCGTCGTGCGGGCGTGGGGGAAGCTGTGGCTCTGCCAGGGGTTCTTGCCGACGAAGACCGCCACCTCGCAGTGCTCGAAGTCGGCCCGCACCATCGTGCCGAGCATGCGGCGGTTGACCCAGAACTCGCCGGTCTTCTCCTGGGCCAGGGCGCTGGAGCGGAACCGGCCGCCGACCGCCCGCAGCAGCGCATTTCCGTAACCGCCACCCAGGTGGTTCCCCTGGCCGCCCCCGCCGTAGTAGAAGACCGCCTCCCCGCCGACCTCCGGCCCGGCCGCCTCCTGCACCGCCCGCAGGCGCCCGGCGATCTCGGCCACGGCGGTGTCCCAGTCGATCTCCTCGAAGGTGCCGTCGGCCCGGCGCCGCAGCGGGGAGAGGATCCGACCGCTGTTCCCGTTCTGGTAGTGGTCGAGCCGCAGCGCCTTCTCGCAGGTGTAGCCCTGTGACGCCGGGTGGGCCTTGTCGCCCCGGATCCGTAGGAAGCGCCGCCCGTCCTCCCCTCCGAGGCGCACCTCGATGCCGCAGTTGCACTCGCAGAGGATGCAGGCGGTGGGGTGCCAGGCGCCGTTGGCCGGCGTCGCCGTCGTCGGCGTCGTCGGCGTCGCCATCGTCGGCTCGCTGACGGTCACTCCTCCACCCCCTCGGCCAGGCGCCGGATCCCCTCGACGGTGGCGGCCATGTTCCTGCGCCACTCCTCCAGACGGCGTTCGATGATCTTCTCCTCCTTGTCGGGCATGCGCTCGATGACGGGGGTGATGCCGGACGGGCCCGGGCCCATCTGGGCCCAGAACCGCAGCCGGGTGCCGTCGCCCTCCGGGGTCAGCTCCAGCCGCCAGAGCGCCGCCGGCTGGTCGGGGTCGCCGACCGCCCACCCGAAGCGGCGCTCGGGGACGAAGTCGACGATCGTGCTCGTCGTCTCCCACTCACCCCTCGCCGGGTGGAAGTTGTGGCCCCTGAACCGGGCGCCGAGCCGGGCCGCACCGTCGGGATCGAGCCAGGTCGCCCCCTGCAGCTCCGTCCCGCAGCGGGCCGGCGTCGTGATCTCGGTCACCAGCGGCCACACCGCCGCCGGCGGAGCTTCGACGTACACGTCGGTCTCGGTCGTGGGTCGGTCGGCGAAGCGCACCGTCGGCTCTCCCCTCAGTTGCACGATTGAACTGACCCTAACTCGGGTCGGTTCATTAACGCAACTGTTAATCTTGTCAACATGAAGCGGACGGTCTTCGCCACGTGGCCATGCTCGATCGCCCGCAGCGTGGACCTGCTGGGCGACTGGTGGACGCCGCTCGTCCTCCGGGAGGCCTTCCTCGGCGTCCGCCGCTTCGACGACATGCAGCGCTCGCTCGGGATCGGCCGCAACGTCCTCACCCAGCGGCTCAAGCGCCTCGTCGAGGAGGGGATGCTCGACCGGGTGCGCTACCAGGAGAAGCCCGACCGCTACGAGTACGTCCTGACCGAGAAGGGGCGGGACTTCTACCCGGTGCTGGCGGCCATGTCGGCCTGGGGCGACCGGTGGCTGTCGGGGGAGGAGGGCCCGCCGGTCATCTTCCACCACCAGCCCTGTGACCACGACATGCGCGCCAAGGTGGTCTGCTCGGAGTGCGGCGAGGAGATCAAGGTCCGTGACGTGCGCGTCCGGGCCGCCGACGGCACGCCGATGCGGGGCGTGCGGCGCGGCCAGGCGGCGGCCGGCTCAGCCGGCTGAGGCGGACGCCGCCGCCGCCAGCACGGCCTCGGCCAGCTCCGGCCGGCAGATGACGAGGTCGGGCAGCCAGGGCGGGACCTGGTTGTAGACGAGCGGCGAGCCGTCGAGGCGGGAGACGTGGAGGCCGGCGGCGGCGGCCACGCCCACGGGAGCGGCCGAGTCCCACTCCCACTGCCCGCCGCCGTGGACGTAGACGTCGGCCTCGCCCAGCACCACCGCCATCGCCTTGGCGCCGGCCGAGCCCATCGGCAGCAGGTCGCCGCCGAGGGCGGCCCTGACGATCTCCGTCTCGGCCGGAGGGCGGGTGCGGCTGACGACCAGCACCGGCGGCCGGTCGACCGGCGGTGGGAGCACCGGCGGCGACACCGTGGAGAGCGTCATGCCCCGGGCGGGCAGCGCCACGGCGGCGGCGGTGGGGAATCCCTTCTCGACCAAAGCGACGTGGACGGCCCAGTCCCACCGGGGGTCCTCGCCGAACTCCCGGGTGCCGTCGAGCGGGTCGACGATCCAGGTGCGGACGGCGTCGACCCGGCTGGGGTCGTCGGCCCGCTCCTCGGACAGGACGGCGTCGTCGGGGTGGCTCTCGGCCAGCCGGGCCAGGATGAGGTCGTTGGAGCGCCGGTCACCCTCGTCCTTCAGCTGGGAAGGGTCGAGCCGGCCGGCGGCGGCATCGGCCCGGATCTCGAGGAGGAGCGCCCCCGCTTCCGTGGCAATCCGATGGGCGTCGTCATGGTCGGACATTCGGCGCAGCCTATCCGGACGGGCTGAACCGGCCCCGAGCGGGCTGCCTCGGCGAGCCGGACCAGGCCGCCAGGCGCGACCATCGCGCCTATGAGCCCCCTCGCCGCCCCCGCCGCCCGCAGTCGTGTCGCCGAGACCTGGACGAAGGAGATCGTCCCGACCCTGTGCGACTTCATCCGCATCCCCAACGTGTCGGTGGCCTTCGACCCGGGCTGGTCCGAAGCGGGGCACATGACCCGGGCGGTGGCGCTGGTGGCCGACTGGCTGCGGGCCCGGCCGATCGACGGCGCCACGGTCGAGGTCCAGGAGATCCCCGGCCGCACGCCGGTGGTGCTGGTCGGCGTCCCGGCCTGGGGGGTGCCCGACGATGGCCCCGCCGTCCTCCTCTACGGCCACCTCGACAAGCAGCCGCCGCTGGCCGAGTGGCGGACGGGCCTGTCGCCCTGGGAGCCCGTCCGGGAAGGCGAGCGCCTCTACGGCCGGGGCGGGGCCGACGACGGGTACGCCGCCTTCGCCGCGCTGGCGGCCGTCGAGGCCGTGCGGGCCGGCGGCGGCGTCCACCGCCGGTGCCTGGTGATGATCGAGGCGTCGGAGGAGTCGGGCAGCCCGGACCTGCCCGCCCACCTGGAGCGGCTGGGCGGCCGGCTGGGCGGCACCGACCTCGTGATCGCCCTCGACTCCTGGTGCTGGAGCTACGACCGGCTGTGGGTCACGACGTCGCTGCGGGGGCTCCTCGGCCTGGAGCTGACGGTCGAGGTGCTGACCGAGGGCGTGCATTCGGGCATGGCCGGCGGGGTGGTGCCGTCGTCCTTCCGGATCCTGCGCCAACTGCTCGACCGGGTGGAGGACGCCGGCACCGGGAAGATCCTCCTCGACGCCCTCCACGTCGACATCCCGCCCGACCGGCTCCGCCAGATCGACGACGTGGCCGGCGATCTCGGCGACCTGGTCGGCACCTACCCGCTCGCCCCGGGGGTCGAGCCGCTCGGGACCGGCAACGCCGACCGGCTCCGGGCCCGGACCTGGGAGCCGGCGCTGGAGGTCATCTCGGCCGAGGGCCTGCCGGCGCTGCGGGACGGCGGCAACGTCCTCCGGCCCAGGACCACGGCCGGCCTGTCCTTCCGGCTGCCGCCGACCTGCGACGCCGCCGCCGCGGCCCGGGCGGTCGAGGCGGCGCTCACCGCCGACCCGCCGCAGCGGGCCGTCGTGAGCGTCCGGGCGACCAGCGCCGAAGGCGGCTGGGCGGCGCCGCCGCTCGCCCCCTGGCTGGAGGCCGCCGTGGCCGGCGCCTCCCAGGCGGCCTTCGGCGCCGACCCCCGCTACGTCGGCGAGGGCGGCACGATCCCGTTCATGGGCATGCTCGGGCGCTCGCTGCCCGAGGCCCAGTTCGTGATCACCGGCGTCCTCGGCCCGGGGAGCAACGCCCACGGCCCCAACGAGTTCCTCCACCTCCCGACCGCCGAGAAGGTGACCGAGGCGGTCGCCCACCTCCTCGACGCCCACGCCACCCGGTAGCCGGCCGCCCACGCCACCCGGTAGCCGGCCCAAACTGGCGTTCGTTTACCGCTCCCCAGCGGTAATTGAACGCCAGAAGGCTGCGGGCGGGCGGTCGGTTCAAACTGGCGTTCGTTTACCGGCTCTTCACAATGAACCGGGGAGTGTGATCACCCAGCGTTCCCGGTGATGGACGGATAGCGGTCCACCAATGGGGCCAGGGGCCTCGTGAATCTTGCGGCTGTCTAGGTAAGCAAG
>Ga0070741_10008706_pt1 | contig 20164 bp, 13 predicted proteins | sample Coa_R1_4_FD_66440 | JGI IMG/M metagenome (GOLD analysis project Ga0070741, IMG submission 66440) | Surface soil microbial communities from Centralia Pennsylvania, which are recovering from an underground coalmine fire - Coalmine... | ecosystem: Environmental > Terrestrial > Soil > Unclassified ...
TGCGCGAGGAAGTGAACCGCTATGGACGCGTCTTCCAGTTCGGGACGCAGCAGAGGTCGTCGAAGGAGTTCCGCTTCGCCTGCGAGCTGGTCCGCAACGGACGCATCGGCAAGCTGCAATCCATCAAAGTTGGCGTACATTCCGGAGCCGGCATGCGCACCGGCCCCAAGGTCGCTCGCGCCGTGGATGCGTTGGCCCGCCGGGAGCGTGAGGTGACCGACGAGAGGTCGGGCCTCACGAAGATTGAGCCGGAGCCTGTCCCCGAATGGCTCGATTACGAGATGTGGCAGGGCCCGGCCCCGGCCGCGCCCTACACCACGGCTCGCCTGACCTATCCTCACTGGTTCCACATCAGCAACTATTCACTGGGCTATGTGTCGGGATGGGGAGTCCATCACATCGATATCGCCCAGTGGGGCAACGGCACCGATGCCACGGGGCCGATCGAGGTGACCGGCACTGCCGTGTGGCCGCACGATGACGCGCTTTGCGACAACCCCACGAGCTGGGATGTTCACTACGAATATGCGAACGGTGTGAAGATGCACTACACGGGATCGGGTCCGGGCTTTGAAGGTGTCCGGCACGGAATCACTTTTGAGGGAACGGACGGGTGGGTCTTTGTCAACCGCGGGGTCCTGGAGACAAACCCCAAGTCGCTCATGGATTCCCAGATCGGTCCCAATGAGTTGCACCTGCCGGTGAGCGAACTGCATGAGAAGAACTTTATTGAGTGCGTCAAGTCTCGCGCCCATACCATCTGCCCTGTTGACGTTGCCGTGCGCTCCGACACCGTGTGCCAATTGGCCTGGATTACTTTCAAGCTTCAGAACCGCAAGTTGAAATGGGATCCAGAGAAGGAAGTCTTCCCCAATGATCCTGATGCCAACCGGCTCATGCGGCGTACTCTGCGCGCCCCCTGGCGGTATGAGGCGTAATCAAAGAAGGTGCCGTTTTACGGACGAACCTGGAGCGGCGCTCTCTCACCGCCGCCTCCCGGGCACGGAGGGGAGCGACGGCCGATGAACCGATGTGCTGTCCCGGTTGTAAATTGCCATTGGGTTTGTACAGCACTCCCCAGTACTTCGTGACGCAAGTAGGCGTTAAATTCGGGCGTATCAGGGAACGGCTTGAGCCGTGCCGACAGGAAGCAGGGCCGCACAAGAAACGGGCCTTCAGGCCTTGGGGGGCAAACGACCCAGCGGCTAAAGCCGCCTCGGATGGCCTGGGCCAGTCTCGGCACGACTAAAGTCGTGCCCTGATACCTCCACCTGAAGTGACGCGAACTTGCGTCACGAAGTACAACCCCCTTCCTCAACGAGGAGGGGAATCGCCATGCTCCATCCCTAGTAAGGAGGGGGCCGGGGAGTGGTTGCCGGAAAAAGTTGGCTGGGATAGGACATCAGAAAGTGTGCACTTATTTGTCAGTCTATAAATTTGCGCGGGCATTTATCAGGAGGCCATATTGTTATGTTCAGACCTGTAAAAATGATTCGCATTCCCCGAGTGCTGCTTGCAACGGCTGTGGCGCTGTGCTTGACTATTGTGTTCAACACCAACCCCACTGAAGCGGCAAAGACACCCGCAGGCTCTCACCTGCTCATCTTGAGAGGATTTCAGAGCGGTGGTGGGCTGCTCACAACAACCCTCCTGGGGGTGATTTCAGGATCGCTGCCTGGACAAGGATCTGCAAGCGACATCGAGCAACTCATCATGGTCGTCTCTGCCCCGAGCGACCCCGACGCCTCGTCTGCCCACGGCAACACTTGCCCTGCGGAGACAGAGAACAAGCTGGCGGAAGCACTTTCGAGTACACAAGGCGAGTTGCGCCAGCGCGCCGCCCACGCCTACCTGCTTTGCGCCGAAAGGCGTTTGGGAGCGGGGGAACTCGTTCCTGCCACAGCCATGTATACGCGGTTGTACGATCCCTCCCAGGCGCTTCCCACCCGGGAAGCCGCGCTCAGGGGGATCATTCTTTCCAACCCCCAGAAAGGAATTCCTTTGGCCACTGAGGCTCTGGGAAGCAACGAGGTCGGGTTGCGGCGGACGGCCCTGCAACTCATTCGGGAATTGCCCGGGAATTCAGGAACGACGGTGATTACAGGCCTGCTTCCGAAGGCTGACACAACTCTTCAGGTGTATCTGCTGGACGCGCTCGCCGACCGAGGGGATGCCTCCGCCCTGCCGGCGGTTGCGAGAGCCGCCTTGAGCGACAACGAGCTGGTAAAGGCTGCCGCCATAAAGGCCATTGAGACTCTGGAGAAAAAGGAGCGGGTGAGGTCGCAGGTATCTCTGGAATTGATCCAGCATCCTCAATATTCGTGGCAGCAGACTGATGGCACGATTGCCTTGCTTAATCACGGACGCATCGTCTGGCAGTTCAACTACGGCAAGGACACGCGCAAGCCCTATTTTCATCCTGTCGCGCTGCTGGATGGGCCGATCCTGACGTGCCTGAGCCCGCGCGACCACCCGTGGCATCGGGCGCTGTGGTTCTCCTGGAAGATGCTCAACGGTGTGAACTACTGGGAAGAAGATCCCAAGACGGGATTACCCGACGGGCTGACCGAGGTGGTGAGCGCAAAAGTCATTCCGAGCCAGGATTACTCGGCCAGAATTCTCCTTAAATTGACCTACCATGCGCCGAACGGGCCGGCGCTTCTGACTGAAGATCGCACTATAACGGTGGGCACTCCCGACAAAGTGGGAAGTTACAGAATCGACTGGCTGGGAAACTTCACCGCGGGAAGCCAGGACGTGCTGCTTCAGGGAGGGACGGCAGGAGGCGGTTATGCCGGCATGTCAGTTCGCATCTCGCAGACGACGCGCGACTGGCGACTGATCGATAGCGAAGGCCGCGTGGACCTGCCGGGCGGACCCACGGCGAAGAATACGCACGGCCAGAAGGCGCGCTGGATGGATTTCTCGGTCGTCGATACCGAGACCGGAGAGACGGGCGGGATCGCCATCCTTCAGCATCCATCGAGTTTCCGCTTCCCCACTCACTGGCACAACGTTATGGATGACAAGTTTCCATTCGGGTACTTCAGCCCTGCGCCGCTGTGGGCTGAGCCGTACACCCTCCAGGCGGGAAAGTCGTTAAAGGTTGGGTATCGGATCGTGATTCACCCCGGGCGCGGAAACAAGGATCAGTTGGACGCCGAATGGCGTGCTTTTAGCATGACCAAGGAATAACGGAAGGCTCCGCGCCGTTCAAAGGAAAGCCGGCTGATGTCTCACGATGATGGTGGGGGATTTTCTCGAGCTGCGATGCCTGATCGCCACCCCACGGGGGATGTTACCCTGAATGCGCCCCTCATGATAAGTGCGCGGCGCTCCCCTTGCATCACCACCCTCTCCCCCAGGGGAGAGGGTGGCGGCCCTGTGCCGCCGGGTGAGGGCTCACTTCCGGTGGGTGCGGAATCTGTTTTGCGGGCCTGCGCCTCGGTCATGTTCCGCGGGGGTGTCATTCCGAGCAGAGGTTTGGCGAGGTGAACTCGCTTTTATGAGAACACCCCGAACTCCTCAACCAATTCATTCACCCGACGGACGCGTCGCTCGAGCGCGTCGGGCGGAACCTGGTCAGCCACGCCCAGCACGTAGCGCGGTTCGGAGCGCATCACCTCAAGCACGCGCTTGACGTGGCGGTCGAAATCCTCATCGCTCACGAGGGCGGTAAAGAAGATTCCCGGTATGCCGCCCCAGAGGACCGTCTGCGAGTTGCCGCTCCACTCCGCCCATTGCTCGATTTCCAGGTCACCGACCGGCGCGGGCGTAAGCGCCTCGATAAACGTCAGGCCGCGCGCGCAGACCTCGCGCAGCAGGCCGCGCATGGTTCCGTCCAGGTGTATGCAGGAGAACTTGCCCGCCAACCGGATACGCGCCGCCCAGGTCTCCTCATAGTCGCGCATGAAGAGGTCGTAGAAAGTCTTGCCCACGCATTCGGAGGAGAGATTTTCCGGGATCATCAGGATCTCGGCGGGGCTATCGACGGTAAGCTGCGCCGCTATGTCATGCGAGCGCCGTACCGTCTCAATCGTCTCCGCAAATTCCTCCGGCGCCTCGGCGTAGATTTCCGAAACCGCCGTGACTCCGGCATCGAGGGCAATCATCTGCATCAGCGGGCTCTTAGGCAAGTAGCACAATACCAGCCCCGTCTCGCCCACCTGCCTCTGGCGCAGTTCCGCGAAGGCGTAATCCGGCTCGTAACGCGTGTTATCGAAAAGATAACGATACGCCCGCAAATCAGCCGTTGACTTGATCAGGTGTTCCGTCGGTGCTTCGGCAAACGATTCCGTAAGCCAGGTCCAGGTTTCGCGCAAGGTCCCGTAAGGCGTTTCAATGGTGCGGCGGCGGAAGTTGCCCTCCGTCCATTCCACGACCTTGGAGTTTTCGATGATGATTTTGAACGGGAAATATCCTTGTAAATAGAAGCCCACGCCGAGCTCGCGGTGCCACTCGATATAGGCATCGCTTGCCTTGAAGTCTTTCGGCCGCTGGCCGCGCCCGATGAGCGCTGTGGCCCAGTAGTCCAGGTCGCCGAACCAGGGCACCTTATCGGGTTTCCGCCCGCTCAGGATGGCGAACACTCTTTCGCGTGGACTCATCATGCGGACCTGCCGAGGGGGCCGGACTCTGCTCCTTTGTCGCGCCGGTGCCTCGCCGGCGTCTTCAACCACCCTCGTTCCCCTCCTTGCTATGGAGGGGACTAAGGGGGGGTCGGCGCTGAGGCGGCGCCGCTACAGAACGAACCAACATCCCGAATTGCAGCCTTCGATAATTCACGCCGTGTACGTGCCGTACTCGCGGAACGCCTCGTACATGGCGCGAATGTTTTCGAGCGGAACGTCCGGGCCGACCTCGCCGCAGGCGACGATTCCGCCTTTCGATGTGCCGCAGGCCTCGAACGTCCGGTGGACTTCTTCCTTGACTTCGCTCGTGGAGCCGAAGGGCAGCACCCGCTGCCGGTCAATATCGGTGCGAACGGCCACCCGGCCGCGCACGTTTTTCGCCACCCAGTCGAGGCCCACCACCGCAACCTGCGAGTTGATCACCTGCGCGCCAATTTCGATCAGGTCCCCGAAAATATCTTTAATCTGGCCGTCGGAGTGGTACCACACGTCCATGCCGTGATCGCGCACGCGCCGGAACATTTCCGCGTAGCGCGGTTTGAAAATGCGCCGCCACGTTTCCGGGCGGATCATCAGGCCGGTTTGCCCGCCCCAGTCGTCCGCGAAGTGCAGGCCGTCGTACTCAAGCTTCGTCCACTTGTCAATCCAGCGCAGGTTGAAGTCCAGCAGGTCGTCGAGCAGGCGATAGAACTCCCTGGATTCCTTGGCAATATCTTCCAGCAGATTTTCCATCCCACGCAACTGCTGAAGCTGCTCGTAGTAGGTGATCCAGGCCCCGCGCGCATACCAGCGGTCGTCAAATCCCATCATGTGACCGCTATACAGGCGGCCGCTGGGCGGGCCGGCGCTGAAGACTTCGGGCCACTTGAACTCGTCGTAGCGGCTCAGGTCGGCAAGCGGCCATTCCACCGGAATGCCGCAAACGCCCAGCCACTCCGAGTACCATACGGTCCCGAAGTCGTCGATATTGCGCCCCTTCTTATAAACGGCCGGGTAGTCTTCGAGGGCCATGTCCTGCATGTAGTCCCAGCCAAAATCCTCGCGGAATTCCGTCAGGATCTCATCCAGGGCTTTCCCGTATTTCAGTTGTGCGGCGGGAAGCACCGCGTGAGAGATCGGCGCCCGATCCGGATTCATGAAATGAATAGCGCATTTAACTCGTTGTCGGCTCGTCAATTCAGCTTGCTCCTTTCTTTCCTATGAAACAGCATAAAACGGGTGTTCAAAACGAATCCCTCACTCTATACGACTTACCCGGGAAATGGAATGGGGAGTGACAAGTTTGGTACGCTATTTGAGGCAGTCATTTTGTCGACGCCGAATTCCCAGTGCTGATTCGGCCATCGGCTGATTTTCCGCGCCTGATGATTGTCCTGCGCGCAAACCCCGTTGCTGCGGTCGCGCCATAAAGCCTGCTTGGTTCGCGGGCAAAGGGCGCGTATAATGCGCCTAACCCCTGGCGCACGGCCAGGCTGAACCAGCGTTCTGGAGCGAAAACCCGTGTCCATTCCATTCTCATTTGGCGAGATCAACATCGATGTCGCGCCCGGGAGCGAGAGGGCCCGGGCGACCCCCGAGCCCAATAGTCCCTTTCACATCGCAATTCTCGGAGACTTCAGCGGCCGGGCCAACCGCGGGATCGTAGACGATTCAGCGAGGATCGCGACGCGACAACCAGTCATGGTGGACCGGGATAATTTCGACGAGGTTTTGGCGGGATTGGGCGCGGAACTAAACCTGCCCGCACGGGTAGATGGAGGCCCTTCCACAGCCATCCATTTTTCTGAACTGGACGACTTTCATCCGGACTGGCTCTATAAGCGGCTCGATGTCTTTCGTCATTTGAAGGAGTTGCGTCAGCGGCTCTCTGACCCTTCCACCTTCGCAGCCGCAGCCGCAGAAATGGGAGTTGAGATCTCGCCGAAGTCCCGTGCGGAACCGGCAGAACTAACGCCGGCGCGCCCCACCCAAGCGCCGGATGTTTCCCAACTGTTATCGGGCAGCCTGCTCGATGAGCTGATTGAACAGACGGAAGAACGCTCGTCGCGCGGCTCGGATGAGTGGAGCGATTTTCTGCGCAGGCTGGTTGCGCCGCACCTGGTGCCGGGCGAGCACCCTCGCCAGGCTGAACTGATGGCGCAGGTCGACAAGGCGACCAGCCGCGAGATGCAGGCCCTTCTGCATCACCCGGAATTCCAGGCTCTCGAGGCCGCCTGGCGGGCAGTCTTCTTCCTCGTGAAACGCGTTGAGACGGACACAAACCTGAAGCTCTACCTGATTGACATTTCAAAAGCGGAGCTGGCTGCGGACCTCGCTTCCAAGGGTGATCTCCGCGAGACGGGAATATACCGACTTCTGGTAGAGCGCACCGTGGGCACGCCGGGCGCGCCTCTCTGGTCGGTGCTCGCGGGAAATTACACCTTCGACCTGACGCGGGGGGACGCCGGACTCCTGGCGCGCCTCGCCGCAATCGCGCAGGCCGCCGGGGCGCCTTTCCTGGCCGCCGCCCATCCCCGGCTGCTGGGATGCGAATCCATTGCCGATGCCGTCCATCCGCGCACTTGGCGGCGCAATGAAGATACCGAGGATGCGCGGGCGTGGCGGGCTTTACGTGGCTTGCCACAAGCCGCCTTCGCGGGACTGGCCCTTCCACGCTTTCTCCTCCGCCTTCCTTACGGGAAGAAGACCGAGTCAACCGAGGAGTTTGACTTCGAAGAGATGCCGCAGGTCGCCGAGCACGAGTGTCTTCTTTGGGGCAATCCGGCTTTCGCCTGTGTCCTCCTGCTTGCAGAAGCCTTTGCAGAATATCAGTGGGAGATGCGTCCGGGGGTCTGCCAGGATATCGAGGGTCTGCCGCTCTTCGTGTACGAGAAGGATGGCGAGTCGTTCGTCAAACCTTGCGCCGAAGTCCTCCTCACCCAGCAGGCTGCGGAGCGCATCCTGGAAGAGGGGCTGATGCCGCTCGTGTGGTTCAAAGATCAGGACATGGTCCGTGTGGCCCGCTTCCAGTCCATCGCCGATCCGCTCAAAAATCTCTCCGGGCGCTGGGGCTAGAGCGGTAGCTCGTGGTGGGTCGGACCGCATCACTAACATTATGGTCGGCAAGGGCCGACCTGAGGTCGCCGCCGGCGCGCCACTGTATGCTCTTCCGCCAAATCGTTATAATAAGTGGAGGCGGCGATCAGGGGGTCAAATGCAACTGCCGGAATTCAGAAACGAAAAGCCCAGTGACTTCAAAGGGAATCCCGAACATGCGCACCGCATGAGAGAGGCACTGGACCAGGTCAGCCGGGAGCTGGGAAGGGAGTATGACCTCGTCATCGGAGGGAGAAGAATCAAGACGGCGGAGAAACTGGTCTCCTATAATCCCGCCAACCCCGAGCAGGTGATTGGAACGGTTTCCAAGGGAGACGCCACGCTGGCCGACCAGGCGATCCGCACCGCCGAAGAAGCCTTCCGAACCTGGAGCCACGTTCCAGCGGAACGGCGCGTGGAACTCGTGCTTCGCACGGGACAGATTCTACGGGAGCGCAAGTTCTACTTTTCAGCCTGGATGGTCTACGAAGTGGGGAAGACCTGGCCCGAGGCCGATGCCGACACGGCGGAGGCCATCGACTTCTGCGAGTATTACAGCCGCGAGATGCTTCGACTGGCCCCGCCCCAGCCGCTGGTTCCCGTTCCCGGCGAGAGAAACTATCTGCGTTACCTTCCGCTCGGCGTGGGAGTCGTCATCCCGCCTTGGAACTTTCCCCTGGCCATCCTCACCGGCATGACCATCGCCTCAATTGTCACCGGCAACACCGTGGTGATGAAACCTTCGAGCGACTCGCCGGTCATCGCTTACAAGTTCTTTGAGGTCCTGGAGGAGGCCGGCGTCCCGCAGGGCGTGGTCAACTACTTCCCTTGCCCAGGCGTATCCGTGGGCGACGTCCTGGTGGAGCACCCCCGCACGCGGTACATCGCGTTTACCGGCTCGAAAGAGGTCGGGCTTCGTATTAACGAGCGCGCTGCCAGGGTTCCTCCCGGGCAGGTCTGGGTCAAGCGGGTGATCGCGGAGATGGGAGGCAAGGATTCGATCGTGGTGGATAGCGCGAGCGACCTGGAGGCGGCCGTGGAAGGCGTGGTTGTTTCCGCCTTCGGATATCAAGGCCAGAAGTGCTCGGCCTGCTCACGGGCGATCGTCGTCGAAGACGTTTACACCGCCTTCCTCACCAAACTCAAGGAGCGCGTGGAGCAGATCACCGTGGGTTCGCCCGTCGATCCATCATCCGACATGGGGCCGGTCATCAATCCCAGAGCGAAGAAGACGATCCTCGATTACGTGAATATCGGGAAACAGGAAGGCCGCCTGCTCACGGGTGGTTCTGCACTTCCGGGGCCCGGCAACTTCATTCAACCCACAGTCCTTATCGACGTGCCTCCCAAGGCTCGTATTGCTCAGGAGGAGATCTTCGGCCCGGTGCTGGCCGTCATCAAAGCTCGCAACTTCGACGAGGCCTTGGAGATTGCCAACAACACTGAATACGGTCTGACCGGCGCCGTTTACACTCGCGACCGGCGAAAGCTGGACAGGGCGGCGGAAGAGTTCTTCGTGGGCAACCTTTACCTGAACCGCAAATGCACGGGCGCACTGGTTGGCGCTCATCCCTTTGGTGGCTTCAACATGTCGGGGACGGATTCGAAGGCGGGCGGGCACGATTATCTGCTGCTTTTCACACAGGCGAAGACCATTGCCGAGAAAGTGGCATAATGTATCCATCAGATGGGATATATTCATATAGTATATATTATTCTTTAAGGTGCTATTCAGGGTGCGCGGCGGGGGCCTGTGCTTCTTGAGCGCAGACGATGTATAATGAGCGCGTATTGGTAGTGGCGCATCTCGCGATGCTCAAAAGCATTGTTCCTCGGCCAAGGGTGGCCCGACGATGATCAACGAACTCAGAAAAGGCGGGCTGGCGGGGCCCGCAGCGCGCGTACAGTCCGAATTGCACCGGCTTGACACCCGCAACCGGGATCTCTGGGTCCTGATCATCTTTGCGGCCGCAGTCCTGGCCCTGGGTGCGCTGGCACTCCTGGTTCCCTCCAGCTTCTGGCACCAGAACACCCTGGAAATGAAGATTCCACCCCAGGTTATCTTCGTGGTCATGATGGTATTCCTGGTGGTGGCGCTTTTCATGCTGCGACGTGAGATGGAGGTGCAGAAGCTCCGCCTCATTAATCTTCAACAGACCCTGGCCGCGCAGACGGAATACTCGGCCAGTATGATGGACGCGCTCACCAACGTCTTCAACCGACGGTTTCTGCGCGAACTTCTCCAGACGGAAATTTCGCGAGCTGAACGCAATAACCGACCCGTCGTTCTACTCATGTGCGATCTCGATAATTTCAAGGTGGTGAATGACCGTTACGGCCACCTGATGGGCGACCACGTGTTATTGCAGGTGGCGAACATTCTAAAGGCTTGCGTGCGCGGGTCCGATACTATCATCCGGTACGGCGGCGATGAATTCCTTCTTCTTTTGCCGGAGACCGATGAAGCAGGCGCGGAGATCGTGCGACGGCGTATTTACGAGAGCGTTGAGGCCTGGAACCGCGAGAACCGGATCGGAGACATTCCCATCTCCATCAGCGTGGGGCTCTATACTCATGTGCACGGGCAGTCCGTCGAGCAGGACCTGGCGGAAGCCGACGCCCGGATGTATGCGACGAAGCAAGCCTCCCAACCCCGGGCCGCACGGGCTTCGGCAGCCAGGCGGTAACGGATAGATTCGCTTCCCGCCGTTGAATCCTTGACTTCGGCGAATTCCTTCTCCTCAGCTTGGCTACTTCTTTCGCGCCTGGAGGACTTCCGTTGCTCGCCGAAGGGCGGCCGCGAGTTGCCGCGCCTGGTCGCGAGCGCTCTCAAGATTTCCCCTCAGCAGCCCTTCCCGGAGTCCAGGCAGCGTTTCCGCCTCGTAGTTTGGCAGCGGGGCATAGATGAGGTGCCGGAACCAGGGGCGGCCAGGAATTCCTTGCTCGCGGAGCAGCGTGCGCTCCTCCGCCATGAGAGCTGCGTTGAGCGTCGCGGCGGGATCATCCAGAGGCTTCCCGGTGCGCAACTCCTCAAGCGTTTCATTCATTCGCTCCGCTGCCGCGTGCCAGGCTCGGCATTGTTCGACAAGCGGCCGAATCTCCGTGCTGAGGAGACCCGCGGGGGAAATTTTCTCGAGGCTTTCCAGATAACTCCCAACCTCGTCGGCGTAGCTTGTGTAATCGAACGGCAGCACCTCCGCGTCCGCAAAGCGCAGGGCCAGGAGTCCCCACAACCGGCTCATCGCCGCGTGATAGCGAAAACCCGGATCGCCGAACCGCGCCATCCACTCGTAGTCGTCATAAATGGAGTGATAAACCCCATAAGGGCCGTCGAAGATCATATCCAGGGATGGCACGCCGTCATGCTGCAAGAAAACCATATAGTCGGACCCTCCCCCCAGCAGGCCGAACGAGACGGGTCCCGCGGACGCGCCTGGCACTGCGTAGCTGCGGACATTGGCGGGCGCGCGCTGCTCGCGCCACCGGTCGTACACGGTCCTTCCTGTGGCGGGGTCCATGACATCCTGTGTGGCCTCCGCGATGGCGCGACGCAGGGCGGGAACCGAGCTTACGGAGAACTCCTGACCACTCGTGGACGCGTCCACGTTCAGGCAGATGACACCATTCTTTTTCAACTCGTCTTCAAACTGCTCGCCCCACTCTGTCGAACCCGTGAGAGTATATTCCTCCGCGTCCCAGCTACCGAAAAGAATGGTGCGGCGGGGGTGAAATCCTCTCTTCAACAGTTGTCCCACGGCTCGCGCCGTCTCCAGCATGGTTGCGGTTCCGCTCGCCGGATCCACCGCCCCGTAGACCCAGGCGTCATGATGATTGCTCAGGATGACCAGTTTCTCGGGCTCCTCCCGTCCGGGAATTCTTCCGAGCACATTCCAGATGGGTTCCACTCGGTTTTCCATTTGCAAATCCAGATGCACGCGCACGGAATCATCACCCACGTGGTACTCAAGCGGCAGTCCCCCCTGCCATTCCTTGGGCGCAGTGCGGCCCTTCAACCGCTTCAGGATTTCCTGTCCATCTGCTGCGGAGAGAGGAACCATCGGAATCTTGGGAAGAATTCTGGCGTCGGCTTCCGCGATGCGTTTTGCTGACGGAGTTGAAGCCCACCCGGGAGTCAATGGATCGCCAGGCACCAGAAAATCGTAGACCGACGAGCCGCGCTGGAAGTGACCTAAGGGGCCCATCGGACCGTTTGGGTAGACTTTGCCCTTCGCGGCCCCATCGTCAGCGGGGTCCGAATAGACGATGATGCCGTCTGCCCCCCGCCGCTCCGCCTCGAGACTCTTTCCACCCCGGTATCCCTGGAAGTAGCGCGCAAACACGATCTTCCCGCGCGCCGTCACGCCAAGCTTTTCAAGTCTGTCGTAGTCCTCCGCGTTGCCGTAATTAACGTAGACCACCGGCCTCGTGATGTCGGCGGAGGGGGAGTACGCGCACCAAGGGACCGTCGCCAGCGGGTCTCGGACGTGTGTTGCCTTGTCGCCGGGGATTTCCGGTTCTGGACTGGCCAGCTTCGCGCGCTCAGGTTCGACAAGCTCCACTGTAACTCTTCGCGGATAGGAAAGCAGGACTCGGTATTCCACTATTTCGGGATTCAACCCGTCGCGTTCGAACTCCTGGTAAATAAGTCTGGCCACGCGGCGATCTCCTCGCGTTCCCGCCACATGCGGGTACTCGGTCAGCCGCTTCAGGTACCGGCCACACCGCTCGGCCTCCGGACTCTTCAGAAAGAGTTGTTCCCATCGGCGCTGCTCCTGGTAACTCTCCGGGCTGAATCCGAATGGTACCCACGTCGGATCCGCACCGGGTGATGCAGCACGGTCCCGCGACTCTGCTGGTCGGGGTCGCCCTTCTGCCTGCCCCCGGGTCACAAGATGCAGCGCAGGAAGGATCGTTACGAGGCAGCCGACCCCGATTGCGACGCATGGCCCCCATGCCTTCCTCATCGAGTTTTGAATTTCGAGTTTCACTTTTCGCCTCCCTTGGCCAAGTCTGCGGCGGCCTGCGCACCGGGCGAAAGTCCACCAGCGAAGGCGTTGGGATTATTGTGACTTCACCCTGGGATGTCAACGGTGCCACGTAGGCCACGTTTATGGTGAGAAAAAGAGGGTTGTGTTTACAGGCGAAGATTTGCCCGAAGTATGGCCTGTCGTGGTGGAGTCCAAGGCGATTCCGTGCGGAACAAAGACAGGATCTCAGGGGTGATGTTCAGTCACCACGGCATATCCAGGATGTATTTCAGCAACCTGCTCCCTTTCAATGGGACTGTGTCACAGTCCAACCCGAAGCATCCACGCCGAAATCCCAAACCAGCAGGTTGAGTTTCTGGTCCGCCAGTTCGCCGAGCGCGTACTCGCCGGCAGGCAGTTCTTTGACGGGCTTCAGCATGTAAACACCCGACGCGACCTGCTTTCGCTCGACCAGAATTTCGTCCCGGACTTCGTTGGGCTTGCCGATGCCTCCGGCGGTGGCCTCGATCCTCTCGACCACCCGAGCCCCTTTTCCTGTCTTCACGGCGATGAGCAGGAGTCGGTCTCCTAAGTTATCCGATGATTGAACATAGAAAGTGGGTTGGGGAACGCTGATCCGCACCGGCGCCTTCTCTCCGGCCAGCGTCACGAGCGACCGGCTCTTCAGGATCGGCCCGGGCATGGCCATGAGCAGCGCCTTCCGCTTCTTATCTGTAACCACCTCACCGGTGGATTGAGCCAGGCGAATCACTCTTGTACCATCGAAGGCGAAGACACCCTCTTCTTGAGGCAAACGGATTCCCGGCGAAATCTCGAATCCGGTCTGTTCGGGCCGCTCGAACCTTTCCTTCTCAAGCTCTCGCGCTTCCTCGAGTTCCTTGTTCTGTGAGGCCTTTTCTTCTTCTTGCGCGCGCTTGGTGGCTTCGAAGTCCACCAGGGTCCGCGGAATCTCTTCCCAATTCGAGCGCTCGATGCTGTAATAGCGAACTCGGTCCGCTTTCACTTCATAACTTTTCACGAGCTGGTAGCTCCCATCTTTGAGATAGAGCTTGATCTGCGCCCATCCCGCGCAGGGAATAAGCTCCAATCCCAGAAGCAGGAGAGCAAGGCGCGCCCGACGGAGCCAGATCCTGACCACGTAAAGACGTCCTCCTTCCGCTTAGATGCTACGTCAAGGCGTTGTGCCGCTTCAAGCGCGCCGCGCCGGGAGGTCATGTGACGGAGCTGACCGTTTCACGGTAGAATGGAAAGCCGGCAGCTTCCGAGATGTCCCAGTCCAAGGCGGCGTTCCTGGGGGGCTTCGTCGAAGACCCGCCAGGACACGGGGGAAAGAGGTTTGCGGTCATGTCTGAGCTTCGACTCGACCCGGTCACACGACGCTGGATCGTGACCGGCAAACGCGAGGTCATGCCCGATGTATTGGATTCGGGTGCGCTATGCCCCTTCTGTCCGGGAAACGAACAATTCACTCCCCAGCCAACCTGTGAGGTTCGAGATTCCACCGGCGCGTGGGTTGTCCGCTCCTTTCACGATCGGGCCCCTTTGTTCCGGATCGAAGGGGGGTTCGACCGGAGGGGAGAAGGCATCTTCGATCGCATGAACACAGTGGGTGCCCACGAAATCATCGTGGAAACTCCCCAGCATGGCGTCACACTTTCCCGGCTTCCTCTGGAGCAGATCACCAAAGTGATTGAAGTCTGCCGCGATCGCATATTGGATTTGAAGCGTGACCATCGCTTTCGGTACGTATCTCTCTTCCGAGATCAGCACCCTCCCGCCCCCAGCGTTCGAGGTCATAGTCATGGCGAGATCCTGGCGACCCCCGTCCTGCCCCAACTGTTGGAAATCGAGTTGCGCTGGAGCATGGTGCACTTCCAAAAGAAAGACCGATGTCTTCACTGCGACATCATCCAACAGGAGCTTCAAGAGGGGAAAAGGATTGTCGACGAAAACAACGACTTCGTCGCCTTGTGCCCTTTCGCTTCTCACTCACCGTATGAACTTTGGCTCCTCCCGCTCGTTCATTCGTCCTCCTTCGAGAAGGACACCCTCAAACCGGGAGCGGCGTCGGCGCTCGCTTCATTTCTGAAGTCCTGCCTGGAGCGGATTGAGAAGCTCTCTGACACGCTGCACCTGGTCCTGCACACGGAACCCAACCTGGGTGCTCATAAGCCAACCAAAGACTGGTGGAAGTCAATTCCCGAGGATTTTCATTGGCACATTGAAATACATCCCGATGTGGAAGGGGTCCGGCGCTATCTGGGCAGCCGGGGCTTCTTTTTCAACCCTATTCCCGCCGAACAAGCGGCGGTTGTTCTGCGGGCACTCGAGCCGGGTACGGAGGTCGAACCGCCTTCAAGCTGAGGTTTTTTTCTGATGGCTACGATTCCCAAGGACAATCTGAATCAGATTCAACTGCTTGTATTTGACCTCGACGGAACTCTTGTGAATAGCAAGCTGGACTTGGCCCTAAGTGTGAACGCAATGCTCGATCACATGGGTCTCGAGCGTCTCCCGGAGGAGACCATCGCCACTTACGTTGGGCACGGGGTTGAAGCCCTGGTGAGACGCGCCCTGGGCGAGCGAGCCACGGAGGAGAAAGTCCAAGGAGGCCTTCAGTATTTCCTTGCTTACTACCGCGAGCACATGCTCGACAACACGACGCTCTATCCAGGCGTGCGTGAAGCTCTTCAAGGACTGCGGGACCGGAAGATGGCCGTCCTCACCAATAAGCCTGTCCGATTCAGCCGCGAGATGCTGGAGAGATTGGGCATTGCGGACTGCTTTGCCTTTATCTATGGCGGAAATAGCTTCCCGCAGAAGAAGCCAGACCCCGCGGGAATCAAGGTCTTAATGGAGGACTTGGATGCCTCCCCTCGCGAGACCATGATGATCGGTGATTCAGATACGGATGTCGTAACCGGACGCAACGCCGGCGTTTGGACCTGCGGCGTGACGTACGGATTCGGTGCACACTCGCTTCGAAATGCGCCTCCCGACTTGCTCCTGGACGACCTCCGCGAGCTTGTCACCTTGCTGCGAGACGGGCAGCCTTGAGGAAGCATCCGTCACTTCAGCCCGAGTGATTCTGTCGAAAGGTACATCAAAAACGTGCGACAGACCCGTCCACTGTTCTCACTCAAAAGGCTGGACGAGCGCCTGCCGCCGACACCTGCGAGCGGTGCAGCATCTCTTTCTTAAAGGCAGAGGACAGAATGCCAGAAGATGCCGTTTGTATTCGCGGGGTCATGCCCGGGAGCAGGACAGCGCTGTGGGTCTGCTGTCTATTTCTGCCTTCTCTCGGACTTGCGCTCCAGGACGCTTCGCAAGCGCCGGATACTCCCGCTTTCGAACAGGAAGAAGCGCCGTTGCCGGGTGACTGGGGACCCGACCTCCTGTACGCGATATTGAATTCGCCCAACCCCGAAGCGGGAGAAGATTTGCTTCGCGCGGCGTTCGCGGCCGGGCAGGAGATCATCCCCAAGCTCGAAGCGGCCTTGAAGGACGACCGCACGGCGGAATTTGCCGCCCAGTCCCTCGCCTTCATCGGCGGTGAAAAAGCCCTGGACCTCCTGTGGAAGCTCCAGAAAGACCCGCGTGACCTTAATTTACGCCGCTTCTACTATGGGGCGCTCGGAGAGTACGATGCCCCGGAAGCAACCCAGGTGTTGCTGGATGTAATCCGGCGCTCGGATTCCGAACCCGACCGTACTGTGACCGAGGCCGCAATCTTAGCGTTGACCTTAAGTTCAGACCTCAAGGTCGTCCCCAGATTGAAAGACGCCGCAGCCAAGCTTCAAGACGTCGTCATCCGCGATGACGTTGAAAACGCCGTGGCCGTTATCCAGTCTCGCGCAAAGTTTCTGGCGACCCCGGAAGGGAAGAAAGCCGGCGGGTCGATTGAACAGGCCGTACGAACTTATTTCTATCCTGCATTGCAGCCCCCGCCTCCCGGCGCTCCCCCTGGTACGGCCGAAAAGAGCGGGTCACACGCAACTCCAGTCGTCAAGGTAGAGGTCCAGCGGCTTACATTCTCCCCGGACAAGTCGCGCGCGCTGGCTCGCGTCATCTTCGAAGATCCCACTGCCGTTGCCAACTATGACATGATCCTTCAGAAGCGTTACGGGAACTGGATGATTGCGAGTGTCTGGCTCGGCACCGAAGCGGAGAAAGCCCCACCGCCCGCTCCGGCGAAGCCCGCGACCAGAGAGTGACAAGTCGAATCCTTTCGCGCTCGCCTCGCGGATAAAGCAGTCGATTGCGTAAGGCACCTGCATCCAGCATAATCGGAAAAGAATGAAACACATCATCGTAGGCACCGCTGGGCACATCGATCACGGCAAATCCGCCCTGGTGCGCGCGCTGACTGGAATTGATCCGGACCGGCTCGAGGAAGAGAAGCGGCGCGGCATCACGATCGACCTCGGCTTCGCTCATCTGGACCTCGGCGAAGGGCTTCGCATAGGTTTCATCGACGTGCCAGGGCACGAACGTTTCGTCAAGAACATGCTGGCCGGAGTAGGGGGAATCGACCTTCTCCTGCTGGTAGTAGCCGCCGATGAGTCCATCATGCCTCAGACGCGGGAGCACTTTGACATCACGAGGCTGCTCGGCATCCGGAAGGGCCTTGTGGCGATCACCAAGTCCGACCTGGTTAGCCAGGACCTTCTCGAACTCGTCAAAATTGAGGTTCAGGAGTTCGTCGCGGGCTCATTTCTCGAAAACGCGCCCCTCGTGCCCGTCAGCGCGCGAACGGGAGAGGGGATTGAAGCGCTCAAGTCAGAGCTGAGGCGCCTGAGCGCCGAGGTCATCCCGAAGCCCGCAGAGTCGCCCTTTCGTCTGCCCATCGACCGCGCTTTCGTGATGAAAGGGTTTGGCACGGTGGTCACCGGCACACTGGTTTCCGGAAAGATTCGGCGTGATGCCGAAGTGGAGATTTTTCCCGTGAACCGTCGCGCGCGTGTGCGGGGAATACAGGTCCACAACGAACAAGTCGAGGAAGCTCTGGCAGGCCAGCGCACGGCGCTGAATCTTGCGGGGATCGAGGCACGAGAACTGGCTCGTGGAATGACGCTGGCGAATCCCGATCTGTTCAGGTCAACCAACTGCCTGGATGGGCATCTCACCTTGCTTCCTTCGGCGCGGCCATTGAAGAATCGGACCCGAGTCCATTTCCACTGCTGGACTTCGGACACGGTAGCAGACGTACTGGTGCTCGAAGGCAAGCAGATTGAGCCCGGGACACGGTGCTACGTCCAACTTCGTCTGGCGGAGCCTGGGCTCTTCTTTCCGGGCGATCGGTTCATCCTTCGGCAATTCTCTCCCGTGGTGACGGTCGGCGGTGGAGAGATCCTGGACAACTTTCCGGCCAGACACCGCCTGAGCGACCCCGACGTTATACAGTTCCTGCATGCGCTGGCTGCCGGCAACCCGGATCAACGCGCCGAGTTGTTTGCTCGCGAAGCGGGGGAATTGCCACTCCCCAGCCTGGTGGAGCGAACCGGCTGGCAGCCATCGGAAGCGCTCAGGGTGGCCAGGACGCTCGAAGAAAGGAACCGAGTCGTGATGGTTGGAAATCCTCCGGCTCTTATCATACATTCCGATTTTTTCAGGTCAGTTTCCCGAAAGGCGATCGAACAACTCGAACGGTTTCACGCCGCCCATCCGCTCGTGACCGGAATCGCCAAGGAGGAGTTGCGGGCTCGGTGCGCTCCTGCCGCGGGGAAAAAGACAACTCTTCCTTCCGCCGCTGTCTTCAACGCGGTGCTGCAAGACTTGAGCGCACGTGGCAAGGTCATCATGGCGGATGAGACCGTTCGCATCAGCGGAAGGGAAATTCAGCTCAGCGCCGAGGAACTCGCGGCAAAGAACCAGATCGAACAGGCGTTCGAGAAAGCCGGCCTGGCTGTTCCGAGCGCGAAAGACGTGCTTGCCTCGGCGCGAATCGACAGCGGACGCGCCCAGAAGCTCCTCCAGCTCCTGCTCAAGGAGAAAACACTCGTCAAGGTCTCAGAAGACTTGATTTTCCACCGTTCCGCGATGTCCAGGTTACGCGAAATGCTTGCCCGACAAAAATCACAGGGCAATCGAATCAGCGTCCCGATCTTCAAGGAGATTACAGGCCTGAGCCGCAAATACGCCATCCCCTTGCTTGAGCATTTCGATCGGGAAGGCGTCACTCGCCGGGAGGGAGACGAGAGAGTAATCCTGTAGCGCTTGAAGGCCATTCGGAACAAGCGTGCAAGCAGGCCGCTGCGATCGGTCAGGAATTAAGGAAAGGCTTCAGCAGTTCATACACAAGGGGAACCGGCAGTCCGACCACATTGAAGTAACATCCCGAAATGCGGGTGACGAATTTCGAAGCCAGGCCCTGGATGGCATAGCCGCCGGCTTTGTCGAACGGCTCATCGCTCTCAGCATAGTTGCGGATCTCTTCTTCATCCAGGCAGCGGAAGGTCACCTCGGTTGTTTCGTGCCTCATGGCCAAAACAGCTTGCGGTGCGCGCGCCAGGCAAACACCGGTAATGACCCGGTGAGTCCTGCCGGAGAGAGTTTGAAGCATCTGGCGGGCGTTGTGTACATCAGACGGCTTGCCCAGGATCCGGCTGTCAACCACGACCACGGTGTCTGCGCCGAGTACCAGGCTGTCCCAGGGAGCCGTCGCCGCGACAAAGAGGGCCTTGTCGCGCGCCGCTCGACGAGCAAAATCTTCCGGAGTCTCATTGGCCTGAGGGATCTCCTCGATTCCGGCGGCACGAACATCGAATTCAAAGCCCGCACGCAGTAATAGTTCGCGGCGTCGAGGGGAAGCTGAAGCGAGGATAAAACGCATCCGGTTTTCGATTATAGATAGAGCTACCGACGGTTCACAAGGTATTCCGTGGAGAGTTTGCCTGTGCTACACTCATGAATCATTTCCATCACCGAATCCTGGAACTTGAAGAATGGAAGAATTAAGAAAGATTCTGCCATCGGTTTTTCGAGAGCACGTCAAGGGGAGCCGTCCAGCGGTTGTCGAGATCCTCGTACCGCTGTGGCCGCAGATTGTAGGCGCGCCATTGGCAGAGCATTGCCGGCCGGCGGAATTCGTGGCCGGAACGCTGACCTTGATCGCGGCATGCCCATCCTGGGCGACTGAACTGCGGCGGATCACGGAAGAAATTCGTGCCCGGGTCAACAGTTACTTGGGTGCTCCCGTAACACGACGGGTGAGAATCCGTGAAGTGAAGAAACTTGTCCCTCGCAGCCTGCATGGGCCCATTCAACCATTTGTTGCCGACACCGGGGATGCTGAACTGTCCGCGGCCGCGCATTCGACATAGGGCGGGACGATTTGGAGGTCGCGTATCTCAGATGTGGTCATGTACCAAGAGGGGATGGACGGCTGATGGCATTGACTGAAAAGGATGTTCGTTATGTGGCGGAGCTGGCGCACCTTGAGCTTACCGATGAAGAGGTGCGGAAATTTCT
>Ga0070741_10008707_pt1 | contig 20164 bp, 16 predicted proteins | sample Coa_R1_4_FD_66440 | JGI IMG/M metagenome (GOLD analysis project Ga0070741, IMG submission 66440) | Surface soil microbial communities from Centralia Pennsylvania, which are recovering from an underground coalmine fire - Coalmine... | ecosystem: Environmental > Terrestrial > Soil > Unclassified ...
CCTTGGATTTGCGAAGGTGGACCATCACCGAGCGCTGCGGGTGGGAGTGCCGGAAGTGATCCTGGGGCAGGGGAAGACCCCAGCGCAGGTAGCAGGCATCTTCAAGAGACTCGCCCGGCATGCGAAAAACGTACTTATAACTCGAGCAAACAAGGAACAGTTCAAAGCTGTAAAGAAAGAAATTCCTGCAGCTCGGTTCGAAGAGAGCGCGCGAGCAATTGTGCTGTGGCGCGATCGGAAGAAGTACGGCAAAGGAATAATCACGGTTGTCTCCGCCGGAACCAGCGACCTTCCCGTTGCCGAAGAAGCCGTCATCACGGCGGAGCTAATGGGCAACGAAGTTGAGCGACTCTACGATGTGGGGGTTGCCGGAATTCATCGCTTGCTTGCGCACCAACGTGCGATCAGCCGATCACGAGTGATTATTGTCTGCGCCGGCATGGAAGGTGCGCTGCCCAGTGTTGTTGGCGGGCTGGTAGGGGTGCCCGTAATCGCGGTTCCTACAAGCGTCGGCTATGGGGCGTCCTTCCAGGGAATTGCTGCGCTGCTTGGGATGATGAACTCGTGCGCCTCAAACGTGACTGTTGTCAACATCGATAATGGATTCGGTGCCGGTTATGTTGCCTCACTGATAAACCGGGTCTGAGTTCGAGATCGAACAGTTCTGACGGCGCAAGTCGGCGTATCAAATTTGTTTGATTTTTAACAAGCAGAGCGGATTAGAATGTCGGCAGATGGAGGCGCGCTATGGTATCGAAATGCGCCAACCCTGAATGTGCAGTTCCTTTCCGCTACTTCCACACAGGAAAATTATTTCGCGTTGAAACTGCGGCCGGATTGGATCGGCGCCGAACGACGCTGGGCCAGGATACGCAACGGACGAAGCCCTTGCGCCGGCTTGAATTTTTCTGGCTATGCGAAGATTGTGCCCAACGCATGACGGTCGTCTTCGATAGAGACTCCGGAGTCACCGTGCGCGCGCGCGATAACGCGCTCAGTGCCGTGGCCTAACGCGAGTACTTCCCGGAGAAGGCGTTGCGGCGGATCAGCATAGCTTCTTGCACCATGCGGAGCCCGTCGCGTAACGGATGAATTCGCGTGCCCGCGGCATCCGACCAAACCACCGGAATCTCGATCACCTTCAGCCCCAATCGAGAGGCCAGGTAGAGAAGCTCGGCGTCGAAGCCCCATCCGTCGATCGTCTGCTTCGAGAATAGAGTTACGGCAGCGTTGCGACTGAAAGCTTTGAATCCGCACTGAGTGTCTTTGAATTTCAGCCCAAGCAGGAGCTGCAGAAACAAGTTAAAGCTCCGGCCGTAGAACTGCCGCAGTAACGATTGACGATGAGTCTGCAAATTGGGCTGCAGCCAACGTGATCCGATGGCTACGTCCGCGCCGGATTCGATAGCGCCAAAAAGTTTACTCGCCTGCTCAATCGGCGCTGAGAGATCGGCATCGGTGAACAGGAGTATTTCGCCCCGGGCGTTCAACATCCCGTTTCTTACGCTGTATCCCTTGCCGTGATTGCCGGGATTCTGTAGCAGATGCAAACTTGGATTTTCTTTTGCACGGCGCCGTACCAGGTCAGCCGTGTCGTCTTGCGAGCCGTCGTCAACGACGATCACCTCTGCGTCCCACCGATTAGTGTCTGCATGGCTCAGTACGCTCTCAAGAGCCGGGCCTAAGCGAGCGCCTTCGTTGTACGCGGGAATGATGATGCTGTATTTGGGCATCCGAGAAGTGGTCAGCAACGCGACTCAAGAAAGGTATCACGGAGTCGCGACGGGCTGGCAGCCCGCTACGCTACGCTACGCGCTTCTGCTGGTCGAGCATGGAAAAGAAGTGATCGACTAGTTCTGGGTCCCAGAACCCGGCGCGAGCTTCATCACGCATGGTGGCGGCGGCATGATCGTGGGTCAACGCAGGCTTGTACGGTCGCGCCGTGGTCAGAGCGTCATACACGTCGACGACTTGAAGAATGCGGGCCAGCAACGGGATGTTTTTCCCTTCGAGCCCATCCGGATACCCGGTGCCGTTGAAGTGCTCGTGATGGTTGCGGATGATTGGCAGCACGAGGCGAAGCGACTTCAGAGGCCGGCAAATATTCTCCCCAGTAATCGGGTGACGGCGCATAATCACCCATTCTTCCGAATTCAAGTTTGCGCCTTTCTTTAGAATCTCATCGGGAACCGCGATCTTGCCAAGATCATGCAGGTAGCCACCGCGCCACAACGCAGTGATCTCCTCCTCGTGCAGCTGCAAATGACGGCCGAGATTGCTGGCATTTACAGCTAGCCGTTCACAGTGGCCCTCGGTATAGGGATCGCGGCTTTCGACACTGAGGCCGAGAGTGCAAAGGACACTGTCAGCGGTTTCTAACTCGTCAGTAAATTCCTTCAGCTTGAGGAGCGATTTCACGCGAGCGAACAGCTCTTCCGGAAAGATCGGTTTGCTCAGAAAATCATCGGCCCCTGCTTCAATCCCTCGGACGCGGTCCTCCCGCTCGGTAAGTCCAGTAATCAGAACAAACGGAATGAGGCGGGTCGCGGGATTTTCCTTCAGATCGCGGCACAGTTCGTAGCCGGATTTGCCAGGCATGATCACGTCAGAGAGCACGAGGTCGGGCGCACGGCGGAAAATTTCTGCTTCTGCATCGGCTGCGGTAGGTACCGATACAACATCGTAGCCACGGGACGACAGAAGATCTTGCATCAGCGTCATCGTGTTGACGTTGTCATCTACAACCAGGATCCGGGGCAGGCGGCGGCGAAGGGAAAAATCGCTTACCGACGGTGTGTCCGCAGTACGCGAGTACAACGTAGAAACCTTCTTGGGGGACTCCATAGCGGACAGCCGCAGAGCGTATTTTACAAAAAATAACGTTTCTCCGAAGTGAATTTTTTCGCCGGAAGAACAAAGTTGGAATACATCGGTCTTGCAGCTAGGCGCCCGCAGAAAATTTCTGAGTGTTCTTGTCTTTCGCAATTCCGTATTGGCGAATCTTGTAGAGAAGCGCCTTGTAGCTGATTTGCAGGAGAGCTGCGGCCTGCTTGCGGTTCCAGTTGGTTTCATCGAGTGCCTTGGCGATGGCTTCAGCCTCGGCGCCATCTTTGGCGTTGCGCGCCAGAGATTTCAGGCCGCCTGCCGGCTCCGAGCCAGGGCGTACCGCTACAGGGTCAAATTCGGCGCCGGAGCTATCCGTACGCGGTTTCAGTTCGTTAATGGCGAGCTTCTCATCGCCGAGCACCAGATACCGTTTTACGAAGTTTCCGAGCTCGCGCAGATTGCCCGGCCAGGGATACATTGCGCACGCCTGCAGAAGCTCCGGAGAAAAAGGAAGCGGTGGCCGCGCGTACTGCTCTGAGAGCTGGGCCATGAAGTGCCGCAACAGAATTGGAATTTCTTCTCTGCGTTCTCGCAATGGCGGAATTTGCAGCGTAAATGCATTGAGCCGATAGTAAAGGTCTTCGCGCAGGCGTTTCGAGGCCAGCGCTTCGGGAATGTTGATGTTCGTCGCCGCGAGAATGCGAACATCGACTTTGATGACGGAGCGGCTGCCAAGTCGCGAGAACTGCTGGTCCTGCAGAACGTGAAGCAGCTTGGCCTGCAGCGAGGGAGGCATTTCGCCGATTTCGTCGAGCAGAATTGTGCCTTTGTTGCAGAGTTCGAATTTTCCTGGCTTAGCGTGGGTGGCGCCAGTGAATGCGCCGGCCTCATAACCGAATAGCTCACTCTCTAACAAGTCGGCAGGCACTGCCGCACAATTTACCTTCAGGAACGTGCGATGTGCGCGCGGAGAAAGCTTGTGTATCAGCCGCGCCATGACTTCTTTGCCCGTACCGCTCTCGCCGAGCATGAGTACGGGAATATCCACGGTCGCCACCAGCGCGGCTTGCGAGCGCAGCTTTCTCATATTGGGACTGGCGGCGACGAAAAATGTTTCTTCGCCAAGGTCCTCCACTTCCCCTGTGTAATTCTGCTGATTGGTCCCGAGGCACTGGTCGATCACGGCGTCCAGTTCGGCTTTCTGAAATGGCTTGGTGATGTAATCGATCGCTCCGAGACGCATCGCCTGCACGACTTTCTTGGTTTCGTTTACACAGGAAAGCATCACGACTTTGAGGTTCGGCTGGAGCTTACGAAGACTCTCGAGTGTTTCCAGGCCATCGATGCCCGGCATGAGCAGGTCGAGCAGAACAAGATTTGGCTGCAAGCCCTTCTGAACGATTTCCAAAGCCTGCTCGCCGGTTGAAGCGGTCTCAACGTAGTGATTCTCGAGTTCGAGCAGCGTCTTAATGTAACGCTGCATCGCGGGCTCGTCATCGACGAGCAAGATCTTGGATTTTTCGACCGTCATCTTTTCCCTTCGGCCTCCGCCATCACGGGGTTCAATGGAACGATGAAAGAAAATTTGCAGCCGGCGCCGGTTTCGCTTTCAACCCAGATCTTGCCTCCCATGCCAAGCACCAGGCGGCGAGCGATCGAAAGTCCTAGTCCCATGCCTTCAACTTTCTCGCTCGTGGGAAGGCGGAAGAAGTCATCAAAAATTTCCAAGTGATATTCCGGAGGAATTCCAGGACCGGTGTCAGAGACGCTGATCTTCACGGAGTTGGGTTGGGTCAACGGGCGCCTGCGCCGCTCCTGGCTGATCACGGGTTTTGAAATTGAGCGTCGTTCCCACATGTACGGCTCGGCGTGAAGCCAAACAGTGCCTCCAGAAGGCGTGAATTTGGATGCGTTCTCCAGCAGGTTTGAAATAACGCGCTCAATCTTCGGCGCGTCAAACGGAAACTCCTGTACCTTCTCATTTGCCAGAAAATAGAGGGCCAGACCTCGTTCCTGAAAACGCGGCGACCAGAGCCGGCAAACCTCCGAGAGCGACGCATTGATATTGCCCCGCTCGAATTTCATTTTGAGCTCGCCGGTTTCGAGCGCGGTGAAGCTCAAGAATTCCTGGATATAATTCTGCAGTCGCTGCCCATTTGAGTGCATATCACGCAGCACTTCGCGCTGCCGTTCGTTCAGTGCACCTAACTTCTCGCTCTGCAGCAATTCCACATATCCGTTCAGGATTGCTAGCGGCGTCTTCAAATCGTGCGCAGCTGAAGCCAAGGCATTGGCGGTGCGGAGGTATCGTTCCTGCAGCATCGAGAATTCATGCGATGGCGCTGCGGAGCGCGTGTTTTCAGCAGAATTGGATTGGCTCTGCCGTGGCGGAGTTTCCCTGAGACTTGAGGACAATTGAGGCATACAGAGCAACGATGCCAGAGAGGGAGGAAACGGCGACCAGGCTGGCTGACTAGTGGCCGTAGGCAAATGCTAGGGTACAAAGCTGGAGAGTGTCAACGAAAAATGCAAAACAGTTCGCAGTTTCGGTAAATCGTTTCCAAACGTGTGAATGGAATAGCCGGAAATTCGCTGAACGCAACCGAAGATATGCCGGTAATTCGCGGAGGGGACTCGGCAAATATCGGGAATTACGGCATGACTTAATGAACTTCCACGGGCTATGCAACAATAGTTTGGCAGTTAAGGTGCGAGAAAGGAATGAGATCGGTTCAAAGGGGATTCGCTATTGGTCCGGAGTAAAGTAGATGCGGAGCGTCGGGCTTGGGCACGATTGCCATTGCCCGTCCCGGTCTTTGTCCGAGGCCAGGACCGCAATGGCAAAGATTGTTTGGAATTTGCTTCCGCACTGAACATATCCGCTGGGGGTGCATTGGTCGCCGTGCGTGGCGCTTTGCGGCCATCGGCGCAGGTTTCACTGGAGATACCCAGCACGCCGCTCCTAGCGTCCGCGCCAGTCAAGAAGAACGCCCGTAATCTCAAAGCGAGGATTGTCTACGTGAGCCATCGCGAGGACCATAACCTGATTGGCCTTCGCTTCCTTCAACCGCTGGTCCGGCCGAAGCCGTCCAGCCAATCGCCAAGAAGGAAAGTTGCTTCTTCGGTGTGAAATCTTTTTCCCATCCTTTCACCTTCAAATCGACCTGGAATCGCGCTCCCGGCGACCACTTGAACGCCGCCTGGCAATCCAAGTAAGTTGCTGACTCCCAACTCGTTAGAGCATGTCCAGAGGGTACGAAGGCCGGTCCCCCAAGTTTGGTTGACAGGGTGCACATTAAGTCTGCGAGTCACAGAACTGGTGAGTTAATGTCCACGACAATGACAAATTCTGTCAGTTCGCTGGCACAATCCGTCGGCGAGATTCCGCCTGAGGCCGTCGTTTTCGGCCAATCCGAAGTAATGCAAGCCCTTCGTTCCCGCCTGGATCGAGTTGCGACAGCCAATGTCCCGGTGCTCATTCAGGGCGAGAGCGGTACCGGAAAAGACATAATTGCCCGGCTGGTCCACACGCGGTCGCCCTGGAAAACCGGGCCATTCGTGAAGGTGAATTGTCCCGCCATTCCTGGCACTTTGCTTGAAAGCGAACTCTTCGGATACGAGCGTGGCGCTTTTACTGGCGCCTACGGCTCGAAGCCAGGCCGCGTGGAATTGGCGCACCGCGGAACCCTCTTCCTCGATGAAATTTCTGAACTCGACATGCCGCTGCAGTCGAAGCTCCTGCAGCTTTTGCAGGATGGCCAGTTCTGCCGTATCGGCGCCCAGGCTGACAAGAAAGTCGAAGTGCGGATCGTTTGCGCCACGAACCGCAAGCTGGAAGAAGAAATCGCCAACGGCCGTTTTCGCCAGGATCTGTTTTATCGCATTAACGTTGTGAACTTATACATGCCGCCAATGCGCGAGCGGCGCGCCGATATCGCGGCGCTGGTGAACTACTTCCTCGAGTTCTACAACCAGAAATATAACTGCAAGGCACGGCCGCTTTCGCACGAATTGATGGAAGTCCTGCACAAATATCACTGGCCGGGGAACATTCGCGAACTGGAAAATCTGATGAAGCGATATGTGATCCTCGGCAGCGAAGACGTCATCAGTGGCGATCTGCAGCCGCGCGAGAATGACTTGCTTACGACAGACATTAATCTCGATGGGCCGATTTCACTGAAGAAACTTACTCGGCAGGCGACTAGACAGCTGGAACGCAAAGTCATTCTCAAGGTGCTACAGAATCATCGCTGGAACCGTAAGCAAGCCGCGAAGACATTGAATATCAGCTACCGCGCGCTGCTGTACAAAATTCGCGACGCCGGCCTGCCCTCCAATCGCGCTCGCCGGGACGCGGAAGCAGCGAAGACGCAAGCCGCCGCGGACTAGCGATCGCCGATGCGCCGTAAGCCGGACGCTGGAAGAAAGCCGCATAGGTCTAAAACCTTAGGTTCGCGCACATCCTACACGCTCGAATGCGCACATCCAGTTGTTTTTGGGCATGTTTTAGGCCAGTGTCCCGTCTTCTCTATTGACGCACATCCAACTCCGTACTAAATTCGTGCCTTCCCCACGTAAGTAGCTGGATGTGTGTCTTCAGCAAGCGTCAATGAGGCCCGCCATGAGTCATCAGCAGCTCTTCAACAGATGTTTTAAGTCAGTGCTCCTACTCGCAACAGCGGTGCTCAGCCCGCTTTCGGCAATTGCCAGCGTGGGATTTCAGCTGCCTTCACCAGATGAGCTCAAAATGACCTCCGAACCGCTTGCGCCGGGCGCTCCTGCCGTCATTCTCTATCGAGAGGTGGAGAGGGATGATAGCGGCAATACTGCCCATGAAAACAACTACTACCGCATCAAGATACTAAAAGAAGAGGGCCGCAAATACGCGGATATCGAGATCCCGTTTTACAAAGAGAATGGCAACAAGATCGTCAACGTGCACGGCCGCACTATTCGGCCCGACGGTTCGATCGTAAATTTTGATGGCAAGATTGCGGACAAGTCCATTGCGAAGGCAAAGGGTCTGCGGTATATGGCGAAGACCTTCGCTCTTCCGGCCGTCGACGTAGGCAGCGTCATTGAGTATTACTACACCCTCGACCTCAGCGAAAATTTTGTTTACGACTCTCACTGGATTCTTAGTGACGAGTTGTTTACCAAACATGCGAAATTTTCTCTGAAGCCATACACCAGCTCCTATATCAACATTAACGTCAGATGGAGTTGGCAGCGCCTGCCCGAAGGTACGATACCGCCGAAAGAAGGTCCCGATCACATCATCCGGCTGGAAGCGAACAACATTCCGGCGTTCGTGACAGAAGACTACATGCCTCCGGAGAACGAATTGAAATCGCGAGTGGATTTTACTTACTCCGAGGATTTTCCGGACAAAGATGCAAATCAGTTCTGGAAGAATCGCGGCAAAAAGCTGAATGGCGCAATGGAGTCGTTTGTCGGAAAGAAGAAAGCAATGGAAGAAGCGGTTTCCCAGATTGTCTCATCCGGGGATTCGCCGGAAGTGAAGCTTCAAAAGATTTATGCGCGCGTTCAGCAACTTCGAAACACTTCTTATGAGGTCCAAAAAACCGAGCAGGAACAGAAGCGGGAGAAAGAGAAGGCCCCGGCCAATGTAGAGGAAGTCTGGAAGCGGGGCTATGGCGATGGGACCGAGCTGACATGGCTGTTCCTGGGGTTGGTTCGCGCGGCCGGATTCGAGGCGTATGGAGTAATGGCATCGGATCGTAGGAACTTTTTCTTCAACCCGAACCTGATGGATTCTCACAAGCTGGATTCGAACGTGGTTCTGGTCAAGGTGAATGGGAAAGACACATTCTTCGATCCGGGGGCCGCGTTTACGCCTTACGGAATGCTGATGTGGCCTGAGACCGGGGTTCAGGGATTGCGCTTGGACAAAGATGGCGGCACATGGATTCAGACTCCGCTTCCAGAAAGCTCGGCATCACAGATTTCACGTGTCGCTACGTTAAACCTCTCTGAGTCAGGTGATCTTGAGGGAAGACTTACGGTGACGTTTAGTGGGCTGGAAGGCATGCAACGACGCCTTGAAGAGCGAAACGAGGATGACGCAGACCGCGAGAAGTCACTTGAAGACGAAGCGAAGGAGTATATTCCAGCGGCAACCGAACTTGAACTCGTCAATAAGCCTGACTGGAAGAGTTCGGCGACACCTTTGGTTGCTGAATTCAAATTGAAGATTCCCGGCTGGGTTTCTGGTGCCGGGCGAAGGGCTCTGCTTCCGGTAGGTCTTTTCAGTGCGACCGAAAAGAACGTTTTTGAGCACGAAAATAGAGTTCACCCAATTTATTTCGAATTTCCTTCCGAAAAGCTCGACGACATAACCATCAATTTACCCTTGGGCTGGGAGGTAAGCAGTTTGCCTTCAGCTCAGGACAAGGACGCCAAAGTTGTTCGTTATCTCTTGAAAGCAGAAAACGACAAGAGCACTGTCCATCTGAAGCGGCAATTAGACGTCGATCTCTTGCTACTAGACACGAAATATTACGCGGCGTTGCGAAACTTCTTTCAGTTGGTGAGGACTGGAGATGAGGAACAAGTCGTACTGCAACCGATCGGATCTCGCGCGAGCAATTAAAAACAGTATCGTCGCCGCATTCCTTCTGGCAGGAATGTGCCTCGGATTTTCATCCACTGTGGTCGCGGGCGATGCTCCGGCCTGGATGCACGCTCTGGTGAATGCGCCGCTTCCATCTCACGACGAGAAGACGAACGCGGTGCTGCTCTACTCCGAGAAGATTGTCAACGTCCAGTCGACTGACAAGATCAAGATCGTGGAGCGGTTCGCCTACAAAATCTTGCGACCTGACGGCAGGGAATATGGATACCCTGTCGTTCCTTTCAACTCTCCCAGTGAAAAAGTTACTGCGCTTCGCGGTTGGTGTATTCCTGCGCAAGGCAAAGATTACGAGGTGAAAGACAAAGAAGCTTTGGAGATTTCTCTCCCCAAGATCGATGGCAGTGAATTGATCTCGGACGTGAAAGAGAAGGTGATACGAATTCCTGCCTCAGATCCCGGCAACATCATTGGCTATGAATACGAGATTGAGGAGAAGCCGCTACTTTTGCAAGACACGTGGTACTTCCAGGACGAGAGTCCTGTGCGAGAAGCGCGTTATTCACTACAACTCCCTGCAGGATGGGAGTACAAGGCCGCTTACCTAAACCATGCTGAGGTTAAGCCCACCCAGGGCTCCAACAACGAGTGGCAGTGGACAGTGAGCGACGTAAAGGGCATCCGCGAAGAGGCGGAGATGCCTCCCATGGACGGCATTAAGGGAAAGATGGTGGTTTATTTATTTCCGCCTGGCGGCCCGGGTGATAGGGGGTTTAGCAACTGGCAAGAGATGGGAATCTGGTATAGGGATCTGACCCAGGGTAGACGGGATGCTACGCCCGAAATCAAGCAGAAAGTAGTGGAGTTGACCGCCGGCGCCGCCACGCCGCTCGACAAGATGCGCGCACTCGCGAAATTCGTGCAGCACGATGTGCGTTACGTCGCGATTGAGCTGGGCATCGGTGGTCATCAGCCCCATCCCGCTGCAGAGGTGTTCTCTCACAAATACGGCGACTGCAAAGACAAGGCCACGCTGATGGCGGCCATGCTGCGGGAAATTGGAATTGATTCCTACTACGTCGTGATCAACACTGAACGTGGCTCGATTACCCCAGACATGCCGGCGCATATAGGCTTCAACCACGCGATTCTCGCGATCAAGATGCCTGGCGATATCTCGGACTCTTCAATAGTTGCCACGATCCAGCATCCGAAACTAGGCAAGATTTTGTTCTTTGATCCAACGAGCGAATTGACGCCGTTCGGTCACATTAGAGGGCATTTACAAGACAATTATGGGCTGCTGGTAACGCCAGATGGCGGAGAATTGGTTCAGCTGCCGAGGCAGCCCGCAACCACCAACACGATCCGCCGCACTGGGACTCTGACTTTGGACGCGGCTGGGAAGTTAACGGGCAGCATAAACGAGACGCGTCTAGGTGATCGTGCGTGGTCAGAACGCTGGCGGCTCCTTCATGTCACAAACAACGCGGAGCGAATAAAGCCGATCGAAGCTCTGCTCTCGAGTTCGCTTTCGAATTTTCAGATTACGAAGGCTTCGATAGTGAATCTGCAACAAACTGACCAGCCCTTCGGGTTCAACTATTCCTTCGAGGCGCTGAATTATGCGAAAACTGCCGGCGATTTATTGCTGGTTCGGCCACGAGTGCTTGGCGTCAAGGCCCAGGGGATTATGGAAACCAGCGAGCCACGGCAATTCCCGATTGAGTTTGAAGGCCCAGTCCAGGACATCGATACCTTTGAGATCACGATACCTGCAGGCTACCAGGTTGATGATCTGCCACCGCCAGTGGACGCGGATTTTGGTTTCGCGAGTTACCACTCAAAGACTGAGGTCAAAGGGAATGTGATTGGCTACACGCGTACATTCGAGGTCAAAGAACTCAGTGTTCCGGTAAGCAAAGCCGATGAGCTGAAAAAGTTCTATCGCATCATAGCAAGCGACGAACGCAATACCGCGGTTCTTAGAGCGGCAAAGCTGGCGAACTAACTCAGATATCGAACCTACTCTACCGTGAACTGCACGGTCGTAGTCCGGACCGCGGAGCCCGAAGTTGCATTAACCGTTACCGTGTAAGTTCCAGCTGGGGTACCTGTAGTTGTGGTCGTTGATGAACTGGAACTGCATCCGACCTGTAACAGGCCCGTTGCTATCACCAGAGCGAAGAAGATTCCGAGCATGACGCGGCGTCTGCGAGAAGTCTTTGCTCCGGCCAATCCTACGCCAAGAATCGGCAACCAAAGCGCGAATGTCAGTCCACGGCGCAGCAAGCTGGAGGTCGTAGTTACGCGCGCTGTGGTGGAAATTGCCAGCGTGCGGCTTTGCGGGCCATTGCTCATGGTAGAAATCGTCGCGCCCTGTGGCGATGAAAACTGACATTGCGCTCCAGACGGCAATCCTGATCCGCAGGCGAGAGTGACTGATTCGGGGAATCCTGCGCCAGTTGGGGTGACATTGATCGAAAAATTAACCTGTCCGCCTGATGGAATCGTGCTGCTCGTGCTCGGAGACGTCAGGTTGGCGGTGACAGAGTAGTCATTCAGCAGGACGCTGCCGCTAATTGTCGAAAGGCTGCCGCCGGGAAAGCTCAGACCAGCGGAGTTGCCAATCGAACTTGTGCCCTGCAGCACGGTCGTGGGCGCGGTGACGGTCACCGTGACTTTTCCGGCAAAGTTAACACTCGTGCTCGCGCCACAACTGTTGGGAGTGCTAAGCGTTGTGACGGTTGAGGTAGGAATTGTGCCGAGTGTGCAACTGAGTGTTCCGCTCGTAACGGCGCTCTGGCATGTTCCCGGGCTGGCGGTCGCAGTGGTAGAGCCAGAGCCAGGTGCAAGTGTATCGGTGAAAACAACTCCGGTGACAGGATCGCCGGTGTTGTAGATGTAATAGGTGAAAGTGATCGGATTGCCGACGCCGACTGGCGAAGGACTGACGGTCGGGTTTGCAGCGTTACACGCGGGCAATGCTGTGTCCGCGGTCGTTTGCGGCATCGTGAGGCCGGTGGTATTCGGCCCAAGCTCGGTCACGAAAGCATCCGAGCCACCCCCGAGAGATCCGCTGCCGGTCAGCGGACTCGCGGTTGGGAAGTTCCCCGAAAAAGTTTCGCCTGCCAAATAGGTGTTCAGGAATGCGTCAAGCGCAATGCCGGTGCCGATATCTCTTCCGCCGCCGCCAAGAAAGCTTGATGTACTGGTATTGGTGCTGGTCGATGTTCCGGTTGTAATCAGGCGCGCTACGAAAGCATCTGCGCTTCCCCCGCCGAAGGGCCGCAAGGGGCTTGCTGTGTGAAAGTCTGCAGTAGAAGTGAATCCAGTCAGACGAGCATTGCCCAGCGAATCGGCAACAATAGCTAAACCTACGTCCTGTCCCGTACCGCCCAGATAACTGAAGTAGTCAAGCGGAACCGTCCCTTGCGTGGTTCCCGTAACGGCTGGAAGCCCGAACTTCGCAACGAAGGCATCGCTGCCTCCGGCGTTTGTCGCCTGGAATGAAGACGTGGTGCTGGGAGGCACAATGTCAGTGGATGTTGTCGATCCGGTGATGTAGGTCGTCGTGTTATCCGTTGCGACACCGTAAGCAACGTCATCGCCAGTGCCGCCGAAATAAGTTCCGTAGGAGAGCGAGTATTGCTGGGTGTTATTCGCAGGCGCATTTAGCCTGGCCGCCCAGACGTCGAGCCCACCCTTTTCGGCCGCCTGAAACGCGTTCAGGATCCATGGGTTCGGCGAACCCATGTCCGTGTAGTTCGTGCCGCCGGCAAGATAGACGTTAAAGCTGGAATCGACTGCGACCGCCCCGCCCGTAACGATGCCGTTTGCGGGTGTGCTGCCGCCGATGTACGTCGAATATTGAAGGCTGTTGATTGTGCTCAGTGCGGTATTGATTTTGCTGAAAAAGAACTGGTTTCCCGTTACGCCTGCGGGAAACGAGGGCTGTAGCGCCCCGAGCGTGGTTGGGAAGTTTGTCGATGTCGTCGTCCCGATTACATACACCCGTCCCAGACTGTCGATGGTCATGTTTGAGACAGTGTCGACGCCGTTGCCGGAAAGATATGTCGAGTAGAGATTAGCCGACCCGGTGGAGTCCAGTTGGGTCACGAAACCGTGATTATTTCCGGCCGACGCCGGAGCAGTTTGGAAGCCCGTAGCGGTTGTCGGATAATCGGGGGCGTTGGTCGTGCCAGCGACGTAAACGTTAAATCCGCTGTCCACGCCGATCCCGGTGGGGTATTGCGTACCCGTCGTGCCGCTGATGTACGTCACATAATCGAGACTCGCCGTAGTGATGCCAGCGGTGCTGCTCAGGCTGATCCGGGAAACGAAGACGTTCTCAGCGGCTTGCTTAGAGTTGGTCGTGATAGGAGTTCCACCGCTGAATGTTCCGGCAGACGTGGTGGCTCCAGCGACGTAAATGCGTGGGCTGGTGCCGGAATCTACAGCGATGGACGGGCAGTGCGGAACGAATCCCGCAGCCGCGCCGATAATGGCGGTGCAGCTTTCGTCCCCGCCTCCGCCGAGATAGCTTGAGAACGTCAGCACGGGATCGATGACCAGGGTGCGACTGCGGTCGTAATTACCGATTTCAAATCCGGCGGAGTTCTTGCCGCGTGCGACAAAGGATGCCGCAATAGTCTGAATTTGCTCCCCAACTCTCTGGTATACATGCGGCGATTGGAAGCGAATCTCCCGGCCGTCGAGACCGAGAACTAAATCGCCGTTCGCCGCGACGGACACGTTCGTACCACCCTCAAAATTGAGTTCAATTGCGCGCGGATCTTTGCCGGGTGAGACTTCAAAATCATATTCAAGCTGGTTTTGATTTCCATAAAACGCGAGGTCGATTCCGGGATAAATCTCGCGATACTGTACCCGTCTAAACTGCGGGACATTGCGGAGCCAACGAGAAGAGTCGTTCCCGATGAAGTAGTTGCTATGGCCGGGGAGTGGCTCTACACCGGTAATCGCCGCATTTTCGTTCGCGCCGGCAAACTTCATTTCAATTTGCGCCTGGCGGGGGCCTGACTTCGATCGTTCGGGCAGCGCCAATACAGCTTTCGATGGCAGGAGATACAGATCATAACCGTTTCCCCGAGCAAGGAATTTGACCGAGCTTGCCGTCTGGCCCCTGTTCGGTTCGAAGGTCATCGGGAGGCGTTTGAGGGCATCATGGATCTGGGCGTCGGTTGGACGGGAATTGGTGGGGAGTGGAGTGGCGGCGTCTTGCCTTAAAAGAAGAAATCCGCCGAGAATCAGAACAACCAGCAGAACCAGGCCGCGCGCGCGCGCAAAAGCCCGTCCCAGCCCACTGCGATTAACCATCAGAACCCTCCGAGTCCCTGTCTCATGGAGAAGATATGGAGAACGACACCTGACGCGCGATCACTCCAAAATTTGACATCCCTGCATTGTTGGAGATTGGACTGAGCCTTATCCGGCTGCCGATCCGCGCATGCGATGTCTGAATGGCTGAAAAGTAAGTAATTACTTAAACATCTGACGGATAGGCTGTCAAGTTTGCCCCTCACCTGGTTGAGTTTTGTGGGAAATGAGCTTCTTCATGTCTGATGCTGCTGGGTTTGTCGAGAGATGCCGGAGAAGCGTTCAGCACTCAGCAATCAGCATTCAGTCAGTCGGTTCTTGTCGGGTTCGTGACTTCAGTACGTCAGTCCTTCGCGGTAAAGCATTAGGCAGGGTCGGGAATGGGACCAAAAAATATGGAATTTGGGAAATTGAGTTTTGAGTGCAGAATGCTTAGCGCAAGCAAGTCACTTCCTCAAGGTCTCCATCTCCTTCCTCACACGTGCGTACTTTCGCGCAAGAATCGCGAGATAGACGCCGTGGATCACCCAGGTGGCGATATATGCGGCGTAGAGGTAATGCATCGAGTTCATCGGCCTGCCTCCATCAGCGACTCGAGGGCCTGGGTTTCCTCCACTTCGCGCTTCAGGACTTCTAGGCGATAACGGACTATACAAAGCAGCCAGGCCAGACAAACAAATGCAGCCACATTGATAAGCAGAACGTACCACATATGCGCATCAAGCGACCCTCCTCCACCAATAACCGGGGCCGGGTGTTGTCCACGCCACCAGCGTATCGCAAGGTAGTCCAGAGGAACATCCAGGCCGCCGAAAACGGCCAGCACCGCAGCAAGCACAGCCGCCTGGCTACTGGTCGAGAATCGCCGCAGCAAAAGATAGGAAACATAAATAAGCCAGAGGGCGAACGTCAGAGTTAGGCGCGGATCCCAGGTCCACCAGATTCCCCACACCGGACGGGCCCAGAGCGGGCCGGTAACGAGCACAACTGTGCAGAAAACAACGCCTACCTCGGCGCTGATCAACGCCACAATGTCCGTTGTCGTATTGCGCCGAAGAAGATAGGCAATCGAAGCTACGAAATTAATCGTGAACAGCAAGAAAGCTGTCCAGGCGGAAGACACGTGGTAATAAAAAATGCGCTGGACATTCCCCATGGTTTGCTCGGTGGGAGCGGCGATCAGCGCCGCATAAAGGCCAAAACAAAGCAGGACTGCCGTGACCACGGCGAGGATTGTGAAACCGCGCTTCATTCTGCTTCGAGGACCAATTCAAACAAGAACAAACATGCTGTAGTGAACACGACATCATACGCCAGCAGGAGGGCGATCCAGAAACGCGCAGGTGCATCTCCGGTAAGGACGGCGGTGGTCGCGTTTACCATGCCCAGGAGCGCCGGGAGTGAGATGGGAAACAATAGCAAAGGCAGCATGATTTCCCGGCTTCGGGTGCGCAGCGATATGGCCGCGAAGAACGTCCCATTAATTACCAGCGCCCATGTGCCGAGCAGGGCGATGGGGACGAGTTCCCAGGCTGGCCCTAAGGCGCGCAGCTTGTAAAAGATGACGAAGAGCGGCGTCATCAGCAGTTCGAGGATGCTGACGAAAATAAAGTTTCCAAGCGCCTTCGCGAGAAAAAGCGGGTTGGCAGGCGCCGGTGAAACGCGATAGGCATCAAGCACTTGATTCCGCAGTTCGCGCGCCCAGGTTTGATTCAACGCCACGACCGCGGCGAATAGGAACGCCACCCAAATCAGCCCGCCGGCAATTCTCCGCGACTCTTCCGCATCGGGATCGAAGCTGAAGCTGAAAATCACAACCACCAGCAGCGCGAAAAACAGCATGGCATTGATCGCATCCTTTGAGCGCCACTCCAGGCGAATGTCTTTGATAAGGGTCGAGCGCGTGATTTCAAGGAAACTCATTGCGCGACCGTCCGCAGCTTGGGGGAACGGTCTGTGATTCTGCCCGATTCCATGTATACGAACTCGTCGGCGACAGATTCGAGAAGTCCGGGCTGGTGCGTGACCACGAAAAGAGTTTTTCCGCGATCGCGTATTTGGACCAGCAGCCCCGACATTTCGCGGGCGGAGCGAAAATCGACATTGGAAAAAGGTTCATCGAGAAGAAGCAGCTCGGGGTCATTCAGGATTGCACGCGCCAGAGACATCCGTTGGCGCATGCCTTGCGAATACTGCCCGACAAGTCGATCGAGGTCGGGGTCGAGCTTGACGGATAAGATTGCGTTGCGGCAATTCGCACTCGAAACTCCATATAGTCTGCCGAAGTAGCGTAAGTTCTCCATGCCAGTCATCTCGTCGTAGAGCATCGAGGGATGCGCCATGTAGCCGATGCGAGCACGCACGAACTTGATACTCGTGCTGCCAAGAACCGAAATTGTGCCGCGAGTTGGTTGTGCGAGACCGGCGATGGTGCGGAGCAGGGTGGTCTTGCCGGCCCCGTTATCGCCGAGCACTACGTACATCTTTCCTGCGGCAAATTCGGCGGTGATGCCTCGCAGCGCCGCGAAACGGCCGAATTGCTTGATGACATTTTCCGCCGTTACCGCGCTGGCATGCGAATCGATTTCAGGCATGAATTGGCATCAGTTATAGCATTCTTCCATTCGATAGAAGCTTAAAGAGGCGTCTCCCTGATCGAGTCTTCGCACTCTACGTAGTTTTTGAAACTGGTCGCCAGGGTCGAATTTCTTCTCGTGCTCGGCGATTATCAGCGCTCCTGCGCTCAAACCTGAGTTTGCGAGAGCAGCCAACGTGTGCGCATAGGCTTCGCGCATCGCATATGGCGGATCGAGGAAGATGAAGTTGGGCCTTACCTGTTGAAGATCGAGAGCCGTGATTGCTCGCCCGACATCCTGCTTCAAGATTTGAAACCGTCCCGTAATTCCGAGCGGATCGAGATTTTTGCGAATCAGCTCTGTAGCTGGCTTTGAGGATTCGACAAAATGCACCATTGCTGCTCCTCGGCTCAGAGCCTCGATTCCAACCGCGCCGGTTCCGGCGAAGAGATCGACCCAGACAGAACCCTCAAGGGCATCGGGATTTCCAGCGCAAAGCACATTGAATAGGGTTTCACGCAGCCGGTCCGAAGTGGGCCGGATACCCGCTCCTCGCAAAGAACGCAGCTGGCGGCTTCGAAATTGTCCTGCAATGATGCGCATAGCTTGGAGAATGAACGTGATTGCACTACGCTGAACGGATATTGATGTCGATATACACCCGAGAACATCTAACCGTATAAGATTACAGAAGGCACATGCGAACCTGGTCTCTTCCTGCCGGACGAATTTTCGGGATTGAAGTCCGCATCCATCTATCGTTTGCGCTGCTGCTGCTCTTCGTAGGCATGAACGAGCAGATGACCCGCATAGCGGTTACGCCGTGGCGGGGAACGGCGCTGATCGCAATTGTGTTCAGCGCGGTGATACTGCACGAATTAGGTCATGCATTGGTCGCCGGGCAATCGGGAGTTGCACCCAAGGCGATTGTGCTCTTCCCAACCGGCGGAGTGACGGTTTTTGATGAGGCCCAGCCGGAAGCTCCGGCGAACTGGAAGCGCGATGTAAGAATTGCAGTTGCAGGCCCAGTGGTGAATTTTGTTGTCGCGGCGCTGTCTGGCTTGGTGTTTAACCTTGCAATGCCCCAAAACAGGCTGTGGTCTGATGCTTACGTGAGCTCTACCAACCTGCCGCACAGTCTGGTCTGGGCGAATTTGTGGCTCGGGTTGCTGAACTTGCTTCCCGCCTATCCCTTAGACGGTGGACGGGTGGTGCGAGCCATTTTTGGCCGCACCATGGATCCAGTTCACGCCATGCGCCGCGCCACCAACATCGGCCGTGGCTTCGCCTTTGCATTCATGATTGCGGCGTGGTGGAACTCGTGGCTGGGAATCGTTGGCATTTCACTCTTCTTCGCTGTGCAGATGGAGGACCGTTCCGCGATTTTTCGGTCTGTGCTCGAGACCGTGCGACTGGAAGACATAATGCTCACGGATTTCATGACGCTTTCTCCGGCTGACACTTTTGAGGATGCGCTGGAGAAGGCGGTGCATTGCCTACAGGACGACTTCCCGGTCATCCGCGGGGGAGACATGGTCGGTGTGGTTTCAAAGCAGAAGATCTTGCAGACAATGCGCCGAGAAGGAAATGGTTATGTGCAGGCAGTGATGAACCGGATCTTTGATGTGGCGCAGAAGACCGAGTCCCTCTCATCAGCATTCCGCAAGCTGAGTGCGCGCAACCTGAGCATCATTCCAGTGGTTGAGAACCAACAATTGGTGGGCATCGTGACGTTGCAAAATCTCATGCACTCGATGGCATTGCTGGCAGAGACCCGCAAGCTGCGTAAGGCTGCCGAGCTCGAACCCTGATCAAAACCTGAGCACAATTCCAATCGAAGGCTCGGCCATGTGTCCTTTCACACCGGTGAAGAATTGCGCCAGGTGGAAATTGGGTTCTTTATATACCAGGCCACGATACTGCAGCCGGACTGCGAGCCCGCGCCAGACCAGATAGTCTGCGCCGCCTCCATATAGGACGGCGAGCGAGGTCTGCTGGCGCGCCCCGATGGTGTTCTGAAAACCGTCGACATATGTGTTCCCGGGATTGAACCGCAGTCCCCCGGCGCCCGCGAAAAGAAATGGTTCGACTTTATGGAATCGAACCGGATTGAGCACATAGGCAGCAGTGTATTCGGTTATGCCGGCGCGAACCCGGTAGTTGTCAGGAGGCAGGACGTAGATGAGTGAATTATTCGTATGACCGATGTTCACCGCGAGGCCGTGGATGTGATTGAAGCGCAAACGGAACGTGCCTAATACCAGCCCGGAGTTCGTTGGCACAATCGTCACATTACCAATCTTGCTGCTCGCGGTTTTGCTGAAGACGCCACCCCAGCCCAGGCTGACATCAAAATGCCCGACCTCTTGCGCGTAGGAAAATACGGCGAAAACAAAGACGATTGCCCCTGCTGACAGCGCTTTCTTCAGCATTCACTTCCTTTCATGCCTATGAGTTGTTGTTTCGCCGGACGGCTTCCTGGTTACGAGTTCTTCGTCCGCTCCATTGCCCTTAACTACGCGTAAATTCCTCTTTGACGAATGGTGTAGGCCACGCGGTCAATTGCGAGCATATAAGCCGCAATACGATTGTTTACGCTATGTTTTTCCGCGTAACTGACTACATCATGGAACGCACTCACCATTATGTCCTCAAGCTGCTCGTTGACAACAGATTCCTTCCAGAAGTAACCCTGGCGATCCTGCACCCATTCGAAGTATGAAGTTGTGACGCCGCCAGCGTTACAAAGGATGTCAGGAATTACGAAAACCCGTTTTTCTGCGAGGATTTCATCAGCAGTAGCGGTAGTGGGGCCGTTCGCACCTTC
>Ga0070741_10008708_pt1 | contig 20163 bp, 19 predicted proteins | sample Coa_R1_4_FD_66440 | JGI IMG/M metagenome (GOLD analysis project Ga0070741, IMG submission 66440) | Surface soil microbial communities from Centralia Pennsylvania, which are recovering from an underground coalmine fire - Coalmine... | ecosystem: Environmental > Terrestrial > Soil > Unclassified ...
AGATACGGAACCCGCGCGACTCTGGCGGCTTTGTTATAGCGCGCCTGCTCGGCCAGCCGGTGGCGCAGGCTTCTTTCGCGCTCCTCCGCTTCTGCCTTGCGCTGTTTGAAATGCTCGAAGATACGCTCGGTCTCGGGCGTTCGAGGCCCAAGGCTCTTGCCGTAACCTTGGCGGCCTCGGGTGCGAAAGAGGTACTGTTTGCCGGCAACGGTTTTCCAATGCATCCCCCCGCGAAGCCTTCGCACCTCCTCGAGAGATTCCGTCCAAGCTTCGAAGAGTTGCCGGGTATCGACGATTGTCCGAAGCTGCCAGGTGGATAGCTCCCGGTAAAGATCCAGACTTTTTTCCTTCGTTACCGGCATAAGATTATATATGAAGGAAAATGCCTTGTTTGCCAAGCCTTTTTCCTTCAACTATGTAAATTTGGGGATTTGAAGGAAAATCAGCTGGGCAGCCCGCGCTCGGAAACCTTCCGCTGGCCGTCAAGCCCTCATGACAATAGTTGCGGCCCGGCGGCCTTCGTTACTTCTTCGGGTGTGTCGCCATTCACTTGACGATTGTCGTTCGTCCGTGGCGCATTACCTTCGGATGGGCAAGCTGGTCGGCAATGGTCCTCGCCTCTGGTTGCAAATGCAGGCCGGTTACGACGAGTGGGAAGCGACCACACGGCTGGCCAGACAACTCAAACACATCCCATCCCCACCATCCCATGGATTAGAGTCAGCGAGCATCCTCGGAAACCGTGGTCTCCACGAAGACGATCTTTCCGTCCCTGACCATTGACGCGCCTCAAACCCTCTCCCAAGCCCCGGCCTTGAACGTGGATGCCGCAGCGGGTATTATTTGGAGGCCAGCGTAAGTCCTGAGTCACCTCGCCCGTGGATTCGGGAGCTCTATGAGGCCTCAGGGGGCTGGCAATTTCTTTTTCAGCACCCGCAATTCGACCCGTATACCACCTTCTTTGAGCGCGTCACGTACCACCAGTCGTTGTGAGCGTAGGCGGCGTAAATTGGTCCCGTCGCGAAATCCGCGGCTTGTGGCTGCGGGCTTCTGGTTGAATCGTTCGCAGCCACGTCATGTTGCACGGCAATTCTTCATTCGCCAGCGCCCGGCGGCCGAGAGACTTCATGCACGCCCGTTTTATCGCACGTTTGAGAACGTCGCGTGACCTCAGGTGCGGGATGCCGATAGCGAAGAAGTCAGTGCTGACCGCCGCCGACCCCAGATCGCCACTTTCGTCAAGAGACAGAAAATCGCCGACAACGAAACTGGCCAGAGCCCTTAACCTACGGATTGCAATGCGCGCGCCGTGAGATCGGCTGGTTCGTTCCCCTACCCCTTCGCCCGGTCATCTGTCCGTGCCCGATGCCGCCCGGAGGGCTGATTTCTGACTGCCGTGAGACTGCCGTGGGAGAAATTTCCCAACTCAAGAAGTTTTAGAGATCGAGCTAAGTGCTTGATATTTCTTGCTTTTTCTGGCGCGCCCTGAGGGATTTGAACCCCCGACCCTCTGATCCGAAGTCAGATGCTCTGATCCGCTGAGCTAAGGGCGCGCTGGGAAAGAATTGGCATTTTCTGCGCGGCAAGTCCAACACCGGCGTTGGGGGGGGCGCCGGTGGCGTTGCGGGCTGTATTTCTGGAGACGATCTGGGGTGCGTTGACTCGTTTTTTGGGACAGGCGAAGATGTGACTGACTGGTCAGTTTATGGGTAATCATGGTCATAAGGTTGCTCCGCACGGGCTTTCGGGCGACATTTCGGGCGCCAATCTGGCCTCGCCGGACAGATTTCGGGGGTCCAAGCGCGAGCGGATTCTCGAGGCAGGGCTCGCGCTGTTTGCCAACGAGCCTTACCAGGCCGTTACGATGGACAGGGTGGCGGAGGCGGCGGGGGTCGCCAAGGGAACCCTCTACCTCTACTTCCAATCCAAGGAAGACCTCTATCTCGGAATTCTGAATGACGGGATGGAGAGGATGGCGCGCGAGTACCAGGCGGCGGTCGATCCGAACGCCGACGTGACCGCAAGGCTCAAGGGCGCAATCCGACTCAGTATCGAGTTTTACGATCAGCGCCGCGACCTGCTGAGGCTGATGATGACGGAGGAGCCGCGGATGGCGGAGGCGCGCAATCGGCTGCGCGAGGAGTGGCGCGATCGGGGGGTGCGGTTTTTCAGCTCGCTGCTCGAGGAAGGAATCCGCAGCGGCGCCTTTCATATCGAGGATCCGCGGCTTGCCACCTACTCGATCATGGGCAGCATCCGGTCCGTGATGCTCTATTACGGGGCGCAGCGGCCGGTCGATCAGATCGGGCGCGAGCTTAGCGAGATGATCCTTCAGGGGCTAATCGCGGCTCCGGCCTCCCACGACCGCAACCCCGCATCGCCATCATGATTCGCAAGACAGTTCGCCGCCTGATCACGCTGGGGATTCTGGTTCTCCTCGGCTACGGCTTCTACGAGTTCGGAAACCGCTACCTGTGGCCGCCGCGCGATCTGAGCAGGATCGATGTGGTCGGGATAATCGAAGCGCCCGAGGTCAATATCACGAGCCGGATCGCGGGCCGGATCATTTCGCTTAACCTAATCGAAGGCGATCGTGTGAAGCGCGGGCAGGTGGTCTGCGAGATCGAATACGTGGATCTGCGCAATCAACTGCGCCGGGCCGAGGCGGACGTCGTGAAGGCCAACGCCGATCTGGCCCAGGCGCGCCGCGACCTCGAGCGGATCAAGAGGCTTTTCGACGAGCACGTCATTTCGGTCAAGCAGCGCGATGACGCCGTAACCGCCGTCGAGCAGGCGGAGGCATCGCTGGCGAGCGCGCGGGCGAACGTCAGCTACTACCAGGACCAGTTGCGCGACACGAAGATCGTCTCGCCGGTGGACGGGATAATCGTCAACAAGGCGCTGGAGGTCGGCGAATGGGTCACGCCGGGCACACCCATTCTGACCGTGGACGATCTCGACACGATATGGGCGCGGGTGGACCTGGAGGAAACCGATCTGTCCTCGATTTATGTGGGCAAGCCGGCGCGGGTGCGATTGCCGACGAATCCGCCCGTCTATCTGAGCGGCCGGGTGATGGCGATCGGGCAGGAGGGACAGTTCGCAACCGAGCGCGACGTGCGCCGCGGCCGCCAGGATATCCGCACCTTTTACGTCAAGGTTCAACTCCTTCAGCCGGGCGACGAGGCGAAGCCCGGGATGACGGCGGAAGTGAGCTTTCTTAGAAACGATGGAACCCGTCTCAGCCGCAATTCAGACCATCGACCTGACCAAGCGCTTCGGTAGCTTCACCGCGGTCGACGGCGTGAGCTTTGAAGTGCGCCGGGGCGAGGTGTTCGGGCTGCTGGGTCCGAACGGGGCGGGGAAGACCACGCTGGTCAGGATGCTCACGACGCTGTTGCCGCCGAGCGGCGGCAGGGCGATGGTGGCGGGACACGACGTCGCGCGCCATCCGACCCGCGTGCGCCAGCGGATCGGAGTGATTCCGCAGGCGCTCACCTCCGACCTGGATCTGACCGGATGGGAGAACATCGACATCTACGGCGAGTTCTACGACATTCCGCGGCGCAAGCGGCGCGAGCGGGCGCGCCGGCTGCTCGAGATGGTGGGATTGGGGGAGAGGGCGGGCGACCTGGTCGCGACGTATTCGGGCGGGATGCGCCGGAGGCTCGAAATCGCGCGCGGCCTCATCCACTCGCCCGAGGTTCTGTTCCTTGACGAACCGACCATCGGACTTGACCCGCAAAGCCGCCGCGCGGTGTGGGACCTGCTGGAGACGCTGCGCAAGGAGAGCGAAATAACCATCTCGCTCACCACCCATTATATGGACGAAGCCGAGCAGTTGTGCGACCGGATCGCGATAGTCGATCACGGCAAGATCATCGCGCTCGACACGCCGTCGGGACTCAAGCGGATGGTCGAGGGGGCGGACCGGATCGATCTGGAAATCGAGGGCGACGGCGGTGCGGTGGCGGAGGTGCTCAAGTGCGAGCCGTATCTCAGCGAAATCGAGTACAACGGCAACGGCAAGCTGACGCTCGGAGCGGACAACGGCCCACACGTGGTCCCGAAGATCATCGATCGGGTGGAATCCACGGGGGCCCGCGTCGCCTCGATCAGCTTGCATCGGCTCTCGCTCGAGGACGTATTCATCCGCTTCACCGGCCGTTCGCTGCGCGACGAGCCGGCCAGAAAAGTAAGCCTGCTGGTGGGCGCCGGGATGCCGCAATCGCGGAGCTAGAGGCGGAAATGAAGACGCTTGCGATCATGCGCCGCGACCTTCTCAAGCTCAGGCGCAATCCCCTCACCCTCATCTCAACGATCCTGATGCCGATCATCTACCTCGTGATCATCGGCAATTCCTTCCAGGGCCAGCTAAAGCATCTGCCGGTGGTGGTGGTGGCACAGGACCACGGCGAGTATGCGCGCCGGATCATCGAACAGCTCCTTGCGCTGCAGGCGGGCCCGAAAACCGTCAACGTCGCCTTCATGGCCGATCCCGGGGAGGCGATCGATGCGGTGCGGGACGGCCGGTTCAAAGGCGCCGTCATCATCCCGCCGGATTTCAGCCGCTCGGTCGCGGCGGGGCGAATCGCGGAAATCGGGCTTTTCACAGACAACGTGGATTCAGTGAGCGCATCCGCAATCGAAGGCGTGATGGCCGAGGCGGCATCGACGGTGCGGGTGAGCTTCGTCACGGCGCGAGAGCCCAAGCTCAACCAGATCGTGCTCAGGCCGAGCTGGCTTTTTCAGTACGTGGACTACGATCGCTCGCTGATACCGGGAGTGATCGTGATGGCGATCTTCATGGGGTCGCTGATGTCGGGAGTGTTCAACTGGGTCATGGACAAGTTCATGGGGATGACGGAGTGCTACCTGGTCACTCCGCTTTCGCGATGGAACATCGCCGCGGGGATTCTGGGCAGCGGCGTCACCATCACCAGCATCGCGGGCGTGACGGTGCTGTTTCTGGGGCTGTTGATCACGCGCGGGCGGATCGAAGGCGGGCTTCCCGCCCTGCTCACCCTGATCGCGATTATCGTGATCAGCTCGACGGGGCTGCTTGCGATGACGTTCTCGATCCTGGGCCGCGCGAGCCATCCGCGGCTGGTGGGCACGTTTGCGGGATTTCTCAATGTGATCCTGTTTTTTCCAAGCGGCGCCATCTATCCGATCGAGAGCTTTCCGCCGTGGCTCAAGGCGTTCGCGCGCTACAATCCGGAGACGCACTCGGTGAGTGCGATCAAATCGATCCTGTTCAAGGGGGCGGACCTGAACGCGGTGACCGGCGACCTCACCTTTCTCGTGATATTCATGGTAATAACGCTGGTGCTGGCGAGCATCTCGTTCAAGCGCACCTTGTGACCGGGGCGGCGAGGCCGCCCGGGACCCCATTTACTGTCCTCGCGGGAGAATAGTAAGCGATCGCGATGGAATCGGAAGCCGCGCGGCGCCGGCGCGTGTTTTCGCTTGTTCTCGCGGCGGAAACGGTCATCCTGATCGCGCTTCGGTGGAACCAGTACTTCCTGTTCGATGAATACGCGTCGCTGGACCAGGGTTCGGTCCTCGCGGTGAATCATCTGATCGGCCGGGGGCTGAGACCCGAGGTCGATTTCGGCTACACCTATGGCCTGCTTCCGTTGCTCGCGGCCAGGGCGATCTTCAGCCCCGCAGGCGCGCATCCCCTGCCCTACGCAATCGCGATCGCATCGATCGAGCTCGCACTCGCCGTGGGCATCTGGCGGATCGTGCGGGCGATGCCGTCGAGCGGGGCGGCGATGGCGCTCGTCGCGCTCCCGCTGCCGTTGATGGTCACGCGCTATGACAACCTGGCATACGCGATGGAAGCGGCGTTTTTGGCGCACGCCTTCGCCGAGCATCTTCGCGGGCGAATCGATCGGGCGCTTGCGCTCGCGATCGGTGCGGCGCTTTGCAAGCCCGCGATGGGCTACATCTACGGGGCGATGATGCTTGCGGCGGTGGCGGCCGGGAGACCGGGACCGGGGCGTCATCGATTCAAGTTTGCGCCCTTGGCGCTTTCGCTCGCCGCGATTCCGATTCTCGCGGGAGTGTTCGGGCCGCACTCGCTTGTCCGCACGCTTCTGCCGACCAGAGGGATTGCATCGTACCGGGCGATGCATACGTTCGGAATTCGGGCGGCGATGCCGAATTTCATGTGGCAGCCCGGCCTCAACTGGCACTACTACGTCGGAACCTACGCGGTCTTTCGCATCGGTTGTCTCGCGTTTCTTGTCGCGGTGGCGGCTGGATGCGCCGTCAGGGCGTGGAGAAGACGCGGGGCGAGCCTGCACGAGGAAGCGATAATCGCAACCGCGGTTCTGGCGATCGCCGACGGCCTTCTGCTCTCCTTCCATTATCCGTATATCGCGCCGATGGGCGCGGTGCTGTGCGCCGGGCTGCCCGGATGGCCGCGGATCGCCGCGATCGTGCTTTGTTTCGTCGCGATTCCCTCCATTCTTCCGCGGGCTTCGCTCGGATCTCGCGTTTGCACGCGAGCACAAACGAGGCCGCGCGACCGGAGATCTCTGGGCTCGGGAGGAACTGATGCGGGAATGGGAGGGGGCGATGAAGATCGCGGCAGGGAGGCGCACTGCGGCGCTAGGCGAGATGGGGGCGGCGGGTCTCGTCGCGCCCGGAATCGAGCCTCCCGAGGGAGCGTTCTTCCTGCCGGGGAACGCGCTTGAGGCCGATATCAAACGCGAGTATCGCCAGCTTGAGTCGGCGGAGGTCGTGATTCTGTTTCGCCGCTTCTATCCCTATTCGAGCGGCACCGTGCTCGACACGTTCCCGGAATTGCGCACCGCGGTGAAGGACACGGATATGGTCTTTCGCGGAGAGGAGATCGAGGTCAGAGTGCGGCGCCCGCGCAAAGCGGACGGCGCTCAGGCCGAAATCCTGTCCGGCTCGCGCCAACTGGCGGCGAGCGAGACCAGCAGGCTGCGCGTGCGGGAGGCGGACTCTTCGTCGGGGCACAATTCGGCCACCAGCAAATCGGTGGCGCCGCTCTTCATGAACAACTCAAGCCCCGCGCGCACCTGCTCCTCGTCGCCGACCACCATCAGTTCGTGCGGCGAGAGCACGCCCTCCCGCTCGAGCATCGCCCGATACGACGCCATCGACCCGAACGCGGCGAAGCGCTGACGGGCGGTGTCGATTGCGCGATCGGCGGCGCCGGTCACGCATACGGCGACGGCGGCCAGAATTCTGGGAGGGCGGCGCAGGGAGCTTGCGGCAGCCTGCTTGACCAGGGGGACGACGAAGTTGGTCAACGTCTTGTGACCCACCATCCAGGTGACCACGCCGTCGGCCTCCTCGCCCGCAAACCGCAGCATCGCTGGCTTGAAAGCGGACATCAGGACGGGCGGGGCCGGCGCGATCACCTCGACCTTGCCCCGCACCGCCATCGTCCTTCCCATGTCATCCATCCGCTCGCCGTTCAGGAGGCGGCGCAGCACGGTGACAATCCGGCGCATGTGGATGACGGGTTGTTCGAAGATGAAGCCGGAGAAGGATTCGCGATTGTGGGGAAGCGGCGGGCCGACGTTGATGACGAGGCGCCCGTCGATCGCATCCTGAACCGTCAGAGCCTGCACCGCCAGCGTCATGGGATGGCGCAGGAAGGTCGGGGTGATCGAGACGCCGAACTCGATGGAGGGGACCGCGCGGCCGATGACCGCGGCCGCGGTCAGGAGGTCGGCGTTGGTGTCGCGCGACAGCCAATAGCCAGCGAGACCGTCGCGCCGCACGCTTTCAGCTTCTTCGATGAGATCGTTGAGTTTCTTTCCGGGTCCGCCGCCGATTACACCTATGCGCATGCTGAAAAATCCTTGCGCAATGAATTACTGATTCAGTGGTGCAGTGAGCGATCCGTTGTCGTTCCATTGGCCGGCGTCGTGGCCGAAGATGAGCCGAGTTCCGGCCCGTTCCATCGCGCGGTACCGCTCCATCACCGCACGCATCGCATCATAGCTGTGCGCGAAGGGCGGAAACAGCATTTCGTCCAGCGCCTTGCGCATATAGCAGGAGTCGGCGGTCAGAACCGTCTCGCCTCCCGCGGTTCGAATCCGCAGGGATTGATGCCCGGCGGTATGACCATAAGTGGGGAGGCATACCACGCTGCCGTCGCCGAACACGTCGTGCTCGCCGTCGATGAGCCGCAGGCGATGGCCGAGGTCGAAGTCGGCGCGGTTGTACCCGTTTTTTCGGATTTCATCGGGATCGGCGCCGGCTTCCCATTCGCGGCGCTGAACGATCAGGGTGGCGTTGGGAAGCTCGGCGTTGCCGCCCACGTGGTCGAAATGGAGATGGGAGTTGATCAGGAAATCGACCCTGGCGGGGTCAACGCCGCACGCGCGAAGCCGCGCTCCCAGCTCCTCGCCGGGCCGGAAACGCACCTCGAAGACCTTCGCCAGGGAACCGAGGCGGCCGGGACCGGACTGAAGGTCGCGATGCAGCCCCGTATCGAAGACGGCGGTGCCCCTCGGATGCTCAATCAGGAAGCCGGGGATGGGGAGTTTCAGGCGGCCGGGCTGATTGGCGAGGATGAACTTCGCATCCACCTCGAGCCATCCACAAACCATCGGATGTAACCGAACCGACATCTTGGTTCCCCGTGCCTGAGTGAAGGGGACAGGGGCGGCGGATTGCTCACGCCGCCCCCCATGGCATGCGACCGGTACTATGCAGCCTCGGCCTGTACGCCGTTGAGTTTTTTGACCTCCGGAAGCACTTCCTTGGCAAACAGTCGCAGGCTGCGCTCGGCATCCTCGATGGGCATGCCGGCGTAGCTGAAGACGCCGGTGAAATGATCGGCGTTCACGCGCTTGCGGATTTCGTTGATCTTGTTGAAGCACATCTCGGGAGTGCCCCAGACCTGCAGGTTGAGGAAGTACTCGATCGAGGCATCCTTGCCCGCGCCCTGCAGATTCTTCGCCATCTGCTCGTAGTATTCGTAGCCTTTGGCCTTGCCAAAGTGGTCGGCGGCCATCTCGTAGTGGCGTAGTGCGGTCTGCCAGTAGCCGCCGATGTACTTGACGGCCATCTCCCTTGCGCGGTCGGCGCTCTGGTCGCAGAAGGTCCATCCGGCGGCGATGGTGGGGAGGGGATCACCGCCGTTAACCTGGCGATAGATGGAGCGATATTCGTTGAGCTCCTGCGCGACGGCCTCCCACGGCTTCTGCGGGATGATGAGGATACCGATTCCGAGCCGGGCCATGATGCGCGAGGATTCAGGGGAGACGGCGGCGGCGTAGGTGCGGCCCTTGAAGGTCTTGAACGGCTTGGGCCGGATGTCGCGGCGGGGCTGCTGGATGAACTTGCCGTTGTATTCGATGTAGCCCTTCTCGAGGCCCTCTAGGATCATCTGGGCGTACTCGATGAAGCGTTCGCGCGACTCGCCCATGTCGATCCGGAACCCCTCGTACTCGATGCGCGCCAGCCCTCGTCCGAGGCCGAGGATCATCCGCCCGTTGGACTGATGGTCGACGACGGAGACCTGCTCGGCGACGCGAATCGGGTCGTGCCATGGCAGCACGACGACCATCGAGCCGAGCTGGATGTTGCGGGTGCGGCCGGCATAGTAGCTCAGGAACTGAAGCACGTCCGGGCACATCGTGTAGTCATCGAAGTGATGCTCGACGCTCCAGATGGAGTCGAAGCCGAGGGGCTCGTAGAGATCGCCGAGTCTCAGGTCGTCGCGATAGACATCGTAGTCGGATCGCTGGTTGAGTGGGTTCTGGAAGATTACTGCGCCGCCAACTTTCATGAGGTTCTCCTTGGGTTTCGCTCCGCGCGCATCTCAGGCTGCCGCCCGCCAACACCCACAGGGGCCGGATCCTTCAGATAACGAGCTTGAGGTCTTCAACTCCGAACGTATCGTAGATAACGGTTCGCAGGAACCGTTCGATTTTCTCATGGGGCACGTGGGTTATCTTCATCTGCGCAAGCACGTACCCGGTGGATGTGATCACGCGCGCGTCGTTCTCGGCTTCCTGGACGCGGCTGCTGCCCGTTTCAAGGCGCCATCGCCGTATGGTCTCTGCGACTATCCCGACAACCTTCTCCTGGAACTGCAGGTACATCGGCCATACTTCGGACCGAATCGCCGTGCTCCATTCGAGCACGATGCAGGCATAGTCGGGATGAGTGACGACGGAGTCACCGAAGGCGCGCGCTCCGGCCAGCACCACTTCCGGGGCAGGCCGGTTTGAGGCGTGGATGCGCTCGATCATGTCTTCATAGAACGAGGCGACCTCGCTCAGGACCTCGCGCACAAGCGCCTCGCGGGTGGGAAAGTAGAAAAACACGGTCGGCACCGAGACGTCGGCATCGCGCGCGATTTCGGCATGGCGCGCCGCACCCAGTCCGCGGCGTGCGAAGACCCGGATTGCGGTCTGCAGGAGGGCCGCCTTGCGCTCAGGCTGTTCGAGCGGACGAGCGCGGGAGCGGGTGGGGAGGTGCCTTGGCGCCATCGGAGGCAGACCTTAAACCCTATTGAAAAGTTTGTCAATCGAAATTGATAGAGGTTTCAAAGCTATTGATAGCGGATTCAAAGTCCAGAGTGCCCTGCCCTTGCGCCGGGATGCCGGCTGCGAAGGTTCCGGGCGAATCCGCGATGTAGTATGACTTCGGCTGCGCGAAAGGAGTGCGCATCGATGGACGAGGCTCAGAGAAGCAGGCTTTCGGATCTTCTCGCCAGTCAGCACGTGGCAGTGTTTGCCACGCAGGGAGAACTCGGCCCGACCGCGACGATGCAGGCGTTTGCGGAGACGCCGGAGTTGGAGTTGCTGTTCATCATGGGCGACAGCGACAAGTACCTCAATCTGCGCAGGAACCCGAACGTGACGGTGCGGATCGATGATCGCGACAAAGGCGACATCCCGACCTTCCGCGTGAATCGCGCTACGATCTATGGGACCGCGGCCGAGGTTCCGCGCGGGGCGGGATGGGACAGTCTCAAGGAGCTGTTTATCCGAAAGAACCCGTTCGAGGCGCCATTTTTCGCGAATGACGGTCTCAAGATCGTTCGCGTGAAGCCGCGGCGGATTTCATTCGCGGGAGCGGATCACAAGCTGTTCAGGATCGAAATGCCGACATAGAAACGGAGGCGGGTCTTCAAGCCGCCTCCGTCTCCCCGCCAACTCTTCAGGCGGCCGCGTGGGCCGGGAGTTCGCTGCCTTCGGCGAGCGGCTCCGACTTCCATTTCTTAACCTCGGGCATCACGTGCTTGACGAAGCACTTGATGTTGCGTTCGGCCTCGTCGAACGGCATCCCCGCATAGCTGAAATTGAGCATAAAGCCGGCGGCATCGATGGTGTCGCGGATGAACTGGAGCTTTTCGAGGACCATGTCCGGCGTGCCCCACGGCATCAGCTTGGCGAAGTCGGCGGCGGCGCCGTCGATTCCGTGCTTGGCTATGAACTTGTTGATCTGGCGATAGGACTCGTAGCTGCGGTATTGGCCGAACTTCTCGGAGGTCATCTCGTAGTGCTTGATGACGGTCCTGTAGTTGCCGGTGATCCACTTCATCGCCTGCTCTTCGGCGCGGTCCTTGTTTTCATCGACGAAGACGAAGCCGCCGCTGAGCGGTTTGGGCGGAGGAGTGCCGTTAACCTCGCGCCAGACCTTGTGATAGACCTCGAAGTCCTTTTTGACCGCATCCCAGGGTTTCTGGGGAATCACGAGAAGCCCGACTCCAAGCTTCGCCATTATCGGCATCGACTCGGGAGAAACGGCCGCGGCATAGGTGCGTCCCCTGAAGGACTTGAACGGAAAGGGGCGGATTTCGCGGCGCGGCTGGCCGGTGATCCTCCCGCCCTCCATGTATCCTTTCTCGAGGGCGTTCATGATCAGTTCCGCGTACTCGACGAAGCGGTCGCGTCCTTCGTTCTGATCGATCCGGAAGCCTTCATACTCGATTCGCGCAAGACCACGCCCGATTCCGAAAATGAAGCGTCCGTTGGAGAGGTGATCGATCATCGAGATTTGCTCGGCGACGCGGATGGGATCGTGCCACGGCAGCACCACCACCATCGATCCGAGCTTGGCCTGTCTGGTTCGACCGGCCATATACGTGAGGAACTGAACCGGGTCCGGGCACATCGTGTAGTCGTCGAAGTGATGTTCAACGGCCCACACGGAATCGAACCCGAGCGGCTCCGCCATCTCGGCAAGCCGCACTTCGTTCTGCCAGACCTCGCGGTCGGACAGCTTGTTGTCGGGATTCTGGAAAACGCATCCGTAGCCGACGTGCATAATGGGAGGCCTCCTTTTCGCTCGTCTCGCTCGCGACAAAGAGCATTGCGGGCGGCTTGAGGTTACATACTGCCGATAGAGCCCGGATGACAAACGGGCGCGGGGCTCTATTTTCGGGTTTGCGGCTGTGTTCGCGCCTGCATCGCTCCGGGATATTCCGGGGCAAGCGCGCTTGCGCGGTCGAGGGCTTCGAGTTCCGCGTTTTCGAGGCGCAACCCCACGGCGCCCAGGTTTTCCTCGTTCTGCTCCACGGTGCGCGCGCCGTAGATGACGGAGCTGATCCCTGGCTGCTGGTTCACCCAGGCAAGGGAGATCTGGGCGATAGTGCGGCCGCGCTCGCGGGCGATCTGCTCGACCGCCTCAAGCGTGCGGTAGTTGCGGTCGTTGGCGAGCCTTCCCCAGAGGTCCATTCTGGAAAGCCGTGCATCCTCGGGCGGTTTGCTGCCTGAGCGGTACTTGCCCGTAAGGAACCCTCCACCAAGCGGACTCCACGGGATCACTCCGATTTGCTCGTAGCGGCAGAACGGGAGAATCTCGCGTTCGATTTCGCGCGAGATCAGGCTGTACTGGGGCTGCAGCGAATCAAAACGGGCGTAGTTGTGTTTGTCGCTGACCCAGAGGCTCTTGACGAGTTGCCATGCGGTGAAGTTCGACGCGCCGATGTAGCGGACCTTTCCCTGTCCAACGAGATCGTCAAGAGCGCGCATCGTCTCCTCGATCGGCGTTTCGAAGTCCCATGAATGGACCTGGTAGAGATCGATGTAATCGGTCTGGAGGCGGCGGAGGCTCCGTTCGACCTCCGCCATGATATGGCGTCGCGAAAGACCGATATCGTTGGGCGGCACGGGTTTGCCCAGGAAAATGTTGGCGTTGAAGCGTACCTTGGTGGCAAGAACCACGGAATCGCGGCGATCCTTGATTATTCGGCCTGTGATTTCCTCGGACGCGCCGGCGGCGTACACGTTGGCCGTGTCGAGGAAATTTCCGCCTAGCTCGAGGTAGCGGTCGACAATCCTGCGGGCGGTGGCTTCGTCGGTCTCGCGGCCGAATGTCATGCATCCGAGGCACAGTTCCGAGACCTTCAATCCGGTGGCGCCGAGTCTGCGAGATTCCATCGTACTTCTCCTCTCTTACTGACTGCCGGGTTCAGTGGGAGCCCCGAAATACGGAGGCGGAGCGCCCGATTTTTCGGCGAGATTTTTTTCGAAGGGCGGTGAATATTCCGATAGCAGGTGCGTCTATTCGAATAGGTGCGAGGCTCTGGCACCTAACCCGGTTAGTTGCTCCTCCCACTGGCCGGGATACCGTCCGTACCGTAATGCGGACGGCCGCTACGAACGGGCGGGCGTTGGAGAGCTCCCCCCCTCTCCAAACGCCCGCTTTCTTTTTGGCTCTTTTCCCGCTTGAAGTACAACGCCTGAATTCGTTTTCGATTGAGCGCCGCGTCGAGAGCGACGGTGTCGAAGAATTCGAAATCGCGGCTTTTGCGGTCGCGGCCGGCCGTTTGAGAGCGATGAATGACTCTCCAGCTTGACAGCGCAAAAAGCTGCCGTCATAGCTCAAGGCTCGATGTTCCGGTGGAAACCATGGCTGGTGATCGCTCCCGTGGCGGTTTTCGTGCTGAGCGCACTGATGGCGAGTTGCGGGGGTGGGGGCGGATGTTTTGGCAGCTTCAACAGCCAGGGCTTTTTTGTCGTGGGCCTGTGTCCGAGCGCGAGCCCTTCGCCCGGTTTCGCCCTCTCCGCCATCAACATCTGCAATGGTCCTCCGCCGCCAACGCCAAGTCCGACCAGCGGGGTGACCGCGACGCCAACGGCGTGCCCTCAGGCAACCAGCACCGGCGTGGACGCGCCGGGTGACTCGATTCCATTCAATGCGCAGGGCGTACTCGTAAAAGGCAAGGACACGACCTACGCGGACATTACCAACGCGGTTAGCACGCTGTGGACGGCGAACAACAATCCCGCCGGCGGACCGCCCGTACTCGAGGCTCCATCGACGGGCGATGGCGGCCTGTATACGGGCCTCAACCAGGGATGCGCCTGTATCAACGTGAGTTCGGGCGGAATCAGGGCGCAGCCCGTGACGGTTTCGGTCACGACGCCGGCCGCGCAATGTCCGCCATGCCCCACTCTCACGCCGACGGCGACACCGACGGCAACTCCTAAGGCTTCCGCGCCTGCATCGCCACCCGAGGTCTCATCGGAGCAGACCTTAGGCGGCACTGTCCTTTGGACGTTTGACGGGCGATCGCCCGTGAACGGGCCCATCGTGGCGGGGCCGGACGGCAGTGCGAACTTCATCACCGGCGATTCCATCCTGCATTCCATCGACCAAAACGGCCATCAGATATTCGATCGACCAGCGCACGGCCTCGCGCCGGCGATAGGCCCCGACGGAACCATCTATGTCCAGGGAACGACGTCGTGGCTGTATGCGCTCGACGGCCGCGGCCATCCCAAATGGAAAGTCGAAGCGGGGGCGGGAATCGGGCCGGTAGCGGCGGATGACAAAGCCGTTTATTCGATAAACGCAGGCAGCCTTGTGGCAGCCGCCGAGGGGCGCATCCTTTGGTCCATCGCCGCCGAAAATCAGGTCCGCGCGGCGGTGATTGCCGACGGAGTGGTTCTCGCATCGATTGGTGGGAGCGTGACGGCTTACAGCCAGAGCGGCTCCAGGATGTGGAGCTTTGCCCCGGCTGGTGGATTTTCGGGCGACCTCGTGGCAGGCAACGGGCTTGTTTACGTGGGATCGAAGGCCGGCGGCGTCTATGCGCTGGATTGGGCGACGGGCGCGCCGGTATGGCAGGCGCTCTCCTCCGCCGCGGTTACCGCTGGTCCGACGCTATCCGGGACGGGCAACGTATTCTTCGGCTCCGATGCGCTCTACGCATTGGATCCGAACGGGGCGCTGCGATGGTCATCGAAGTCGCTGACGCCGGTCGCATCGGGCATAGCCGCTCTGACAACCGGCACGCTCTTCGATGCTGCATCGTCGGAGGGCGGGTCGGCGATGGTGGATCTGAATGGGACGGTGGAATGGACCACGCGCGGGCTTGGGAATGTGGTTCAGGTGAGCGCCGGCCCTTCGGGCATCGTTTTCGTCGCTTCGTCGGACGGTACGGTGCGCGCGATCAGATAAAGGGCGACGTCGGCATTGGAGGGCCGAGGTCGCTTGCATGGCGCCAATATGCCGCGCTCTTGCCCCTTGAGCCCTCCGGTCCTTCAACGCGGCAAACCGAGCATATCGCGCTCGCGAAGCTTGCGACCGCGTTCATTCCAAAAGGACGGGGGGTCCGATGAAAACATCGCTCGTGAAGGTCATCGCGGCCGCGACTATCGCGGCTACGGTGGGAGTTGCATTCTCGGCGTCCGTCGCCGCAGCGGCACCCAAGTGCGCAAACCGCTATTTCAAAAAACACAAGGTAAAGTCAACCGACACCGCGGAAGACAAGGCCAAGGCTGTTTACGCCAAGGGGATTCCGGAGGAAGCTGCAAAGCTCAAGTCGGATTGCGACAACTGCGAGTGCGAGGACGAGGGGGAGGTCTGCACGTTTCTTTATACCTTCAAGAAAAAGCCGTCGTGCAAGCAGAACAACGAAAAGACCCTTTGGGTATGCACCGGATGGGTAAGGCCCGGGTGCTTCTGCCTTGATCCCGACGAGGGCATCTGACGACGCCCTTTTCATCCCCCTTGCGTCCGCCAGGGCGGGTTGACGGCGTTCGGACGGGTGGTGTCGAATGACATCATGAGCGCCATCGAAATCATCAAGCGCCGTCTCAAGGAAGATCGCATTCCGGAGACCCCGGAAGAGGTCGGCCGCAAGAAGAAGCGCCCGCGGGAAGTGGCGTTCATGGATGTCAACCTCTGCTTCCCGTGCGGCAAGTGCCCGGAGTTCTGTCCCGTCCAGTGCATCGAGTACCTGCGGCCGGGCAGCGTTCCCGGACGCGGCGTACAACCGGTGCAGGACCGCTTCCAGGAATGCATCGGATGCTACATCTGCGTGGAGGTATGCGCGCTGCTCACCGACTACGATGCGATTCGGATGTACGACACGAACCTGGTCGAGCAGGTGCTCGGGGTGAAGATCGGCGACGAGCCGCCGCCGGAGCCGATTCCTGCGGAGCCTTACGAGGAATTCTTCTCCGAGGGCGGACTATACCGCCATCTGGGGAAGGGCTCGCGGATACGGGAGAAGATGTCGGCCGAGGAGCGGGCGATTTTCGCTAGGGAGAAAGCGCGCGGCTGACGGCTACTTGGCGCGCCAGACCTCGGGCTTCTTCCCCTGCATCATCTCCGGCAGCGAGGTGAGTTCGGCGCGCGAAGGCTCGATGAGCATGAGGCCGAACTCGGCGGCCGCCGGCCCCTGAGGAAAGAATTGCGCGAGGTCGTAGTCGAAGACCTTTCCGTCCCATACCCGCTTCTTTTCCGCCGGATCCTCGATGAAGCGGGCGCGGCCGGTGATGGTGAGATGAACCATGTCGGCTCCTATCTGGTAGAAGAGTTCGACCTTGGGATTGCGGGCAATCTGTTTGGCCTTCGCAGATGTGCGTCCGGTCGCGATCCATACGCGACTTCCCTCGATCGCGGGATGGACGACGCGGACCTTGGGCTGATCACCGACGGTGGTGGCAAGGTATGCCCATGTGGCTTTCGCCCCCGCTTCGCGCGCTTTGTTCCAGAATTCGGCTTGGTTCATCTCGATTCTCCCGCCTGCGGCACGGCCGAGGCCAGATCTTTCCGGCAACTTAGACCGTTGGCGGCGGAGAATCCATCGATCGGAGCCGCCTGAAGGCTGTTCACAGGCGGCGGTGGATGGTTTGACAGTAGGGGCTTGCGCAATTAGCCTCGATAATTCGTCAAGGTAGGGTCATGGAACGGCAAGCTCGGCGCGCGCAGGTACTGCGGCACGCGAAGCGAATTTTCGCCCGCAAGGGCTATCATCGCACCAACGTCGCGGACATCATCTCGCGCGCCCGGATCGCGCGCGGCACCTTCTATCTCTATTTCCAGAACAAGAAGGATCTGTTCGAGGAGCTCTTGGAGCAGGTCCTGACCGAGCTGGCCGCGAGGATCCATCGGCTGCGGGTAGGCCCCGACAATCCGCATCCGGTGGATCAGCTTCGCGCGAATCTTCGCCGGGTGGTGACGTACGTGCTCGAGGAGCGCGAACTCACCGATATCCTGCTCAACCATTCCACCGGTTTCGACCGCGATTTGGACGAGAAAATCCTGAACTTTTACGACCGGATCGCGGCGCTAATCCAGCGCTCGCTCGACCTTGGAATCGAGATGCAGCTTGTGCGGCGCACCGACACCCGGGCCATCGCCTATTGCATTCTGGGCGCGATCAAGGAGGTCGTCGGCCTGCTGTCGCGGGGAGGCGCGGCGGACACCGACAAGCTCGTCGAAGAGATACTGGATTTCGGGCTTCGGGGAGTGGCGCGGCCGGAGTTGCTTGAAGCAATGGTTCGCAGCGACGAGGGAGGCAAGGAGCCGGGTTTTTTGTTTACCCGCAGCTAGAATGACATGTCAGTTCGACGTGCCGGAAACTCCCGCAACGGGCGCGTGAAACGGGCGCGCCGCGCGGCATTTTACGACCTCGACGGCACTCTGGCGGATCTCAACCTGGTGCACGCCGCGCTGTTCATCCTTGCAAACCTTGGAGAGTGGAGCGGCAGGATCGGCTCGCTCATCTCGTTCGCGGCCCGCGCCCCTCTGCTGTATGCGGCGGAAAGGAAGGACCGGCGGGTGTTGAACCAGGTCCTGTTCGAATCGCTCAGGGGAGTTTCGGCCGACCGGCTGTTCTCGCTCGGCGAGGAATACTGCGAGCGCGTTCTCATCAAGCATCTATTCCCGCGCGCGATCGAGCTGGTCGAGGCCAACCGTGAGGTCGGGCTCGAACCGGTCCTGGTCACTGGCTCGCCCGATTTCATCGTCGCGCCCCTGGCGGCCCATCTGGGGATCGCGCGATTCGCGGCGAACCGGCTGGTGATCTCGCGCGGGCGCGCGACCGGAAGGCTCGCGGAGCCGGTGATGGCCGCGGATGAGAAGGCGGCGTGGTGTAGCCGCTATGCGGCGGAAACCGGAATGGAACTCGCAGATTGCTGGGGCTATGCGGATTCCTACTACGACCTTCCGTTTCTCGCCGCCGTGGGACATCCAGTGGCGGTAAATCCAGATCGGCGCCTTAGATCCGCGGCGATGAGCCGCAAGTGGCCGATCCTCAGCTTCGAAACATCCATCGATGACGCGTCGGAGGAAGGGGCCGGCGATGTCATCCTCGAATTTCCGGGGAGACCAGCGGATGGCGCGTCCTGAGGCAAAGCTCAAAGAACTCAAACCGGCGGATTTGAAGCACCAGGTGGGTGCGCGGCGGGACCTCGTCGTGACGGTGAACCGCCGCTCGGAGCGCCGCCTGATCGCATACGGTGACGAGTTCCTTTTCGAGAAGCTCCCGGTGGGAACGAGGGTGATCTATCCGCCGCCGCCACTCGATGAGCTGCCCGATCCGGACCAGGCGATCCGGTATGCGCTGCTTCGCCCGGAGAACGCGGATCCGCTGTTCGCGCAGCTCAATCCGAACATGAGGGTGACGATCGCGGTTGACGATATCAGCCTGCCGCTGCCGCCGATGCGCCGGCCGGATATCCGCGAGCGCGTGCTGAACCAGATCCTGCAGACGCTGGCCGACTACGGCGTGGACGACGTCCATATCGTGATCGCCACGGCGCTTCATCGCCGGATGACGGAATCGGAGATTCGGCGGATGGTTGGCGAGAAGGTGTTCAAGCAGTTCTGGCCCGACCGGCTGTACAACTTCGACGCGGAGAATCGGGCCGAGCTGGTGATGCTCGGCAAGACGGACCATAACGAGGAAGTCTGGCTTTCGCGGCGCGCGGCGGAATCGGACCTCGTCATCTACGTGAACATCAACCTCGTCCCGATGGACGGGGGGCACAAGTCGGTGGCGGTCGGACTCGCCCCGTACCAGAGCCTGCGGCATCATCACAACGCCGCGACGCTGCGCGACTCGCATTCGTACATGGATCCGACCCGCTCGGCGCTTCATCGCAGCGCCAACCGGATGGGCCGGATCGTGAATGAAAACATCAACGTGTTCACGGTGGAAACGGCGGTGAACACGAGGATGTACGGGCCGACGCTGGATTTCCTGCACAAGAACGAGGACAGGTTCACGGACTGGGACCGCGCCCGGCTCAAGGGATTTCGATGGGCGCTCTCGAACATGACCAACGAATTCCGGCGCGAGGTGATGCATCGCTATGCGTCGCCCTACGGGATGACGGGCGTATGGGCGGGAGAGACGGAGGCGGTGCACGAAAAGGCGCTGGCGCGGGTGTTCCAGCAGTACGCGGTCCCGGTGAAGGGCCAGAGCGACATCCTGATCCTGGGCGTGCCGTTCATATGCCCGTACAACGTGAACTCGATAATGAACCCGGTCCTCGTGCAGTGCACCGGGCTCGGCTACCTGTTCAACATGTACCGGGGCAAGCCGCTGGTGCGCGAAGGCGGCACCGTCATCCTCTGCCATCCGCTGCGCGACGAATTCCATCCGGAGCATCACCCGAGCTACATCGAGTTCTTCCATCGATGCCTTGCGGAGACGACGGAGGCGACGGAACTGGAGAAGCAGTTCGAGCAGGAGTTCGCGCGCAATCCCACGTATATCCACATGTATCGCTACGGCCATGCCTACCACGGGGTGCATCCGTTCTACATGTGGTATTGGGGCGAGCCGGCGCGCCAGCACGTGGGCCGGGTTATCGCCGCCGGATGCGAGGAACCGGAAGTGGCGGCGCGGCTGGGATGGGAAGCGGCGGACACGCTGGATGAAGCGATCGCGATGGCGACCTCGGAAATGGGGCG